>JADMIO010980219.1_pt1 | contig 56389 bp, 45 predicted proteins | sample 8958161 | NCBI WGS metagenome assembly JADMIO01 (sample SAMN16585339, study PRJNA669376) | soil metagenome | isolation source: Crop rotation soil | place: USA: Cullars Rotation, Alabama | collected 2011
GCGACAACTTGTCCACGTGGAATTCTAAGCTTAGGATCCCAATGTGCTGGAAAGTTGTTTGAAAACTGTGGGCGGATGACCTTGATCGCCACCGTGCGCCGCGTGCCCAGATGCAAGGCGCGATAGACGGCCCCCATGCCGCCCTGACCGAGCTGGCTATCGATCCGGTACTTGCTGTCAAGCAGTTCACCGCTTTGAAAATCCTGTTGGCTCAACGCTATTCCTCAGACATCGAAAAGGTGATTCAGGGCGCTTTCATGTTAAGCGCGCGGTCGCTTTGGCTCGACGGTAATCCCTCAGAAAGCCTAACACCGGCTCGGCGTCCGCAACAAATCTCAGGCAACAGGTTGGCTGTTTATGGATGAAGGGTTGATGTGCTGAAGTCAAGCTGAGCAGCAGGCGGGAACTATTAAAGAGGCGGGCAGCTCCGGCATTGCGGCGCTGCAAGCCGTTCGCCTGTAGGTTACGGCTTGCAGCAGATCGCCGTCCGAATTACTGCCGGATCACCTCCAGCGGGTCGCCGGTCTGATGGTCGGTGATCTGAAAGCGCAGGAACTCGTGAACCGCCGCGAGCGCGACGCTATCGGTCGTCGAAATGCGCACGCGGCCCCCGCGCGCGGTCTCTTCATAGACGAACTGAAGCTTGCCCTGCCGTTGCTCCATCGTGGTGACGCCGGGCGGCACCTGATCGTGAACCAGCATGGGAATGCGAAAGTTTCCACTGCTGAACATGCCGGCAATGTGTTTGAGGTGCTGCCTGATCTTTTCGCGATTGGCCGCATCCTCCGGCTCATTGACTTCGACCTCTATGCTGCCGCCGTCGCGCGCGAGCAGGAAATGGTGTGTGGTTGCGGTTTGCGAAAATCCCATCGCGCGTTCGCCGCGCGCATTCACGTCATCGAGATGCGCCGAATGTCCTGGCGCGCGAGTTGGCGCGGTTGCCTGGTTGGGTTGCATCAGCGGGCAATTCGCATGCGATTGATCCGCCGGCTGTGCGGGGCGCGCGTGATGATGATCCTGCGCGCTGACCTCTACGGTCAGCAGGCCGAGGGCCAGGACTATACACAAGTTAGTTTTGAAGTTGATCATTACGGGTTGTCCTTTCTTTACGTTTGCGCCAGCCCTGGGCCGAGGCTGGTTGAACTTCGGATGGCGCGGCGGCGGAGAGCGTTTCAAGCAAGCCGGCGCGTTCGGTTGCGGCGGTGCCTGCCAGTCGCGCATCCCAATCTTTCAAGGTGGCGCGCAGGTCATCGCGCAGGCCGGTCAGTTCGCGCAACTGCGCTTCGAGGTCGCGCAGCTTCGCCTCGGCCAGCGCGCGAACCTCGCGGCAAGGCGCGCCGCCTTTATCGCGCGACTTGAGGATGCGCGCCAGTTCCTTGAGCGTGAAGCCGACCGTCAAGGCGCGCCGCACGAGACGGACGCGATCAAGCGCTTCGCGTGGATACTCGCGATAACCGTTGCGCGAACGGCGCGGCGCCGGCAACAGGCCGAGCCGTTCGTAATGGCGCAAGGTGTCGGTGCTGACGCCTGCAAGCTCGGCCAACTGGCCGGCGCGCAGAAAGTTGTTCATTGGGTTTTCGCCTGCCACAAAAAGATTATAAGGCGTGGAACCGATTCCAGGGTCAAGCATTTTTTTCAGCTCGCCGAATAAGCTATGGCCAGAAGGACGAAAAAAGTCGTGCTCACCTAAACTTGGCCTTGCCAAGTCAGGGCAAAAGCTACTAATTTAACCGCTATGCAAAATAAAGTGTTGGCGCTCTTGCAGGCTGCGGTCATGGTTTTTTCATTGCTAATCACGCTTACCTCTTCATCATCGGCCCAACAAGCGGGCGCCGGTGTATTCGAAGGCCAGGGCGACATCGGTAAGGTGCTACACCCCGGCAAGGTTATCTATGATGACAAGAAACAGGAGTACACCATCACCGGCTCGGGCACCAATATGTGGGGCACCAACGACGAATTCCGCTTCCTGTGGAAGCGCATGAAGGGCGATTTCATTTTGACCGCGCAAGTCCGCTTCATCGGCAAAGGCGTTGACCCGCACCGCAAGATCGGCTGGATCATCCGCCCTACGCTCGAATCTGACGCGCCGCTCGTCGATGCGGTGGCACACGGCGACGGCCTGACCTCTTTACAGTTTCGGAAGTCGAAAGGCGCGCCGACCGAGCAGATTCAATCCGCGGTGAAAGGCGCCGACATCATTCAACTGGAGCGCAAGGGCGACACTTATATCATGTCGGTGGCACGATACGGCGAGCCGTTTGTCACCGACAAGACGACCAACCCGGCCATCGGCGATGAAGTCTACGCCGGGCTATTCGTCTGCTCGCATAATAAAGATGTCGAAGAGACGGCGGTCTTTTCGAACGTGCGCGTGACCGTGCCGGCCCGCGACAGCTTCGTCCCTTATCGCGATTACATCGGCAGCGACCTGGAAATTCTCGACGTGGCGACCGGCGCGCGGCGGATCATTCATCACACGCCGGATTCGATGCAAGCGCCCAACTGGACGCGCGATGGCAAGACCTTGATCTTTAATCGCAACGGCAAGCTGTATAACTTCGACCTCGCCAAAAGCACGGTGACCGAACTGAACACCGATTTCGCGACGCGCAACAACAACGATCACGTGCTGTCGTTTGACGGCAAGATGCTCGGCATCTCGCACCACACCGCGAGCGACAACAATCAATCGATTGTCTACACAATGCCCGCCAAAGGCGGCAAGCCCAAGCGCATTACCACCAAAGGGCCTTCGTATTTTCATAGCTGGTCGCCGGACGGCAAATGGCTGATCTATACCGGCGGCAGAGATGGTGAGTTCGACATCTACAAGATGGCGGCGACGGGCGAGGGCGAAGAGGTCAATCTGACCAAGAGCAAAGGGCTCGACGACGGCTCGGAATATACGCCCGACGGCAAGTACATTTACTTCAACTCGACGCGCAGCGGACTGATGCAAATCTGGCGGATGAAGCCCGATGGCAGCGAGCAGGAGCAGGTGACCAACGACGAGTACAACAACTGGTTCCCGCACATCTCTCCTGACGGTAAATGGATCATCATCATCTCCTACGGCCAGGACATTGCGCCCGCCGATCACCCGTTTTATAAGCGCACCTATCTGCGCCTGGTGCCGATCACCGGCGGCAAGCCGAAAGTGATCGCCTACGTGTACGGCGGCCAGGGAACGATTAACGTGCCGTCGTGGTCGCCCGACAGCAAGCGCATCGCTTTTGTCAGCAACACCACCGATGTGAAATAAGCGCGCGCCTCACTTCAACATTTTGCACGCGGCCTTCAGTGATTTCAGGAAGCTTTCGGCGGCGGGCGTGAGCGAGCGCCCGGCTTTTTGAATGATGCCGAGTTCGCGTGTAAGGGCCGGATGCTTGATCGGGCGAGAGTCGAGGCCGGTCAGGTTTCCGGTTTCAAAGACAGTCGAGGGCAGTAGCGCGACGCCCAGCCCGGCCTTGACCATCCCGGCCGCCGTCGCCATGTAAGTCGCCTCGAAGGCCGGCGTGGCAAATTCGCCAATCGATTCGAAGGCACGATCAACCAGCCGGCGCACGCTGCTCTCTTTGTCCATGAGAATCAGCGGCAGACCAACCAGATCGCTCAACCCGACAATCTTCTTTCGTTCAAGCGCGCTTCCCGACCGGAAGAAGACCACGATGCGATCCGTGAGCAGCGGCGTGAATTGAACTTCCGGGTCGGTTCCGTTCAAGCTGCCGATCCCGAAATCGACCTCCTCGGCTTTGACCATGGTGACCAGCCGTCCGGCCAGTATGTCTTTGAGGATCACTGAAATTCCCGGATAGCTTTCTTTGAACCCAGCGACGGCGCGGGGCAGAATCGTCGAGCAGATCGAAGGCAGCGCCGCCACGCGGATGACGCCGCGGCTCTTTTCGGCCAGCCCTTTCGTGTTGACCACGATCCCGTCAAGCTCGCGCAACAGTTGATCGACGACCGGGGCAAGCTCTTTGCCGATGCGGGTCAACTCGACCGTCCGCGTGTTGCGGTCGAACAGGCGAACGCTCAAGGTCTCTTCCAGTTGCCGAATCTGCTTGGTCAGCGCGGGCTGCGACAGATGCAGCAACTGCGCCGCCCGCGTAAAACTGCCGAGCCGCGCGACGGTCACAAAGGTTTGCAGTTGGCGCAGGTTCAGGTCGATATAATTCATAACCGCAGGTTATCACTGATATAAAAACAGTTCAATTGCATTAAAAATCATCCCGTGCTAAGGTCAGACTCCGTCTGCATTTTCTTACCACTAAAGCGGCAGCAATTTTTTAATTTGACAGGGAGAGTTGATATGAAACCAGCCCACCTCAGTTCCATGTTCACCCTGGCGATCTTGTTCGCTACGGCTCTGGCCGGCAGCGCCCTGGCGCAAGATCGCGTCAAGACGGCCAATGGCGTCGTCGAAGGAACTTCGGATAAGCGCTCAGGGGTACATACCTTCAAAGGCATTCCTTTCGCCGCGCCGCCGACGGGCGAGTTGCGCTGGCAGCCGCCGCAGCCGGTCAAGGGCTGGGCGGGGGTGCGCAAGGCCGACCAGTTCGGCCCGCGCTGCATGCAACGGCCCATCTTTGGCGACATGGGGTTCCGGTCGAATGGGATGAGCGAAGATTGTCTCTACCTGAACGTCTGGACGCCGGCCAAGTCGAGCAAAGAGCGGTTGCCGGTGCTGGTCTATTTTTACGGCGGCGGCTTCGTCGCGGGCGATGGCTCGGAGGCGCGTTACGAGGGCGAGAGCATGGCGCGCAAGGGGATCGTCGCCCTCACGGTCAATTATCGGCTGGGCGTGTTCGGCTTCCTGGCGCATCCCGAACTGACGAAAGAATCGCCCCGTCATGCTTCAGGCAACTACGGCTTGCTCGATCAGGCCGCCGCCCTGCGCTGGGTGCAGCAGAACATCGCGGCCTTCGGCGGCGACCCTAGGCGCGTCACCATCGCCGGCGAATCGGCCGGGTCGATTTCCGTCAGCGCACAGATGGCCTCGCCGCTGTCGAAGAATTTGATCGCCGGCGCGATTGGCGAGAGCGGCTCGATCATCGGCGCATTATCCGCCGTGCCGCTCGCCGAAGGTGAGCAGAACGGGGTTAAGTTCGCACAAAGCGTCGGCGCGACCTCGCTTGCGGCGTTGCGCGCCATGCCCGCCGAGCAGCTTCTTGAAGCGACCGCCAAACCCGGCACCCCCTTCCCTTCCCCGACCATAGACGGTTACCTCTTTCCCAAATCGCCCGTAGAAATCTACGCCGCCGGCGAACAGGCGCATGTGCCTTTGCTGGTCGGCACCAATTCCGAGGAGATGGGCTACTTCGGCGTCCTCGGGCGAGAACAGCCAACCCTGGAGAATTATCGCAAGGCGCTCGCAAGGCTTTACGGCGATAAAGCGGATGCGGTCTTCAAGCTCTACCCGGCCTCGACAGACGCCGAAGTCATCGATACGGCCCAGGAGTTAGCCAGTGACCGCTTCCTCGGCTACAGCACCTGGAAATGGATTGAGCTGGCGACCAAAACCAGCGGCAAGCCATCGTTTTATTATTTCTACTCACGTCCGCGTCCGGCGATGCGCGCCGAGATGGGTAACGCTACAGCGGGCCTTGCCGGCGGCGTCGTGCGCGGGCCGCAAGCGGCCAATGCGCCTCCCAAGCCGCGCGGCGCCGTCCATTCGGCTGAGATTGAGTATGCCATGGGCAATCTCGATTCGAACAAGGTCTATGCCTGGACGCCGGATGATTACAAAGTCTCGCGTGTCATGCAGGAATACTTCGCCAATTTCATCAAGACCGGCAATCCGAATGGCGCCGGCCTGCCGAACTGGCCGACCTTCGACTCTGGCCAGCGCATGACGATTGACGTCGACACGCGCGCCGAGCGCGAGAAGGTGCGGGCGCGCTATCAGTTCCTCGAGCAGTTCTACGTGAAAAAATAGACGGCCCGGGTTAAGCAGGAACCGCCTGGAGTTCCGCCATAAGGGCGGATTATGGCATCTTCGCTGCCTTCCGCCCTTATGGCGGAACTCCAGGCTGGCTCTCCGCAAGGAAAGGGGCGCCATGCTCGCGCTGCTCGGATTGATCACCATCGTGGTGTTGCTTGCGGCGATCATCAGCCGCAGGCTCTCGCCATTGGTGGCGTTGATCACGGTTCCCACGGTCGCGGCGCTCGTGGGCGGCTTCGGCCTGAGCACAGGAACGTTCATCGTTCGTGGCATACAGAATATCGCTCCCGTCGTGGGGATGACCGTCTTCGCCATCCTCTACTTTGGGATCATGTCGGACGCCGGGATGATGGACCCGATCATTGACCGCATACTGCGCGCCGTCGGTAGCCGTCCGACCCGCATTGTGATGGGAACCGCGCTGCTTGCGGCCCTGGTGATGCTGGACGGCTCGGGGGCGATCACCTTTCTGATCACGATTCCGGTGATGCTGCCGCTGTATGACCGGCTGGGGATGGACAGGCGCGTGCTCGCCTGCGCGGTGGCGATGGCCGCCGGTTTAATCAACATGCTGCCGTGGGGCGGGCCGACCATTCGCGCGGCCGCCGCCTTGCACATCCCGGTGACCGAACTCTTCAACCCGCTCCTGCCGGTTCTCGGCGTCGGCCTGGTGTTCGTCTTTACCGCCGCATGGGGGTTAGGCCGAAGAGAAGAAAAGCGGCTGGGTTTGTCGGCCAGGGAGAGCAGCAACGACATTTTCAAACGCGAACTGACCGCCGCCGAAAAGCTGCTGCGGCGGCCAGGAAGGTTCTGGCTCAACCTTATGCTCACGATCCTCCTGATGTGTATTATGGTCGGTGGCAAGGTTGAGCCAGTGATCGTCTTCATGCTTGGGGTGGTGCTGGCGTTGATGATCAATTATCCCGACATCAAGGCACAGCGCGAGCGGCTTAACGCCCACGCCGAAGCGGTGCTGATGATGGCGACGGTACTGCTGGCGGCGGGCGCGTTCACAGGCATTATGAAGGAATCGGGCATGCTGACGGCGATGGCGCAAGCCGCGGTTGGCCATCTGCCTGCCCAGACGGCCCGGCACATTCCATTCGTGATGGGGCTGCTGTCCATGCCGCTCAGTTTATTGTTTGACCCCGATTCATTTTATTTCGGCGTGCTGCCGGTGGTGGCCGAAGCGTGCGGTTTGCTCGGCGTGCCGCCGGTGCAGATCGGACAGGCGGCGATTCTCGGGCAGATGACCACAGGCTTTCCGGTCAGCCCGCTCACGCCCGCAACCTTTCTGCTCGTCGGACTCGCCGAAGTCGAGTTAGGCGAGCATCAGAAATTTTCCATCCCCTATCTGTTCGGCATTTCGTTGGTGATGACCGTTGCGGCGGTGTTGTTTCGCATCATTCCGCTTTGAATTGGAGAAGAGTTATGGCAGGGCCGTTAGCAGGCGTGCGCGTGATTGATCTGACTTCGATTGTGATGGGGCCGTACGCGACCCAGATCATGGGCGACATGGGCGCGGACGTGATCAAAGTTGAATCGCCCGAAGGCGACGCCTTCCGCCAGTTCGCGCCGTTCCGCCACCGCGGGATGAGCGCCGCCTTTCTCCACTTGAATCGCAACAAGCGCAGCGTCGTGCTCGATTTGAAACGCGACGAGGAGCGGCAAAAGCTTCGACAATTGATCGCCACTGCCGATGTGTTTGTCACCACCGTGCGGCCCCAGGCCATGCGCAAGCTCGGCCTCGATTACGAGAGTTTGTGCGAGACCAACCCGCGCCTGATCTACTGCGGCGCTTATGGCTTTTCGGAAGGCGGCCCTTATGCGGGCCGTCCCGCGTTCGATGACATCATTCAGGCGATGTGCGGGGTGGCGGCGCTCGAAGGCCACAACAGCGCGGATGGCCCCCGCTACGTCAAGACCATCTTCGCCGACAAGACGGTCGGCTTCGTGGTGGCTTACGCGATCGCGATGGCCTTATATGAACGTGAGCGGTCGGGGCGCGGGCAGGCCATCGAAGTCCCTATGTTCGAGACGATGGTCTCCTATACCTTGATCGAACACCTCGCGGGCGAGACCTTCTGTCCGTCCCGTGGCGGCATGCGTTACGAGCGGATTCTTTCGCCCAACCGCAAGCCCTATCGCACGAAGGACGGCTATCTGAGCCTGCTTCCCTACACCACGCCGCAGTGGGTGCGCTTCTTCGAGACGGTCGGCAGAGCCGACCTGGCCGCCGACCCGCGCGTTACCGACCCGCCGACGCGCAGCGAGCACATCACCGAGCTTTACCAGATCGTCGCCGAGATTGTCGCCAAGCGCACGACGGCGGAATGGGTCGCCTTGCTCAAGGAGGCGGACATTCCAATGACGCCGGTGCTGGCGCCCGAAGACCTGCTCGACGACGAGCATTTGCAGCAGACAGGCTTCTTCGAGCATCACCAGCATCCGTCGGAAGGCGAGGTTCGCCAGCTCGCCATTCCGGTGCGCTTCTCGCGCACCCCCGGCACCGTGCGCCGCCTCGCGCCGCGCCTGGATGAGCACCGCGAAGAGATTCTGCGCGAATTGAAATAGGCAATCGGTATGTCTTGTTGATTAAGGTGAGCAGAAAGCAAAAGGCACAAGAGGTTTGAAAAGATTGGAGCGCGAGACGGGGATCGAACCCGCAACCCCCGGCTTGGGAAGCCGATGCTCTACCATTGAGCTACTCGCGCTCTATTGCGTTGCACCAAATTTCTACCATAGATAATCTGAGGCAAGCAAGGAACAGCCGTGGCTCGATCTGATGTGGATGGCAGGATTCTTTGAGGCCATCTCGATGAGACTGCACGCGGAATTCACATGATCTTAACAAGCCGTTCATATATCATTCACAGCTCATTGCTAAGATGCCGACTCGATTTTCCTAAAAGGAGCCTCTCTCATGATACAAGCCTGCAAGAAGGCTTTTGCGGTTCTCACCTTTACAGTTCTCACGCTTAACGCTTCCAGCCTCTGGGCGGCCACCCCGGGAATTACGCTGATTGGCAAAGGCACGCTTAGCGGCGCGACGCTGGACACCTCCGGCCTGAAGGGGAAGATCTGCCAGGACGGCAATCCGGCCAATTGCCTCCCCAAGGCGATTCTCGGCGGCTTTGGCTCCGCCCTGGCCTACACAGGTTTTTATGATGTTTTTATCGCCGCACCGGACCGCGGCCCGTTCGACGGGCTGACGAATGTCGCGCACCGCGATCGCTTCTATTTTTTCAAGATCACCACCCTTCGACGCGCGCCATTTCCAAACATCAAGGTCGAACTGCTCGACACACGTTTGCTCAAGAACCCGTACGATCAGCCGCTGGTCGGTGCGACTGGAGCATTTAACTTGAGCGTTGATCCGGCCTTCCCTTCGCTCCGGTTTGATCCCGAAGGGATTCGCGTCGGGCCCGACGGAACCTTCTTTATCTCGGATGAGTACGGTCCTTATATTTTTGAGTTCGACCGGCTAGGCCGCCTGGTGCGTCGCATCAATGTGCCGTCCAAGTTTACGATTGCCAGTCCGAGCGCCGACCCGAACCTGGAGTTGCTCGGTAACGCCTCCGGACGCCAGGCGAATCGCGGGATGGAGGGCCTGGCCATCAGCCCTGACGGGACGACGCTGTACGGAATAATGCAAAACGCCTTGATTCAAGACCACGGCCTCAACCCGGGGACGGTAGACCGCCTGGGTCTGAATAACCGCATCCTTAAGATCAATCTGGCAACCGGCGAGACCCAGGAATATGTCTATGTACTGGACGCCATCAATCGCGGGCAAGGCGTGAGCGAAATTCTCGCAATCAACAATCATGAGTTTCTGGTCATCGAACGAGATAACCGCTCCAACCTGCAATCGCCACCCCAGGCGCCAACCCGTAAGACCCTCTATAAGATTGATCTCAACGGGGCGACCGATGTTTCGGGGATTGAAAGTCTGCCTGCCGGCGCCTTGCCCACAGGCGTCGTGCCGGTCAGCAAAACCTTGTTCATCGACCTGCTCGACGCCGACTTCGACCTTGCAGGGACGATTGCGGAGAAGATCGAAGGGCTGGCCTGGGGGCCGGACTTGCCGGACGGCAGGCATGTCCTCTACGTCATCAGCGACAATGACCTCAACCCAAGCCTGGGGACGCAAATCTATGCCTTTGCGATTGACCCTTCATTGCTAAGCTTTCAGAGGCAGGTTGTTCCGGTGCCAATCTTTATTCCCTAATGGAAAACCAAGCAACCTATTTTGAAGACCATTTCAACGCAGAGGACGCCGAGTACACGCAGAGAAGAGTCGGCGCCCTCTGCGGTAAACCGGCTCCAAAAATAGGTCGCCTGATTCTGCACTAGAGCGGTTTTCGATGGGGACTTAATCGATAGAGGAGCGGCCAGAGACGGTCGCCCTACATGGCCAGCCGCCTTCACCGCAAGCCCGGCACCGCGTAGCGAATCACAAACAGCGCGGCGAATACGTAAATCAACCAATGCGCTTCGCGGGCGCGGCCGGTCGCCAGTTTCAGCAGCGCATAAGCAATAAAGCCGAAGGCGATGCCGTCGGTGATGCTGAAGGTGAGCGGCGTCAATACCAGCGTCAGAAAGGCCGGCAGCGCTTCGGTGAAGTCATCCCAATCAATATCGCGCACGGCGCGTATCATCAGGCTGCCGACCACAATCAAGGCCGGCGCCGTCACCGGATAGAACACAAACGTGCGGGCGACCGACTGGCCATCGATCAACAGCGTCTCCGGCACCGCGTAGCCGCCGCTGATGGCGCGCACCAGCGGCGAAAAAAACATCGCCACAATAAACAAGAGGGCGACCAGTACGCCGACCAGTCCGGTGCGCCCGCCCGCCGCCACCCCCGAAGCGCTCTCGATATAACTCACCATCGTCGTGTTGCCGACCAGTGCCGAGCCGGTGGTGCCAATCGCGTCGGCAAGCAAGGCCCGACCGACGCGCGGCAGCTTGCCCTCTTTCATCAAGCCGGCCTGTTTGGCGATGCCGATCAGCGAGCCGACCGTATCGAAGAGGTCGAGAAAGAAAAAGATGAAGATAATGGCGAACAAGCCCTGCTTGAGCGCGCCCATGATGTCGAGTTTGAAGGCAGTCGGCGCCAGCGATGGCGGCAGGCTGACGACCGCCTCCGGCCGGGTCACGACGCCGAGCGGGATGCCGACGAGCGCGGCCACAAGGATGCCGATGAGGATCGCCCCTTTGACGCCGCGCGCCATCAAAACGACCATCACCAGCAAGCCGGCAAACGCAACTAGCGCCGGACGGCTGTCGAGGTGGCCGAGCGTCACCAACGTGCTCGTATCCATCCGCACGATCCCCGCCCACTCCAGGCCGATCAGCGTGATGAGCAGCCCAATGCCGGCGGCAATGGCCGATTTCAATGAATCGGGCACCGCCGCGACCAGATGCTCGCGCAAGCCGAATGAGGAAGTGGCAACGAAGATGAGGCCGGAAATGAAGATGGCGCCGAGGGCAATCTGCCAGGGGACTTTCATCGTCAGCACGACGACGAACGCAAAGAAAAAGTTATGCCCCATAGCCGGCGCGACCGCGACCGGATAATTGGCCAGCAGCGCCATCAACAAAGTCGAAAACGCGGTGATCAGACAGGTCGAGGTAAAGACCGCGCCCGCATCCATCCCCGCCGCGCCCAAAACGGACGGCTGCACGAAGATGATGTAGGCCATCGTCGCAAAGGTGGTCACCGCAGCCAGCGCCTCTGTGCGCAAACTGGTGGCGTGCTCTTTCAACTTGAAAAGATCGTCAATCATAGGCATCAGGGGAAAAGGGCCAGGGACTAGGGACTAGAGGCTAGGGTTGCTGAAGCCTCTTTTGTGCTTCTCCTTCGTAACCCATCAGGCCGTCATACAGATTTGCGAAGTGGAAATCTTCTTCCCTCTAGCCTCTAGCCCCTAGTCCCTGGCCCCTATTTCTTCTTCTCTTCTTCGTGATGCTTGGTGATGTGCGGCGCGAGCTTGTTATAACTGTCGAGGACTTCCTGCTTATGATGAGGGCTGGCGGCGTCGAGGATGACGTGGCGGACCATGATCATTAACTTTTCGCGGCGGCCTGCGAAGCGGCCGGTCAACGGGTTCTGTCCGGTCACGTCAACCAGTCCTTCACGCACCCACTGCCAGAACTGTTTTTGCGTCGTCCAGAACTCGTTGTCGTTCGCGCACACGATGCGCGCCGTCTTTTTCGCCATCGCCTTGTTACCCGCCCACATGTAAGAGAGTTTAGATTTTGGAGTTTAGATTTTGGAATGCGGCGGCGGCAGTAGGGTCCGCAATCATCGCGGTCGCCAATCCTCCCTAATCTAAAATCCAAAATCGCCGGCGCGAAGCGCTAAGCCATGAAAATCCAAAATTCATTTGAGCACTTCGGCGATCTTCGCGCCGATGTCGGCCGGGCTCTTGACGACGTGAATGCCCGCCGCTGCCATGGCCGCCATCTTTTCGGAGGCAGTGCCCTTGCCGCCGGCGATGATGGCGCCGGCGTGGCCCATGCGCCGGCCCGGCGGCGCCGTCTGGCCGCAGATGAAGCCGACCACAGGCTTCTTGACGTTAGCCTGGACGAACGCGGCTGCCGACTCTTCAGCGGTGCCGCCGATCTCGCCGATCATCACGATGGCGTCGGTCTCCGGGTCGTCGTTAAACAACGCGAGCGCGTCGACAAAGTTGGTGCCGATCACCGGGTCGCCGCCGATGCCGATGGCCGTCGATTGGCCGAGTCCCAGATGGGTCAGTTGATGCACCGCTTCATAAGTCAAGGTGCCGCTGCGCGAGACCACGCCGATGCGGCCTTCGCGGTGAATGTGGCCGGGCATAATGCCAATCTTGCATTTGCCCGGCGAGATGATGCCCGGACAGTTCGGCCCAATGAGCCGCGTCTGGCGGCTGCCAAGGTAATCGAAGGCGCGCACCATATCGACGGCCGGGATGCCTTCGGTAATGCAAACCGTTAAGGCCAGGCCGCCGTCGGCCGCTTCCATGATGGCGTCGGCGGCAAACGGCGGCGGCACATAGATCACGCTGGCATTGGCGCCCGTCTGTTTGACCGCATCGGCCACCGTATCAAAGACCGGAACGCCGTTGTGCTCGGTGCCGCCTTTGCCCGGCGTCACCCCGCCGACCACGTTGGTGCCGTAAGCGATCATCTGCTGCGCGTGAAACGAGCCTTCTTTGCCGGTGATCCCCTGCACGATTACGCGAGTGTTTTTGTCAACCAGTATGCTCAAGCTGTTCTCCTGAATTGAATCTATAAGAGCGAACCCGTCGCCTCAAAAGAGCAAGAAATATAGCACAGGGGCGAGGAAGGCAGAAGATGAAATGATGAACGATGAACGATGAATGATGAATGGCTCAGAGCCTTTTCCCCAGTTCATCGTTCATCGTTCATCGTTCATCGTTTTCGATTAAACGTACGATCCGCCGGTGACCAGAACGACCGCGCCGGTGACGTAATCCGAGAGCGGCGAGGCCAGAAAGAGCACCGGGCCGGCGGCTTCGTCGGGCGTGCCGGGGCGACCGAGCGGGATAAAGTTTTTGGCCATATCGATCATGGCTTGCGGGATGCCGAGCTCGACTTCCTTATCGCCGCGCGTGATCTTTTCCTGTTTCTCTTTGGCCTGGGTCAGGCGGGTTTCGATGAAGCCATAGGCGACGGCGTTGACGTTGATATTGAAGCGGCCCCACTCTTTCGCCATGGTCTTGGTGACGCCGACGATGCCCATCTTGCCGGCGGAATAATTGATCTGGCCGGGGTTGCCGGCGACGCCCGAAGTCGACGAGACGTTGATGATTTTGCGCTGTACGCGTTGGCCTGCGGCGATCTCCTGCTTGGCCGTCTCGCGCATATAAGGCGTGGCCGCGCGGATGATGCGAAACGGCGCGGTCAAATGCACATCGATCATGGCGTACCACTGTTCGTCGCTCATGTTCTGTACCACCCCGTCCCAGGTGTAGCCCGCATTGTTGACCAGTATGTCGATGCCGCCGAAGGCGTCGGCCGCCGCCTTGACCAGCCGGCCGGGGAACTCGACGTCGGTGACGCTGCCGGCGCAAACGATGGCCCGCCCGCCAGCGTCGTTGATCTCTTTGGCCGTCGCTTCGGCGACGTCCGGGTCGATGTCGTTGATGACCACCGATGCGCCGTGCTGCGCAAACAGCGTCGCGATGCTCTTGCCGATGCCGCGCCCCGAGCCGGTGACGATGGCCGATTTGCCCACAAGCAGCCTGAAGTCTGTCATAGATGTTCTTCTCCGCTCTTATTGGATTGCGCCGCGATGAACGGCCAAGCACGAGATGATTGCACAATCGGTACGCGCTTTCAAACCCATCATGCTCGAACTGTTTGACTCTGCATCTGCTTGAATCGCCGAGAGGCGCCGAGAGGTCATCAGCGTATTCGGCAAGCAAGTGGACGGTTGCGATGTATGGAGTCCACTTTACATATTCCGGCTGGACTTGATAGACTGCCGCGCGATTGAAAGTTGAATGCTTGAGTCGGCAAGGAGGTTCATATGCAAGCCGTTGCCCCTCCCTTCACCAAACCGTACCCGCCGCCGCGCGATAAGGCGACGCTGGCCGCCTACCTTACGGAAGCGGCCATGCTCGAACACCAGTTCATGTGCCAATACCTGTACGCGGCGTTCTCGCTGAAGAAATTCCCGGACGAGACCTGCTCGCCCGCCCAGCTTGAGGCCGTGCGCCGCTGGGCCTCGGTGATCTACACGGTGGCGCGGCAGGAGATGGAACACCTGTCGATTGCCAACAGTTTGCTGACCGCGATTGGCTCGCCGCCGTGGTTCGGTCACACCAACTTCCCGAGCCAGTCGCGCTGGTATCAAGCCCCGGCGCTGCGGCTGAAAAACAGCGGCCAGAATGCGCCGGAGCCCTGCGACTTCCCTTTCCTGATGCAGGCCTTCGACCTGTCGGTGGCGCGGCGGTTCTGCTGCATGGAGAGCCCGACGCTCGAGTATGTGCCCGAGCAAGATCGCGCCAACGTGCTCAAGTGGTGCTATCAGCCGGACGGCTGCGGGTGTCTGCCCGACATGCCGCCGCTGTTGTCGCTGGCGCGCAGCTTTGTCGGCGGGGCGCGGCAAGCGGCCAATGCGGTCGAGCCGGGCACCGTCCAGGAACTCTATGCGGCAATCACCAGCGGGCTGCAACACCTGAACGCGGAACTCGGCGCCAAAGCGCTGTTCAGCGGCCACCAGAGCGGCCAGTCGGAAATTCTCATGGAGTACGACATCTACCTCTTCTCGATCTGCAACCTGGACACGGCGCTCGCCGGCATCCAGTTGATCACCCGTCAGGGCGAAGGCATCGACACGCCGCCCGGCTACGACAGCCATTTCCAGAACTACTACGACATGGCGGTCGAATACGAGGAGATACTCAAACAGGACGAGCGCTTCAACCCGGCGCTGCCCGTAACCCTCAACCCGCAGCTTGACCAGTACACCATCCCGATCACCAAAGACGCCGCCGCCGCCTTCAACGATGGTTATGTGGCTATGCTATATATGCTGGCGGCCTATTATCAGAACTTCAGCCCGGCCGGCTACACCGAGTCGCCCTACCTGTTGCAAGCGCTTCAAGAGACGGTCTTCGCGCCGACCATGACGATGCTGATCCGCTCGCTCGCCGAGGTGATCGTGCAATTGCCCGCCAACGACACGGGTGAGCGGGCGGGGCCGGTGTTCAACCTGTTGCCGGCGGTGATTGAACGGCTTGAAGACCCGGCCAATCCCATCTTCCTCGACATCAACTTTCACGTCAGCAACCTGAGCGCGGTGTCCGCGAAGCTCCACCACATCATCAACAACGACGACCCGCCGGAGGCGTTGCTGCCGAAATTCCAGTACATCAGACAGAATGTGCGGCGCATGATCGCTAATCTCGAATACATCTATCAAAACGGCACTTACCCGCCGTTCGTGAACTCGGCGCCGAATTGCTCGGACGGTGATAGCTGCGCTTGAGAAAGGAAAAGAGATGGCCTACGGAACACTGGACATTAACTTCGGGGGTTATTTCATGTGCCGCCTGGCGACCGACCCCGACCCGACCAACGAGGAGCGCGGCATGAGCGGTTACACGATGGCGCTGGCCTTGGAAGACCCGCTCGATCAGGTGATCCGTTTGCAGGCAGACGCCGACTGGCTGCTGCGTAACGCACGCCCCCCGCTGTTTGACCTCCACATTGCGGTCGGCGTCGAGGTTAGAAGCGTGCTGTTTGAGGGCGTGCCCTACGAGGGCGCGCGCGCGGTGCTCGGCGCGAAAGTCTATCTCGACGGCAAAGACTTCCCGCTGCCGGGGCCGACCTTCGAGAGCCGCAACTCGACCGTCGGCAGCGACGACACCTTTGCTTTTGTCCTCAACCCATTCAACCTGCGCATCCAACAAGATGACACCGGCGTCAAGCTCACCGCCAGTGACTATGTCGATCCGGCGGACCCGAACAAGCCGCTGTGGAAGATCAATGATCCGAGCGTCTATCAACGCCGCCTGCCTAACTGTACGAGCGACCCTGACACCGAAGTCATGGAAGCGGTCAACGTGTTTGATGCTTATGGCTACTTCCGCGACCGCCGGCGCTACCTGGACAAGCTGATCCGCGACACCTCGGCGGCGCGCGATGCCTGTGACGTGAAGGCGGAACGTGATCTGCTCAACGCCAAGGTCGAAAGCTACAAGAGCCGCATCTATCAACTTGACCATTGGGGCGACCGCATCATCAGCAAAATTCAGACGAAGGTCGGCTGGGCGCACACGATCAACGGCCCGCAGCAGGTCGAAGGCGACCTTGGCGGACGGGTAGAAACCAATGAGCCCTGGACCGTGCGGTACTGGTTCGGCGGTTGGGACGGCGACCTGCTGCTCGGTTACATGCGCGGCACGTTGAGCGTACCGTTTACGCTGGTCTCATAAATCAACATGAGCCAGCAAAGGAAAGTGGTCTGAAGCGGAAGCGACCGGGGCCGGTTCATCGATGATCTCGCAGGTCTTCACGCGGTCGGCGTAACGCGCCGGCACGAAGAAATAATCTAAACGCAAATGCGCATCCCAGGTCGGAAAGGTGTAGCGCTTCTCGGTCGGGTGGCGCAACCGGTACCCGTCCAGATAACCCGCGTCGAGCATGACCTGTATGGTCTCGCGCGCGATGTCGCGTCCGCTGACCCAGACCAGCGCGCGAATCCAGCGCGGCATGCGTCTTACGTCGAGCAACTCGCCGGGCGCCAGCGCGTTGAAATCCCCGGCTAATAGATGGAAGCCTTCCTGATGCTTTGCGATGCCGGCGAGCAAAGTGCGAATCTCTTTGGCGCGCCGCCGCTCGGTCCACTTTGAAAACATGGCGCGCAGATGCAGCCCGAAGATGCGCGCCTCTGTGCCTGCGGGAACGATCTCCAGGAAAGAATGCTTAGCGCCCGGCGGGTAGTGCCACTCGTGATGCGCGATCTCTATGCGGCTGATGTAGCCGATGGAATGGGCCGCGCGCGCGGCCCAGTAGCGCAAGCCGGTGGCGCTGGCTAAAGTTTCAATGACCCGTGGTTCAATCGCTTCCTGAAAGACCACCAGGTCAGGCGCGACGCGACGGATCACCTCTGCCAGTTGCGCCTCGCGCCCGCGCCCGCCGAAGCGTATGTTGTAGCTGAGCAGTTTGAGCATCACGCCTCTTCGCCTGCCTCAATGATGATGTGATAGGGCTCGTTGAGCAGCACATCACGCGCAAACAGGATAATGTTGGCGGTGGCCTGAAAGTTGACGGGCCGCTTAACCAGACGTTGAAGCGCCTCGCGCAACGGGTTCAAACTGGGCGCAATGTGCGGGGCTTTGTCGCCCAGCGGCTTGGTGTGCAGGGTTGGAATATAGAATTCATCTTTATCCCAGCAGTCCATCGCCTTACTGCCGATCAGCGTCACGTCCAGATCGCTTGTACCTTTTCCGTCCGCGTCGAACGGTCGCCCGTCTTTATATTTCTCATTGGTCACGACGCTGCCGCGCAGAGCAACGCCGGTGCCTGCGGGCAATCCGGCGCGCAATTTTTCATTAAAGGCTTCGAAACGTGACCGGTCACCATCAAATCCCAGTTGAATAATGCGCGCCAGGATCTCTTCATCAGTCATCGCTTTTACATCGCTGCTCATCGCTTTGATTCGGCTCCTGTCAATTGATTGGCTTTCGGTATGCCGGCCCACACAACAACGGTTATAAGGAGCAATTCGTGTTCCGAGCCATTGTTTTTTGACCGTATCGAGCCCACAACGCGGTTGAAGATAATGACCGCGGTAAGTTTGACGGGAAGCTAAAACGCTTAGTGTTATTCCGGCTCGAAATCGATGAAGCCTTTTTCAACGTTGGTGCCGACGAGGCGGACGCGCACACGGTCGCCGACATCCATGCCCTGTTCGCCGCGCACGACGCGCCCTTCAGCCGGCGGCGCAATTAAGCGCACGAAAGTGCCCTTCACGGATGCGCCGGTGACGATGGCATCGAACGCCTCGCCAATGTGGTCTTTGAGCAATGCGGCGGCGACGACTTTACGCATCACGCGTTCAACCTTGCGCGCGGCGCTCTGCCGTTCCGTGCAATGATCGGCGATTTCGGCCAACCGCGCTTCCGTGTAGGGCGCGGGCGCGTTGGCTAAAGCCGCTTTCAGCAATCGTTGCGTGATCAGGTCGACAAAGCGGCGGTTCGGCGCGGTCGAGTGCGTATAATCATTCGCAGCCAGACCGAAATGCCCGGCGCTTTTCGCATCGGGCCGGACGACCGCATAATCACCCGAACCCAGCAGCTTGACGATACTGAGCGAGAGGTCGGGAAAGTGAAGGGGATCAGCCGTCTTTTGCCGCGCCAGAAAATCGGCAAGCGCCAAGGCGTCGGGCTCCACCGGCAAATCATCACCCAGGCCGCGCGCAATTTCGACGATGCGCGGCCAGCGCTCAGGCTTTTTCACCACCCGCTGAATCGCCGGCAAGCCGCGTGTGTGCAGGTAGGCCGCCATCGCTTCGTTGGCCGTCACCATGAAGTTTTCAATCAGCGTTCGCGCACGATTCTTTGGCCGCACCGCGAGGCCGATGACCGCGTCGTTACGCTTCACCGGGCTCGCCTCAATCGTCTCGAAGTCGAGCGCGCCAAGGCGGCGGCGACGTGCGGCCAGCCGTGCGGCCAGTTGTTCTTGCAAACGGAGTTGCGCTTCAAGGCCGGCGACGGCGGCGATTTTTTCGGGCGCCGCGCCGCCGCCTTCGAGCCATGCGCCGACCGATTCATAATCAAGCTGAGCCTGATTCTTGACCTTCGCGCGATACACCTGGCTTGATTGCAGGCTGCCGTCTTCGCCCACCTCAAGCGCGATGATCAGAGCCAGCCGTTCGACATTCCCGAGCAGCGAAGTCAGGTCGGTGGAGAGATGCTCCGGCAACATCGAAAAGGTTTCAACGCCGGTGTAAACCGAGGTGGTGTTGGCGGCGGCGAAACGATCAATGGCGGAATCCTCGGGCACCAGCGCATCGACGTCGGCGATGCCGACGAGCAGGCGCGCACCGCCGCCCGTCAGCGGCTCGACAAATTCTATTTGATCGAGGTCGCGCGATTCGATGTTGTCAATCGATGACCAGAGCAGCCCGGTCAAATCAATCGGCGGCCCGGAGGTCTGGCCGGAGGGCAAGGGCCTGGCGGCGGCGGCTTCCGCAATGGCCTCAGCGGGAACATCCGGCGCGAACCCTTCGGCGATCATGGCGCGGCGGGCGATAGCGTGAAGATCATGGTCGTGCATGGATTCTTTTACCATATTGTTTTTTCCAGAATAGCACAGCGGTTTGTCCGGATTAAAACTGGCCCAGGCAGCCGACATCAGTTGAAGGCTCGGCTTGCTCAGTGCTGCTATCTCTGTGTACTATGACGCAGCCTGTGGTTCCAACTGCAACAGGCGATGGGGACAGACATCTCGTCGGCGCGTGACATTCGTGACCCGGAGGCCGAATCCACCACGTCCGACCCTTTCAGCAAACGCTTCATTCAATTTTGTGTAAGGCTGGCGATACCGCTGCGGCCAGTCGCCAGAGTCCTGGTGAAAGGATAGACCCGATGCGGCTGAGCATACTGGACATCGTTGTGCTGGTAGTTTATTTCGTGGCGATGATCGGGGTTGGCTTCTACGTCACGCGGCGCGCTTCACGAAATCTCGATTCCTACTTTCTCGGCGGCAAGAGCATGCCCTGGTGGCTGCTGGGCATCTCGAACGCCTCGGCGATGTGGGATATCACCGGCACCATGTGGTTCGTGTATATCCTTTATGCGTACGGCATGAAGGCGGTCTTTCTGCCCTGGGTCTGGCCGATCTTCAACCAGGTCTTCGACGCCGTTTACCTGTCCAAGTGGATACGGCGCTCGAACGCCCGCACCGGCGCGGAATGGATCAGCACACGCTTCGGCGCGGGCCGCAGCGGCGAACTGTCGCGCGGCATCATCGTGCTGTTCGCCTTGATCAGCGTCGTCAGCTTCATCGGTTACGGCTTTCAGGGCATCGGCAAATTCTGCAAGGTCTTTCTGCCCTGGGACCTGTCGCCCAACACCTACGCCATTATTCTCATGAGCATCACGGCGATCTACGTGGTGCTCGGCGGCATGTTGAGCGTCGTGCTGACCGACTTCGCGCAATTCTTCTTGATGGCCATCTCGGCTTTCGTCATCGGCATCATCGCCGTCATCAACGTCACCCCGGATATGCTCACACAGGTGACGCCGACGGGCTGGCGCGAGCTGTTTTTCGGCTGGAATATCAGCCTCGACTGGAGCCAACTGCTCCCCGGCCTGAACCAGCAGGTCAGCGGCGAGGGCATCGCCACGATGTTCGGCCTCTATTTCATGGTGATGGTCTTCAAAGGCGTCCTCGTCAGCATGGCCGGCTCAGCGCCCAACTACGACATGCAACGTATACTGGCCGCGAAGACGCCGCGCGAGGCCAGTTTGATGAGCGCTATCGTCTCGGTCTGCCTGGTGCCGCGCTGGATTTTGATCGGCGGCATCACCATGCTGGGGCTGGTCTTTGTGACGCCCGTCTTCCGCCAGCTTGCCGCCGAAGGCAAACCCATCGACTTCGAACTGGTCTTCCCTTACGTCATCAACAACTTTCTGCCGGCGGGGCTGGTCGGCATCCTGCTGGCCGGCTTGCTGTCGTCTTTTATGGCCAACTTCAGCGCCACGGTCAACGCCGGCGCGGCCTACGTGGTCAACGATCTTTATAAGCGTTACGTCAACCCGGCGGCGGATAACCGTCTGCTGGTTCGCTTCAGTTATCTCGGCTCGGTGGTGATTCTCGTCCTCGGCATGGCCATCGGCATGTACCTGACCTCGATCACCGAGATCACGCAATGGATCGTCGGCGGCTTGTATGGCGGCTACACGGCGGCAAATATTTTGAAGTGGTACTGGTGGCGGCTGAACGGTTACGGCTATTTCTGGGGCATGTTGACCGGCATCATTTCGGCGCTGGCGGTGCCGCCGGCGCTGGCGATCATCGCCCCGGACTTCCATAACGCCACCTATGCCTTCCCGTTCATCCTGCTGTTTTCGGTCATCGCCTGTTTTGCCGGCAGCCTGCTGACCAGGCCTGTGGAAGAAGAGACGCTGAAGAATTTTTATCGCAACGTGCGCCCGTGGGGATTCTGGGGGCCTGTGCATGCGCTGGTCATCAAAGAAGACCCGGCATTCGAGCGCAACCGCGACGCCGTGCGCGACCTGCTCGCCTGCGCCATAGGAATCTGCTGGCAATTGACGCTGGTGACGATACCGCTCTATGTCGTCTTCCGCGACGTGCGCGGCGCCGTCATCTCGGTCGCGGTTCTGATCGTCAGCATGTTCATCCTGAAGCAGCTCTGGTACGACCGCTTGCAGCGCGAAGATCGTTTGATGAATCGAGATGATGACTTGTTGGTATCGCCGCAGCCCGCCGAAGCGATTCGCCGGTGATCACTCCGGTCGCTCAATGAACGGACGCCAAATGCAGAATCTGATGGGTTCCCCTGATTCCTTGATCAAGCCGCTGACGAGATGGCTGACTGCCGGCTTGACCTTATTGATGCTTGCCGTCACCGCCCAGGCGCAGAACGATATGCGGGTCTTCATCACGCGCAACGGCGACCGCCTGCTGGAAGGCGACAAGGAGTACCGCTTCATCTCTTTCAACATTCCGAACCTGCATCTGGTCGAAGACAATATGCGGTTCGCGGCGACCAACGAATGGCGCTTCCCCGACGAGTTTGAAATCACCGACGCCTTGACCAGCGTCAAGCAGATGGGCGGGCGCGCCGTGCGCACCTATGTGATTTCGATCTGCCGCAACCAGGGCGCCAACGCGATCCCCTGCCACATCACCCGTCCCGGCCAGTTCAACGAAGAAGCCTTTCGCGCCCTCGACCGCGTCTTAGACGTCGCCAACCGCGTCGGCGTGCGCGTCGTCATTCCGCTCGTCGATAACTGGAAGTGGTGGGGCGGCGCTGCCGAATACGCCGCCTGGCGCGGCAAACCCGCCGCCGCGTTCTGGACCGACCGTGAGGTCATCAGCGATTTCAAACAGACCGTCAGCTACGTCATCAACCGCCGCAACACCATCAACGGCACGCTCTACAAAGACGACAAAGCCATCCTCGCCTGGGAGACCGGCAACGAACTCGACAGCCCTTATTCGTGGACCAAAGAGATTGCCGCGACCATCAAATCGCTCGACAAAAACCACCTCGTCTGGGACGGCTACTACATCGGCAGCCACAAGATGCATACGGAAGCATTGAGCGACCCGAACATCGACATCGTCTCCAGCCATCATTATCCCGGCGCCAACCGCGGCCCCGGCGCGATGGCCGCCGATGTCGAAAAGTTCGCCCGCCAGATCAGCGGTAAAAGGCCGTATGTCGTCGGCGAATTCGGCTTTGTGCCGCTGTCGGAAGTCGAAAAAGTTTTGGAGACGGTGATTCGCACGGGCGCGGCGGGCGCGATGGTCTGGAGCCTGCGCTTCCACAACCGCGACGGCGGTTTCTATTGGCACACGGAAGGCGCAAGCAGCAACGCTTACAAGGCCTATCATTACCCGGGCTTTGCGCCCGCCAAATCCTATCAGGAGACCGAGCTGTTAAAGCTGATGCGCGCCAAGGCGTTCGAGATTCGCGGCCTCGCGGCGCCGCCCGTCGAAGCGCCGGCGCCGCCCGTGTTGCTGCCGATCAAATCCGCCGCCGAAATTTCATGGCAAGGCGCAGTCGGCGCTTGCCTGTACGACGTCGAACGGGCGACGGCGGCAACGGGTCCGTGGACGCTGGTCGGTTTTGACATCGATGATTCGTGGGCACAATACCGGCAGTTGTTCGCCGATGATTACGCAGAGCCGGGCAACAGTTATTACTATCGCGTGCGCGCCAAAAATTCAGCCGGCGCCTCCGCGCCTTCGAATGTCGTCGGCCCGGTGCGCGTCGAAGCGAACGCCCTGGTTGACGAGTTGAGCGATTATTCGCGTCTCTTCGCGCGCGACGGCAAGCTCACACTTGAGACCGGCAACCCGCGCCCCTATAAAGAAGACGCGCACCGCCTGAAAGGCGGCGCCGGAAACTGGGTCATCTATCGCACGCGGCAACCGTTGCGGTCGGCCCGCGTGCTGGCGTTTATGGAAGGCGCCGAGCAGGATTTCGAGTTTTATCTGTCCGAGGATGGCCTCAGCTTTGTGAAGATGGCGCCGACCGTCAGCCGTTATCCCACCGAGATCAACCCGTACGGATATAAGTTGCCGGTTCAATACGACCTCACGGGCGTTCCGCCGGCCCGCCACTTTCTCAAAATCGTTTTCCGCACCGACGCGCAGATCAGCCGTGTCGAGTTGCGGCATGGCAAAACAGGCGTGCAATGATCAGCAGCCAGGAAAGCATTGCGCATTTCCGCCGCCAGATTGAAAGCGAATGGCGCGACCATATCGCGCCGTTCTGGTTGCAGCATGCGCCGGACGATGAGCATGGCGGCTTTCGCGGCTGGATGACCAATGATCTTGAAATTGACGAGCGCGCCGACAAAGGCGTCATCCTCAATACACGCATCCTGTGGACCTTCGCGCACGCCTACCGCCGCTATCAGGACGCCGATTATCGCCGCATGGCTGAACGCGCTTATGCTTACCTGATCGAGCATTTCATTGATCGTGAAGAGGGCGGCGTCTTCTGGACGGTCGATTATCTGGGCCGCCCGGCGGACACTAAAAAGCGGCCTTATGCGCAGGCCTTCGCGCTCTACAGCCTGACCGAATATTATCTGGCGACCGGCGAGCAGGCGGCGCGCAATCAGGCCTTCGGGATTTTCGACCGGCTCGAAACCTTTTGCCGCGATCAAGCCAACGACGGTTATATCGAAACCTTCGAGCGCGACTGGCAACTGGCCGACGATCAGCGTTTGAGCGAAGTCGACCGCGACGAGAAGAAATCCATGAACACTCACCTGCATGTTCTGGAGGCCTACGCGACCCTGCTCAAGGCTTCGGCTGATGAGCAGGTCGCCGAACGGCTGCGCGCCGTCGTCGATATTTTCCTCGCCCGCATTATTCATCCGCACCGCTTTCATTTGCAGATGTTCTTTGACGAGCAGTGGGCGAGCAAATCACTGATTCGCTCGTTCGGCCACGACATCGAGGCGAGCTGGCTGTTGTGCGAAGCCGCTGAAGCGTTAGACGACGCTGACCTGCTGGCACGTGTGCGGGCGGTTGCTTTGCGGATGGCGCAGTCGGTTTATGATAACGGCCTGGACCTCGACGGCAGCCTGCTGTACGAAGCCGACCCGCGCGCCATCATCGATGCCGAAAAGCACTGGTGGCCGCAGGCCGAAGCCGTTGTCGGCTTCATCAACGCCTACGAGTTGGGCGGCGGCGAACATTTTCTGACGGCGGCACGGCGCGCCTGGGAGTTCATTGACCGCTACATGATTGATAAACAGAACGGCGAATGGTTCTGGAAGACGTCGCGCGAAGGCGTTCCGTCATTAGACATGCCGAAGTTGAGCCAGTGGAAATGCCCTTACCACAACGGGCGCATGTGCTTTGAGGTCAGCCGCCGCCTTGGCGGCCATCCGTACCGCGAGCGGTAGCCAGCGGGCGCTGTTTGAGCAGATGACGCTGGCTACCGCTCGCGGTACGGACTGGCCGGGCATATAAGGAGACACTTGGATGGATCGCAACGAGTTTGCTGCACGTCTGCAAAGTCTGTTTGAAGCGCACGAGGCGTTGATTGCGCGCCCGAACATGAAAGCCGCCGACGGCAACGGCATCTTCGACCGCTATGTGAACCCGGTGTTGACGGCGAGGCATGCGCCCATTTTCTGGCGCTACGATCTGAACTATGAAACCAACCCGCATTTGCTTGAGCGCCTGGGCATCAACGCGGCGTTCAATGCCGGCGCCATGGAGTTCAATGGCCGCGTTGTGCTCGCCGTGCGCGTCGAAGGCAACGACAGAAAATCATTCTTCGCTATCGCCGAGAGCGCGAGCGGCGTCGCCGGCTTTCGCTTTTGGGATTACCCCGTACTGATGCCGGAGACCGGCGACCCCGACACCAATGTTTATGATATGCGTCTGGTCAAGCACGAAGACGGCTGGATATACGGGCTATTTTGTACCGAGCGCAAAGACCCCAACGCCGCGCCCGGTGACCTGTCATCGGCCATCGCGCAAGGCGGCATCGCGCGCACCAAAGATCTGCAAGTCTGGGAGCGACTGCCTGACCTCAAAACCCGCTCGCCGCAGCAGCGCAACGTCGTGCTGCATCCCGAATTCGTCGACGGCAAGTATGCCTTCTACACGCGCCCGCAAGATGATTTCATTCAGGCGGGGTCGGGCGGCGGCATCGGTTGGGGTCTGGCCGATCATCTAGAACCAGCCGTCATCAACGAAGAGATCATCATCGACCCGCGCCTCTATCACACCATCAAAGAATCAAAGAATGGGCTCGGCCCGGCCCCAATCAAAACTGCAAAAGGCTGGCTGCACCTGGCGCATGGCGTGCGCGGGACGGCCGCCGGCTTGCGCTATGTGCTTTATCTCTTCCTGTGCGACCTGGCTGAACCCTGGCGCGTGACCCATCGGCCTGCCGGTTATTTCATCGCGCCCGAAGGCGAAGAGCGTATCGGTGATGTGTCCAATGTCACATTCAGCAATGGCTGGGTGGGGCGCGCCACCGGCGAGGTCTTCATCTATTACGGCGCTTCGGATACGCGCATGCATGTGGCGACGAGCACGGTTGAAAAGCTGCTCGATTACGTGATGAACACGCCGGCTGACCCGCTGCGCTCGCGGGCCTGTGTCGAGCAAAGACATGAATTGATCCGGCGGAACCTTGAAATTCTCCGGCCCTAGATGGATGGCCCGCCAAGAGGGGGAGGGCATGGCGCGATGGCCGTAGCGGTGGCGCGGAGTCAGTACCGCAGGGCGGTAGCGGGCGTGTGCGACTCACAGGCCCGCCCGCTACCGCCCTGCGGTACTGACCGGCTGCGTGCCTCGGCATCTTGCCGTGCCGTCTATCTAGCGCGGGTTTCAAATAGAGCAACCGTGAGTTAGCTCTCCTGATTGGACTCAATCGCCGGCTGTCTCCCGCCCAACGCGTAATCCGCGCCAACGACCTAGCCAATTCGAATCGTTGTATCGGCAACGGCATAGCGAGTGCTATCAAGCGTGTGCTGAGCGGAGCGGATCGGTCGAGCTTGTTCTCGAAATCCGATAAATGTTGAAGGAAAAAGGAAACCATGACTATGCGCGGAGAACCGGCTTTATGGGTTGTGTCTGAACTCCCACATCGTAACGTGGAGATAAACCCCACTTGCAAAATCAATGGCCAGCCGTGTGGGTGCAATTGCCTGGGCCGAATTGCCGAACGCACGTCTAAGCGTCAGGCCTTGCCGGCTTATCAAAAAGCGCTACAGGCCAACCGCTCTCCGCTGATCGCTTATGTAGATCAGGCTGCGTAGCTGTGACCGGCAATCTATTGCCGGCCTGGCGCTGCCCGGTTCCTACCGCCGCGCCAGAGGGTCAGAATCAGCGGCTGAGCGCTGGGTAGACGGTTCATCCTGCACCGCCCTGTTCAGGTCAAAAACGAAGGAGCTTGATCGACGTGTCGGTTATCAATCAGAAGCGCGCCTGGCCCATCGCCTTGGTCCTCATTGTCATGGTTAGTTGGGCGTTGCCGGCCTTCGCCCTCGACCCGCAAAAGACCATCAATCAATATGGGCATAGCCTCTGGCTGCGCCAAAATGGCCTGCCGACCAACGGCGTCAACGTCGGCCTGCAAACCCGCGACGGCTACCTCTGGTTCGGCACCTCGGCGGGCCTGTTCCGCTTTGACGGCGTGCGGTTTGCCGGCATCAGCACCGACTCGGACAACGGCAAAAACCATGACACGGTCTCGTCGCTGTGTGAAGCGAGCGACGGCAGTTTATGGGTCGGCACCACCTTCAATGGCCTGTTCCGTCTCAAGGATGGCAAGATTTTGATTTACGGCCCGGCGCAGGGCTTTCCCGAAAGACAAATCTTCGGGCTGTTTGAGAGCCGTGAGGGAGAGATCTGGATCGGCACCTCCAACGGGCTTTTCAAATACAGCCAGGGAAAATTCGCTGGCGTTCCCATCCAACCCAATTATATAACCAGCATCACCGGCGACCGCGAGGGCCGCGTCTGGGTCGGCACACACGCGGGCGTTCACATCTTCCAGGGTGACCGGCAAGTGCAGGTAATCGATATCCCTGACATACAGGGGGCCTATCGTAATCTGATCACCGCCCTGTTTATGGACCGCCAGGGAAATATGTGGATCGGCACGCACGGCGGCTTGGCGCGCTGGGCAGATGGCGCGCTGAGAGGGTATGCAATGGCCGAAAGCCTCTCAGACCCTCATATCACAGCGATCTGCGAAGACCGCGACAACAACCTCTGGGTCGGCACCAACAAGGGCGGGCTCAATCGCCTTTCCAACGGCCGCTGGACGGCCTTTACCGTAGACCAGGGCTTGAGCAGCAACCAGGTGCTGTCGATCTTCGAGGATCAGGAAGGCAGCCTCTGGGTCAGCACGCTTGAAGGATTGAACCGCTTCAAAAATGCCAATCTGACCCCTTTCACCACCAAAGAAGGGCTCTCCAATGATGTCATCTCCAGCGTGGTTGAGACGCCGGACGGGAGTCTTTACTTCTTCAGCTCGGGGAATTCGAGCGTTAGCCGCTTAAAGGATGGGCAGATCAGCACCACTGCGGTGGTGGTGGGAGGGGTTTACGCGGCGCGCGATGGCAGCATGTGGATGGCACAGACCGGCTTGCTGGTTAATATCAAGGACAACCAGTTTACGCGCTACGACACCAAATCGGGGCTGCCGAATAAATGGATATCGGCGGTCACCGAAGACGATCAGAGTTTGATCATCTACGTCGATGACGTCGGCATCCGCCGATACGCGGACGGCCAGTTGAAACCTTACCTGTTGAAGGATGGCCAGGCCTATGCCTCGACGGAGTATGTGGTCTGTTTTTATAACCAGCCGAATGGCACCTTATGGATCGGCACCTCGCGCGGGCTGGTCAGAATAGAGGATGGCGTCAGCACCACCTTTGAAATAAAAGACGGGCTGGCCGACGACTGGATCAGTTCTATCTATGATGATCACCTCGGCAGCCTGTGGGTAGGCTCTCCGCGCGGCGGCCTGACGCGCTACCAGAACGGCAAATTCACCGCCTACACGACCCAGAGCGGACTGTTCACCAATGAAATCTATTGCGTGCTGGGCGACGACCAGGGCGCGCTCTGGCTGAGCAGCCCGCGCGGCATCGGGCGCGTCAGCCGCCAGGACCTCGACGATTACCAGGCTGGTCGTATTGCGGCGGTGCGCACGCAGGTCTTCACCACTGCCGACGGCATGAAGACCGATGAGTGTTTCGGCGAATGGCAGCCCGCCGGCTGGCGCGCGCACGACGGGCGGCTCTGGTTTGCCACCAAGAAGGGCGCCATTGTGATCGACCCGGCCGCGCTCAAACGCAACGACATACCGCCACCTGTGCGAATCGAAGAGATCGTCGCCAACCAACAGGTCATCCCTCCCAACCAACTGAGCAATCTCGCGCGCGGCACCGACAAGCTGGAATTTCATTACACCGCGCTCAGTTTTCTGGTGCCCGAGCGGGTGCTGTTCAAGTACAAGCTGGATGGCTATGACCGTGAGTGGATCGAGGCCGGCACGCGGCGCGTAGCTTATTATACCAATTTGCCGCCGGGCCGCTACCGCTTCCGCGTGATGGCCTGCAATAACGATGGCGTCTGGAACGAGACCGGCGCCAGCGTCGACTTGTACCTGGCCCCGCTGTTTTATGAGACCTACTGGTTTTATGGCCTCTGTCTGTTGCTGGCCGGCCTGGCCGTCGTCGGCCTCTTCCGGCTGCGGGTCCGCAGCATGCGCACCCGCGCGCAACAGCTCGAGGCGCTCGTCGATGTGCGCACGAAGGAATTGCGCGCCCAGAAATCTTTTTTACGCAAGATCATCGACCTCAACCCGAGCTTCATCTTCGCCAAAGACCGGCAGGGCCGCTTCACGCTCGTCAACCGCGCGCTGGCCAATGCCTATGGCTCGACGCCCTACGAGATGCTCGGCAAGACTGACAAGGATTTCAATCCGCGCCCGGAAGAGGCCGAGAAGTTCGCGCAAAACGACCTCGCAATCCTGCAATCGAACCAGGAAACCTTCATCCCCGAAGAGGAGTTCACCGACAGCGGCGGCGAGCGCCATTGGATGCAGGTCAGCAAAATCCCGCTCGCCTCTGAAGACGGCCCCGCCGAGCAAGTCCTCGGCGTCGCCACCGACATCACCTTGCAGAAAGAAGCGGCGCTGGAAATGCAGCGCGCCAAAGAGGTCGCCGAAGCCGCGACGCGCTCCAAGAGCGAGTTCCTGGCCAACATGTCGCATGAAATTCGCACGCCCATGAATGCGGTGATCGGCATGACCGGCCTCTTGCTCGACACCCAGATGGACGGCGAGCAGCACGAGTTCGTCAACATCATCCGCAGCAGCAGCGACGCCTTGCTCACCATCATCAACGACATCCTCGACTTTTCGAAGATTGAATCGGGCATGCTCGACCTCGAACAGCAACCCTTCGCCCTCGCTCACTGCATCGAAGAATCGCTCGACCTGCTATCCTCAAAAGCCAGCGAGAAAGGCCTCGAACTTGCCTACCTGCTCGATGAACAAACGCCGCACGACATTGTCGGCGATGTGACGCGCCTGCGCCAGATTCTCGTCAATCTGGTCGGCAACGCCATCAAATTCACACACGCCGGCGAGGTCGTCGTCGCGGTCACCGCAGAGCGCGGTTCGGATGATCGCTACGCCTTGCAGATCGCCGTCCGCGACACCGGCATAGGCATCGCGCCCGACCGCATGGACCGTCTGTTCAAATCCTTCAGCCAGGTCGATTCATCGACCACGCGGCAATACGGCGGCACCGGGCTGGGGCTGGCCATCAGCAAGCGCCTGGCGGAATTGATGGGCGGCGAGATGTGGGTCGAGAGCGAGGAAGGCAAAGGCTCGACCTTCTACTTCAAGATCGTCGTCGCGGCGGCCCCGGCGGCGGTGCGATTGCACATGGCGGGCGCCCCACCGCAACTGGCCGGCAAGCATTTGTTGATCGTCGATGACAATGCCACCAACCGCCGCATCCTCACCTTGCAAGCGCGGTCCTGGGGCATGCTCCCTGAAGCCGTTGCAAGCGGCGCCGAAGCCCTGGCGCTCGTCACGCAAGGTGCAACGTTCGACCTCGCCATTCTCGACATGCAGATGCCGTTGATGGACGGCGCCATGCTGTCGCTCGAATTGCGCCGCCTGGCGGGCGCGCAAAAGCTGCCGTTAGTGATGCTCACCTCGGGCGCCAGCTCGAGCCGCCAGCTCAAAGAGCAGTATGGCGAGCTCGACTTCGCGGCGTTCCTCAACAAGCCCATCAAACCCTCGCAGTTGTTTGACGTCCTCATGAACGTGCTCGGCGCGCCGAAGCCTACTGCCGCCGCAACCCCGCCGCGCCTGGAGGCCGAGATGGCCCACCGCCTGCCGCTGCGCATACTGGTCGCCGAAGACAACCCGGTCAATCAGAAGGTGGCGCTGCGCCTGCTCGAACGTTTCGGCTATCGCGCCGATGTTGCCGGCAACGGGGCTGAGGCGGTCGCCGCCCTGCGCCGGCAACCCTACGACGTGGTCTTGATGGATGTCCACATGCCGGAGATGGATGGGTTGGAAGCGACCCGGCAGATACGCGCCGAATGGCCGCCGCAGCAGCCCCGCATCATCGCCATGACGGCCAACGCCATGCAGGGCGACCGCGAAACCTGTTTTGCGGCGGGAATGGACGATTACATCGGCAAGCCCGTACACATCCAAGAACTGCGCGCCGTGCTGGAGCGTTGGGCGGCGACCGTAGAGGTGTGAAGGGTGATGGCCTGACGGCCAACCGGCGCGCCGGTCAACGGGTCGCGGCGAGGCTCGGCAGGTCGGTGATCTCCCAGGCGGTGTCGTCGCGCAGCACGCGCGCGACCAGTGCCGTGTGCACGCCGTGGCCGGTGCGCTCGGCTTCGACGCGACCGATGATAGGCATACCGAACAGGGCGAGGTCGCCGAGGATGTCGAGGATCTTATGGCGCACGAACTCGTCGGCAAAGCGCAGACCTTCGCGGTTGAGCAAGCCGCCTTCGGGGGTCAAGACGATGGCGTTTTCAAGCGAGCCGCCGCGAATCAAACCGGAATTGCGGAGCGCCTCAATCTCGTCGAGAAAACCGAAGGTGCGCGCCGCCGCGATGTGGCGAGCGAACTGGCCATCAACGACCGCGACTTCGCGCCGCTGTGTGCCGATCATCGGATGCGGAAACTCAATCAAACATGAAATGGAGAACGAACTGGCCGGCGCGATGGTCATGCGGCGATTGCCTTCGCTGACTTCAACCCGTTTGAGCACGCGCAGAAACTGACGCGGCGCTTCCAGCGCGACCGTGCCGGCCCGTTCAATCATCTCGATGAACGGCTCGGCGCTGCCGTCGAGAATCGGCACTTCCAGTGAATCGATCTCGATGATGCAGTTGTCTATGTGCGAGCCGGCCAGCGCCGCCAGCAGGTGTTCGACCGTAGCGATCATCACGCCTTGTCGCATGAGCGTGGTCGCGTAACTGACGCGCGCGACGAACTGCGGCGCGGCGGGTATCTCGAAGTGGTTCAGGTCAGTGCGGCGAAAAACGTAGCCGGTATAGGCAGGCGCGGGATGCAAGGTCAGGCGCGACGGCTCGCCGGTATGCAGGCCGTGCCCTGCGGTCGAGACCGCTCTTGCGAGCGTCGTTTGTCGTATCAACAGTCTTTCCCCTCTCGCGTGATTGCCCTGCAAGGGTTCATCAACAGGCATGCGACGTGCCAATCAGTTTGCCTGCCGGCAGCGGCTTTTTTCAAGCAAAATCGCACCTGGCTCGACCAAGCCCCTCGCCACCTGTCGCCTGTCTGCAACAACCACTGTTGCGCCGCGTGCACAATCAGGCGGCGGGCGGCGCCAGCTTGACACCTCGATCACAGGGCAGTATTTTATCGGCTTGTCAAACAGTCACAGGGCCGCCGCTCCTCAGATCGGGCGAATGACCAAAACCATGAAAACCAGAAAGAACCCCTTCAGCCAGTCCTCTTCGAGCGAGCCTGATCGTCTGGGAGAAATCTACCGCGCGGCGGCCCAGATCATTTGCGAAAAGGGTTATGATGCCACCTCCATGAACGACATTGCCGAAGCCGTCGGCATCACCAAACCGGGCCTCTATCACCACATCTCAGGCAAAAAAGACCTGCTCTATCGCATCATGAACTTCGGCATGGATTCGCTCGAAGAGCAGGTGATTGCCCCGGCGCGGCTCATCAATGATGCCGAGCAGCGCTTGCGCAGCATCATCACCAACCACGTCCAACTGATCACCAGCCGGAGCACGCCGCAAGGCAATAACCCGGTGACGATCGTCGTCGACGAAGTCGCCGGGCTGACGCCCGCACACCGCCGCAAAATCAATCAACGCAAGCGCGCCTATGTCGATTTGATTCGCGACACCCTGACCGAGTTGAAGGCGGCAGCGAAGCTCAGGGAGATCGACGTGACGGCGGCGGCGTTCAGTCTGCTCGGCATGATCTTGTGGCTGTCGCGCTGGTATAACCCGGAAGGCCGGCTGACCCCGGAACAGGTCTCCGCAGCCGTCATGGAGATCGCGCTCGGCGGATTATTGCGCTCACGCGACCGGCGTTCTTGACAGCCTCCCAGCCACGTTATATCGTAACTTACCGCTCGGTAAGTTACGGCTACTCGCTTGATTTACAACGCAAATCGGCAAAGCAGGCGGGCTTCGTTTGTCTGGAAGCCGCCGCGCCAGACTGACTGAACAGGAAAAGGAGCAGGCATTATGTGGATTCGCAAAGCGTCGCGCGACAGGAAAAAGGGAGTCGATTCCCCTATGCCCACACAGGTGGTTTCAAACGAGGAATTCATCCCTCGGCCCCAGAGCCGGCAACAAAAGCAGGTCGAGCATTTGATCGGCGAGATGGGGGCGGAGAAAGCCAAGAAGCTCGGCATGGACCGCCGCACCTTCATGGCCAGCGCCATGGGCATGGCGGTCTGCTGCCTGGCCCAGAACAAAGTCTTCGGCAAGGTCTGGGACGTCGACGAAGCCGAAACCATGGAGATGGCCGCGATTGAAGAGAAGTTTCCCAAAGGCGAATACTTCATCATGGACGTGCAGGCGCACTTCACCAATGGCGTCGCGCTGCCCTTCCGCGATATGGAATTCGTCAAGAACATGGGCTTCACCCTCAAGAACGACGTTGAGGCTTACAGCTATCGCAATTTCGTCAAAGAGATGTTCTTCGACAGCGAGACCGAGATGTTAGTGATTTCGGGCGTGCCGACGCTTGAAAAGCAGCGCGGGCCGGACGGCCGTGTGCTTGAAGGCAAAGACCGCACGCCGCATCGCGGCATCCTGCCGAGCTGGTTGATGAGCCAGGCCCGAAACGAAATCAACCAACTGGCCGGCTCGCAGCGCGCCCTCTGCCAGGGCAACCTCGCGCCGAATCATTACTGGAACAAGACGACCAACACGATGGACAAGGCGGCAACCATCGAGCAGATGGAGCGCGAACTGAATGTTTACAAGATCGACTCATGGAAGTGGTACTGCCACACCGACCCGGGGCTGTCGGGCGGCGGCTTTCAACTCGATGATGATAACTCGCAGTGGTTCTACGACGAATCGCGCAAGCGCGGCATGAAGTTGATCAGCGTGCACAAGGGCTATTCCTATCAATCCGTACGGTTCGGCCATCTGGCGAACCCGAAAGATGTCGAGAAGGCGGCGCTCAATAACCCGGATTTCAACTTCATCGTCTATCACTCGGCGATCAAGCACGGCAAGAATGAGATCGGCATGAAGCCGGGGACCGATTGGCTGGACAAAGACCACAACAACTTTGACCCGACGACCGGCGACTTCGAGTGGCACCGCATATTGATGGACATCAAGAAGCGCAACCCGAAGATGAACAACGTCTACTGCGAGATCGGCAGCTTCTTCAACATGCTGATCGTCACCGACCCGGTGCTGGCCATGCACGGCATAGGCAAGAACATTAAGTATTACGGCGCCGATCACGTCATCTGGGGCACCGACTGTCTGTGGTGGGGCTCGCCGCAGTGGGCGATTGAGTTCTTCAAGCGCTTCCAGATCACCCCTGAGATGTGCGAGAAGTTTGGCTACAAGCCGCTCACCAAAGAAGACAAAGCGAAGATTTTCGGATTGAACGCGGCGCGGCTCTACAAGGTCGACGTGAAGGCCAAGCGCAACGCCTTGCCGGCGGACACGCTCGACCGCTTGAAGACCGCCTACGTTGAAAACGGCGGCCAGCGCAGCAACGCCGCTTACGGCTGGGTGCGCGCCAACGATTAAGTCAATCTGCGATGGCAGGCCGGGGCGACCTTGCGAGGGTCGCCCCTACAATCATTGATTGTTATGCAACAACCCGCATGGAATTTCGAGCAGGAGCCGACGGACGAGCCGATGGACGAAACCGGCGTCAACCTGCGCGCTTACTTCGACCACATGCCCGACGACAAGATGCGCGAGTATTCGCCCGATTGGACGGACGAGCAGGTGATGGAATGGGACGACAACTTCCGCGACGACGGCTTTCTTTTCTTGATCTGTTCCGAGCGCGACGTCGATGTCGAAGAGTATCGCAGCGTCCTTGAAGCCTGCATACGCTACCGCGCCCGCGTGCGCTCGACAACGCCGAATGAGCCGTAACGATCTGCCCGGCTCGCTTCGCTTCGCCACCCGATCAGCCGTTCAATACTCGCACAGGTCGCTATGCACCGTGTAAGGCTTGCTGCCTTTAATCGGCCCGTCGGGGTTATGACAATCGGCGCACATGGCCGTGCGCGGCGCGCGATGATGCTTGAGGCTCGATTGCTTGTGAACGTCGTGACAGGAGATGCAGGTGGGATACTCTGAGCCGTAGAGCGCCACATCGCGGACGTTTTGCCAAATGTGGCGGTCGCCCGCGTTCAAGCTCGCATCATCCGCTTTGGCGAAATCTACCTGATAGTCCTGAAACAGATTGTCGCCCGCGACAAAGTTGTTCGGGTAGGGCAGCCCCGTCGAGGCTGACTTGGCCTGACGAAGATGGCATTGCGCGCAGGTCGAGGTGATTAGGCGCGCATCGGTGCGGCGTTTCTTTGACAGGAAAACGAGCGCGGTGTCCTGTGTGTGATTGAGGTCGACGACGCCGTGGCAGGTGTAGCAATCCAGCCCGAACGTAGAAAAGGCTCTGGTAGCCGTTTCTACGCCGGTCGCGTGACAGCCGGCGCAGCGGTTGGCAAACCGCTCCTTGTCCCACTCCACTTTATCCGCCCCCGTAAGTTTTTCCACCTGTCCGCTCGCGCTGATCCTGGCCTGCGTCGTCAGCAGCGCAAATTTGCCGTAGCCGATTTTTTTGAGAAAGCGGACGCGGTGGCGGCTGCCGAGAAAGTATTCGACGGCCGACGCGACGCGTGCGAGCGCCGGTTGTTTGAGCGTTGCTTCCAGTTCCGTTGCGTCTTCGCGCTGGCGTATGGTGGCGCCGTGGGCGCTCCTGGGCCACCCCGGCCCGATGTCGTTACGATGACAGAACAGACACTCATCGCCGCGAACAAAGTCGGGCACCGGCTGGCCCGCGTGGTTGCTTCCCCAGGCTTTCGGGTCAAGCGGTTTCGCCGTTGCGCCGGCTTGCCGAAGGCCAGTGGCCCAGACGTCGAAATAAAAAGCCAGCGCCTGAAGAACGAACGCGCCGAGAACAAGCGCTTTGATTTTTGTCCGCATCAGATTAGCCCCGAGCGTGCACGGATCGAATTCATCTGCTGAGATCGTAGAGGCAAAGCCGCGCGCCGGGCAAGGCGGACACGGGGTCCGCCTGCACGCCCGGCGACCCGCAGCTATTTCTTCAGATACTCATCAAACCAGTCGATGCCCAGTTTGATGGCTTCGGCGCGCGCCGTCCTATAGATGTCGTAATGGGTGATGTTGGGGATGCTGACATACTTCTTCTTCGTTCCAGCCATGCGATCATACGCGAGCTTCGCATGATCTTTGTTGTTGAACAACTCTTCTTTTTCGGCAACGATGAACAGCACCGCGCAATCTTTGACTTTCGGTGCATCGTCGACGGGCGCATATTGCAGGAGCTTATCGAAAATCGGCGCGCCGAGCAGATTGCCAATGACGCGGGCGCCCGGCGGCGGATAGCCTTGCTCGCCGCGCGCCCGCTTCGTCGTTTGCGTATTGATCATCGTTAGCGTCCCCGGGGCGCTCAAAGGCAGGCGCGAGTCGAAAGAGCCAACCTGGCTGACGACTGCCTTGATGCGCGGGTCGCGCGCCGCTACATAAAAGACATGGCCGCCCGAATAACTCGACCCGCGCAAGCCTATGCGGTCTTTGTCGACCATCGGCTCTCCCACGGCCCAGGCGATGACGTTGAACCAGTCAGTGGTTTGCTCCAATGGGTCTACGACTTCGCGAATCTCGGTGACTTCCGCGATAAATTTTTGATTCTGCCCCGATATGGGTTTTATCGGCGACGGGCCGGTCAAGATCAGACGTGAATCGCTTTCCCCCCAGCCACGATAATCGAAAGTAATGACCAGGTAACCGGCACCCGCGAAATCAATCGCATCGCTCCGGAAATTCGCCGCCGTGCCACCCCACCCGTGCGCCATAATGATGGTGGGAAGCCTTTTGCCGGCAAGCGCTTTGAGCGAGAAGAGTTCGGCATGCAGGCGCACCCCTTCGCTCGTGATATTGGCCGAGCGGAAATCGATCGTGTCCGGCGCTTTGAACTCTGCCGCCAATGGCGGTCTCGCGCCTGCCGTGTCCGGCGGGCGGGCCGGAGCGGTCGGCGGCGGCTGACTGTTTTGCTGACGGGCGATAGCCAGTATGCTGAAGCAAACTACAATGAGAATGGTGATGAGCGGGCGAGTCCGTCGGTTGATCATCAAGGTCTCCCTTCCCTGAATGGCTCTCTTTAATTTAGCAGAAGCCGCACCGGAGCGCGCCGGCGGGCGTCAAGGCTCCGGCGGGCGGGTCGGCTTCAAGGTTTCGCGCCGCCGCGTCGATGTGAAAACGGCCAGCCTCTATGGTGACACCGCCAGTTGCCAATGTCGCTACGAGGCTGGCCGTTCGCACGCTCACGCTCGCGCTTTCAAGCTCAGAATGAAAGCCGCGCCCCGATCTGAAAGGCACGCGGCCCGCCCGAGCCAAAGGTCTGGCCGACGCGCTGAGTCGGTTTGCCAAAGGACGCCGGGCTGGCGAGGTTGAAGTTATAGCCGGTCAGATTGCTGACATTGAAGAGATTGAACACTTCACCAATCAGGCGCAGCGATACCTCTTCGCGCAGCTTGAAGCTCTTGGTCAGGCGCAAGTCCTGCGAGGTAAAGTTATCGCCCAGGTCAAAGAGCGCCGGCAAGGCAATCGCGGGATACTTTTGATTCGCCACGATGCCGGCCTTGCCGGCGGGCGTCAAAGTTCCGGCAACCGTCGAGTTGTACTGATTCACCAACTCTTGAAGATCACCCTTGCTCAGAAAGCCGTTGTAGCCTTTGCCCAAAACACTGAGCAGCGGCGTGTAGCCGGTGTTCGACAGGTTGGTGCCCGAGTTATCAATGCCGTTGATGACCGGGCTGACCGGCGGATGGCTGATGAAGGTCGAGATCACCGACGCCTGAATGCCCCATTGAAAATTAACGATCCCCGAAACATTCAGGCTATGGCGCGCCAGGTCGTTGCCATAGGTGGCAAAGTAATTGTTCAGGTTCTGCGTCACGTCATTGACGCTCTTGCTGTCCTGCAAGGCATAGGAGACGGTCAACTGGTAGCGGCTCGAAAAGCGCTTGTCGAGTTTGAGCAGCAGGGCTTTATATTTCGCCGTCGCGCCGGGCCACCAGAAATTGATGGGGCCGGCGGAACACTCAGCCGTCGGATCATTGGCTTGCGCGAGCGACGTACAGGCCGGGATGATCGGCCCGCCGATGGCATTAAAGCGGTTGTAGTCGACGCTGGCGCCGAAAAACCCGCCGGGCGTTCCATGAATCATGTGCCGGTAAACGAAATCGCCCTGCGCGACCAGACCGCCCGAGAATTCATGCTGAACCCCTACGTTGAAGTGTTGCGCCTGGGTGGTGGGGAAGTCGCGCGGATAGATGGCCCCGAGCGCATTGGCCTGCTTGGAGAGCAGTATCTGCGGCTGCGTTCCAGTGCCCGGGTATTTGGCTGTCTGTTGCGCGCGCAGGACCGGAAGCTGCGCCAGGAACGTGCCGTAGTTATAACGCAGCGTGTTGAGAAAGGCGGTGCTGAACGGCGCACCGGTCGCCGGGTTGATCACCGCCGCGTTGCCGATAAACTGACGCCCGGAGGCGCCAATCACGGCGCGCTCGCCGAGCCGCCACCAGCCGAGTTGTGTATCGTAGAAGATGCCGGCGCCGCCGCGAATGACGGTCTTGGCATTCTTGCCGACAGACCAGGCGAAACCGACCGCCGGTTCAAAATTCTTGTACTCCTTTTTCGGGGCGCTCAAATCGCTGCCATAGATCGGCGCCAGGTAGGCCGGCTTCGGCAGATCGAAGTTGAGCACGTTGGTCTCATGCTCCCAGCCCAAGCCGTAATTCAAGGTGAGCTGCGGAGTGATCTTCCAGGTGTCCTGGGCATAGAGATGGAAGCGGTCGTTGCCTCTCGCGTTATCGAGCTTAAACGAGGGCTGGGCGCGGTCGCCTATCCCCAGAAGGAAAGCCACGACGGGAAGTTTCTTGAGGTCGTCAGCCGTGTGAATTTTGCCGTCGGGCAATCCAAAGACAGCGGGCAAGGCCGGGTTGATCGCAGCCAGGAATTCAGGCGACAGCAGATAGGCGCGGGCCGGGTCGAAGAATCCCCAGTAACCGGTGCCGTCAAAATGCTCCCACTCGCCGCCGAACTTGATGCGGTGGCTGCCGGTCTGCCAACTGACGTTATCCGAGAGCGGATAGCGGCGCAGGTCGCGCCCCTGCGGCGAGTTGAAGTTGTTGCCGAGGGCGAAATTGACCGAGTTGAGGTAGAAGACCTCCGGGCCGCCGGCGCCAATGCAGTTGGCATTGATATCGCCCACGCACGGCGTCGGGATGTTACGGTTCTGCCAGTAGAAATACGAGAATCGAAAATCGTTGACCACCGCCGGGCTCAAGATACTGGTGACGCCCAGTATGCTCTGGTCGGACCAGTTCTTGTTGGAAACGAAATTCGACGGCGGCACCGGGATGCCAAAAGGTCCGCTGTTGTGGTTGCCATCATGCGAGTAGCGCACGAACAGCGAGTTCTTGTTGCTGAGGCGGTAGTCAACCCTGCCGCTGAATTGTCTGCCGTTGTAGGGCGCCGGCGACAGTGTGCCGAAGGCCGCGACCGAGGGCAGATCGGGCTGCACGATATAGACGCCCGACTGGTTGGTGTTCTCGAAGTTGAAAAAGAAGAAGGCGCGGTCTTTTTTGATCGGGCCGCCGATCCAGAAGCCGCCTTGCCGCCGCGCGAAGAAGGGATCACGAGTCAGCGCGCTTCGACTCAAGCTCGGGTAAGCCGCCATGTTGTGATCGCGGAAGTAGAAATAACCAGCGCCGTGATAGGCGTTGCCGCCCGAGCGCGTCACCACATTGATCGCCCCGAATGCCGTGATGCCGGTCGACAGGTCAAAGTTGGTGCTCGAAAGCTGAAACTCTTGAACGACTTCCTGCGACAAGTTCTGGCCGGTGCCGCCTTCGACGGGGTTGCGTATATTGCCGCCATCTACCGTGATGGCGGTGTGCGATGCCGGGCCGCCCAGTATGGATACGCTGAACTGCGCGTTGAATTGTGCGGGGTTGGCCGGGGTGACCATGACGCCCGGCTCCAACTGGGCTAGATTTAAGAAGTTTCGCCCGTTCAGCGGCAGGTTTTCGATCTGCTGCCGGGTCACGACGCCTTGAACCGTGTGCGATTCGAAGTTGATATTGGCGGTCTCAGCCTGTATGTCGACCACTTCGGTCGTCGCCCCTACCCGCATGGCCACGTTGAGCGTGGTGGTCACGCCGGTCGCGACTTCGGCAGGCAGCAGGCTCACCGAGAAGCCTGTCGCCTCGACCTTCACGTCGTAGCTGCCCGCCGGCAACGAGGCGACAGAAAACGCGCCATTACCGTCCGTCCGGGCGACGCGGGTGGCGCCATTGCTTTTATTGGTCACCGTGATGGCCGCATTCGCAATGACGGCGCCGGATGGGTCGAGCACATTGCCGGTGATCGTACCGGTTGGAACCTGCGCCATCAGCGCCGCCGCCAGTGCAAACAGCAGCGCCAAGCATAGAGGAATTCGGTTCATATATCCTCCGTACCAGTGTTGAGAAAGAACTGGTTGAGTGAGAGTGGCGATTGCCAGCCCAATCGGGCCAGGGCTCCAAAGCGGTCGGATGGAGGCGGCCTTTTCCTAGAATTTGAACTGGCTTATGGCGTTCCTAGTGAGCGGCGCTAATTCGAGGAATGCTTGGTCCTCAGCGGCGCTAGATGTCTCAGCGGGACGACTATATGCCCGCCGGCAATTCCTGTCAAGCAAAATACCGACCGATCGGTCGGTGTAGCATTCGAGGGCCAATTCTGCTATGATGCCTGCGCTGTTCGGGGCATAGAGGTGCGCGTTCTCACCCCTTTAACGATCGGCTTGGTCAATCAAACGGGAGGCAAAATGCGAAAGAGAATCCAGATGACCGCGTTGGCTGTGGCTTTCCTTACGGCGGTTTTTTTCAGCGTTCAGATAAGCAGCGCCAGCCCGGGCAGCGCGGCGGGCAGCGTCACCTTCAACAAAGACGTCGCGCCAATCCTTTATGCCAAATGCGCCGAATGCCACCGCGACGGCGAAACCGCGCCGATGTCGCTTGTGACCTACAAGGAATCGCGCCCCTGGGCCAAAGCGATTCGCGAGAAGGTCATCAAGCGCGAGATGCCGCCCTGGCATGCCGACCCGAGTCATGGCAGTTTCCGGAATGACCGCCGGCTGACGCAGGCCGAAATCGATACCCTTGTCGCCTGGGTGGATGGCGGCGCGAAGGAAGGCGAGGCTAAAGATTTGCCCCGCCCCCCGGCCTTTTACCCGGGCTGGCGCATCGGTAAGCCTGACGAGACGTTCTCTATCCCCGAGCAGAAAGTTCCGGCCGAAGGGGTGGTGGCCTATCAATACTTCACCGTACCGACCAATTTCAAGGAAGACCGCTGGATCAGCGCCGCTGAAATCCGCAGCACCGGGCGGCGCGCTGTGCATCACGTCATCGTCTTTGTGCAGGCGCCGGGCACCACGAACCGTGCCGGCGGCCAGTTGCTATGCGGCGTCGCGCCCGGCGAACAACCGGCAGTCTTCCCGGCCGGCTATGCCAAACGGATTGCCGCCGGCTCGAAGCTGGTTTTCCAGATGCACTACACGCCGAATGGCGAAGCCTCGACCGACATTACGACCATCGGCTTGATCTATGCCAAGGAGCCGGTCAAACACGTCATCGAGACGCGCCCGGTTTTAGATATGCGGTTTGTGATTCCGCCCGGCGCCACCAACCATGAAGTCCGCTCCGCTTATGCGTTTACGCGCGACGCTCACATCACGAGTTTCATGCCGCATATGCACCTGCGCGGCAAAGACTTCATTTATCGTGCCGTCGCCCCCGACGGCACCTCGAAAATCCTGCTTTCGGTCCCGAAATATGATTTCAACTGGCAGACTTACTATGTGCCGACCGAACCCGTCGCCATCGCCAAAGGCACGCGCATCGAATGCCTGGCGCATTACGACAATTCAGCCGCCAACAAATACAACCCCGACCCGACCAAGGAAGTTCGCTGGGGCGATCAGACCTGGGAAGAGATGATGATTGGCTGGATCAGTTATTACTTTGATGAGGCCGAACCAGGCTCGTCCAAGCCCGCCGCCGAAGCAAAGCCGGGGCAGTAGACGCCCGTGCCGTCAACGGTTTCAGCAAACGGGATTCGCACAGCCACTGTGCGAATCCCGTTTGCTGTTTTAGAATGAGGGCTTCGGTTGCTATTCCTCAGCGGGAGCAAATCATGAAAGGCACAGCGAACATCCCCGTCGGCGCAACGGCGGAACAGGTCATTGAGGTGACGCGCGAAATGACGGTGGCGCACTACGTCGAGGCGATGCCCGAGGTTTACGGCACGCCGATCATGATCTTTCACATGGAAACGACGGCAGGGGCGGCCATTACCCCATATTTGCCCGAAGGCTGGGTCTCGGTCGGCGTCGCGGTCAACGTCAAGCATCTGGCGGCGACCCCCGTAGGCGCGCGCGTCACCTTGCATGCCGAAGTCGTCGCGGTTGACGATCATACGGTGACCTTAAAAGTCGAAGCCCACGACGGCATCGATAAAATCGGCGAAGGCCTGCACGTCCGCGCTCCCGTCGAACTGGCGCGCTTTATGAATCGGGTCGAGGCGAAAGCCGTGCGGATGCGGTAACCCTCTATTTTAATGGCGAGCGCTGGCGCGGGGCTGCTTGCGTGAAGCGGGACAGGCTTGCTAGTTTGGTTGCGACGCGGAGGTGAATGGGGCCTGGTGGTTCTCGCGGGCTTCAAACCCGTTGCGGGTCGCCGAGAGGCGGTCTGGGTGGGTTCGATTCCCACACACCTCCGCCAAACATTTTTAATTTTGAGGAAGTTGAGTTGAGCCGGCGGATAAGAAATTCGTCATTATTTGTTTTCCTTATGCTTGCGCAATTTCCGCTTGTCGTAGCGCCATCCTTATTGGCTCAAGGACCGCCGCCCCGGCCGGCCACAAAGAATGACTTTAGCGGTTGGATAGGTTTCTCGCCGCCCGACAACAGCTTTACCGCAAAATTTCCCGGGCGACCGGAAGAGAAATCTTCGACGGTTGATTTGCTTTCAATCCCTGTTCCCTATCGGATGTATAGCTTCAAAACCGGAGCGGGCATGTATGTAGTGACCTTCGCCGATTTTCCTATGCCGCTCGATCATCCCGACGACATCAAGCGCAACCTGGATTCGGGGCGAAACCTGGCGCTCCAGAATACCAAGGGAACGCTTGTAGCGGAGAAGGAGATCACGGTGAATAATCATCCCGGACGTGAAATCAGGGTGAAGATGACCGGGGCAAGAATGAGCGAGAGAATCTTTGTGGTAGATCACAGAATGTATCAAGTCGCGGTGGTGCTGCCGGAGATAGAGAGCGCGGCAGAGAAGGTTAAGCCTTTCCAAGAATCGAGCGCTGCTTACTTTCTTAATTCCTTTAAACTGAACCCGAAGTGAGTGGTCGCAGCCGACCACATCGTATAAGGAGGCGTATGACCGACACCCACATTGCCTGCGTACAGATGGACGTCCAGATCGGCGAGGTCGCCGTCAACCGCGACAAGATTATCGCGCGCCTTCATGAAGCCGCACGCCACGGCGCGCAACTGGTCATCTTTCCCGAATGTGCCTTGACCGGCTATTGCTTCGATTCGCTGGCCGAAGCCTCGCCATACGGCGAGCCGCTTGATGGGCCGTCGGCGCAACTCATCGCCGCCGCCTGCCGCGAAACCGAGACGCACGCGGTCGTCGGTTTTATCGAACGTCAGGGCGAGCGGTATTACAATGCGGCGATGGTGGTCGGCCCGACGGGCGTCGTCGGCAGTTACCGCAAAGTCCACTTGCCTTTTCTCGGCGTTGATCGTTTTCTGACCCCGGGCGACCGGCCTTTTGAAGTCGTCGCCCTGCCCTTTGGTCGCATAGGCGTCAACATCTGCTATGACGCCAGCTTCCCTGAGGCGGCGCGGTCGTTGAAACTGCTTGGCGCGGAATTGGTTATCTTGCCTACAAACTGGCCGGGCGGCGCCTGGCGCACCGCCGAGTACGTCATCAACGCCAGGGCCAGCGAGAATCACTTTCACTTCGCCGCCGTCAATCGCGTCGGGACGGAACGCGGCTGGCAATTCATCGGCAGGACCAAAGTCGTCGATTGCATGGGCGACACGGTGATCGAAGCGGGTCGCGAAGAAGAGGAGATCGTCTATGCGGCGCTCGACCTGACGTTGTCGAATCGCAACAAGATCGTCAATGTGGCGGGGGCTTACGAATTAGACAGGCTCGGCGACCGGCGGCCAGAGTTTTATGGCCTCATCGCACAACCGGTGTCAAAGTCACAGGGCGCGGATTGACTAACCGTCAAGGACTCGCGTCATCGAGACCGCTGTCATCCTGACCCGGCCACGTCGCTGGTCGAGCGCCGGGTCAGGATTGGGGGCAAACTCAGGCCGCCATCAGGTTGACTTGCACCTTTTTCACTTTGCCGCAGCCGTAACAGGTCATCACCACTGAGTTCGCGTCTTCTTCACAACGATGCGGTACACCCCAGTAATGTTTGTGATGCGTTAAGAATTGCCAAAGAATTGCCATAACCAACTCCCTCAAAAATATTGCCCGTCCAGTACGCCGGTCTGATTGGCAAATTACATGCCGGGACGGCCGTTGACGGCTCGCTTCACGCAAGTTCAACTAGTAAGAATATTTTGCGCCGACAGTGGGGTGGCGCCGCGCGGCAAGCCTGCCCGCGCGACGTACGCAATCCTTGCAGGCGCGTACCCAAAACAGACGGACGCGTTGCGTTGCCGACATCCATGCGCGGAGAATAAGGGCGAAGGAGGCAAAAGGATGTTTGAAGGCTTGTCATCGGTGCTGGCGATCTTGACGGCGATGATCACGCCGGCGGTGTTGATTTCGGCCTGCGGGTCGTTGATTCTCTCAACCTCGACGCGCCTGAGCCGCGTCGTTGACCGCGTGCGCGAGCTATCAGACCGCTTCGAGGAGATGGCCAACGACGATAAAAAGATTGCGTTGGCGAAAGAGAAGCGCGCCATGATCTTCGATCAACTCGACCGTCTGACCAGCCGCGCGCGCCTCCTGCAACGCAGCATGACGAGTTTTTATCTGGCGCTCGGCATCTTTGTTGCCACCAGTTTCGCCATCGGCATGGTGGCCATCCTGCATGAACGCTACGCCTGGATACCGGTCGCGCTCGGCCTGCTCGGCGCGGCCCTGCTGTTTTACGGCAGCGTCCTGCAAATCCTTGAGGCGCGCCTGGCGCTGGGGGCGACTTATCGCGAGATGGATTTTATCTGGGAGATGGGCAAGCATTACGCGCCTTCCGAATTGATCGAACAACGAGGCACGCAGAAAAAGCTCTGGCGCTGGCGATAAATGCAGCGCGCTGGGTTCAGCCTTCGGCCTGGCGCGGGCGGCGCGCGAGTTTGTCGAGGTCGCCCGCAACAATGGCGGGCAGCATCTGTGTAAAGGCCGAATGCGGCAAGACCAGATCACACCCGAGGGCCTGGGCGCGGCGTATCGTCTCCGTCTGCACATGGGCGACGAAAGCGACGATGGGCACCCGTCGCAGTTCGTCGTGCGCTTTCAAATATTCAATCGCCTGTAGGGGATCGAGCCGCTCGGCCTTCAAATCCAGAATCACCAGCAGCGGCGGCGCGGCGGCAAGCTGTTCGAGTTGTTCGCGCGACCGCACGCGCTCGACCGGCCGCCCGGCGGCGGCGGCGGCGGCGTTGATCTTCGCGGCGAAAAACATATCGTCAACGATGAGGCTGATCTTTTCAGATTGCATGATCCCTCTTTCTCTGGTTCCACGGATCGGTTTCTACCTATTGAGTGTAGGAAGCTCTGCGGACGCCGCGCAAGTTAGCATGCTTCGCCGTCTGGCAGGTTGCTTGTAAAAGTAGCCGGGCAGCGGCTATCATTTGTCATTCTGACGGCACTCTTACAAACCAAAATTTATGGAGGCATCCGATGAAAATGAAAGCACTGTTGTTGTGCGCGCTCTTGTTGACCATGAGCGCGACGAGTTTAGCGAAAGGGCCGAAGCTCGATGGCGCTTACCGCTATGTGTCGACGACCTTCCCCGGCGGCAAGCAGACCGAGGCCGAGATGAAAGGCATGCTGGTCGTTCACAGCAAGTACATGGCATTTGTGCGCGCGGGCGTTGACCGCAAGACATGGGATCAACAGGAACCCGCCGAAGAGCGGACGAAAAAGATCGTCGCCGCTTATCAAGGGCTCGCGGCGACCTGCGGCGAGTACACGATTGACGGCAACGTCATCACCTTGCAGCAACTCGCGCAATCGAGCCCGCTGACGATGGGCAAAGCCATCAAATGGGAATACAAGCTCGAAGGCAACACGCTGAAGATCAAACCGGTCAGCAATCCTGACGTCGAGTTTACGTTCGAGCGGATGCCGGAATAATCAACGTCTGATCGCCGGGCGTTAAACTTAAGGATGCGGGCGGAAGCCCGCCGCGCCGCTTTCTGACAGTGGAAAGGCTGCCGCGCTTAGACGTGGCGGCCTTTCAGAAATCGCTTAATTCCCTGCCCTTTTTCTATCGTTTGTGAGAACGCCGCTCGGCTCGTCAGCAATGTTCAATCGCCCGCAGGCCTGCGGGCTTGCACCTTCAATGGAGGATAGCTGCCGTGAAAACTTTGCGTGGTCTGGTGTTGATCCTGAACGTTTCGCTGGCCTGCGGGCTGCTTACCGTCTTTGCTCGACAGGATAAAACCGTCGATAAGGCGGCGGCGCCTGCCCGTCAGGAAGAAATGAAAAAAGCGGCGACCCCGACGGCGCCGCCGCAGACTGACGAGAAGAAGGAAGAGCCGAAGAAGCCCGACCCCTTCTCTTCGCCGACCTTTGCCGGTTTGCGCTTTCGACTGATCGGCCCGGCCTTCACCTCGGGGCGCATCGTCGCCCTCGCGGTTGATCCGACCGATCACAGCCGCTACTTCGTCGGCGCGGCGTCGGGCGGCGTCTGGAAGACGACCAACGCTGGCACGACCTGGGCGCCGGTCTTTGACACGGAAGCCTCTTATTCCATCGGCGTCGTCGTCCTCGACCCGAAAAACCCGTTGACGGTCTGGGTCGGCAGCGGCGAAAACAACAGCCAGCGCAGCGTCTCTTACGGCGATGGCGTTTATCGTTCGGACGACGGCGGCAAGACCTGGAAGAACATGGGCCTGAAGAATTCGGAACGCATCGGGCAGATCGCCATTGATCCGCGCGATTCGAACGTCGTTTATGTTGCCGCGCAGGGACCGCTCTGGGGGCCGGGCGGCGAGCGCGGGCTGTTTAAAACGACCGACGGCGGCAAGACCTGGAAGAGCGCCCTCAACATCAGCCAGAACACCGGCGTCACCGACGTGGCGATCGACCCCAACAATCCCGACACGCTTTACGCGGCCGCCTATCAGCGCCGCCGCCATGTCTACACGCTGATCAACGGCGGCCCGGAGAGCGCGCTCTATAAATCGACGGACGCCGGCGCGACCTGGAACAAGCTGCGCGCGGGCTTGCCCAATTCCGATATGGGCCGCATAGGGCTTGCCATCTCGCCGGTCGATTCGAATGTCGTTTATGCTACGGTCGAAGCGGCTGACCGCAAAGGCGGCATCTTTCGCTCAAACGACCGCGGCGGCAGCTGGGAGCGGCGCAACCCTTACGACACCACAGCGATGTATTACGGCCACATCTTCTGCGACCCGAAAGAGGTTGACCGCGTCTACGTGCCGAACGTTTTGATGATGGTGTCGGACGATGGCGGCAGGACCCTGCGCCCGCTCGGCGAGCGCTCGAAACACGTCGATAATCACGTCATCTGGATCAACCCGGCCAACCCCAATCATTATCTCGTCGGCTGTGACGGCGGGCTGTACGAGAGCTTTGACCGCGGCGCGACCTGGGACTTCAAATCGAACATGCCCATCGCGCAGTTCTATGACATCACCACCGATAACGCGACGCCGTTTTATAACGTCTACGGCGGCACGCAGGACAACTTCAGCATGGGCGGGCCGTCGCGGACGCGCTCGATTTCGGGCATCGTCAACTCGGACTGGTTCGTCACCTTGGGCGGCGACGGCTTCCGCTCACAGGTCGACCCCGAAGACCCGAACACGGTTTATTCCGAATTGCAGTACGGGGTGATGGTCCGTTTCGACAAACGCACGGGCGAACGCATGGGCATCACGCCGACGAGCGGGCGCGGCGAAGAGGCGCTGCGCACCAACTGGGACGCCCCCTTCATCATCAGCCCACACTTGCGCACGCGTCTGTATTATGCCTCGAACAAGCTCTTTCGCAGCGATGATCGCGGCGACAGTTGGACGCTTGTGAGCAACGACCTGACCCGCCAGCTCGACCGCAACAAGCTGCCGGTGTTCGACAAAATTCAGAGCGTTGACGCGGTCGCGCGCCACGCCTCGACCGACCCTTATGGCAATGCCTCGGCGCTGTTCGAGTCGCCGAAGAAAGAAGGCTTGATCTATGTCGGCACCGACGATGGCTTGCTGCAAGTGACCGAAGACGGCGGCAAGAACTGGCGCAAGATCGCGAGCTTTCCCGGCATACCCGATATGACTTACGTGTCGCGCGTGGTCGCTTCGCAGCACGACGCGGGGACAGTCTATGCCGCGTTTGATAATCACAAGCGCAGCGACTTTGCGCCCTACTTGCTCAAGAGCACAGACGCGGGCCGCTCGTGGACATCGATCACCAGTAACCTGCCGAAGAATGGGCCGGTGCTGGCGGTGGCCGAAGACCATGTCAACCCGAACCTGTTATTCATCGGCACCGAGTTCGGCGTCTTCTTTACGATTGACGGCGGCAAGAAATGGGTTCAGCTCAAGGGCGGGCTGCCGACCATCGCGGTGCGCGACCTGGCCATACAGAAGCGCGAAAACGATCTGGTGCTGGCCACCTTCGGGCGCAGCATCTATATCCTCGACGATTACACGCCGCTCAGGAACCTGCAACCGGAAACGCTCAACCAGGAAGCGGCGCTCTTCGCGGTGAAAGACGCGATGATGTTTATTCAATCGCAACCCCTGGGCGGGCGCGGCAAATCGTTTCAGGGCGAATCGTTCTACACCGCAGACAATCCGCCCTACGGCGCCGTCTTCACTTACTATCTGAAAGAAGCCCCACGGACGCGCAAGCAACGGCGGCAGGAAGCCGAGAAAGAAGCGGATAAAAAGGGCCAGCCCATCGGCCAGCCGACGCTTGATGAACTGCGCGCCGAAGACGAAGAAGAAGCGCCGGCCATCGTCTTCACCATAAAGGACGGCGAAGGCCGCGTCGTGCGGCGGCTCAACGGGCCGGCGGCGCCGGGCCTGAATCGCATCAACTGGGATTTGCGCTACCCGTCGCCGGTGCTCTCGCAGCGCCCGCCCGATCCGGTCGATGAAATTTTCGGCGACCCGCCGTCGGGGCCGATGGTCTTGCCCGGCAAGTATACGGTGTCGCTGGCCCGCCGCGTCGACGGCGTCCTGACCTCACTGGGCACGGCCCAGGAGTTCACCGTCTATGTCGAAGGCCAGAGCCAGATGAGCCCCGCCGACCGTGCCGCGCTCGTCGAGTTTCAGCAAAAGGTGGCCAGCTTGCAGCGCGCGGTCACGGGCGCGCTCGAAACCGCGAATCAGTTAAAGACGCGGCTGGGATTGATCAAGCGGGCGCTTCAGGAAACGCCGGCTGCCGATAACCGGCTGACTGAAGAGGCGCAGGCCATCGAGCGTAAGGCGGACGCCCTACTGCGGGCGCTGCGCGGCGACCCGACGGCGCGCTCGCGCAACCAGGACACGCCGCCTTCGATCAACGACCGCGTCGGCACCATCCTCGGCGAACAACGCATGTCGACGGCACGCCCGACGCGAACTCAGCAGGAGCATTATGGGGCTGCGGCTGCCGATTTCGAGACGGCGCTGGCCGGGCTGCGCACATTAATTGAAGGTGATCTGGCACGACTGGAAAAAGCCATGGAAGCGGCGGGCGCGCCCTGGACACCGGGCCGCATCCCTGAGTGGAAAAACAACTAAAAGGCGCGCCGGCGGCGGGCCTTGAGCCGGCGGCGGCCGGCTCATCGAAATTTATTTATCAACCTAACCACCCGGCGGCTGAGCAATGGCCGCCGGGCTTTTTTTCGGCTGCCGAGGTTGATCGGTAAATCCTCGAAAAAGCGCCGATCAATCCCTCGGCCGGGGGCCATTTGGAGGCGCTTGAAAAAAAATGCGAGAGACCAAAAAAAAATGCCATATCTGTAATCAATTTGCGTCTTGCTCATAATAGAAGGGAAGGAAAAGCAATCTAAGATGATTGTTGATGCACACGGGTATTTGAGAATTTGATAAACGGCGGCACCCTCCGCTCAAGCAAATTTGAGCCGCCTAATTTTGGCTGGTTCCTGCTTGCGCCAGCCAATCCCGCACCGCGCCGGTGATCCCCTCCGCGTGGTCGGGAGAATGAGCCTCAACCCTGCCAAAGAGACTTTCGCCTGAGAGTCAAGAGGCTCACCTTAAAGGGCGCGGCATTTAAGTCCGCGCCCTTTTTTCCTTCCCAGCCAGCGAATCCATTTTCTAATTCCTCCACGTAATCATCGGCGACTTTCGCAATCACACACGCACATGGCAAATCGGCAGTTTCATGATAAGGTCATCAACGTGCCGGCTCCGCGGCACGCCGCACAAAGTCAAGAAGCGCGCAGCCAAAGCATTCATTGGCGCGCTGTCATCAACTGCAAACCATTTCTGGAGGAGAAACGTGATGAATAGACGCTTGATAGGTTCGCTCGTGGCCGTCGCGCTGTTTATGGCTTCGCTGGGCTCGGCCCTGCCGGCAGCCGCGCAAAGCAAGGACTCGCTTTACAAACGGCTCGGCGGTTATGACGCGCTGGCCGCAGTGACCGACGATTTCATCAAAGGGCTGGCCACTGATTCGAAGATCGGCCGCTTCTTTGTCGGCGCCAGCGACAACACCAAGATGAAGATTCGTCAGCTGGTGCTCGATCAACTTTGCGCCGCGACCGGCGGCCCGTGCGTCTACATCGGACGCGACATGAAGACTACGCACAAAGGGCTCGGCATCACCGAAGAGGATTGGACGATCAGCATCAAAATTTTGACGGCGACGCTCAACAAGTTCAAAGTCAAAGAGCGCGAGCAGAAAGACCTCGCGGCGGCGCTGTCGGGATTGAAAGCCGACATCGTTGAGAAATAACCGGGCTTCCGGAACAATTACCGCTGGCGTAGATCAGAAGAGGGTTCATACGAACCCTCTTCTTTTTTATTGCGGACTTGGTTCTTCGGCGCGCGGCAATCCCCGCCTCTGCAAGCGCAAGATTCTGGAACATTCACCAATCGTCAGGGTTTGATGGGGAAAACGGAGGTGAGTGATGAAAAAGCTACTGGCATTGCTGTTGGTGGTCTATCTGTTGGTGTTTGCCGGCTGCTCTATAGCAGGATCAAAGCAGGATCACTCAGCGCAGCCATCGTCGAATCAAACGCAGGACGCCGCCAAGTCATCACCTGCGATCCAGCCCGGTAGGTCCGCTAGCGGCGCCGGCGCGCAGGTCGTTTCGCTCACTGATGCGACATCGGCGCAAACCGCGACGATCGCCGCCGACCGCAAGATCATCCGCAACGCTGAACTCTTGCTTGAAACCGAAGCGCCCACCGATGGGCAGCAGCGCATCACGGCGATTGCCGAATCGCTCGGCGGCTTCGTCGTCACTTCCGAGCTCAAGCAAAACACCGCTCAAGTCAAGCCGAGCCAGAGCGTGGTGGTCGTCGCCCGCGTGCCTTCATCACAATTCAACGCCGCCCTCGAACAGATTCGCGGCGCCGGCAGGGTGGTACAGGAAAAGACCACCGGCCAGGACGTGTCGGAAGAGTACCTCGATCTGGAAGCCCGCATACGCACCAAGAAAGCCCTCGAAGCACAGTTCCTCGAAATCATGAAGCAGGCCAGGAAAGTCTCCGACGCCCTCGAAGTGCAGAGCCAACTGGCCGACGTGCGCACGGAGATCGAACGGCTCGAAGGCCGCCGCCGCTTCCTTGAAAATCAATCGGCGCTGTCGACCATCACGGTTAATCTGCAACTGCCGCCGCCGGTCGTGGCCACCACCAGCACAGGCTTCGGCGAGGCCATCAAACAGGCGTTTGGCGACGCCGTAGACATTGCCGCCGCCATCGCCTTATTCATCATCCGCTCGGTTATCGTGCTCACGCCTTTCGCACTGATCTTTGGCCTGCCCATCTGGTTGATCTGGCGTTTCGCACGCCGGCGCATGCGTCTGGACGATGAACCGGCATCCATCATCGAATGATGAGGGGCACTGGTTTCCGGTGTCGGGTGTCTGGTTGCGGGGCAGGGCATGCGGCGGTCGCGTCTTTTGGTTGAGCGGCTAGCGACCGTAAGCAAGGGCCGAAGATTGATTAGGAGTTGCTGACTTCCACCGTGTCGACGATGCCAACAACGGCGGCGTCAATCGGGCAGTCTTTGCAGCCGAAAGCCAGCCGCGCCGAGCTGCCTTGAACGATCAACACGGTTTCCTGAACCCCGGCGCCGACCGTATCAACGGCAATGACATGGCCTTTCTCGTCTTTGCCGTCGACGCCGACCAGCCGCGCAATCAACAGCTTGCGCCCATGCAGCCGCTCATCTTTGCGCGTCGCGACAATGGTTCCAACAATGCGTGCAAGTAGCATAGCCGCCGGGGCTAGGGGCTAGGGGCTAGGGGCTGGTCAAAAGCTCGCCCCATGTCCCTAGCCTCTAGCCTCTAGTCCCTTTCTCACTTTTCCCGTGATTCAAAGGTGACGGGCAGGTTCTCGTCGACCGATGAGTGCGGACGCGGGATGACGTGAACGCTGACCAGTTCGCCGACCCGGCGGGCTGCCGCCGCCCCGGCATCCGTAGCCGCTTTAACCGCTGCCACATCACCGCGAACAATGGCGGTCACCAGCCCGGCGCCGATCTTTTCATAGCCGACCAGCGTAACATTAGCCGCTTTGACCATGGCGTCTGCGGCCTCGATCATCGCCACCAGGCCCTTCGTTTCGATCATTCCAAGAGCTTCCATCAAGTCTCTCCTTCTTTCGGTTTCGAGTTACCGGTTCAACTCGCGAGCAATCAATTTTGCCGCTTCGGTGATCAGCGCCGTCAGTTCGCGGCGAGTCAGGGTCACGCTGTCGTCGCCGTTGGCCGGGCGGTAAGAGGCCGCCGCGCTGCCGACGGCGCAGGTCGAAGCATGGCCTTGGATGAAGCCGCACGCCTGGCAGTTGCGGAATTCCGCCGGCATATAGCCGGCGCGCTCGCGCACGTCGAGCAGCTTCTCGATCGCCGCGGCGGGTAATTCCTGCGGCTTGCCGACCAGCCGTGCGATCAGGTTGATTTTGGCGAAATGCTCAAGCGTTTCCATCTTTCCGTACGCTGATTCGAGGTCGCTGCCGTAAGCAACCGCGCCGTGATTGGCCAGCAACAGCGCGTCATGATGCGGGATAAAAGCCGTCAGCGATTCCGATAACTCCTTGGTCGACGGCGTGCCGTAGGCGGTCAGCGGAATGCACCCCAGAGTCAGAATCACTTCCGAAAGCAGCGGCTTGTCGAGCGCGACGTTAGCGACGGCGAACCCGGTGCCGAACGGCGGGTGCGCATGCACGATGGCGCGCACGTCCGCGCGCAGGCGATAAATCTCGCGGTGCATGGCGAACTCGGACGACGGGTTGCGCTCTTCGGCGCGAAGCTTGGTGCCGTCCGTATCGACCAGCACCAGCGCCTCCGGCGTCATGCGCCCTTTGCAGATCATCGTCGGCGTCGTGATCACACGGTTATCGTCCAGCCGCGCGCTGATGTTGCCGTCCATCGCCGCGACGTAGCCATTTGCGTAGACGCGGCGACCGATCTCGACAATCTGCTCTCTGAGTTGCTGTTCCTGTTGCACCATAGAAGAAGTGATGAGTGACGCGTGATGCGTGGTGCGTGACCGGAGTATCGCATAAGGCAAAAAGGCCAATGAATTCTCAATCACGCATCACGCATCACGCATCACGCTCCGCAAGTGTCACTTGCAGAGCGCAATGCTGTCAAGTTGAGAAGCCGCCAATTGACGCGGGCCGGCAAGGCTTTCTACACTCGTTGCGGGATGCAAAGACCGCCGGGAAGAATTGGGCCGATCCTACCGCGTTCGCCGAACGCCTGGATCAATCAGGTCGCTGAACGCCACCGCGCCTTTGCCGCGCTTGCCTTGACGGTGGATGAGCGTCGCGGGCTCGACTCGTGGCTGATCAGCCGGTTCGTCTTTGCGACGCTGCAACTTGAAAGGGTTGGCGTGACGCGCAAGGCGCACGTGACAGACGCAGACGCCGAGCCGGGGATTCCAGCGGGGCAAATGCCATCGCCGTATCTGATCGCGCATCTGACGAATGCCATGCGCGAGTTGATCATACTGACAGATGGGAAAGGCGAAACGGCTCGTCTCACACCGGAGTTGCTGATCAAGCTGGGCGGCGCGAGTTTTCGCGACCGTGACGATAGCCCAGACCGCGCGGCCACGTCAGCGCCCGCCGCCTATCTGGCGCAAATGGTCGAAGCGGCTTGCGACTGGTTTGCCGCCGACTCGTTCGCAGAACTGAATCCGATTGAACAGGCGGCCATCGTCTTCCTGCGCCTGGCCACGATTCAGCCGTTCGCGCAGGCCAACGAAGCGACGGCGCTGGCGGCAGCCAGCCTGTTCACCCTGCGCGCCAAGCTGCCGCCGATGATTATCAACCCGCAGAAGCAAGCCGCTTTTCGCACGTCGCTTGTGGAAGCCGACCGGATGAATATGCAGCCATTAGTCGAATTGATTGCCGAGGCGGTCACTCTAACCTTGGACGAAATGACGGCGTGGGTGAAGCGGGCAAGAGGCGAGCAGCAGTAGCATTCAAAACCATTGAGCCGTGCGTCATCCGGCCATGCGGGCTTCAATCAGATTCTTCAACAGTAACTCTTCAAACGCGGCGGCGGCGCTCACCAGCGTGTAGCCGATGGCTTGCGAGCGGCAGAACGCTTCGAGGCCGTGCGTGTACTGGTCGAGCGTGGCTTTGTAAGCAGCGATCAAGCGTTCATTCACCGTAATCTCGCGCGCCTCGCCGGTCTCGGAATCGACGAACAACAGATCGCCGGCCACCGCGGGGTCGAGTTCGTCGGCGGCCAACACTTGAATCAGGTTTAAATCAAAGCCGCGCCGCGCCAGCAGCTTCATCTCTGTGCGGAAGTTGCTCGCGTCGAAAAAATCGGAAATCACAAAGACGATGCCGGGCCGCGTGTTGATGCGCTGAAAGGCGCGCAGCACACTGCTTAAATCGGTGCGCGCGTTTGTGCCCGAGGGTGCGGGCATCGGCTCATCTGGCGCTTCACTGCCCTGCCCGTCGTCGGACGTTACGGCTCTTTTATCACCGCCCGCCAGCCCGTCGAGAAACCTCAGCACGTTGAGCAAGTGGCCGCGCCCGCGCTGCGCTTTCAAGCGCTCTCGCAGTTGGGAATCGAACGCCGCCACGCCGACGCGGTCCAGACTGCTGATGCCCAGAAAAGTTAAAGCGGCGGCGGCGCGGCGCGCAAAATCGAACTTCGAGCGCGGCTCGCCGAATCGCATCGATTGGCTACGGTCGACGAGGATGTCTATGCGCACGTCTTCTTCTTCGACGAATTGCCGCAACATCAGCCGTTCGAGCCGCGCATAAATATTCCAATCGACGTGGCGGAAATCGTCGCCCGCTTCGTACTTGCGAAAGTCGGCAAACTCGACCGAGGCGCCGCGCTTGGTCGACCGCCGCTCGCCGCGCATCGTGCCCGGGAAAGCGCGGCGCGCCTGTATGCGTAATTGCTCTAGCTTTCTGAGAAAGGCGGGATCAAGCAGGCTGTCTTTACTCATAACCACTTTCCAGCACAGTGGGATCCGAAGCTTGGAATTCACGTGACTTGAAGTCGCGGC
>JADMIO011678480.1_pt1 | contig 56383 bp, 49 predicted proteins | sample 8958161 | NCBI WGS metagenome assembly JADMIO01 (sample SAMN16585339, study PRJNA669376) | soil metagenome | isolation source: Crop rotation soil | place: USA: Cullars Rotation, Alabama | collected 2011
CACCCGAAGGTGAGCCAGTGTGATTACATTTGCGGCCTAACTGTGGCCAGTCCAGTTACGCTGGAGTCACTAGTATTTAGGTGACACTATAGAAGCGGCCGCGACAACTTGTCCACGTGGAATTCTAAGCTTAGGATCCCAATGTGCTGGAAAGCGCTTCGCCTTGTGAACAGGCCTTACGACAGCAAACGGGCCGTATCGATGCTGATCGCGGGAAACCTGGCAACATTGGCCGGCGTTTGTATTTCGGTGCTGCTTGTACTGGCCGGTTTCTTTTTTTATTTTCCTGATCTTTTTTCTGTTACGCCTACGGGCAGCCTGTTACAGGATGCGCCGTCCACCATACAACCTGCAAGCCCTTCGGGTTTGTTATTGATGATATTGATACTGACGATTTTTGGTAATACAGCAGTGGGGGCTTTTGTTTCGGTGGTAACGGCCTACGTGGGTAAAAAGAACCAGACAGGAGATAAACCTGCATCGCTGGAGCGGCATATACCGGCGATCCACAAATAACTGATAAAAAAAATTGTATGAAAACTTTTTTGGTACTCACAGATTTCTCGGAGGCTGCTTATTATGCAGCTTCTTATGCGTGTGTGCTTGCGAAACAACTTGGTGTTTCCCGGATCGTATTATATCATAGTTACAAAGCCATCATCACACCGGGCGAATCGATCGTGTATACAGGCGATGAAAAAGAACTGCATGCATTGGCGGTAAAAGCTTTGGAAGAATTGGCTGCGTCACTTACCGACCAGGTTCCGCAGGGAGTTGACCTTACCTACAGCACCAACACTCATTCACTGGAAGAAATTAATCGCGTAACTACCGGCGAAAATGCCGACATGATCATAATGGGCACCACCGGGAAAGGAAAACTGGAACAGATCGTAGCAGGCAGTCACGCTGTTACCGTTTGCGAGATCAGCGATGTGCCTGTAATGCTGGTACCCTCAGGGCTGCGTATGCAGGCGCCTTCGCATATGATATTTGCCTGCGACATGAAAGAAACGCAAAGGTTGCCCAAAGAAAAGATCACCGGCCTGCTGGATACTTTTTATTTGCCTTTATCCATATTGCATATACAGAAAGAAGAAAAGGAAATATCGTCTGAAGAATCCGGTGAAACAATGGAGTTGGTGAACTGGCTCGACCCGTACCACCCCGCATACCTCGCTATCGAAAATGAAGATACCGCCGCGGGCATACTTGAATACGCGGAAGGGTTGAACGGGTCCATCATCCTGTTGGTAGCAAAAAAACATGGGTTCCCCTCGGGGCTTTTTCACAGGAGCATTACCAAACAGCTGGCGTTCCATTCAACCTCGCCTTTACTTGTGCTTCGCGAAAAAGAAGAAGCGACCACTGTTCCGATCATACCCTTACTAGAGATCTAGGTATTTTCTTCGCGCTCACTGCGATACTGCATTACATCACGACCTATTGCGTGTTCGAATTAGTGAACACACCTGCTATCAATGATCGCCGGAGGTGCAAGGGAAAAGCAGTAACGCAAAGGGCGCCAGGAACCGCAGGGAACGCAAAGGAATTTCCGTCTTTGAAAGCTTACCAAAAAATTCAAACAGTTGCCCTTGCAAAATGTAGACCGGAAAGAGAATGGCTATGCAGCCCTTTCTGCTGAACGAGAATATTGAAACGGTTACTCATGCACATGATCTTCCTGTATAACTGGATGAGCTTTTCCCTGCAGGCTGTACCTTTTGCAGTGATCGTATCCAGCAATGGAACCAATCCGAGCCCGTGCAGGAAATGCGCCTGGCTTGTAAAACCGGCGCAGGATAATCCAAACCTTTTTCCCCAATGGTCCAGCGCCGAAAAATTTACATGTGCTGTAATATCCTGCTCGCCAACAGCGTGGTATAAAGAAGTATCGGTTGCGCGTTTCCTGAAACAGGCAAGATTTCCCTGGTGCCTTGAAAGGCTAAAAAATTCATGGGCAGGAAAACCATAATCAATGGTTACCAGGAATCCTTTCTGCATAGCCGCAGCATTTTTTTCAAGCCATGACAATGCTTCGAGGTTGATCTCCGTACGGTAGCCTGCGGGGAGCGTAACATTTAATTCAGACAGGTATTCCTTTAATTCAACAGGAGCAGGTAATAACAGTTCTTTAAATTCATTGTCATAATCGATGTACACTTCCATCAGTTCTTTCTGCATCACCACTTCATGCACCGCAAAATTATCAAGTACTTCATTGGTAAGAATGCATCCTGTTTCAAAAGAAATATCTTCTATCCGGTCGTACCATTCTGCTTTTTCGCAAAGCAATTGTTTCTCCCTGCTGATCATGGCAGGGCTTTTCTCTATGATACAGTACCGCAGTTGTTCATACAATTCCGGTTGCTGGCGGAAGTACGAAAGCACCTCATGGCATAAGGTTCCGTTACCGGCGCCATACTCAATAACCGTAAAAGTGTTGCTGCCGGTAAGCTTCCACATTTCTTCCAGTTGCCTGGCCAGGAGAAGGCCGAAAACAGCACCGAATTCGGGGCTGCCATAATGATCTACCTGATGACCGATGCGCTCAGCATTACCCGTATAATATCCTTCAGAAGGGTGATAAAGCGCCATCTCCATAAAATCATGGAACGAAAGAGGGCCGGTGTTTTGTATGGTATGGATAAGGATATCGGTCAGCGCCATGCAGTGTTAGCCGGAAAAACTGTGCCGGAATTATCCCGGGTTGTTTTTATTGACGAATCCCTTTGTTTTTATTTTTGTGTGGATGGATTTACACATCGCGGTATGCTTTTTTGTATAGGATTAACAAATGATCCAGATAAAACACAAAAAAGAGTTGATATCGTATAAGGCTACTTTATTATCACTCGTTTTACTTGCCAGCGTCACCTCGTTATTTGCACAGGAACAGGTATTTTTCCCGGCGCCACCGGTTGACAGTACCGCGAAGAAACCTTTGATAGAACGGCCCGTAACCAAACGGTTTGGAAGGTCGGCCTTTCTCCTGGGCGTATCGGAAATGGCGCCTTTTTTATCAGACAGGTATGTACGGAATGTTGACTATGCACAGATCGATTTTAAGAGTACGGCATATAATATCAACCCCGCGCACTGGGCATGGGATGATGATGATTTCGGTACCAACCAGTTTGCGCACCCTTTTCATGGAAGCCTTTTTTACAATTCTTTCCGCTCTAATGGTTATAGTTTCTGGCAATCTGTTCCTGCCGCTTTTGCGGGAAGTTATTTATGGGAAACATTTGCAGAAGTACAGGCGCCATCGATCAATGATTTTATCAATACCAGTTTTGGCGGGATCATATTGGGGGAGATGACACACCGCATATCGAATAAGATCGTCAATAACCGCCATACCGGCTTTCGCAGGCAGGTGAATGAAGTGATTGCCCTGCTGATCAATCCAACCAATGGCCTTAACAGGATCCTGGATAAACGATGGGGCAAGGCAATGCGCAATACAACTGAAACCGATTCGTCTAAAATATCTGCGGAGTTTGATATCGGCCAGCGAAAATTTAATACGGGCGATAAGATCGCCCCACGTTACGGATGGTATGGCCGTATGCGTTTCCTGTATGGAACACCATCACAAAATTATCGCAAGCCTTTTAGTAATATCTCTATGAATATAGAGTTTGGAAAAGATGACAGCTCGATAATCAACAACGTGAGTGTTCATGGATCATTGGCGGGATGGGAAATGAAGACCACCGAGAAAATGAAATCCTACGCTATCCTCTCGGCCAACTATGATTACCTGAACAACGAGGCTTTTTATTACAGCGCACAAAGTGTAAAACTGAATATTCTCACCGAGCTTGGCCTTTTACGGAAAGCAAAAGTAAATACCAATGTTGGCCTGGGCGTAGTGGTTTTAGCCGCAATCCCTAACGCGTATGCAGGTGCAGAGAGAAATTACAATTATGGTTCCGGTGTGAGTTTCAACGCTGGCGGTGGCTTGAACCTGCTTGAGAAATTCTATTATGGATTAAACTACCGTGCTGCCTGGGTAGTTACACTAAATGGGAGCCCTTCGCATTTTTACCTGCACACAGTTACCAGCGAGATCAGGTATATGTTTATCAAAAATCTTTCCTTCTGCGTAGAACCCGGTTATTTCAGGTTGAACGGTGTATATAATAATCTTCCGGATATTAACAGGAGCTATCCGTATATCAGGCTGTCGCTTAGGTACCATCTGAGCGCACAGCAGTAGAACGTGTTTTATTTTGAAATTTCGGATTGGGAAATTGGGAAATTGAAATGCGGGTGTAGCACTCCAGCAAATTTCCCAATTTCCCAATCCAAAATTCGAAAATCGATGCCTATCTTCCCTGCACTCAATCAAATGCATATGCTACGCAGGGATTTTATAGGGAAAAGTTTGCTGGGCTTGCCTGCCTTGGCGGTAAAACTTCCCAAAGCAAAAGATTCTTTCCGGGTTTTATTCGTAACCGATATGCACCTGACACCTGCTGTTGAACGCTCGGCCCGTTGCGCGGATCACCTTCAGAAATATATTAACGGCAATAAAGAGATAGACTTCGTGATCAACGGTGGCGATGCTGTATATGATGTGGCAAAACTGGCTCATCCCGCAGGAGAAGATCAATGGCAACTGGCTGCTTCGTTTTTTAACAATCTTACAAAACCGGTTCATCATTGCCTGGGCAACCATGATATCTATGAATGGGAACGCAATGAGCAGCCCCTGCATGATCCGCAGCAATACAAACAACCTGCAATGCAGCATTTAAAGATGCCGGCCCGTTATTATGCATTTCATTTTGCAAAATGGAAATTCATCGTCCTGGATTCTACGCTGTACCTAACCAAAGGCTACAAGGGCGAACTGGATGAGGAACAGATGCAATGGTTAACAGACGAACTGCAAAAAGACAAACGGAAACATACCTGTATCATCAGCCATATCCCGGTTATTACTGCCTGCAATACTTTATATCTGCCCTGGGCGAGGCATGAGATCTTTCCAAAAATCGCAGAACGCTTATCACACGATGATGCTTCACGGATATTTGAAGAAACAGAAAAAACGAAGATCCTGTTGATGCTGCATGGGCACCTGCATATGCGTGAGACCATTCGTTATAAAGATACCACCATACATACACTCGGTGCATTTTGCGCTGATATGTGGAAAGGCCCTTTCCATGGATTCAAAAACAGTTTTACACTGATCGATTTCAAGGATAATGGGCAGTCGGTAGTTCACGATGTTGACCTGCCGCCCGGCCTCCAGATCTGACCTATTTATTCCTCATAAATGCCCCGGTGGCGCAGGAATTGCATAATTACTATGCGGAGCTGTGCATTATCCCATATTGGGGAATGGGCTCAACAACATTTTTAATCCCGTTTATAAGCGGGGACACATATTATCAACCTAATCAGAAACAACATGAAAAGAATGAACAAAAGCGCACTGTCGTTATTTGCGATGAGCGCCGTAACAGGCATGATGCTGGTAGCGTCATGCAAAAGCAAGGATTACAAAGACACCGATGCTACAACAGATTCACTGCAGGCGAAAATAACCGCAGACTCTATGGCAAAGGCAGAAGCAATGAAAGCAGACACCATGTCTTTGTCAACCACGCCTCCGGTATCCACTACTTTGGCAGGAACAGCCAAACCAAATCCTGCTAAAAAACGCGGTAAGGGTTCAATTGTATATGTATGGACTCCGGACTATGAAACACGTTATAACCGCATCCCAATCTCTGTAAATACAGAAGGTATCTATAGCCGCGCGGAGATCAAACCAACATTCCCGGGTGGAGAAAAAGCATTGGCTAAATGGATCCAGGATAATATCGTGTATCCTGAAAAAGCCATTGATGAAGGTGTTGAAGGAAAAGTAGAAGTGATGTTTGCCGTAGATGAGAACGGCCGTGTATATACACCGGTAGTTACAGGCGACAGGGCCGGATATGGCCTTGACGAAGAAGCGGCACGCGTGGTAAGTAAAATGCCAACCTGGAATCCGGGACAGATCAAAGGAAGAAATGTAAAATCATATTACACACTTCCGATCACTTTCCAGATCAACTAGTTGTTTTAGTATAGTTGGGTAAAGGGGTTAGAGAGGTTAGAAGAGTTAAAATGGTCCGGTTAAAGTCAGGCTGTTTCAACTACTCTAACCTCTTTAACCCCTTTTAGCTATTTTAACCCCTTTAACTCTTACGAAAGCTGTGGCATTATCGCAACAAAAACACAAAGCATAATTTTTTAACTCGTATGATAAACCTATTATTATGAAAAAGATACCCGTTATACTCATGGCTGCCGTATTGGTAATTACTGCCTGTAATAATAACAACGATAAACCACCGGTAACAGACAGTGCAAGGCCAAACGCTATCGACACAGTAAAAATTGATACGGTTAAACCAACAGATTCGATAATAAAAGGGTAGTAGCCCGGCTCCGCCGGATCGACAAGTATTACCGGCGTCTCCGGGCCGGTAAAGAATGCGTTTACTTAACCAGCCAACTCCTGATAAACCATTCGAACGTGCTGAAATTATTCGTCTTTTTAGAATAGATCAGCCCTACACCTTTTGCATACCATAACTCGATCTTTTCGCCTGTGCTGTTAAAAGGATAGAATACATCCGACCTGATCTGCGGTGCGATGACGATCTTACAAACATTGGCAAAGGTTTTACCGTTAACGGTGGCAGCAACATTTCCGGCAATACAGAACATATCGTATTTAAAAAGGATCTTCTGGCCAAAGGATGCATTACCGCTGTATTCATCAGAACTCCACGTATCGCCGGTAGCCAGGTTATCTTTCAACACCGGAAGATCTTTTTTCATTTCCGGGCTGTACTTAAAAGAACTGGTGTATTTATCAACCGATGCATATTCGTAATAAACATTGGCCGCTTTCCTGTAAAGGAATTGAGTAGGCGTGCCCAACTTGTGTTGCTCTTCCTGTATATAATACAAATTACCGTTGGTAAAAACAGAATCAATGAACATCCGTTTCATCGTATCAGCAGGATTGGCCGTGATATCATCCCCGTAAGTTGCATACGTTCCGTAGGTGAGAGGGAAAAGATCATTGTTTGATACCGCCAATGGAACCATTACTGTTACAGGAAAACTGCAAAAAGAAGCGGCGCCGCTTACTGTAAAATTATCAGTGCCATTGGCAAGTGGTTTACCTGTAGCGGTGAGCACCACCACCTGGTTGCCTGTTGCTGTAAAACTTCCTGTTGCTGAAAATGTATACCCGTTGACCGTGTTGGTTGAAAAAGAATAGGCACCCGTTGTTGTTACATTCACGCCAAGCGTTACTTTATTCGATGTATCCAGTGAAGCCCCTTTTGCGTAAGTTCCGGCAACGGTTGCGTTGAGACAGGAAGTTGGGCTACCGGCTAAAGTAAATGCAGCAACGGTTGGATTGCCGCCTGCAGCGGTTACGGTTATTTTAATATGGCAAACACTGCTGTCAAACGAAACCGTAAGATCATTTGTTCCTGCCGTTAAGGGTTTGCCCTTTGCGGCCAGTCGTATTTGTTTGCGCCCGGTTCCTGTAAAAACACCACCGGCGCTGAATGAATAACCATTCACTTCATTTGTTTTGATGCTGTAATTACCATCGGTTTTTACATCCACCGTAACAAACAGGTAATTGCTATCGCCCAGTTCTTTGCCGGCAATATAAGTACCCACTATTGTTTTAGGAAGGCAATCACCGTTGGCTTCATTCTGTAAAGTACCCGTTGCGCTAAATATGGTGGCCGTCAGGTATTTGTCCTGGCAGGCGAAAAATAATACGGGAATGATAATGGATAATAAAAAAAGAAACCTGTTTTTCATGCACCTTCTGTTAGTGTAAATCTACGAAGAAGAAAGCTATGAGCCATAAGCTTTGCGATGCGGGCTTCGCACGGTAGTCGCTCGGCTCCGCCGGGTGACAGGTATCATCCGGCTTCCAGCCGCCTTACTCCACTCATCATTTTGCCTCATTTTTAAATACGCATTGCCCTTTACCTTTGTGCAAATCATTACCGTCATTGAAGCATCTCTCGGCCCTCAATAAATATTTCTGGAAATACCGCAACCGGTTTTTTATCGGGATCCTTTTTGTAGTTGCCTCCAATTACTTTGCCGTATTGGCTCCGCAGATCACCGGATTTGTGGTGAACCAGGTACAGCAAAGATTACCAGGCGCGCACCCTGCCGCTACCAGGCCCATTCATGATAAACTGGTGGATTGGTTTATCGATCATGTGCAAACAGGCAATGTCAGTTTTGGATGGCTGATCGCTTTATGCAGTATCACCATACTGGGTATTGCCATCATCAGGGGGATCCTTATGTTCTTTATGCGGCAAACGATCATCGTTATGAGCCGTCATATTGAATATGACCAGAAAAATGAGATCTATCGCCATTACCAGAAACTGGATACCAATTTTTACAAAACACACAGCACCGGCGACCTGATGAACCGCATGACGGAAGATGTGAGCCGCGTTAGGATGTATATCGGCCCCGCGATCATGTATCTCATCAACCTGGTAACGCTGATCGGTTTTTGCGTGGTAAACATGCTTCGTAAAGATGTGCACCTGACCTTATTGGTCCTTGCACCATTGCCGATACTCGCCATCACCATTTACCTCGTGAACAGTGTGATCAATAAAAAAAGTGAAAGGATACAGGCGTTGTTATCTGATCTTACTACCAATGCACAGGAATCCTTCTCAGGGATCCGTGTGATCAAATCTTTTGTACAGGAAAAAGCCATGTTTGGTTTTTTTAAAAAGAACAGCGAAGCCTATAAAAAGAACGCGGTTGGCCTTGCCAAGGTAGAAGCCATCTACTTTCCCAGTATGGCGCTGATGATCGGGTTAAGTACCTTGGTAACGATCATGGTAGGAGGTATGCAGGCCCTGCAGGATAGCAGCAAAGTAGGGCTGATCGTTGAGTTTGTGATCTATATCAACATGCTTACATTTCCTGTAAGTGCTATCGGCTGGACGGCCAGTATGATACAGCGTGCGGCTGCCTCGCAAAAAAGGCTGAATGAATTTCTTGATACAGAACCAACGATCGCTGATAATCCTTCACCCCTGGTGGTGCCCGTAACCGGCGATATTGTATTTGACGAAGTGAATTTTACTTACCCCCACACCGGCATCCATGCGATCAAAAATTTTAACCTGCACATTAAAAAAGGGGATAAGGTACTGTTACTGGGAAGAACAGGAAGCGGTAAATCAACCATTGCGCAATTGCTGCTCCGCTTTTATGACCCCACCACGGGAAATATCAGGATAGGAACCAATCCCATCAAGGAGATAGAATTGAAAACGCTTCGTGAACAGATCAGCTATGTACAGCAGGATGTGTTCCTGTTCAGTGATACGGTAAGCGATAATATCAGTTTCGGATTGGCAAAGTCAACCACCCCTGAACTCATTCAAAAAGCCGCCGGTTTTTCCAGCGTGCACAAAGAGATCCTTGGTTTCCATGAAGGGTATGATACAATGATCGGGGAACGCGGCGTTACCTTAAGTGGCGGCCAGAAACAGCGGATCTCGATAGCCCGCGCCTTGATCAAAGAACCCGAGATCGTTGTATTCGACGACTGTTTAAGTGCAGTAGATGCCAAAACCGAACACGAGATCATAGGCAACCTCTATCGCTATCTTCATGACAAGACCGCGATCATCATTACACACCGGATCTTCTCTTCCTTCCGGTTCGATAATATCATCGTCCTCGAGAACGGGGAACTTTCAGAACAGGGAACACATGAAGAGCTGATGGCCAATAACGGGTATTATGCTGAATTATACCGGCTGCAGCTAACGGAGGAAAACCGTGAGGCAGTCCATAGACCGTAGTTCATGGACCATAGCAAGGGGGGCAAAAAGGTGGTTTTCTATGGACTATTGACCATTGACCATGGTCTTTTTCTTAAATTTTGGTAATTATAAAACATCCCTATATTTGTAACGCTTAAATTAAAAACCAAAACTAACAGCTGTGGCGTACGAGAACAACGACAAAAAAATGGAAAGTGTTTACAGTAAACGGATCAGGGCCGGTAAAAGAAGAACCTATTTTTTTGATGTAAGAGCTACCAGGGGTAACGATTACTTCCTGACCATTACCGAAAGCCGTAAGCGCTTTGACGATAATGGTTATGACAGGCACAAGATCTTCCTGTACAAAGAAGACTTTAATAAATTCATCAAGGCGTTAGGTGAAGCGATCGATTACGTGAAGACCGACCTGATGCCTGATTTTGATTTCGACGCATTTAACCACGAATACAGTGATGTAGAAGGCGGCGAAGGCGGCCATTCTGAATCTCATTCAGAAGTTACTGAAATGGTAGCCGTTGCTTCACCTGCTATTGAGGCGGTTGCTGAAACACCGGTGGTATCGATCAACGAGCCTACAGTGGCACCTGCAGCAGATGCATCAGGCGGATCAAACCTGGCTTCTGAAGAAGTTGATAAATGGTAAACTGAACCTTATTCAAATATGAAAGCCTTCAACAGTATTGTTGGAGGCTTTTGTTTTTTTATCTCTCTGTGAACCTCTGTGCTCTCCGTGCCTCTGTGTTGAAAAAGAACACCTTCTGAAAACAGGTTCATTTCACTAAGCTTTTTTCAACACAGAGGCACGGAGTAACAGAGTTACACAGAGAGGTGTTTGATCATCCAGATATCGCACCCGCAATGGCCTGAATTGCCCATTGGCGCAGTGAGATACGTGAACCCGAACTTCTCATACACGCTCATTGCTTTTTTCAATTCAGGCATGGTTTCGAGGTAAACGGAAACAAATCCATTTTCTTTGGCTACCTGCAGGCATTGGCCGATCATTTGCCTGCCAAGCCCCATGCCCCTTGCATTGGGAGAGAGGTACATTTTTACAAGCTCACAGGTACCGCCAGGTAAACCATCAGTAGGGAAGATACCTCCCCCGCCAAGAATAACACCCTCCTTTTCTGCTACAAAATAAGCGCTGGCAGGAGTTGATTGAAAGAGTTCAAAGAGGTGATCCGTTGTTTCATCAAAATAAACGGTGTTCGGGTGGTTGGCCCCAAATTCTTCCAGTGCCCGGCGGATAATATTGGCTATTGCCGCATTATCGGCGGGTTGTATGGGGCGGATGGTGATGTTGTGCATCGGTACTGATTTTCTAAACCCGGGAAATATTGAACTTGCCTCCGTCATTTCGAACGAGCGAAGCATCGTGAGAAAACTGTCGTCGATTAACAGGCAACATAGCGTTCAATAAGTGATATGTGCAAATTTGCGGCAGTTTTCTCGCTACGCTCGAAATGACGACCTGGATTAAGCCCTGCTTCAACATTCAAGATTCCTTGTTCAATATTCATTATTTCCTAAGTTCCTTAAACGCATTGATCAACCCATTCGTAGAAGCATCATGCGAGCTTATGGCATCTTCGTTCGTTAATTCGGGCAGGATCTCGTTGGCCAGTTGCTTGCCTAATTCAACACCCCACTGGTCGAAACTAAAGATGTTCCAGATCACGCCCTGTACAAAGATCTTGTGTTCATACAAAGCGATCAGGCTGCCCAATGTATACGGCGTAATTTCTTTTACGAGAAAAGAATTGGTTGGTTTATTGCCTTCAAATATTTTATACGGGGCCAGTTTTTTGATCTCATCTTCTTTTTTATTGGCCTTCATCAGTTCCACTTTTACACCGTTCTCTGATTTGCCGTTCATGAGGGCCTCTGTTTGCGCAAAGAAATTCGACAGGAGTTTTACATGATGATCGCCAATCGCATTATGGCTGATCGCAGGCGCAATAAAATCACAGGGTATCAGACAGGTGCCCTGGTGTATCAGCTGGTAAAATGCATGCTGCCCATTGGTTCCGGGTTCTCCCCAAATAACAGGGCCGGTTGCATAGTTAACAGGATTGCCGCTGCGGTCGATCGACTTTCCGTTGCTCTCCATATTTCCCTGTTGAAAATACGCGGGAAAACGGTGCATGTATTGATCATACGGAAGGATCGCCTCGCTTTGGGCGCCAAAAAAATTAGTGTACCAGATACCAAGCAGCGCCATCAATACCGGAACATTCTTATCAAATTTTTCTTTCCTGAAATGTTCGTCAACAGAATGCGCGCCTTTCAGCAGCAATTCAAAATGATCGTAGCCGATCGTTAATGCAATGGATAAACCAATAGCGCTCCATAATGAATATCGTCCACCAACCCAATCCCAGAATTCGAACATATTGGCTTTATCAATACCAAATGCCGTTACTTCTTTTTCGTTCGTGCTGAGGGCTGCAAAATGTTTGGCAACATTTGCCTCGTCTTTTGCAGATTCCAGGAACCAACTTCTTGCCGTGTGTGCGTTGGTCATGGTTTCCTGCGTGGTAAACGTTTTGGAAGCTACCAGGAAGAGGGTTTCTTCAGGATTTACTTTCTTGAGCGTTTCAGCAATATGGGTACCGTCCACATTGCTCACGAAATATGTTTCGATGCCTTTTTTCCAATAGGGGCGAAGCGCTTCTGTAACCATATAGGGCCCGAGATCGCTGCCGCCGATGCCGATGTTAACGATGTATTTTATTTTCTTGCCCGTATAACCTTTCCATTTGCCGCTGTGGATCTTGTCACAAAAATCTTTCATCTGCCCCTGTACTTTTTTTATACGCGGCATGATGTCTTTCCCTTCTACCAAAATGGCGCTGTCTGAGAAATTACGCAGGGCCGTATGCAATACCGAACGTTGCTCTGTTTCATTGATCTTGATACCTGCGAACATATCATGGATCGCTTCCTTTAACTGGCAGTCTTCTGCGAGTTGCAACAGCAACTGCAGGGTTTTTTGATTGATGATATTCTTGGAGTAATCAAAGAGTATATCTTCCAGCCGTATAGAGAATTTCTGGAAACGGTCTGCATCTGCGCCGAACAGGTCGCGCATATGCCTGCGGCTCATTTCTTCTTCATGGTGTTTTTTTAATAAGAACCAGGCCTGTGTATTCGTTGGATTAATTCTGGGTAACATAGCTGTGCTGATTATTTTGTTTCTCGTTCTTCTACCGTAAAATTATAAACTGTTGATGACCTCTATAGTTCGTTTCACATGTTCCGGGTGAATATCCAGGTGAACAACGATCCGTATCTGTTTAGGGGAAATGGCGATCACAAAAATACCCTGCTCCTTACATTTTGCAGCCAGCTCAGGTGCTGTATAACGTCCTTTCACTTCAAAAATAATGATATTGGTCTCTACCGGTAATATTTCTCCCACAAAATCCTTTGTCTGCAATACCGCGGCTATCTGCTGCGCGCGGTTATGGTCGTCTGCCAGCCTTGCAACATTATGCTCAAGCGCATAAATACCCGCCGCTGCCATAAAACCGGCCTGCCGCATACCACCTCCAAAGATCTTGCGGATGCGCCTCGCTTTCTTTACCAGTTCTTTGGTACCGATCAGCACACTTCCTACCGGTGTTCCCAATCCCTTACTTAAACAGATAGAGATAGAATCAAATACCTCGCCATACTGTTTACAGGTTTCATTTTTTGCCACCAGCGCATTAAATAAACGTGCTCCATCGAGGTGCAGCTTCAGTTTATGCCGGAGGCAAACTTCTTTGATGGCCTGTATGTCATTAAAATCATAACAACTGCCACCGCCACGGTTCGCCGTGTTTTCGAGGGAAACCAGGGTGGAAACGGGTTTATGTACATCATCCGGGTTGATGGAGTCCTGCACCTGCTCGGCTGTGATCCTTCCGCGGTTACCCTCTATCAAACGGACAGAGGCGCCGGAATTAAAGGAGATCCCACCACCTTCGTATTGGTAAACATGTGATAAACGTTCACAAATAACCTCGTCGCCGGGTTGTGTATGGCATTTGATGGCGATCTGGTTGGTCATGGTGCCACTCGGGCAAAATATCGCCGCTTCCATGCCAAACAGCGTAGAACACATGAGTTCCAGGTGGTTGACGGAAGGATCCTCTCCAAAAACATCATCACCAACAGCTGCCTGCATCATGGCTTCGAGCATCGGGTGGGTGGGGCGCGTTACCGTATCTGAACGAAAATCTATCATAGGTTTGCGAAGATAGTTTTATTAGAATTTGAAAATTTGAAAATGTAATAATTTGAAAATTGGCAGAATTCGGTTCATTTCCTGATTTAAATCCTCCGCGGGGGATTCAAATTAGGTGTTTTTACTACGTTTTTTTGCCCATAACGGCAAGTTTTTCCACAAAAACTGGTAAAACTCGGTGTTGCAACGTACCTTTGCAGGCTTCTGAACGGAGGACTGAAAATTTTACAGTTTCCTTTACAGCGTTTACAAAACATTTGGGGTCTATTAGTCGTTTATATATAAATAGTAATTACACATCATGAGGCAGCTCAAAATCGCAACCCAGATCACTAACCGTGATTCACAAGCCGTTGAAAAATATCTCCAGGAAATTTCGAAGATCCCGATGATCACCCCCGAAGAGGAGACTACCCTGGCTCAGCGGATCAAAATGGGCGACCAGAGAGCGTTGGACAAACTGGTTCAGGCCAACCTGCGTTTCGTGGTGTCTGTAGCAAAACAATACCAGCACCAGGGGCTTTCTTTGAGTGACCTGATCAACGAGGGAAACCTGGGTCTGATCAAAGCCGCACAGCGTTTTGATGAAACAAAGGGTTTTAAATTCATTTCTTACGCTGTATGGTGGATCCGCCAGTCAATTCTGCAGGCTTTGGCCGAACAGGGCAGGTTGGTTCGTTTACCACAGAATAAGATCGGAACTTATAATAAAGCCAATAAAGCCTACATGGCTTTTGAACAGGAGCATGAACGCGAGCCTTCTACAGAAGAACTGGCTGAGATCCTGGAAATGAGTGAAACGGAGATCAATAATATTTTTCAAAGCAATACACGCCATACTTCATTGGATGCACCGGTACACGAGGCAGAAGATGTTGCCATGGGCGACCTGTTGGAAGGATCGGATGATACAGATGAAGATGTAATGAAAGATTCGCTTCGTGAAGAGATCCGCCGCGTACTGAAATCACTCAGCCCGCGTGAAGCAGAGATCGTAAATGCGTATTTTGGTCTGGATGGAGAAAATGGCGTTACGATTGAGCAGATAGGCATGAAATACGATCTTACCAAAGAAAGGATCCGCCAGATCAAGGAAAGAGCGATCAAACGCCTGCAGAAAGCCCGTTACAGCAATGCTTTGAAAGCTTATTTAGGATAAGAATCTTTTGAATAACGAATACCGAACAAGGAATTTTGAATTTTGAAGAAGGGCTGGACCCACTTCATCATTCAAAATTCCTTGTTCAATATTCAGCATTCCCTATGTATACAATTCTTCACAATGAAAAAATGGAGCTTTTTTTTACTCTGCATCGTGTTGCTCCAGGCCTGTGAAAAGGATATCAAGATAGAACCTGCGCAAACAGAACCATTGCTGGTAGTAGAAGGACAGATAGAGAACGGCCAACCACCGCTGATCGCTTTATCCAACTCGTTGAATTATTTCTCTACTATCGATGCAGCTGCATTGAATAATACCTATGTACACAACGCGAAAGTGACCATTGTTTCAGGAAACAAAACCTACACACTGAACGAGGTTTCGGTAGCATTGCCCAATGGTTACTATGCTTATTATTATACGACCGATGTTTTCAGTCCAACACCTTTGTTTGGAGATCTTGGCAAAAAATATGACCTGCGGATTGAAACAGGTGGAAAAGTATTTACAGCAACAACCAATATTCCCCTGCTTTCAAAAAGAATGGATTCACTCTGGTGGAAGAAAGCGCCCAATAATCCCGACACAACAAAAGCAGTATTAATGGCCCGGGTAACCGATCCGCCTGGTTATGGTAATTATATCCGTTATTTCACAAAAACAAACCGCGGGGATTTTTATCCCGGCCGTAACAGTGTGTATGACGACCAGATCATCGATGGGAAAACATACGATGTGCAGATCGACCAGGGTATCAGCCGTAATAATAAACCAAGTGGTGAGGATTATGGTTATTTTAAAAGAGGGGATACGGTAACCGTAAAACACTGCAATATCGATAAGCCAACCTATGATTTCTGGCGAACATGGGAGTTCAGCTATCAATCCATCGGCAACCCTTTTTCCACACCCGGGAAGGTGATGGGTAATATCAGCAATGGCGCATTGGGTTCTTTTTGCGGGTATGGCGTGCAGTACAAGACCCTGATTATCCCCAAATAGGCTTCGTTTGTGTAAAACCAAACACGAAGAACTGCGTGGGAGTAATATTTTTGTTCGTCTAAAAATAAACAGTAAGTATGGCAAATGAGGCTACAGAAAAAGTACATGTATTGATCATCGGCTCAGGTCCGGCGGGTTATACAGCCGCGATCTATGCAGCAAGGGCAAATATGAAACCGGTTTTATACCAGGGCATTCAGCCCGGTGGCCAGTTAACGATCACAACAGAAGTAGAGAACTACCCGGGATACCCCGATGGGATACAAGGCCCTGAAATGATGGTGCATTTTGAAAAACAGGCCGCAAGAATGGGTGCTGATATACGTTATGGACTGGCAACAAAAGTTGATCTTAGTCAACAACCCTATAAAGTATGGATCGATGAAGAAAAACTGATCGAAGCGGATTCAGTGATCATCTGCACCGGCGCTTCGGCCAAATGGCTGGGTTTGCCGAGTGAAGAAAGGCTGAACGGTTTTGGCGTAAGTGCCTGTGCCGTTTGCGACGGATTTTTCTTCCGCGGAAAAGAAGTGGCCATCGTTGGGGCAGGGGATACCGCTGCGGAAGAAGCGATGTATCTTTCTAAATTATGCACCACGGTTCATATGTTTATCCGCAAAGACAAAATGCGTGCGAGTAAAGTAATGCAGGACAGGGTTCTTGCAACACCCAATATCAAAGTCTACTGGAACTCAGACACAGACGAAATTTTGGGTGAGAAAAAAGTGGAAGCGGTCCGTATCAAAAATAACCAGACACAGGAAACACAGGAGATCCCCGTAAGCGGTTTCTTTGTGGCCATTGGCCACCAGCCTAACAGTGATATTTTTAAAGACTGGTTAACGATGGATGAAACAGGTTATATATTAACCGAACCCGGCACATCCAAAACCAATATCGAAGGCGTTTTCGCTGCAGGCGATGTACAGGATAAAAACTACCGCCAGGCGGTAACGGCTGCGGGAAGCGGATGTATGGCTGCATTGGACGCGGAGAGATATTTGAGTGCGAAAGGGCTTGCGTGAGGCAATTAGCAATTAATAATTAAGAATTAAGAATTGCTTATGCGCGGCCCTGATTATTAATTCTTAATTACTAATTCTTAATTATTAATTGATGCTTTCTATACATCTCCACAACCTCATCCTCTTCGCCCATCACGGAATTTATGAAGAGGAAAAAATACTTGGCAACGAGTTTGAACTGAATATTACGATCAAACATGTGCCGCAGCATTTACCGGTAAAGCACTTATCGGATACAGTTGATTATGTGTCGGTGTATGATCTTGTGAAAAAGAGAATGGATGTTCCCACAGCATTGCTCGAGACCGTAGTTACAGAGATCGCTACACAGATCCTGGTTCAATTTTCACTGGCAGAAGAAGTATTTATTTCCATCCGCAAAATACACCCGCCGGTTACGCAGATGCGTGGAACTGTGGGGGTGAGTTTTGAATTGAAAAGAAAAGACCTGGCTTAAGTTAAAAGTTAAAAATGCTTTTGACCCCTTAACTTTTAACTCTTAACTTTTAACTTGCTCCCATGAAACTATTGATAACTATTTTCCTGTCATGCATCATGATGACCGCCTGGTCACAAGACATAAACGTACTTCTTAAAGAAGCTGACAACCTTGAAAAGCAGCAGAAAGAAACAGAAGCACTGGAAAAATACAAACTGATCCTGTTACAGGAACCTACACAGTTGAAAGCACTGGTTAAGGGCGCCGAATTAAATGCATCCATGGGTAACAGGGCCGATAAGAATGGCAGACGTTTATATTATGAAACGGCGTTGTCCTATGCCAACCGTGCTTTCCAGGCAGACAGCAGCAAGGCAGATGCAGCCTATGCCATGGCAATGGCGTCAGGTAAAATGACAGAAGTAGAAATTGAAAACAAGAAACTGGTGGGGCTTGTACGCGATGTAAAATATTATGTTGATAAAGCGATCGCACTCGATCCTAACCACGCAAAAGCCAATTACACCATGGGTAAATGGCATTATGAAATGGCCAATTTATCGGGACTGAAAAAAGTAGCGGTAAAAATGTTATACGGCGGTCTGCCTCCAGGCACCATGGAAGAAGCCATCCAATATATGGAGAAGTGTAAAACACTGGAACCCTATTTTGTTGCCAACTACCTGGATCTTGCCAAAGCCTATAAAGACGATCACAAACCCGCGCAGGCAATTGAAGTGCTGAATAGACTGGTAAAACTTCCCACAAGAACAACCGATGATATTGCCTTGAAAGCAGAGGGAGCTAAATTGCTGGCATCGATGCAGTAGAGGCCAATTAATAATTAATAGTTAGTAATTAATAATTAGATTAGTGTCCTGCACGAGGTTTTGAGACTGCAATCAGGAAATATGCTATAAAATACGATTTGTAAAAAGAGGCATTGTCTCTGTGTTGAATTCGCTTTGATAGTGATATACCGGAAGTTCAAGATTTTTTTCAACACACCCGCTCGCCTGAGCTTTGCGGGCGAGGAGACACAAAGAGCACAGAGTTTCACAGAGAATTTTCAATAGCACAACACGTTAATTATTAACCATAACTACATACCAATGGATCTTCAACAACAATTTCAACAGGCCGCTGCTGACAGTAAGAATTTAAGCGAGAAACCCGATAACGATACCTTACTCAAATTATACTCCTTATACAAACAGGGTACCCTGGGCGACAATACAGAAAGCGGCCCTGCCAATGCCTTTGATTTTGTTGCAAAATTCAAACACGAGGCCTGGGCAAAGTTGAACGGCATGTCGAAAGAAGATGCCATGCAACAGTATGTTGACCTGGTGAACAGCCTGAAAAAATAATTGATTTCCCGGGCGATTCGATTTTGCAGAATTCTTTCGGCGCACCGCGTATTGGCTATCTATGTTTACAATAACGGTTGAGTTGCCATTAATTCTTCAGCATATATTTCACGCCAACCACAACATAACCCAGGTTAAAATTCGCCAGGTTACCTGTAAGTTCTACGCGGTCGCTGGTATTTTTATAAGAGGGGGTGTTAGTTGTTGTATAGTTGGTTTCGGCTACATGATTATATGTAAGCGAAATCACATTGGTAAGTCCCCATGTTACTAAGAAGCGTGGATGTAACTGGTATAGCAATCCTATACCACCGCTCACTGTGCCTGCGTAAACATCCTGGTCGCGCACACGCACACCTGACGCATACCGATCGCGGCTAAGGGAAACATTGGCTGCCAATGTTCCTGTATAGGTAAAGAAGAATTTTTTCGCAAGCGGTTCCAGTTTCGTACGGTTTACAAACACACCAAATGAATGGGTCGGTTCAATTCTTTCAGCAGCCGGATTGCCGATACCTGTATGATAACGGCTGTAAAAATAAGATATACCCATGCCATCCAGCAGGGTAGGTGATTTGAACTTTGCAAAGGACGGAGAAAAATTCACGTATACATAATTGCCGCTGACACCAGGCGTGAAATTGACATCATTCAACGATGTAGAGAATCCAAATTGCCCGCTGATCATTTTTTGGCCGGCTGTAAATTGCCCGTGAGCAAAAAATACGGAACAGGTGAATGCAGTAATGAGTAGAAGATTTTTCATAAGCGTTTTGGTTTTGACAAAATCTCATCAACTATAATGCCAGAAAAATGTAATATGTTAGACCGCTTTGTTAATTTTCTTTGATCATATAGCCACATAGAACAGTAAAGGCACGTAGTGAATTTTACGTGCCCGTTGCTTACTTATCACACTATATTTTTCAAAAGAATTCCGAACAGGAGCGGCTATATTTTTTTATTCTTCCATCGCCCACTCCGCATATACCAGAAAGAGGGAACAAAAATAGTTGTCCAATAGATCCATTCACTGGCCCATCCCCAAACGATGGGCAGGTTCAGTTTTTCCAGAACAATATAAACGTAGATGCAATAAAAAGTGATCGCAGCTGTTTCAGACATGAGGTTCATCTTTGAATTGCCTGTTCCGGTTACCGCATTCATCCATACTACCGATATCGACATAAACACCAATGCGCTTGATACGATTCGAAGAACAGGTATTGCAGCTGCGATAAAATCTTCACCCTGCCCATAAATGGAAAGGAACAAATGCGGGAACACATTAAGAAAGATGCAGACCAGCAATGCAAAGCCAACACTCCAGTACATGATCCGGTTGATCAGTTCCGGCACTTTGTGTTGCAGGTTCTGCCCGATCACATTACTTACCATAGTATTGGCCGTTGCCGCAAACGCCCAGGTAAAACAACCAAAAAAACCAAAAATATTCCGCATGGTATTGGAGATTGCCAGGTCCCTTTGCCCATGATGCTCTATGAGGATATAAAAAAATTCCCAGCTGATGATGCTGATGGTGTGTTGGAGTATCAGCGGGTAAGACTGGTTAAGTATGAGTTTGATATTCGCCGCATCATAGGCCCAGTTCTTAAAGAGCTGCAGTTGTTTGGTGATGCCGTTCATCCGTATCACCACAAAGATCACTGCCAGCCCTGCAAATTCTGCAATGATGGAAGCATAAGCAGCGCCGTCAAAACCAAGGTTGGGCATCCCGAATTTTCCATAGATCAGTGAATAGTCAAAGAACACATTGGTTATGGCTTCTGTTGCGGTACCTATGATCAGGTATTTACTTTGATTTGTTCCCACCAACAATGCATTCCGCATCTGGTAGATATATAGAAAGGGCAAACCGAATATCCGGATGTTCAGGAACCGCACACATACACGCACACTTTCGGCATCATGCAGCGACCAGCCCAATACAACCGGTGCCACAAAAAAAGTCAGCAGCATCCCGATGACCGCAAATACGATCGCAATACGGATGCCCTGTGAAAACAGGTTACCGATCGCATCTATACGGTTCTCACCGGCCCGCCGCGATATGAGTGCCTGCAATCCGTTGTTCAATCCGTGGCCCACCACCGCAAAAATGAGATAGTATACACCCGTGATGCCCGCAAGTGCCAATGCACGCTGACCCAACCCGCCCAAAAAAATATTGTTGGTGATAAAATTGATCTGCGGAACAATGATCGAAGCAGTAATAGGCAGCGCAATACCGAGTACCTGTTTGTTGGTTATGCTGACCTGGAGATTGAGCGGAGACGCGTTTGCCATTGAGGCGTAAATTAATTAGTAATTAGGAATTAGTAGTTAGTAATTATGGTTCACTAAGGTCGAAAACTCTGCGCCGATAGTTATATAACAAACAACACTCAAAAACACTGATGAAAACTTCGGGGCAGCACGGTTGGAATTACTAATTACTAATTACTAATTAATAATTATTATTGCATTGCAATTAATCCTCATGGCGCGTAAGATCATTGGTTATTATTCTGAGACAGGGAATGGCGAAGCGTCAGATGCCGACCAGTTGGTTGTAGAGATCAGCCGCAGCCAGGTGGTTTGCCTGGTTAAAGGTGCAACGTCGCAGGAGATAGAAGGTTTTGAAATGTTTGAACTGGATCAGGAGCATACCGGCTGGAATGATATCTTTTATGCCCTTCGAACCAATTCACAGATCCTGGGCAGGTCGTTTCGAAATGCGCATTGCTATTATAATTTTGAAGAGGCCATTATCATACCCGGCAAACGTTTCACGGCAAGCGCTGCAGAAGATTATCTCAATTTAATGTACGGCGAATCAGACAGGCATGATATCAAATACGATACGGTTAATGCCGATACACAGCATATGGTAAACGCTTACCGTATAAAAAAATCGATACACGAACTGGTAGGGAGGCATTTTCTATTATACAAACCGCATCATTCTTACTCTGCTGTTCTGCAGGATGTTCTTACCCGTACTGATCTTGCGGATCATTTTATCAAAACACAGTTTTATAAGGGCCATATGATTGTGGCGGTTGTTAAGAACCGGCAACTGCAGTTGATACAGTCTTTCCCATTCACCATCAGTGACGATATTATATACCATCTTGCAAACATCACTGAACAGTTTGCGCTGGATGGCTCACATTCGCATCTCGAGATCAGCGGCGGTTTTGAAAATGGTTCCGCCCTGCACCAGCAATTGCAATCCATGTTCGGCCTGATCACGTTCGATACCATGTATGCAGATGGCATTTTCAAATCGGTATCCGGTTACCCCCTGCATCATTTTACCCCTTTTTATAAACTCGTTGTATGAGGATCATTTCAGGAAAATGGGGTGGGAGAAGGATTAGCCCGCCGGCCAATATGCCGCATACAAGACCCACCACAGATATTGCGAAAGAAGGCTTATTCAATATACTACAGAACCGGATGGATTTTGAAGGCAGTAAAACACTGGATCTGTTTGGTGGCACGGGGTGTATCAGTTATGAACTCGGCTCACGGGGTGCAGCAGATATGACCATTGTTGAGAAAGACAATACCATGCATGCTTTTATCAAAAAGAACCTCGACATGCTTGGCGCCGAAAATGCAAAAGTGCTGAAGATGGATGTGTTCTCCTATCTCAACACCTGCAATGAATCATTCAATTTTATTTTTGCGGGCCCGCCTTATGCATTAGGCAGTATCGATGAGCTGCCGAAGATCATTGTTACCAAAAAACTGATCGCGAAAGGAGGTTTTTTTGTACTGGAACATACCCCACGTAACCAATACGAAAAATTCGAAGGCTTCAGCTTCCTGCGGAATTATGGTACTACTTTATTTTCTTTCTTTGTGAACGAGTAATCAGCTGTGCCTCCGTGCCTCTTTGTGCAAATTATTCTCACACAGAGCACGGAGGCACAGTTAAAACGTTTTCAAATATGAATAAACCCATTTTTATAACAGGTATCGGAACCGGTGTTGGTAAAACACTTATTTCAGCCATCGTAACAGAAGCACTGGCCGCCGACTACTGGAAACCCGTGCAGGCGGGTTATGAAGATGGAACTGATACAGTAACCGTTCAATCTTTACTAAGCAATGCCACTTCCGTGGTTCATCCCGAATTGTATCGTTTACAAACACCTGCTTCACCGCATATCGCTGCGCGGATCGACGATGTTGAGATCAACATCGATGCGATCGCCCAAATGGCAACAATGCTTTTAACTCCCATCGCTCCCAGGCAACTGGTAATAGAAGGTGCAGGCGGCCTGCTGGTTCCATTAACGCGTTCATTGATGGTTGCGGATCTTGTAAAGGCGCTGAATGCAAAACTGGTATTGGTGAGCCGCAATTATCTCGGCAGTATCAATCATTCCTTGCTTACCGCAGCATATTGCCGGTCGCAGGGACTAGATGTGGCAGGATGGATCTTTACCGATGATTATATGAACTACGAAAACGAGATCGTGAACTGGTCGGGCTATCCTTCCTTAGGTTCTGTTCCCAAAATGGAAATGATCGATAAAACAACGGTGCACGAACAGGCGATGCAAATCAAACATTCTTTGAGAGACAGACTTGATCTCTATTAGTCTGGAGTTAGAAGTCAGAAGACTGGAATGGAGATACTTCAGACTCCAGACTCCAGACTCCAGACTTTATTTATACCTTCCATCCAGTTTATGAACAAGCAGGAACTTCGAAAACTATACAAAGCAAAAAGGGATGAGATCCATTCCAAAGAACGGCTCAGGCTGGATGATCTTTTATTGCTGCAGTTCCAGCAGTTCGACTATTCTGCTGTACAAACCGTTTTAACCTATTGGCCGCTGGCAAATAAATCGGAGCCTAACACGCATCTTTTTTCAGGTTACCTGCGGCATATGTTACCGGGACTTGTGATCGCTTACCCGTTAACAGATCCTCTATCTTTCCGGATGACCGCATTGGCCATTCATGAAGATACCGTTTACCACACCAACCCATGGGGCATTACCGAACCCAAAGAAGGCGCTGTGATCGATCCGGAACAGGTGGATCTGGTATTTGTTCCGCTGTTGGCCTATGATACAAAAGGCTACCGGGTAGGATATGGGAAAGGATTTTACGACAGGTACCTGGCGCAGTGCAGGGAAGATATTGTTAAGATCGGTTTTTCTTATTTCGATCCGGTTGACCAAATCACGGACACCGACCAATTTGATATACCTTTGACCTATTGTATCACGCCGCACCAGACCTATGAATTTTAACACGATATTCCTCAAATCTTTCCGTGTTTTACTACTGCCTTTGGCGCTTATCTATGGATTGATCATTGTTATCCGCAACTGGCTCTTCGATAAAAAATATCTTAAGTCCGCACAATTCAATTTCCCCCTGATCTGTATAGGTAACCTTTCCGTTGGCGGAACAGGTAAATCGCCCATGGTTGAATACATCATCGAATTGCTTAAACCCAAATTCAAAGTAGGCACGCTAAGCCGCGGGTATAAACGCAGGACAAAAGGATACGCCCTGGCAAACCAATATACAACCGCACTTGAAATAGGTGATGAGCCCATGCAGTTCCACAGCAAATTTCCCGATGTGGCCGTAGCATCCTGCGAAGAGCGGCTGGTGGGGATTCCGCATTTACTGCAGGATGTACCCGGCTTACAGGCGATCATTCTTGATGATGCTTTCCAGCACCGTTCTGTGAATGCGGGATTGAACATACTGCTCACAGAATTCAACGATCTCTACTCGCACGATTTCTTTTTACCAACAGGAAATCTTCGTGATCAATGGTCGTCGGCAAAAAGAGCGCAGGTGATCATCGTAACCAAATGTCCCTATGATCTCTCTGCAGAACTCAAACAAAAGATCATACGCGACCTGAAACCCGAAGCTTTTCAGAAAGTATTCTTTACAACGATAGAATACGGTACGCCTTACCACATTTTCAACCATGGAGATGAATGGATGATCACACCAAGGGATGAAGTATTACTGGTTTGCGGCATCGCCAACCCTAAACCGTTAAAAGAATACCTGCTGGCAAAAACGCATACTTACTATCAGCAGGATTATTCTGATCACCATATTTTTTCTATTGATGACCTGAATGAGATCAAACAGCGTTTTGAGGAAATAGAAGCAAAAGACAAGATGATCCTCACTACCGAAAAAGATGCGGTGCGCCTCATTAAATTCACCGAACAACTGGCGCCGCTGCCGATGTATGTATTGCCGATACGCCACTTTTTCTTATTTGGCGAAGGACAGCAATTTAACCAGCTGGTGACAGATTTTATCACGAACTTTCAATTCAACCCAACAACATGAGTAAATCAAAATCCAAAAATAAATCAAAACAAAAATCGAAATCGAAAACAACCGCCCAGTTAACGCTGAAGGGTAAACTGGAAGTAACCCGTTCGGGTATGGGTTATGTAATTGTAGAAAATGTAGAAGGCGATGTACTGGTGCGTCCCGGTGACTTTAATACCGCTTTAAATGGCGATACTGTTCGCGTAAAAGTGGTCAGGGAAAATATGCGTTCAGGAAAAAAAGAAGGCAAGGTTACCGAAGTAGTGGTCAGGAAACAAACGGAGTTTATCGGGCATGTGCAGTTGTCGACCAACTATGCATTTTTTATTCCCGATACCGACAAACCGATGCCGGATCTTTTTATTCCGTTAACAGAATTGAATGGCGCAAAGAACAAAGACAGGGTAGTGGCACGCCTCGTTAAATGGGATAAGGATGATAAGAAACCCGTAGGAACCATCGTAAGCATTATGCAGCCGGAAGACGAGAATGATGCGGCGATGAAAGAACTGCTGGCGCAGGCCGGCTTCCCTTTATTTTTTCCCGATGATGTAATGGAAGAAGCGCAACGCTTACCTGAAGTACTGGACTCGGCAGAGATCAAAAAAAGAAGGGATTGCAGAGACATACTCACTTTCACCATCGACCCTGTTGATGCGAAAGATTTTGATGATGCCATCTCTATCCGCAAGCTCAACAATGGCATGTACGAGATCGGTGTGCATATTGCCGATGTGAGTTATTATGTAACACCCGAAACAGAACTCGACCAGGAAGCCTACAAACGGGCCACATCCGTGTATTTACCCGATCGTGTGAATCCCATGCTTCCCGAAAAAATATCCAACGAATTGTGTTCACTGCGCCCGCATGAAGACAAGTTTACATTCTCCGCCATTTTTCAAATGGATACCAAGGGCGTGATCAAACAATACTGGTTGGGAAAAACAGTGATCCATTCCGATCATCGTTATGCGTATGAGGATGTGCAGGAAATCATCGAAACCAAAAAAGGCGTGAACCAGGATGAGATCTTATTGCTGAATGATATTGCACAACGGATGCGAAAAACCCGGTTCAGTAAAGGCGCCATCAATTTCTCCTCAACAGAAGTACGTTTTAAGTTGGATGAGAAAGGAAAACCTATCGGCGTGATGGTAAAAGAAAGCAAAGAATCGCATCAACTGATCGAAGAGTTTATGTTGCTTGCGAACAGAACTGTTGCAGAAAATGTTGCGAAACTCAAGATCAATAAAAAAGCAATTCCTTTCCCGTACAGGATACACGACAGGCCTGATGTAGAAAAGCTTACTCCATTTATTGCATTTGCAGTAAAACATGGGTATAAATTTGATGTATCCACACCACAGTCCATAGCATTCAGTTTTAATAAAATGCTGGCAGAAGCACACGGTAAACCCGAACAGCATGTGCTGGAACAATTGGGTATACGCACCATGATGAAAGCGATCTATACCACGGAAAACATCGGCCACTACGGGTTAGGCTTCGAACACTATTGCCATTTTACTTCACCCATCAGGCGATACCCCGATGTATTGGTGCACCGCGTACTGGAATCCATTCTTGAGAACAAACCCATGGTTGATAAAAAGATGGAGGAAAAATGCAAACACAGCAGCGAAAGGGAACGCGCCGCCATGGAATGTGAACGCGCCGGTAACAAATACAAACAGGTAGAATTCTTAAAAGGGCATTTGGGCGAAGTATTCGAAGGTGTGGTAAGCGGTGTGGCCAGCTTTGGTTTCTGGGTAGAAACGGTTGCACATAAATGCGAAGGATTGGTAAGCATCATTGGTTTATCCGACTACGATGATTTCCGCCACATTGAAAGCGATTACAGCCTTGTGGGCAGAAGAAGCGGCCGGACTTTCCGTATGGGCGACAAAATTTTCATCCGCGTAGTCTCCGCTAATTTAGAAAAAAGACAGTTGGATTATGAGTGGGTGATGGGAGAGGGTGGAGAGGAAGTTAAAAGTCAAAGGTCAAAAGTTAAAAACAAGAAGGGTAAATAACCTCGTTGGATTCCCGGCAGTAACTCTCTGTGAACCTCCGTGTTCTTTGTGTCTCTGTGTTGAAAAAAAAATTAAACTTAGTATTCTCAATCATTTTTTTTCAACACAGAGACACGGAGCGCACAGCGTTACACAGACGGTTGTTCGGTTTCGTGGAAGATGATTCCATGTTCGGCCAGTACTTTCAATACAGGTTCATAAATGCCGGCTATGATCGGGATATGCAAGCCCGTCTCGGTGATCTTTCCTTCCAGCAGTAGAGTAGCGGCTATGCCAAGCGGTAAACCAACCGTTTTCGCCATGGCTGTATGTAAATTATTTTCACCCTTCACTACCAGTTCACTCCTGACTTTTAACTGTTGATCGGCAAGCTGGTATTCTATTTCGTGCAACATCACGATCATATCTTTATCCTCTTCTTCCAGTATCCATTTTTTTTCTAAAATAAACTGCAAAACATCAGCGGAGCTGCAATGCCCTTTATTGATTAAGGTTGCATCATCCCACCCCAAAAAATCAAATTGTTCTTTTAGTAATGGATCAGTTAACAAAGACTCTCTGCCCCTGGCTGCGTTGCGCAGGAAAGCAGAAATGGTAAGGCTGTCGGTATTGACCAGGTGGTTTTCATCAGTTAATCCAAGCGTTACAACAACCTGCCAGCCCTTACAAAAATCGGGATGTCGCAGAGTGGTGCGTATAAATGTGTCGGCTTCTTCCAGTTCATACACCGGAAGATAACTCAGAGAATCCCTGTTCGGATAATAAGCGAGTTGCCCGATATCTTCAATAGAAACTTCGGCACACGCTGCAAACAACTCTTCATACTTTTCACTTTTCGTTTTTAACTCCTGCCTGTAAACGGCTCCCGCCTTACCCGCCATTACCACGTTCCGCGGGTTCCAGCTGATCTTGTAATGCCAGGGATTGTTATCACTTTCCGGCGCTACCAATCCCCCGCAATGCGAAAGAAAGGACTCGATCTGCCCGCCGGCGTTCTTGATCCGGTGGATCAGTTGCATCGCGCTCATATGGTCGATACCGGGGTCCAGCCCCATTTCGCATAAAAAAAGAATATTTTTTTGGCTGATCTCATCTGCCAACTGCCTGATCTTTTCATCAACGTAAGAAGCTGTCAACAAGTGTTTGCCAAACGCCAGGCAATCAAGCGCCACCACGTAATGCAATGAAGGAGGAAGCAAAGAGATCACCACATCGGCCTGTTCTATCAAAGCTTTTCGTTCTGTTTCGTTCTCTATGGAAACGCCTACGGCCTTTACGCGTTCATGGTTACCCACTTTCGCCTGTACAGCAGCGAGGTCCAGGTCGGCGATCGTAACCTGCCATTTTTTTTGCGTTGCGGTTTCTTTCAGGTAACCGATCAGCACCGTTGCCGATTTACCGGCGCCAAAGAGGAGGATGTGTTTCATATTCTGGGTTAATTCGGAGGCTAATATAGCGAGTAAGTCTGGAGTTATCCCGCCAAATGCGGGATGGAGACTGGAGTTCTTTTACTCCAGACTTCTAACGCCAGTCTCCACACTTACCATGTCATTATCCTGTTCTGTAACTTTATCTTATGATCTTCGTTATATTTAAAAACAACCCCTTATGAAAAAGATCCTGCTATTCGCTTCGCTGTTTGTCAGTGTCGGTTTAACGGCGCAAAGAACCGTGCGCGATGATAACGCTGTTAACCGGAATGCAAAGAATTTTCACGCGATAGAAATATCTGATGGCATCGACCTGTATTTATCCCAGGGTGCAGAGGAAGCAGTGGCCGTTAGCGCTTCGAGCAGTGAATACCGCGACAAGATACATGTAGAGGTGATCAACGGAACACTCAAGATCTATTATGAGCGCGAGCGGAACTGGGGCATGGGCATTCATTGGGGCAGTCGTAAACTGAAAGCCTATGTATCGGTAAAAACCCTGGATAAGTTGTATGCATCAGGTGGTTCGGATATTCTGATCGATAACGAACTGACCACAAATACGCTTGCGATGCATATCTCCGGCGGTTCTGATTTTAAAGGAAAACTCAACCTGAAAGAACTCACGCTCGATGCCAGCGGCGGATCTGATGCCACCATTTCGGGCCGCGCAGACCAGGTAAAAATAGAAGCCAGCGGCGGATCGGATGTACATGCTTATGACCTCATCACAGGCACCTGTACCATACGTTCAAGCGGCGGCAGCGATGTGCATATCACGGCCAATAAAGAGATCAATGCAAATGCCAGCGGCGGATCTGATATTTATTACAAAGGCACGGCCTCTTCCAATACCTCAAAAAGCGGCGGAGGAAGTATTAAAAAAGTAAATTAGGCTTCTCATAAGAATCAATACAGCAAAGGGTTTCCGGGGATACGGGAACCCTTTTTTTGGGTCCATAGTCCATGGTCCATGGTCCATGGACTATGGACCATGGACCAGATTCACACCTGTGGATAAAACCCCTTAAAAAACACTCATTTTTGAGCTGTTTTCACCCTTAAAAAAGTTATCTTCGCCAACCTTGAAAACAGGGCTGTTTAGCACCCTGTCATTGACACTAAATCAGTACGAGAATACACACATGGAAGACAATTTGTTACCGCCGGAAAAGACCAATGATAACGACCGGATCATACAGGTAAATATCGAAGAACAAATGAAGACCGCTTACATCGATTATTCGATGTCGGTTATCGTGGGCCGCGCCCTGCCTGATGTGAGGGATGGCTTCAAACCCGTTCACCGCCGCGTTCTGTATGCGATGAATGAACTGGGCAATACACACAACAAAGCCTATAAAAAATCAGCGCGTATCGTAGGTGAGGTGATCGGTAAGTACCACCCGCATGGCGATGCATCTATATACGATACGGTGGTACGTATGGCGCAGGAATGGACCATGCGGTATACGCTGGTAGACGGACAGGGTAACTTCGGTAACCAGGATGGAGATCCGCCGGCAGCTATGCGTTATACGGAGGTTCGCCTGCAAAGACTGGCGGAAGCGATGCTGGATGATATCGACAAAGAAACGGTTGACTTCCAGCTGAACTTTGATGATTCGGAAAAAGAGCCAACGGTTCTTCCTACCCGGATCCCGCAGCTGCTTGTCAACGGCTCCTCGGGAATTGCCGTGGGTATGGCCACCAACATGATGCCGCACAACCTTGGCGAAGTAGTGGATGGTTGTATCGCATACATCGACAACAAAGACATCCCGATCGAAGAACTGATCACGCATGTGAAAGCGCCGGATTTCCCGACAGGTGGAATTATCTATGGAATGGAAGGCGTGAGACAGGGTTTATTAACCGGCCGCGGAAGGGTGGTGCTGCGTGGAAAAGTGCATGTGGATACCAAACCCAGCGGGCGCGAACAGATCGTGATCACCGAAACACCTTACCAGGTAAACAGGGACCAATTAACTGACCGCATTGGCCAGTTGGTGACCGATAAAACCATCGAAGGCATTGCCCACGTAAACAATGAGAGCAACATGCGCGAAGGAACGCGTATCGTGCTCGATCTGAAACGTGATGTGGTGGCACAGGTGATCATCAACCAGCTGTATAAATACACCGAACTGCAAACCAGTTACGGTATCAATAACGTAGCCATCAGCAAGGGTCGCCCGAAAGTGATGAACCTGAAGGACCTGATTACGGAGTTCATCGAGTTCCGTATGGAAGTGGTGATCAGGCGTGCGAAATATGACCTGCGTAAAGCTGAAGAAAGGGCACACGTACTGGAAGGATACCTGAAAGCACTTGATCATCTTGATGAAGTGATCCAGCTCATCCGCGCCAGCAGAACACCGGATGAAGCAAAAGAAAACCTGATCGCGAAGAGTAAAGAAGAAACATGGTACCTGAACAATTCCATGTTTGCAGACCTCACAGATGATATTTACCAGCAGGAGAACGGCTTATCCGAGATCCAGGCCAAAGCCATACTGGAACTGCGTTTGCAGCGTTTAACAGGTATGGAAAGAGATAAGATCGTTGATGAATTCAACGGCCTTGTTGCCACCATCAGGCACCTGAAAGAATTGCTTGGAAGCGAGCTGATGCGTTATGAACTGATCAAAACCGAACTCCTTGAAGTAAAAACAAAATTCGGCGACGCGCGCAAAACAGAGATCCAGTACCTCGCAGATGAAATGCGTATCGAGGACCTGATCGAAGATGAAGCCGTGGTGATCACCATTTCACATCTTGGCTATATCAAAAGAACTTCGGCTACCGAATACCGCCAGCAACGCAGGGGCGGCAGGGGCGCAGTCGGTTCCAAAACAAGGGAAGAAGATTATGTAGAGCACCTCTTTGTTGCATCTACACATGATACCATGATGTTCTTTACAGAAAAAGGGCGCTGCTTCTGGCTACGTGTTTACGAGATCCCCGAAGGTGAAAAACAAAGCAAGGGAAGGGCCATCCAGAACCTGATACAATTGCCGGGCGATGATAAGGTGAAAGCCATTATCGACGTACAAAAACTGGACGACAAAGAGTATGTTCAAGAACATTATATTGTACTTTGTACCAAAAAAGGTATCATTAAAAAGACCTCGCTGGAAGATTTCAGCAGGCCAAGGGCCAACGGGATCATTGCCATTACGGTTAACGAAGGCGACGAGCTGTTATCCGCCCGCTTAACAGATGGAAAACAGGAGATCATGATGGCTGTAAAAAGCGGCCGTGCCATCCGTTTCCCCGAAGAAAAAGTAAGGCCAACGGGCAGGGGAGCCATCGGTGTGGCCGGTATTGAAGTGGACGACCAGAAAGATGAAGTGATCGGAATGATCTGCATCAACAAGGAAGACCCTTCACGTACCATTCTCGTGGTAAGCGAAAAAGGCTTTGGCAAACGCACAGCTGTGGACGAGTACCGCATCACAAATCGTGGTGGTAAAGGTGTTAAAACTATCAACGTAACCGAAAAAACCGGAAGTTTGGTCGGTATTTTGTATGTGACGGAGAAAGAAGACCTGATCATTACCTGCAAATCCGGTGTTACGATCCGTACAGGCATTGTCGACATCAGGGCGGCGGGCCGCGCCACACAAGGCGTTACACTGATCAAACTGGATGGCGGGGATGAGATCGCGGCTATTTCGCAGATCGAAGAACAGGATGAAGAAGCAGTAGTGGTGGTAGATGCATCTGCAACCGCGCTGCCTGGTACAGCAATCGGTGAAGAAAACGGTGCAGAAGAAGAATTAGGTAATGATGACGATAAAACTGAAGATAACACTGATACAACAACTGAAAATCAATAACAAACCCTCCATTATGAAGAAACTTTTATTGCTTGCGATGTTTGCCGTTTCAATACAACTGGTACAGGCGCAGGATCTGAAAAAAGTACAGACCTCATACATCCTGAATAAAATGGATGATGCAAAAACTGAGGTAGATAAAGTGATGGCCGACCCCAAGCAGAACACCAAAGTAGAAGCGCTCTACTGGAAGGCCAAAGTATACGCAGCATTGTATAAAGATGCTGCCACACGCGCCAAGTATCCTACCATAACCAAGGATGCCGACGACGCAATGAAGAAATACATCGCCGCTGATCCTGCATTTGCACAGGTAAAAGAAAAAGGTGCTGAACCTTTCTTTGATATGTATTCAACTTCTTTTGCTACAGGTGTAAAAGTATTCAACGATAAAAAATGGGAGGATGCCGTAACCGCTTTTTCTTCCTCTGTTGATTACAGCGATTATATATTTAAAAACAAATGGAGCAATGCAGGTATTCCGTTTGATACCACTTCTATCCTTTACCTGGCATATGCTTACCAGAACTCTTCCAAACCGGCAGAAGCTGCAAAGTATTATGCAAGGCTGGCCGATGCCAAAGTAACCGGTGAGAATTATATCGATGTATATAAGTTCCTGGCCAACCATTACACCATTTCGAAGAACGAAGAAATGTTCAAGAAATATGTGAACATCGGCAGGGAACTGTATCCTAAATTCCCATGGGACGAATTCGAGATCGACTACATGGATACCAATCTTTCGCTTGCACAGAAAGCCGAATTGTATGATAAAGAAGATGCATCCGGCACCATGAGTGAAATAAAATACCTCCAGTTCGGTGATATTTTTGTGAATGCAAAGAACAAGGAGAAAGGCCTCGACAGCCTGCAGATCGTAAAATATACATTGAAAGGGGGAGAAGCCTTCAAAAAAGCATTTGCAAAGAACAACCAGAATGCGATCGCAGCATTTAACGTAGGTGTGATCTACTATAATATGTTTGGCGAATACGACGATAATTATGCCTACAATATCCGTTTGATGCAGGCATTGAACACAGCTTTTGCAGAAAGACCGGTTGATAAGGACCCCAAGAAAAAAGCTGCCAACGAAGCTGCCCAGAAAGCAAAACTGGATCCTTACAAGGCCGCCAATGCAGCACTCGAAAAACCATTGATGGACAACCTGGATATATCACTGGAATGGCTGGAAAAATCTTTCATGATCCTGAAAGACAAACCTAACCGTAACAATACAGAAAAAGGTATTATTACAAAAACGGTTGACTTCCTTGCCAACCTCTATGCGTACAAACGCGACAGGCTCAAAGGAAAAGATCCAAAAGCATTTGATGCATTTGATGCGAAGTATAAAGAATACGATTCATTACACGATAAATACAAGAACTAATTTATCCCTTCGATACAGCAAAGCGCCGGCCCAAAAAGCCGGCGCTTTTTTATTTGGTTAATGCCATGATACCGCTCACTAAACCGTGCCTCCCCGCCCGCTAAGCTCAGGCGAGCGGGGCGTGCCTCTGTGTGAGAAAAAATTGGCGCACGGAGGCACACAGGAAGTTTAGTGCAGGCTTCCGGCATGAATTTGGTGGTTTACAAAATGTCCATAAACCGATCCTATGTTACCAGTTACCCACCTCAGAAGCGTTGTGCTCCTTTTTGTGAGCCTGTCTGCATTTACTTTTTGTAACGACAAAAGCGATGTCGTATCATCCGCAGGAAACAATGAAGGTAGCACCATAGAACCCACCGTAAAAGTGAACACGTTCCTTACCGGTTACGAGATCATATGGGGTATGGATTTCTTACCCGATGGTGATCTGCTCTTTACTGAAAAGAAAGGAAAAATACATCGTTATCATGCAGGCACCGTAACCGAGATCACAGGTTTCCCCGAAGTGAACAACAGTGGACAGGGCGGGCTACTCGACATTAAAGTACACCCGGACTATGCTGCCAACGGGTGGATCTACTGTTCGTATGCAGGGTACGATGCCAACAGGCAGGGCGTGCTTACTTTGATCCGCTTTAAACTGAATGCCAACACGATCACCAATATAGAAACGCTGCTGAAAGCATCCACGCCCGATACATGGGGCGGGCACTACGGCAGCCGCATTGCATTTGATAATACCGGTATGTTGTATGTAAGTATTGGTGAAGGAGGATCAACCACCTATGGAGGCGCTTCATCTCCCAATATGAACGCACAGAATGTAAAAGCAGAATGGGGGAAAGTGCATCGCTTAACAGCGGATGGTAAGATACCCGCAGACAATCCCATACTCCAGGGAAATTCGGCTCCCACAAGTGTTTATTCCTACGGCCACCGCAACCCACAGGGCCTTGCATTTAACCCGTTTACCAACGAGATCTGGGAAAATGAACACGGGCCAAAAGGCGGAGACGAAATCAACATCATTCAGAAAGGCAGGAACTATGGCTGGCCACTGGTATCATACGGTGTGAATTACGATGGTGTGCCGGTAAGCCAGAGCCCGGTAATGAATGGAGTAGAACCACCCATTCATACATGGACACCGTCTATCGCGCCTTGTGGAATGGCATTTATTACCAGCGATAAATTTAAAGCATGGAAAGGCAATGCATTGGTTGGGTCACTCGCATTCACACATCTTACCCGGCTGCAGGTAAGCAGTAACAAAATAACCAAAGAAACCAAAATGCTCGAAGGCATCGGGCGTGTCAGGAATGTAAAACAAGGTCCTGATGGGAATATTTATGTTTCTGTAGAGGCGCCCGGAAGGATCTTGCAACTTGTGGCGGAGTGAGGAATTATTTTGAATGTTGAATGTTGAATTTTAATTGTTGTATGCAAACCATGTTTGAGCCAATTGCCATTCAACATTCAACATTCAAAATATTATCTCCTGAACTCGCTAAACACCTTATCACTCGTCTTCGCATGGCAGTTGGAACATTGTGTTCTCACGGTTGTGGTAAGCAGCCGGTTGGTGTGACTGTCGCCGCCAAATTCTTCGTATCCCCATCCACCGGTGGCAAAGTATTGCAAACTGTCTTTTACCATAACATCGATATGTTTCCTGCTGCCTTCTGTTGTATTTCCGTTTTGTTCTTTTGCATCGATCACATCAAATACAAGCACAGAACCCTCGGGAAAATAACCGGAACGATATCCCTCCATCGCTTTTGCATTGGCATAGATATGATGATAGCCGCCGTTGGACTGGAAACCCGGACTCTCTGGCCCGATCAATCCGGTTTTAACATGCGTCCACATTCGATAGCCTTCGGGATAGGGAACTTCTGCGTCTACAGGATATTTACCGGGAGAAAAACCCGCGGAAACCAGGAAGGCAGTAACGATAAAGAAAACAGCGGCAACATTTTTTTTCATGGCAATGGTTTTGTTCATGTCTTTGAATTTCGCTATTGTCAATCATCTTTTTTTTGCAAAACAGCCAATGCTGCCGATCCTTCAACAAACAAACTAAAAAATTCAACGCCTGATTATTTACATCCGTTTTTTTCGTTGCCACCCAACAAAACGATTCATACAGTATCTCTAAAAACCCTAATTTTATAGCGTAATCACTCCCGATTATGCGGCCATTAAACACCTGCGACGACGATAGCCTGGTTCCTCTTTTAGCAGGAGGTGATGCGGTGGCTTTTACAGAAGTGTATCACCGTTACCACACGGCCATTTACCGCAATATTTACCGCCTCATTAAAAATGAAGATGCAACTGCGGATCTTGTGCAGGAAACCTTTATTACTTTATGGCAGAAAAAAGACCGCATTGTAGCCGGACGCTCGCTGCCGGGTTTTTTATTTGTGATCAGTTACCATCTTTCCGTTAACTGGCTCAAAAAGAAACTGCTTGAATTAAAAGCCGCGCAGGAACATTCTCTTTCAGTGGCCTACCTGGATACGGTTGATGATTACGAACACCAGATGAATTTACTCGACAATGCCATCCTGCAATTATCACCACAAAAAAGACGGGTATTTACCCTATGTAAACTGCGTGGTAAATCATATAAACAGGCAGCCGAAGAACTCAATATTTCGCATCATAGCGTAAAGGAATATCTTTCGGGCGCCATGAAATCAGTACGCGAATATGCAGTATCGCACCCCGGGTATAAGATCATGATCCCCTTGCTGATCCAATTAATTTTCTAAAAAATCTCTGCTGCTATCCCCCCGTTTCCACGATCCGTTTGTATTAATGATACCAAACGCTTGCCAAAGTGGATCCAAAAACCATCAGACTCGAAGAGTTAATGAACAAACCTTCTCTTTCGGAAGAGGAGATCAACTGGCTGCTGGATTACCTGAAGCAATCAGACACACCCGAACTCCGTCTTGCACTGCTTGAAAAATTTGCCGACGATCTTTCCCTGTCCGGTCACCCGGAATTACTGCAACCCGGTGTTTCAGAAAAAATGTTACGGGCCATCATGGCCGAAACAGAAGCCGGTGCCGCACCTGTGATCATTCAACGCAACAGCTGGCGCAGGATCACCGCTGCAGTGTGCATTCTTGGTCTAATGGTGCTGGGTTATTTTATTTTCTTTAAAAACAAAGTACAGGAAACGCCCATTACAGCTAAAGTTACACGCACAGATGTAGCACCACCAACCGGCAGCAGGGCCACGATCACGCTTGGCAATGGAGCAAAGATCATTCTCGACAGTACCAATAGCGGTACGCTTGCTATGCAGGGAGAAGTATCGATCGAAAAAACAAAAGAGGGCGCGATCGCTTACCATGGCACCACTGCGCAGTCAGTATACAATACCCTGTTCAACCCGAGAGGAAGCAAGCCGGTATCACTTACACTGAGTGATGGGAGCAAAGTATGGCTCAACAGTGAAAGCTCACTCCGGTACCCAACCTCGTTTACAGGCACTGAGAGAACGGTAGAAATAAGCGGCGAAGCGTATTTCGAAGTAGCCAAAAATATGCTCTCCCCATTCCGCGTATCCATTGCAGGTAAAGGCTCTGTTGAAGTATTGGGTACCCATTTTAATATCAATAGTTATGCAGATGAACAGAACACACGCATCACTTTGCTCGAGGGAAGTGTCCGTATAGGAATAACTGCTGCTTACAGGAATACGGTTGTGATACAACCCGGACAACAGGCGCTATACCCAAATGCCAGTCCCGTGCCTGCAGCAATCTCCGTAAAGAACAATGTGGACCTCGCTGCGGTAATGGCCTGGAAGAACGGCTATTTCAATTTTGATAATTCAGACCTCTATGCTGTCATGCGCCAGTTGGCGAGATGGTATGATATACAGGTGCAATACGAAGGAAAGATCGGCGCAAGAAAATTCGGCGGTGATATGCAGCGCGACCTGAACCTTTCTGAAGTGTTGAAATTACTCGAAAAAAATAATGTGCATTTTAAAATAGAAAACAATTACCTCATGGTTAGTCCATAAAACAAAAACTATGTAATAAAAATCAACCCATAAAAAAACCGCTCCGGGTGCAACCGGAACGGCCAAAGATGGACCATTAATTAATCACCTGTAGAAGTGAACCTTTTAATCATCCAAACATTGCTAAAGTATGAAAATTAATGCGAAGATCCGGTTCCAGCAACCGCTTGAACGGGCAAAGATCCGGCATGAGATCCCCGGTATCCGGATCAGAAAAAAATCAAAAACTTTACTGGCCATGAAACTAACTTTCATTCTGCTCGTGGCATCATTCCTCCAGGTGTCTGCAAGAACAGCGGCGCAGTCGGTAACACTATCCGCAAAGGAAATGCCGATGATCAAAGTATTTGAAGCGATCAAAACTCAGACCGGTTTTGTATTCTTTTATGACGCCGCTTTGCTGCAACAGGCAAAGCCCGTTAACCTTACGGTAAAGAATCAGCCATTGACTAATGTGTTGGAGCAGGTGTTCAATGATCAGCCCATGACATGGACACTGGTAAACAAGACCATTACCATCGTTCCAAAAGCATTGGTACCAAAAGCAAAAGAAATAACCGTGGTGAATGAACCGCCACCGGCAAATATCATAACCGGGAAAATAACAGACGAAAATGCACAACCGCTCACAGGCGCCAGCATTGTGGTTAAAGGAACAACCCGCGGCACAAAAGCGGGTACGGATGGAAGTTTTTCTATTGACGCGGACCCGGGCACAACACTCGTGATCTCCTATGTAGGATATGAAACACAGGAAGTACCTGTAAACAATCAAACAAACCTCTCAGTAAGATTAAAACAAGTGGTTGTTGCGATAGAGCAGGTGGTGGTGGTAGGATATGGCACACAACGCAGGAAAGACCTCACAGGAACCATCTCTACCGTAAAAGGTGAAGCACTTGCCAAACAGCCAGGCACTAACCCGGTATCTTCGCTGCAGGGTAAAGTAGCGGGATTAACTGTGGCCAATTCAGGCAGGGCAGGAACAAGTCCCGTGGTGCGCATAAGGGGTATCAACAGCACCAACAGTGCAGACCCGGTGTACGTGGTAGATGGCATATTGCATGATAATATTGATTTCCTCAACCCGGCCGATATTGAATCGATTGATGTACTACGCGATCCTTCTTCCATTGCCATCTATGGCCTCCGTGGCGCCAATGGCGTGATCGCCATCACGTCGAAAAAAGCAGGCAGGGGTGAAACAAGGATTAATTTCCAAAGCAATGTAGGCATACAGAAAGTAAACGATAAGATAGAAGTAGTGGATGCCAATGGATTTAAGAAATTATACAATGCCCAGCTCGCTAATTTACGTGCACCTGCATTTGATTATACCAATTATACAGCCAATACCAACTGGCAGGATTTGGTTTTACGTGATGCGGTCATCAACTCCAATAACCTCAGCATTTCGAACAGCTCAGAAAAAACCACTACCTATCTTAACATAGGATATACCAACCAGGATGGCGTGCTGCGTAATGATAATTATAAGCGCTACCTAGCACGTATCAATGAAGAGATCCGTATCTCTGATAAGATCAAAGTAGGTGGTGAAATTACAGGCTTCCATTGGACAGCGAATGCACCGGCGGCATCTATCAGCAATGCATTGTGGGCAGCGCCGATAGTTCCCATACAGCAGGATGCCAATACGTATTACAGTATGCCATCTTTTCAAAGGGCACAGGTAGGCAACCCGATCGCTGCATTGAACAGGGTAGATGGTACCAGTATCAGTAAAGGTTTCAGGATCATCGGCAACATTTTTGCAGAACTGAAATTTGCTCAATACTTTACCTGGCGCTCTACATTCTATACCGATCTTGCTTTTAACAACAACAGGAGTTTCAGCAGGCTGCCGTTTACTTTTATCAACCTGGGAGAAGGCACAACACCAACCACCACAACCTTTGATAATTCTGTACGCACTTCTGTAACACAAAGCCAGAGCGAATCAAAACGCTACCAGCAGGATCATACACTTAATTTTACAAGATCCTTCACCAACCATTCCTTTACGGCACTTGCCGGTTTTACTTCTATTTACAGTCATAGTTCTTTTCTTAACGCAACCCGGAGAGATACAACGGTGAACATCAATGATAACCCTGATTTCTGGTACATCGGTGTTTCAAACGCAAACAACCCGGGCAATTTCGACGGCGGTGGTGGAGAAAGCGCTATTGAAGGTTATTTTGGAAGAGTAAGTTATGCTTACAAGGGAAAATATTTATTGAATGCAACCATCCGCAGGGACGGAAGTTCAAAATTTGCACCACAGAACCGCTGGGGTACTTTTGGAAGTGTGGGTCTTGGATGGATAGTGAGTGAAGAAAACTTTTTTAGAAAATTCGATGGCATCAATTATCTCAAACTGCGTGGTGCATGGGGATTAACCGGTAACGCAAACGGTTTTGCAGATAACCTTTACAAACCGGGTGTGTCCAATGCATCCACCGCAATATTTGGTGATAATATTTATTCATCCATACAGGCGGCTTATATACCCGATCCCAACCTGCATTGGGAAACCGTGCGCGGGCTTGATATCGGTTTTGATCTCCGCACATTCAACAACAAACTCAATGTAGAATTTACCTGGTATAACCGCACCACCACAGATATCCTGACAGCTGTCGCATTACCTAACGACAGCAGGAGTTATTTTACCAATCTCGGTGAGATCAGCAACAAGGGTATTGAAATTTCATTGGGATGGAACGATAAATTCAGCAGGGACTGGAGTTATGGAGCATCCGTGAATTTCAGTTACAATAAAAATGAAGTGAAATCGATCGGTAACAATTTCAACTTCTCCATCATTGGCAACGGCGGCACCAACCTTACTACCACCGGCCAGTCCATCGGTTATTTTTATGGGTATACACAAACAGGGATCTATCAATCATCGGCTGATATGGCCAAGCAGGCAACTTTCACCAATTCATTACCCGGTGATATTTCCTATGCAGACCTGAATGGCGATGGTGCTATTACACCAGCCGACAGAAGTTATATCGGTACGCCTTTTCCTCCCTATAGTTTCGGTGGAAACTTCAACCTGGGTTACAAAGGTTTCGATTTCGAAATTGATGTGCAGGGAATGGCCGGTCATAAAATATATACGCAACGCAAAACAGCCACATTCGCTGTGTTGAATTACGAGGCCAACCGTTTAAATGCCTACACCACACCGGGCTCATCGAATGTTGAACCGATACTCGATAACACCAGGGGCAACAATTTCCTGATGAGCACTTACTATCTCGAACCCGGTGATTATTTCCGTATCAGGAATTTACAAATAGGGTATACGTTCAGCCAGCCATTCCTCGCAAAAGCAGGAATAAAAAAAGCGCGTGTATTCTTAAACGGGCAGAACATAAAAACATGGAGCAAGGTTACAGGCTACTCACCTGAACCTATAATCGGCTCGATACTCGGCGGTGGTGCAGACAATGGTTCTTATCCTGTACCGGCCATCTATTCTTTTGGTTTAAACCTAACATTTTAGTGAATCAAACTATATAAAATGAAAAAGATAACGCTATCCATAACAAGTCTTCTTATCGCAGCGCTCGTACTCACCATGAGCGGCTGCAGCAGAAGCTTTCTTGATACAGATCGCCAGGGAGGATATGATGCAGATAACTATCCCTACCCGGGCGGGTCAGGCCCTTACGACCAATTCATCTTTGGTGCTTACAATGAACTGAGAAGTTTCAATGTACACAGCCAGTCATTCATCTGCGCCACAAGCATCCGCAGCGATGATGCTGAAAAAGGAAGTACCCCTGCAGATGGCGGCGCTGCTGCTATCGACATGGATAATTTCCCGGTAACGCCGAGCAACAGCTTCTGCAATACACTCTGGCTGGGCTATTACGGGTTGGTGAACAAATGTAATGTCACTATCAAAGAAGTAAATACCAATACAACCATTGTAGCATCAGATGCCATCAAGGCACAAACCATTGGTGAAGCGAAATTTCTCAGGGCCTATGGTTATTTTATGATGGTGCGTTTGTTTGGCAGTGTGCCGATCATCGATACCGTGTTTGATAGTCCTGCGGCACAGAATAATGTACCGCAGAGCAATGCGGCAACCGTATATGCTTTTATAGAGAAGGACCTCAACTATGCCACCAATGTGTTGCCGCTTGCATGGGATCAAACAAAATTTGCAGGAAGGGTTACCAAAGGTTCTGCACAGGGTTTACTGGCCAAAGTGTACCTCACACAACAGAAATGGGCGCCTGCCATGGCCGCGGCGAATGCAGTGATGTTGTCGGGGCAATATGATCTTTCCACACCTTTTGATAAAGTGTTCCGCGAAGAAGGAGAGAACAGCAGGGAATCTGTTTTTGAAGTGCAGGCAACAGCATCTGCTTCCGTTCCGCAAAACAATGGCGTGCAGTATGCACAGATACAGGGTGTAAGAGGATCCGGTGTTTTTGATATGGGATGGGGATGGAACACACCCAGCACACAACTAGAAGCAGCTTTCGAAACAAATGATCCGCGTAAGAACCGAACGATCATGTATACCAGCACATCAACCACTACCTACCAAACGATCTATGGAGAGAACCTGCCGGTAGGTTTACCTAACCCGCGTTACAATAACAAAGTATACACAAACCCATCGCTCCGCAATTCTATCGGCAACCGTTTTGGTTACTGGATGAATGTACGCATCCTGCGTTATGCCGATGTGGTATTGATGTATGCAGAAGCAGCCACTGAACTGGGAGGCGATGCCAACCTCACTTCCGCAAAGACCGCATTGAATTCAGTGAGGCTGCGTGCAAGGGCCGGTGGAACAGGGATACTGCCTGATGTGACAACGAACGACCAGGCAACACTTCGCGCTGCTGTGCGCCAGGAACGCCGCGTAGAACTGGCCATGGAGCATGATCGTTTCTTCGACATTGTACGCTGGGGTATTGCACAGAGCGTGTTAAATGCCGCAGGAAAAACAAATTACAACAACAGCAGGGATGCATTGCTGCCGATACCGCAGCCACAGATCGATCTGAGCGCGGGAGTGCTGAAACAAAATCCAGGATATTAATTTCTTACCATTAACCTGAATGATCATGATAATCTTACATCAACATAAACGAAATATACAAAGCATGCTGCTCATGCTTTGTACCATTGTGTTTGCCGTTTCCTGTAAAAAAGATGGCAACCCCAATAACCTGCCTTCTGTAAGTACCGCCTCTTACGAAGGAAAAATAGACGGGTACAGCAGTTCGGGCGAAGTGTTTCCCGAGAGCCTGATCGCTTACTGGAGTTTTGATGATACCAAAAATGAAACCATCAGCGGAACAGCGCCCACCACAACACAGGGCGATGCATTTGTAACCGGTGGCGTAAAAGGAAAAGCGCTTAGTCTCAATGCAGGCTTCCTGTACTATGCCACACAGTTCCAGCGTTTCAAAACCGATTCACTAAAAAGCTGGACGATCAGCGCATGGATCAAAATGCAGAACAATGGTTCTAAAAGAACGATGTTGTTCCAGCTCGCAAGACCAACCATGTTTACGGGCAATATCAATTTTATATTGAACACACAGGCATACCCGGCAACCAACGCCAACCTGCAGATGCAGCCAACATTCACAACCATCGGCGGCGGTACACAGGATAACCTGAACAATGTATTATTCGGAACCATTGGTACAGACAGGTGGACACATGTGATGCTTACCTATGACGGCACCACCGGAGTTTTTAATAACTGGATCGATGGCGTAAAAGTAGGTGCGTTCCCTAACAGAGGCATCGGTAATAACCTGTATAAATCGTGGGAGCCAAGCGAGATCATTATCGGCGGAAATTACAACGTGATCCCCGGTAAAACCGTGAGTACCGATGTTAACTATGCAGCCATGACAGGACAGATAGACGAGATCCGCATCTACAACAAAAGTTTACCTGATGCGTATATTACCGCCTTGTATAATCTCGGTAAAGCAAATAAATAGTTGTTCAGTTTTTAATATCGGAAACTCCGTGAACCTCCGTGCTCTTTGTGCCTCTGTGGTAAAGCTTTCGCTTCGATGTTTTTTCACCACAGAGACACAAAGAGCACAGAGTTACACAGAGAAAAACCGGTGGTCATAAAATACTGATAACAAACAATCTTTCGTATTCCACGTTAAAAAAAATAATATGCAAACCAGGCGCAGTGTATTTTTTGCGTTCATTGTACTCATCGCATCGCCGTTTCTTTTACAGGCGCAGGCAGTTTTTTCCTCAGCCGCTGATGCGAAACTGTTTACGACCGTACAAAAAGCAACCTTCGATTATTTCTGGGATGGCGCAGAACCCGTAAGCGGTTTGGCAAGAGAACGTTACCATGTAGACGACCCTTCAAATGATCAAACTACTGTAACCAGCGGTGGCGGTGGTTTTGGCGTGATGGCGATACTGGTAGGCATGGAGCGGAAATTCATCACAAGAAAAGAAGGGATAGCCAGACTCGAAAAAATCATTCACTTTCTCGAAACCTCCGACCGCTTTCATGGCGCATGGCCGCATTGGTGGTATGGCAATACAGGAAAAGTAAGGCCGTTCGGAAGAAAAGATAATGGGGGAGACCTGGTGGAAACTTCTTTTATGATACAGGGGCTTCTCTGCGTTCGCCAATACCTGCAGAAAAGCAACAATACACAGGAAAGGGCATTGGCAAAAAGGGTAGATGTATTGTGGAAACAGGTAGAATTTGATTGGTATACCAACGGTAAAAATGTATTGTACTGGCACTGGAGCCCTGAATATAACTGGGAAATGAATTTTGCCGTAACAGGTTACAATGAATGCCTGATCATGTATGTGCTCGCGGCTTCTTCGCCAACACATACAATCGATGCGAAAGTATACCACGAAGGCTGGGCAAAGAACGGGGCGATCAAAGCGGAACCCGTTACCGGTAAAAAATATACGCTGCAACTTAAGCACAACGGCAGCGATGAAAACGGCGGGCCATTGTTCTGGTCGCACTATTCGTATCTCGGTCTTGATCCGAATGGATTAAAAGACCGGTATGCAGATTACTGGAAAGAAAATACATCGCATGCGATGTTGAATTATCAATGGTGTGTTGACAACCCCAATCATTTCAAAGGATACGGCCCCAACAGCTGGGGGTTGACCGCCAGTTATTCCGTTAAAGGATATGCGGGCCATGCACCCTCAACAAAAAGAGACCTTGGCGTGATCTCACCAACCGCAGCACTCTCTTCTTTTCCATACACACCCAAACAATCGATGGCCGCGATGAAACACTGGTATGGAGATATGAAAGAAAAAACATTTGGCGTATATGGTTTCTATGATGCATTCAGCGAAACAGCAGACTGGTACCCGCAACGCTATCTCGCCATAGACCAGGGGCCGATTGTTGTGATGATGGAAAATTACCGCAGCGGACTCCTCTGGAAATTATTTATGAGTTGCCCTGAAGTAAAATCGGGATTAAAAAAATTAGGATTTACAAGTCCTTATCTTGCCAGGAATACCAAAGCCCGGTAACAATACAGAACTCCCTTGCGAACGTTGCGGTTCTTCGCGTACTTTGCGATACTGCTTTAAAACTTCAATTTTGAGAATACATATGAGATCGTTTGCCTGTATCATCAGTATGATCGCTGCCACCGTTTTAATAGCTGGCTGCAAAACGAACAGGATATCTGGAAATTCTGTTATGAAAAATACAACCGCGGTGATCGCGCATAGAGGCGCATTCAAAAAAAATAATTTCCCCGAGAATTCCATTGCCTCGCTACGCGAAGCGATACGGCTCGGATGCGCAGGTTCAGAGTTTGATGTACGCATGACGGCAGATGATTCCATGGTGATCAACCATGACCCCGCCTACAACAAACTCGAAATTGAAAAAAGCACTTACGCACAGTTACTGGCGTTCAGACTATCCAACGGAGAAAAAATTCCCACGCTGCGTGAATACCTGCAGGCAGGAAAAACAAATAACCCGGGAACGATCCTCGTTGTAGAGGTCAAACCATCAGCAATGGGTAAGGAGCGTGCACAATTTATTACCGATGCAGTAGTGGCGCTGGTAGAAAAAATGGGACTGCGTAAGAACGTGGTCTATATCAGTTTTGATTATGAAATGGTGAAAAGGATCCATGCCATCGACCCCAAAGCACATACCCAATACCTCAACGGCGATAAATCACCACTTGAATTAAAAAATGATGGCATTACCGGGCTCGATTATCATTATTCCGTATTCGACAAAAATCCCGGCTGGATCACTATGGCACACAAAGAAGGCATTGTATTAAATGCATGGACAGTAAATGATGCAGTGAATATGGATAAACTGATCAATGCAGGGTTCGCCTATATCACAACCAATGAACCGGAAATGTTGTTTGAGAGAGTGAAGCAGTTAAAACCATAACCAACCAACTGTGCCTCCTCGCCCGCTAAGCTCAGGCGAGCTGGGCGTGCCTCTGTGTGCAAAAAAAATCTCACACAGAGGCACGGAGGCACAGTTGGTTGATGCAGATTTAAAACGAAACTGTGAACCCAAATTTGAACGCACCGTTTTTGGATTTATCCGGAAGTGCATAATATCCATATCGCTGGAAATACCCTACACCAAAACCCAGGTAAAAAAAACGCATATTGGCCCGGTATAAATTATTTATAAGCAGGCCGGTTTCGAACAATCCTTTTTCGGGTGCCTGTAATACCAATCCTGAATGAGACGCCTGGTTGCTGATCGAGCCATACGCAATATTCTGTACCAATACAAATTCCGGCCTGAACCTGGAGCTTTTAGGTTTGAACAAAAGGCTTCCGAAGTTTTGTTGAAAAAACAGGGAAGCCGACTGCGTGGCATTAAATTCATACACACCCGCCGTTTGAAAACTGTTGCCCACATATAGCCCGGAAGCGCTCCTGTTTTCGCGGCGGATCCCCCGCGTATTAAACATATAGGCATAAGGTATATTACCCCAGATCTTACCCAGTTCAGCCTGGAACGAGGTTCGTCCTAAAAGTTTGGTATCAAATAGCTGGTTTACCTGGAGGGCCATTTTGGTATAGGCAATTTCTCCACCGAGCAGATCCTTAAATCCTCTTGATACCTGGAACAGGATACGCGTTCGGGGAGGAGCACTCATTACCAGCGCTCTTCCAAAACTTGCATAGGTTTCGCGTCGTGAAAAACGTAAGCCGATACCCACTTCGGTAATGTTATAGCTGTGGCTGAACTGGTTTTTTGATTCGATATCAAACCCATAATCATATGCAGCGGGGTTTCTTTGTTCTTTTAACACCCAGGCATCTGCCTGCAGGTTAGGTGTGAGTTTGGTATTCAATTGAACCCTGAACTGGCGCACACTGTCGAACCGCGAGGCATACAAACTACGCAATACGCTGTTTGAATAGAGTGTTGCATTCTCAGTAAAAAATGGAATGGCACCCGGTTCCTGCAGATCCTGCCTGAACGAAAACCGCAATTCTGTATGCGTTCTCCTGTTAAAATTAAATACAAGGTTACCTCCATACTTCCAGGCTTTGTCACCCAGGCCATACCCAAAGTATCCGCCTGCAGATACCCAGTTGCTTAACAATGTATTCGTTTGTAACCCAAAACCCAGGCGCAGCTTTTCATAACTGTTGATACCCGATACCAGGTATTTAAAGGGTATATCTGTTTTGCCCCAGGGAATTGCCTGTAAGGCAAATACTTCCGAAAGGGTGTTGACGCTGTTAAGTGTTTTTGTAAATGCCGGCGGCATTGTCTCATAAGCACGGTAAGTTGCTTTTTCCTTCTGCGGCAAACTATCTGTGCGGAATTGCTTCCATTCTTCCTCTGTTTTTTTACCTGCATCCCTGGGTATTTCTATGGTTACATCGGAAAACTCAGATGGGCGAAACGTTCTCGTAAGGTCAATGTTTGTGAGGTAGGTACGGATATCCCAGTAAAAAAGGGCGGAGTCTTTTACAAGATCCATCTGGGCCATATAGGCATTCAGCTGTTTGGGAAACCATCGCCCGCTGTTCAGTCTTTCATATTTCTGCTGCAGCTTGAAGGTTAAGAACATATCTTTTTCATCAGCAGGAGAGGCGATCACGTTCTCAATGGCATAATTATCGGAATTAATATAGAGCAGCCCGCGAAGGCCATCAAAATTCCGGTTCTTTTTGGGTTCATAGCTGATGACCCAGGTAGTATCATTTTCATGGGGTATTACCTGGCGAAGGTTGAACTTATAAAAATTGATACTGCCACTAAGCATCGGCGTGGTATATGTTTTCTTAAGGAGCCTTACATAATCCAGGTAGAAACTAAAATTGTGAAAATCCCAGGTGGTAACCGCGAATATTGGATTCTTGATACCAGACACTTTGGAAGCGATCACGGTTTCTTTTGATCTCCTGGGAAAGAGGTATTTTCTTTCGGTGTATGATTCTGCAACAAACAGGTAATTATTGAAAAGAGAAAAAGAAGATGCACGCTGCGCCCGCAGTATCACAGAATCATCGGCACTTAATTTTTTGGAAGGCTGTGTGCGTTTTGGCCTGGTGGCTGCTTTCTCACTGTTACGTTGCGACATTTCACGCCCCATAGTAAATAAACGCGGGCCGGTGCCTAAAGCGGCAATTGAATACGCATTATAGAAATAGGAAGGGAGTTGCAGCGGATCGTTTTGCTTTCGCCTTTCCTGCATCAGTAAAATAATTCTGTGCGCAGGATTAAGATTGGATGAAACAACGACCTCATCCAGCGCATCATTTTTACGGGAGATCATGATCTGTATAAGACCGGTGTCCCTGGTCAAAGCGATCTCTTTTCGTGCGTAGCCAACATGGTTAACGACCAGGTGACTGCTCTTCGGAACTTTAGCAAGCGTGAAGCGGCCATCGATATCAGTTAATACGCCTCTTTGTGTTCCTTTGAGGGTGATGCCTGCGAACGCTATGGGTAAGTGGGTGGCTGAATCAAGCACAATTCCATTGATATTTTCCGACTGCGATCGTGATTCAACTGCGATCAATAATACGATCAGGCAACAAAACAATTTCAGAATAGGTGATCGCATAGAACTATGAGCTGTGATTTCTAAAAAACCGGTGAGTTGGGGATTTAAATATAATTGAAAAAGAAAGCAGGGTATGAATGAATATGTTAAAAATAAATATTTATGTGCTGCGTAAGGAGCATTCGCATTGCGTGATGTACGCGTGTTTCTCCAGTAAAAATACTCACTTGACATAGTGTCAATGAAAATCGATCAAATAGCATTTGTTGCAAACTATCTTAGTCCTGTAATAGATCCATTGGCCCTATGGCCATAGTGATGCCCGCACCAGGGGCGTCTTTTTTTGCTGCTGACCGGGAGGTTAGCCTGAACTTGATGCAGGACAATAAAATCCCTGCAGAATGGCCAATGGTTGGCAAAAAACAAAAACGCTCCAGGTTTGAAGTTATCCTGAAGCGTCTTGGAGTAATGCTGAGTTTGGTATCAAAACTGAAGCACCTGGTAGATTCTTTCTTCTAAGTGCTTTCCGGTACGGCTAGCCCCCGTGCCGGTATTTTCTTATCCAAAGGTATAACAAACCCCCTTTATTTTCTATCACTGCAAATGACAATATTCCAATTTGATAACCCGGGGCAGGGTTAGGTGAAGATTACAGGCAATGATAGCGGCTACGAAAGCCCGTAGCAGGAGAAAGACTTTATTTTCTTTTTTTGTTGGGCGGAGCCCGTACTATGCCGATCAGTTGCGAGGGGTGCCCGAAGGGCAGCACGACATGAATAAACTGGTAGTTTTTGCCTAAAAATGGTCATTTTTGAACTAAACTGCCCGTTTGTTGTACTTATTCAATAGCCATTAATAAGGCAAAAAAGCCGCTCGATACAATTTACTGAGCGCATGGAACGTTTTTTATGTATGTTTACTTGTCAAAATAATAATACATTTAATTCGTAATAATTTTATTATATTACAATAGCATTAAAATTTTAAAAAAATGAGTACTAATTCAAAGCAATTAACGGTCACCGCTGTCACCGATAGTAAGTCTGGGGTAGTTACGGCATTTTTTAATGAATTGCCGGGGCTTTTAGTGCAGTCTGATACAACTGATGATGTGGTCGACAAACTCAAGTCTCTTTTGAGGTCTTATATTAAAAGACTTGACTCCATAAAAGATAATATTCATGTAAACCAAAAAGCTGTGTTTTAATATGGATAGGGGATTTTTTATTAATCATCTAATAAATAGCGAGTGCTACCCTGACACTGATTGCGATTCAGAGGTTTCTCAGCTCTGGATAAATGGAATAAACGGTGAGGGATGTTATGTTCCTTGTGTAGACGATTTATCCTTGACTACTTGGTGCCATATTGTATATGAACTTAGAATTGATCCTCCACTAGAATTTGACGATGACTACCACGTTTATTTAGGATTCAGAGAACAGTTGAAAATTAAAAACGAAATTAAAAGCTAATAGAAATGTTAGCTTTTTTTTTTCGCGCAACGCCTCAAGCGTTACAATCTTCCTCACACCGTTACAAGTGAAGCGTCGGAGAAAAAAGAAAATAAGGTCTTTCGCTGTGCGCCGTTTAACATAATAACAATTATAGGATAATTTACAATACGGATTCTTATGATCAACCCATCATAAAGCCTCCACAACGAAGATTATTTTTTCAACAAACCCGCTTATTCATAACAGGCTGTCAATGATTGTTCTTCATCCATGTTATACATATAATATAGACAGGTTGCCCGGATACAAATATTCGTTCACCGATAATCATTTTATTTTCTAAAGAAATGAACACAATTATTTTTATGCGGTTACATGCGTTTGTATCTTCCGCATGCAGAACCAAACCCTCAAAACTATCGTAATGCTCATGAGAAAAATCAGTTGCGTTCTTTCCCTGCTGTTACTCACAGCTTTTATTTCCAACGCCCAGGTACCCACACCCAAAGAACACTTTGGGTTTAACATCGGCGACAATTACATGCTGGCCACCTACACACAGACCGAAGCCTATGTAAAGAAAGTCGCCGCAACGTCCGACCGCGCCAAATATGTTGATATTGGCAAAACCGAAGAAGGCCGTTCCCAGTTCATGATGATCATCACTTCGCCCGAGAACCAGAAAAAACTCGACCGCTACAAAGAGATCTCACGCAAACTCGCCCACGCCGAAAACCTAACCGACCAGGAAGCCCGCACATTAGCCGCAGAAGGCAAAACCGTGGTATGGATCGACGGTGGCTTACATGCTACTGAAGTGGTTGGTGCACATCAACTTATAGAGATCATTTACCAATTAACTACGCGTAAGGATGCAGAAACCATGCGCATTTTGAATGACGTGATCATCCTTTGCACGCATGCCAATCCCGACGGACAGGAACTCGTTTCCAACTGGTACATGCGCAACCCTACACCGGAAAGGCGAACTACCAACCAGTTGCCAAGATTATACGAGAAATATGCCGGCCACGATAACAACCGCGATTTCTATATGATGAACCTGCGCGAAACACAGAACATCAATAACCAGCTATACATCGAATGGCTGCCGCAGATAATGTACAACCACCACCAAACGGGCCCTCCCGGAACCGTTGTTGCCGGCGCGCCCTACCGCGATCCGTTCAACTATGTGTTTGACCCGATGATCGTAACCAGCCTCGATGCACTTGGCGCCGCGCAAAGCAACCGCCTGAATGCAGAAGGCAAACCCGGTTACACAGAAAAATCAGGTTCTAATTATTCTACCTGGTATAACGGCGGTTTACGAACCACTACTTATTTCCATAACATGGTCGGTTTGCTTACCGAGATCATCGGCAGCCCAACCCCATCCGATATTCCATTGGTTCCGCAGCGTTTGATCCCAAGCAGTGCCAATACTTTCCCCATACTGCCGCAGAAATGGTATTTCCGCAATTCAATCGATTATTCTGTTTCATTGAACTATGCGGTGCTTGATTATGCGAGCCGTCACCATGATGAATTGTTGTACAACATGTACAAAATGGGAAGAAATTCGATCGACCGCGGAAGCAAAGATTACTGGAGTTTATCACCGAAACGTATTGCAGAGATCGAACAACTGAACCGTGCCGCACAAACAGCAACGGGAGCCAATGCCAATGCAGCCGGTGGCGGAAGGCCGGGCGGCGGCGGTGGCGGTGTGCAAATGAAATTCTACGACAGCGTGTTGAAGAATCCTGAAAACCGCGATGCACGCGGGTATATACTGTCAGCCGATCAACCCGACTTCCCTACTGCTGTTAAGTTTATGAACGCTTTGATCAGGACCGGCGTGCTGGTGCATAAAGCAAGCGCACCATTTACTGTTGCAGGAAAATCTTACCCTGCCGGTTCTTATGTTGTAAAAACCAACCAGGCATTTCGCCCGCATGTGATGGATCTTTTTGAACCGCAGGATCACCCCAATGATTTCTTATACCCGGGTGGCCCGCCTGTTGCGCCGTATGATGCGGCCGGCTGGACCCTGGCCTATACCATGGGCGTAAAATTCGACCGCGTGCTCGATGCATTTGACGGCCCCTTTGAACGCATACCGTATGGCGAACTGCAGTCAGCCAAAGCGAACGCAGTTGCTGCTGCAGGCGCAGGTTATATATTGAATGCACAGGCTAACAGTTCATTCGTAGCAACCAATGACCTTTTAAAAGAAGGCATCGAAGTATACAGGGTAACCGAGGCATTGGCTGGTACCAATGCCAGTATCGGTTCCTTCTTTGTGCCTGCATCCGCCAAAGCAAAAACGGTTATTGAAAAAACGGCCGCGGATCTTGGCCTGCAGGTGAGCACGATCGCAAAACGCCCGACTGCTGTTAAAAAAATAGCGCCGGCAAGAATTGCCTTATGGGATACATATGGCGGATCTATGTCATCGGGCTGGGTCCGTTTTATCATGGAGCAATACCATTTTCCGATCGAAGTGGTGTATCCAAGAGACATCGATACAGGTGGCCTCCGCGACAAATATGATGTGATCGTATTTGTAGAAGGCGCTATCCCCGCTCCCCCGTCTGCGCTCCCTGGTGGAAGAGGTTTTGGCGGCGGCGGTAATTTTGGCGGAGGAAACAACGACAATGTTCCTGAAGAGTTCCGCAGGATGCTGGGAAGGATCACCCCGGAAAAATCGATCCCGCAATTGAAAAAATTCATAGAAGAAGGTGGTAACGTGGTTACGATCGGTTCGAGCACCAACCTCGCCTATCATTTAGGCGTACCGGTAAGCAATGCACTGGTTGAAATGGTGAATGGTGTACAGCAAAGATTACCCGGCGAAAAATTCTATGTCCCCGGAAGTGTGCTTCGTATAAGCCTTGATTCAACCGACCAGGCCGCATGGGGAATGGGTTCTTTGGCAGACGTGTATTTTGATGCAAGCCCTGTGTTCAATATTTCACCGGAAGCCAATTCAAAAGGAACCGTAAAACCGATCGCATGGTTCCCTAATAACAAACCGTTGCGCAGCGGATGGGCCTGGGGACAGGCTTATTTGCAGGATGGCGTAGCAGCTTTTGTGGCAAACATCGGCCAGGGTAAATTATATGCCTTCGGCCCGGAGATCACTTTCCGTGCGCAAACACATGGAACGTTTAAATTATTGTTCAACGAATTGTATGCGTCTGCAGCAATGCCCGCAGGTAAAACAAAATAGGTTCAGATAAATGATTGGAACAGGCATCAGATTCGTTTGATGCCTGTTTTTTTTGCTGCAGGTGTTGTTGCCACAGAACACCAGGTTTCCGAAAAAAAAACCTATGCTGAACTGTGTGTTCTGTTGCCTGCTTTACTAAGGGAAGGAAATCTGCGGCTGACTTTATCATATTTTAATCAGTTCTTTTCTATTCATCAATTAGTTCCGCACTAATTATAAACCCCGAATCAGTACCTTTAGCAAAATACAAAACATGCATGTTTACGAAAACCTGGTGGATGCATTAAAGGATCTGAAAAGCCGCGGGTTCACCACTGATTTTAATATCGCTTTTGATGCGATCGAATGTCAAACCACCGGCATGTGCCTCTCACCTTCCCAATTCGAGATCGTTGAACACTACCGTTTTGAAGGCGACACCAATCCATCTGATTCAAGTGTGATCTATGCAGTGCAATCGCACGACGGAACACTAAAAGGAACCTTGATCAGCGCCTACGGTGTTTACAGCGATGCAGTAAGCGAACACATGATCCAGAAATTATCCGTACACGAGTAAATCATTATTTTAAATGTTGAATTTTAAATGTTGAATGAATGGCTCATTCTACATTCAACATTTAAAATTCAACATTCAACATTCAACATAACCCCACATGCTTCACAGGAGAAAATTTTTACAACTAGGTTCACTTGGACTCGGCTCTTTTTCTTTTGCCGGTTTTACATCCAACGCGGCAGCAAGAAAGCCGATCGTTATTTCTACCTGGGATGCCGGCATCGATGCCAACAGGGCTGCATGGCAGGTATTGCGTAAAGGTGGCCGTGCATTGGATGCCGTTGAACAGGGTGTGATGGTAACCGAATCATCACAGAACTGCTGCGTGGGTCTTGGCGCCAACCCCGACAGGGATGGATTTGTAACATTGGATTCCTGTATCATGGATGAACATGCGAACTGCGGAAGCGTGGCCTTTCTCGAACGCATCAAACACCCGGTGTCGGTTGCAAGACGCGTGATGGAAAAAACACCGCACGTGATGCTGGTGGGCTCAGGCGCACAGCAGTTTGCCGTTGAACAGGGTTTCAAATTGGAGCCCCAGAAATTATCACCCGACGCCGAAAAGAGCTATAAAAAATGGCTGCAGAAAAGCGAGTACAAACCTGTGATCAATATCGAGAACAACAAAAAAAAACAAACAGCTTTTGCCCCGGCAAAATTAGAGAACGGCGAATGGAACCATGATACCATCGGCATGGTGGCAATGGATGCTGCCGGCAATTTAAGCGGCAGCTGCACCACCAGCGGGCAGGGTTTTAAAATGCGCGGCAGGCTGGGTGACTCCCCTATCATCGGCGCGGGTTTGTTTGTAGACAATGAAGTGGGCGCTGCCACCGCTACCGGCCAGGGCGAAGACGTGATACGCATCTGCGGTTCACATCTTGTTGTTGAATTGATGCGGCAGGGATTATCACCCGAGGCTGCTTGCAAAAAAGCGGTGGAAAGGATCATCAAGATCAAAGGCGCCAAAGCGAAGGATATACAGGTAGGTTTTATCGCGATCAATAAACAGGGCGAATACGGCGGCTACTGCATCCAGAAAGGTTTCAACATCGCGGCGTGTTATGCTGATGACAAGAATTTTATGGTAGACGGGAAATACATTCTGTAACACAGATGAAGTCCGCCAATCAATGTCAATAAGAGAAAAACAGGGAAAAGGAGAAATCTCGAATTTCGTCCGTTCTCTTTTTCTTCGTTTTTCTCTTATCGAAATGTTTTGAATATAAAACTGTATGATGATTTTAGAAATTGCTGTATTTAATATCGAATCCGCATTGCTTGCAGTGTCTGCAGCGGTGGAAAGGATCATCAAGATCAAAGGCGCCAAAGCGAAGGATATACAGGTAGGTTTTATCGCGATCAATAAACAGGGCGAATACGGCGGCTACTGCATCCAGAAAGGTTTCAACATCGCGGCGTGTTATGCTGATGACAAGAATTTTATGGTAGACGGGAAATACATTCTGTAACACAGATGAAGTCCGCCAATCAATGTCAATAAGAGAAAAACAGGGAAAAGGAGAAATCTCGAATTTCGTCCGTTCTCTTTTTCTTCGTTTTTCTCTTATCGAAATGTTTTGAATATAAAACTGTATGATGATTTTGTTATGCTGATGACAAGAATTTTATGGTAGACGGGAAATACATTCTGTAACACAGATGAAGTCCGCCAATCAATGTCAATAAGAGAAAAACAGGGAAAAGGAGAAATCTCGAATTTCGTCCGTTCTCTTTTTCTTCGTTTTTCTCTTATCGAAATGTTTTGAATATAAAACTGTATGATGATTTTAGAAATTGCTGTATTTAATATCGAATCCGCATTGCTTGCAGTGTCTGCAGCGGTGGAAAGGATCATCAAGATCAAAGGCGCCAAAGCGAAGGATATACAGGTA
>JADMIO011306020.1_pt1 | contig 56380 bp, 59 predicted proteins | sample 8958161 | NCBI WGS metagenome assembly JADMIO01 (sample SAMN16585339, study PRJNA669376) | soil metagenome | isolation source: Crop rotation soil | place: USA: Cullars Rotation, Alabama | collected 2011
GAACCGCCCCTTTTACCCCCTCTCCCCGGGGGGGAGAGGGTTGGGGTGAGGGGGTTCCCACGCTCGAGATTACTTCCCGGCGCCGAACACCCCCACCCTACCCTCCCCCTCCAGGGGGAGGGGTTCAGAAGATACGGCGTCTCGTTCATCCCGCCGCCGCCGCCGCATGATGCCCGGCGCCGTCCGGCCCGAAAATATGCGCCGCCGCGCCGTCGACCCTCAGCCCGACCTTGTCGCCGATGCGCACGCGGCTGTCGCCTTCGTCCTCGGCGGTGATCGCCTCGCCGTCCGACAGGCGGGCGTAGACCAAGGTGCGTTCGCCCAGGCGTTCGACCAGCTCCACCTCGGCCTTGACGTTCGCCTCGCCATTGGCGGCGACATGGACATGCTCGGGGCGGAGGCCGAGCTGGAGGGCGCCGTCGGGCAGGCCCTGGCGCGGCACACGGGTCTCGATCTCGGAGCCGTCGCCGAGGCGGACGCGGGCGTGCGCGCCTTCGCCCGGCACCAGGCTGGCAGCGGCGAGCGTCATCGCCGGCGAGCCGACGAAGCGGGCGACGAAGGTGTTGGCCGGACGGCTGTACACCTCCATCGGCGCGCCGATCTGCTGGATGCGCCGGTCGTTCATCACGACGATCCGGTCGGCAAGCGTCATCGCCTCGGCCTGGTCGTGGGTGACGATGATGAAGGCGGCGTCGGCGCGCCGGCGCAATTGGGCGAGCTCGACCCGGGTGCGCATCCTGAGCGCCGCGTCGAGGTTGGAGAGCGGCTCGTCGAGCAGGAAGAGCTTGGGCTGCTTGACGATAGCGCGGCCGATCGCGACGCGCTGGCGCTGGCCGCCCGAGAGCTGGCCGGGCTTCCTGTCGAGCCACTGGTCGATCTCGAGCACCTTCGCCGCCTGCGCGACCCGCGCCTCGATCTCGTCGCGGGCGACGCGCATGTTGCGCAGCCCGAACGCCATGTTCTCGCGCACGCTCATGTGCGGGTAGAGGGCGTAATGCTGGAAGACCATGGCGACGCCGCGGTCGCCCGGCGGGAGGGTGTCGATCCTCTGTCCCTCGAGCCGGACCTCGCCGCCGTCGAGCGTCTCGAGGCCGGCGATGATGCGCAGCAAGGTCGACTTGCCGCTGCCGGACGGGCCGAGGAAGGCGACGAACTCCTTCGCCTCCATGGTCAGCGAGACTCCGGCCAGAACCTCGGTCTGGCCGTAGGATTTGCGGACGTCGATGAGCTCCAGGCTTGCCAAAAACGCTCCCTCGGCGGGTGAGATTGCACGTTTGAAATGGCCTAGCAACATGGCCGAAGCGCGATATAGCAGATTAATGCGATTTTTTGCGCCGCGATTCTGTTTGGGTCAATTCCAGCCTCGCCGCCTCGCCGAGTGGTCGGCCTTCGGCTCCTCTCCCGCTTGCGGGAGAGGAAGGGGCCCGTCGCCGCGAAGCGGCGATGGGAAGGTGAGGGTCTGTTTGTCGACGCGGGCGGCACAAGGGGAAGAAGGCCCTCATCCTCCCACCGCTTCGCGGCGGGCCCCTCCTTCTCCCGCGAGCGGGAGAAGGGCTAGGTCAGGCCGCGCTTCCCGCGCAGAGATCGGCGGCGCTTCGATAATCGTGGACGTGGCGGGCGCCGCTCCACAGCTCGGCGGCTTCGCCCCTGGCGAGCATTCGGCCGCGCTCGACGGCGAGGCCGTCGTCATCCGCCTCGAACGCCTCGAAATGCGCGATATGGCCGCGGCGGAAGATGTAGAGACGGTAATAAGCCAAGGGTCGATCCCCGCACCGGGCACGATTCGCGCCAAAGATCATCCCTACCAGATGGCGCGGCGGGACGACTTGATGCAGATTGCCGGAAGTCGAGTGCTTTCAAATCTTTCCGGGCTGCGCCCGTCCCGACTTTCGCCCCTCTTGTCCATATCGGCCTCTTCCCAAGCCGCCGCGAGCCGCTATCGGGGCGCCGCGTGAGCGAGACTCGACCCGATCTTTTCCGGCTGGAGGCCGAGGCCGACGGCGAGGGCGCCGCGATCCGCGTCGACGGCCCGGCCGGGCGGCGCGACTATCGCCTCGCCGCCGGCGAGCATGCCGATTATCTCGACTTCTTCCGGCAGGTGGCGGGCGATTTCGGCACCCGCGTCCCGCACGTCTACGAAGGACCCGCGGCGGCGCCCGAGGCCGAGGCGACGGGGCGGCCGCACTGGCAGCCGCTCATCACCGAGAATCTCCATCCGCGAATCCTCGCCGGCTATGGCGATCCGGCGGTGTTGAGGACGGAGGAAGGCTGGTATCTCGTCGCCACCTCGAACGACGCGCCCGACGCCTTCCCCATCCTCCACTCGCCCGACATGGAGCGGTGGTCCCCTGTCGGCTTCGTCTTTCCGGAGGGGCAGGCGCCCGCCTGGACCGCGCAGGGGCAGAAGGTCGGCGACTTCTGGGCGCCGGAAATGGCGCGGGTCGGCGACGAATATTGGCTCTGCTACACCGCCCGGCAGCGCAGCAACGCGCTCGCGATCGGCCTCGCCAAGAGCGCCAGCCCCGCCGGCCCGTGGCGCGACCTCGGCCGGCCCCTGCTGAGCGCGGGCGCGATCAACACGACCGGCCTCGCCGACGATCCCGACCGGCCGCTGCAGAGCGGCGGCGTGATCGACGCCCACATCTTCATCGACGCCAATGGGGATCGCTACCTCTTCTGGAAGCTCGACACGAACGGCGTCTGGCCGCGCCCGCTCGCCACCCTGCTGCGCGCGCGGCCGGAGCTGATCGACCGATTGTTCGAGAGCGAGGCCGACCGCCGCACCGCCGCCTTCGCCGCGGCGATCGTGCCCTGGGCGAACGGGCGGCGGCCGATGGAGCGCTTCTTCCTGATGCAGCCGTTGATCGAGGCGGTGCTCGACAATTGGCGGCGGGTGCTGAGGGTCCTCGCGGAGAGCGGCGATGCGGAGACGATCCTGGCGGCGATGGAGACGCCGATCCACGCGCGGCTGCTCGCGCCCGACGGCGAGTCGTTCGTCGGCGAGGAGACGATCGTCCTCACCAACGATCTCGACTGGGAGGGCCATCTGATCGAGGGGCCGTGGGTGACGCGGCAGGAGGGGCGTTACTGGCTCTTCTACGCCGGCAACGATTTCGGGACCCCCGCCTACGGCATCGGCGTCGCCGTCGCCGACCATCCGCTCGGGCCCTATGTCAAGCAGCCCGAGCCCCTGCTGCGCTCGACCGGCGAGTGGTGGGCCCCCGGCCACGCGTCGGTCGCGCGAGGACCCGACGGGGAGCCGCGGCTCTTCTTCCACGCTTATTTCCCGGGGACTGGCGGCTACAACGCCTTCCGCGCCCTCCTCACCGCGCGACTCCGGTTCGGCGAGGAGCGGGTCGAGGTTCTCTAGGCCTCCCGATTTCGTCATGCCGGACCTGATCCGGCATCCACCTTTCTCTCCCGGCTTCAGCGAAGGAAGATGGATCCCGGATCAAGTCCGGGATGACGCCAAGAGGAGAGGCGGCTTTGCGTGTTCAACGGCGCGGCCTTAAGCTTCGTCCATGTCCGACGGTGACGCGCCCTATCACGCCCATATCTATTATTCGGCGGAAGACCGCGCCGCCGCCGAGGCGCTGCGCGAGCGGTTCGTGCTTCGGGCGACGGGTGACGCGCCGGAAATCCTGTTCGTTGGGCGGATGATGGACCAGGGCGTCGGGCCGCACCCGATCCCGCAATATGAGATCCACTTCCGTGAGAGCGCGGTGGCGGAGGTGGTGGCGGAGATCGCAGGCTCCGGGCTGCGGGCGCTCGTTCATCCGCTGACCGAGGACGATCTCGCCGATCATACCAGCCTTGCCCGCTGGATCGGCGAACCCATCGCGCTCGACGTGAGCGTGCTCGATCCGCCGGGGACGAATCAGGGTGTCGCGCGCTTCGGGAAGACGGATTTCTGAGCTCGGTCACCGGCGAGCGCACGGCTGAGCCACGCCCGTCACCCCCTCCAAACCTCGCCCTCCGGCGCCCCGCGGCCGAGCTTGTCGGGGAGCGCTTCCCCCTCCGGCGTGAACGCGAGCGACACCGAGTTGATGCAATAGCGCTCGCCGGTCGGCGGCGGGCCGTCGGGGAAGACGTGGCCCTGGTGGCCGCCGCAGCGCGCGCAGACGATCTCGGTGCGGACCATGCCGTAGCTGGTGTCGCGGATCGTGGTGAGATGCCCCTCGGCGAAGGGGCGGGTGAAGCTCGGCCAGCCGGTGCCGCTTTCGAACTTGGCGCCGCCGCGGAACAGGGGCAGTCCGCAAAGGCGGCAGGTGAACAGGCCCGGCCGCTTCTCGTCGAGGAACACGCCGCAGAAGGGCGCCTCGGTGCCGTGCTCGAGCAGGACGTGCCGTTCCTGGTCGTCGAGGCCGGCGACGAGCGTCTGGAGCTGCGCCTCGGTCGGCGGCGTCAGGTCGAATGCGCGCGTGGTAAGGTCGTCCATGGCCGGGTCCCTTCGATATCGTCGAGGGCGATATAAGGGCGGCGCGGTGCGACCCCAAGCTCGTCAATCCCGGGCTTGACCCGGAATCCACCTTCTCTTGCGGCGGCCGAAAGGAAGATGGATCCCGGATCAGGTCCGGGATGACGAAAAAAGTGGGTTCGGGATGACGGTGGGCGCAAAAAAAGCGGGCCCCGGATCGCTCCGGGGCCCGCTCCTTTTTTCCGCTCAGCTCAGAACGGGCCGGTGCCGTTCGGGGTGCCGTTGCCGGTCGGGCCGTCATAGCCCGGGCCGGCGGTGCAGAAATAGGTGCCGCCGCAGCTGCCGTTGCTGCCGCTGGTCACGTCGTTCAGCTGGCTCGCATTCTGGTAGATGCTCGCCGCGCCGGTCGGCGTGTGGCCGGTGACACCGTAGATGCCGCCGATCAGAGGCGCCGAGACGCTGGTCCCGCCGAACACCATCCAGCCCGAGGCGCGCCGGCTGGTCGGGCCGTAGACGGCGACGCCCGTATTCGGGTCGCCGATCGCCGACACGTCAGCCTCGATGCGCTTGGTGCAGGAGGGGTCGGTCTGGAACGACGGCTTGGCATAGACCGTGCTGCAGCCGCTGCCGCCCGAGCTCCACGCCGTCTCGCTCCAGCCGCGCGCGTTGGACGCGCGGACCAGGTGCGTGCCGCCGACCGCGATGACGTGCGGCGAAGAGGCCGGGAACTGGACGCCGTAGCCGCTGTCGCCGGTCGAGACGGTGACCGCCTTGCCCGGCTGGTTGTAGGACGGCTCGTAGGTCGTCGTGCCCGCTTCGCTGCCGCCATAGGAGTTGGAGATGACGGTCACGCCGGCGATCGAGGCGGCCTTGCGGACCGCCGCGGCGAGGTTGGCGTACGACGGCGTGGTCGCTTCGATCAGGATCAGCTTGCAGCCCGGGCACATCGCGCTCGCCATGTCGAGATCGAGAGCCGATTCCTGCGACCAGCCGGTATCGGTGGCGGGGTAGCTGCCCTGCACGCCGTTCTGGTTGAGCTTGCGGAAGCAGCCGTTCGCCGTCGTGCACGGCGGCAGGCCGTATTGCGCGCGATAGATGCCGAGATCCCTCTCGGCGTTCGGATAGCCGTAGGCGTCGACGATCGCGATCGTCGTCGTGCCGTCGGTCGTGATGTTGTAGGCGGAGCGCAGGTCGGCCGGGCCGTAGCCCGCGGGAACGACGTTCGGGCTCGCGCCCGCATCCGGCGCGGCCAGGTTGTTCGGCCCGAGTCCTTCGGCGTTGTTCGCGATGTCCATGCCGTCGAGCTCGTTGCCCGCGGCGTCGGTCACGACATGCGCGTGGCAGCGCGCCGTGTCGTGCGGATTGCCGTGGCCGCAGACGGCCTTGTGATAGATGTTTCCGTGCTTCTCAGGCGGATCTGCACTGGCCACCGATGCCGTCATCGCGCACCCCACGAGCGCAAGGACGGCGAGCCCCCATTTTCTCACGTGCATATTCATCTCTCCCATGCGGTCGGGACGACCGCAGCGGGGCATGCTGACAGCGAATTTTGCAAATGCAAGCAGGGACTTACTACTTACCCACAAGTTAAGACTTTTTAATGTTGGGTGTGGCGCGGAGTCCCACGCCGAAAAGCGGCTAGTCGTCGAGGCGTTTTAGCCTAATTCGCGGTGTCCGTGTTCCGCGCAGCCGGCATTGGTAAGAATAACGGACGACGATTACATGTGTAGCCGTCATCTCTCCCGGCCGCGCGGCCGGCTTCTGGAAGATGCGGACAATCCCCTCGACGATCCTCTCGTGGCCGGCATGGCGGAATCCCGAGACGTCGAGCGTCGATATCTCTCCGCCACCCTTGCGCGACAATCCCGCCTCGCAGGCTTCGGCCGCGCGCCGCCGCGCGGGATCGGCGATCGACTGGGTGAGATCGGGGGAGGCGGCGGCGAGGGCGAGTAAAAGGAGCATGGTGGACTCCAGGGCTTCGATGCTGGTCAGAACGCGCTTGGCGGCGCCGGGTGCCGCATCACCTTGATCGTCCTGCCGGACTTGATGATCGGAAGGGCTCTCCCCCGGACAGCCCTCAGGGACCCGATCGTCAAGTTCGGGATGACGAGGCGGGGAAGGTCTGTGCCAGATAGTCCGCGTAAAGCGGTGCGCCTTTCGTCTCCGCCTGCACGCGTTCGCCGAAGCGCTGCAGCGCAGCGAAGGCCTCTTCCGGCTTCTCCAGCCGCGCCGCGGGCTCGACATGGTCGGGCAGCAGGCCAAGGCCGAACAGGATCGCGAACCAGGAATCGGGGGTAAAGCTTTCCTCCTCGTGGAAGGGGAGGCGGCCGCGCTTCGTCCAATGGTGCAGGCTGTGGGCGAGGCTGTCCGGGAGCGGCCGGCGTGCGAGCGCGCGCCAGAAATCGCCCTGGCCTCGGCCGCAGCGGAGGTAATGGAGCGCGAGGACGTCGCGGATGCGCAGAGCCTCCTGCCCGGTGCGGCGATTATATTCGGCAATCTCGAAGGGATGGCAGTCGCGGCCGGGCAGGAGCTCGAGCGCGCGCAGGATGGCGCTGCGGGCGAGGGCGAGGTTGACCGAGGCGAGCGGATCGACCACGATGGCGGCGTCGCCGAGCGCGAGCACGTTGCGGATCCAGGGAAGCGGCCGGCGCCCCGGGCGGATCGAAACCGCCTCATCCACGTCGGCAGCCCCCTCGGAGGCGAGCAGGCGGTGGGCGCGGGCGTCGGTCGCGATCGCGGAGGCATAAGCAAGGCCGGCGGCGGTGCGGCCGCCCCCCGGCGACTCCCAGCGCCAGCCGATGCCGGTCGCGGCGGCAAGGTCGGTGGGGGCCGGCGGCCGCGCCTTGCGCGCCGCGCCGACGAGCAGCCGGTCGCAGGGGAGCCACGCGCCCCAATCCTCGAAGCCGTCGTCGAGCAGGCCGAGCAAAGGCGCGGCGGGGCCGGCGCAGTCGAGATAGAGATCGGCCTCGAAGCGGCGGCCGTCCTTGAGCAGCAAGGCTGCGACGCCGCCGTCCTCGCGGCGCTGGATCCCGCCGACCTCGCCCCGCGCCCGAGTCAGCCTCCGGCCGGCGCGGGCGGCGAGCAGGGGCGCGTAACGCTCCGGTTCGAGCCGGAAGGCGTAGTCGAAGGTCGAGAGCAAGGAGGCCGGGTCGGGCCGCGGATGGACGAAGCGGCCCGCCTCGGCGAGCGCGCCGGCGGCGGCGTAGAGATGGAAGGGCGCGGCGCGCTTCGTCCGGCGGGCGGCGGCCCAGAGCTGGTGGAAGGGGATCGGGCCGTAGGGCGCGCCATGGTCGCCATGGACGTGGATCCACGGCGTGCCGTCCGCCGACCAATGTTCGAATCGCGTGCCGAGCCGGTGGGTGGCGGCGCCGCTGCCGACCAGCTCCGCCTCGCCGAGGCCGATCGCCTGGTGGAATCGGTGGATCGAGGGGAGGCTGCCCGGCATGCGGTCGGCGAGCGCCGCAGGGTCGGGAGGCGTCTCGACGAGGGTGAGGCGGACGCGCGGCAAGGCGTGCGCGATGGCGGCCGCGGCGGAGAGGCCGGTGAGGCCGCCGCCGAGGACCAGGACGGAGCGGATCGCGCGCGGCCGCTCCGCCATCAGCCGGCGCTCCCGATCCCGGCATTCCGCGCGGCGATGAAGGCGCCATGTTCGGGCATCGCCGCGACCTGCTCCGCGATCTGGGCGCGCAGGCGATCCATGCCCTGGGCGATGGCGGCTGCGTCGGCCGCCTCGGCGCGCTGGTCCCACGCCTCGGGGACGATGCCCTGGCCGACATAGACCGAGATCCAGCTCGGCTCGAAGAACAGGCCCTGCGTATATTTCGCGACTCGGCCGGCGCGGCGGAACAGCTCGATCTTCTCCTCCAGGCTGTCGGGCACCGTCATCGTGCGGACGTAGTTCCAGAAGTCCGAATCGTCGCGCGTCGTGGCGTGGTAGTGGAGGATCAGGAAGTCGCGGATCCGGTCATACTCGAGGTCGGTGACGCGGTTGAACTCGTCGCGGTCGGCCGGGTCGACTCGGCCGATCGGAAACAGGGCGACGAGCTGCGCGATCGCGCCCTGGACGAGATAGATGCTGGTCGATTCGAGCGGCTCGAGGAAGCCCGAGGCGAGGCCCAGCGCGACGACATTGTGTGACCAGCTGCATTTGCGGCGTCCGGCGCGGAAGCGGAGCGCGCGCGGCTCGGCGAGCGGCGCGCCCTCGACCGCCGCGCGAATCGCCTCCATCGCCTCGTCGTCGGAGATATGCGCGCTCGAATAGACATAGCCGTTGCCGACGCGGTGCTGGAGCGGGATGCGCCAGCGCCAGCCCGCCTTCATCGCGGCGGCGCGCGTCAGGGGTTCGATCGGCCCCGGCGGCGGGGCGCAGGGCAAAGCGGCGGCACGGTCGCAGGGGAGCCATTGCGACCAATCCTCCCATTCCGCGCCGAGCGTCGCGCCGAGGAGGAGCGAACGGAAGCCCGAGCAGTCGACGAACAGATCGCCCTCGATACGCCGACCGTCGGCGAGCTTCAGCGCGGTGACGTCGCCGCTCTCATTGTCCTGCTCGACCTCGACGACGCGGCCCTCGGTGCGGGCGGCGCCCCGAGCGGTCGCGTAGCTGCGCAGGTACGGGCCGAACAGGGTCGCGTCGAACTGATAGGCATAGTTGATCGTCGAGAGGAGGGAGCGCGGATCGGCCGACGGCGGCACGAAGCGACGGGCGGCGGCCATGACGTTGGCCAGCGAATAATCGAACAGGCTGTCGCGCCGGCCGGCGGCGCGCAGCCGCAGCCAGTAATGGTGGAAAGGGACGCCGTCGACCGGCCGGGCGAAGTCGCCGAACGGGTGGAGATAGGAGGTGCCGATCCGGCCGAAGTCGCGAAAGTCGATGCCGAGCTTGAAGGTGGCGTGGGTCGCCCGCATGAAATCGGCCTCGTCGATGCCGAGGCTTTCAACGAAGAGGCGCAGGTGCGGGAGCGTCGCCTCGCCGACGCCGACGATGCCGATCTCCTCCGACTCGATCAGCTCGACGGAGCAGGCGTGCGGAAGCTGGGCGACGAGCGCCGATGCCGCCATCCAGCCGGCGGTGCCGCCGCCGAGGATCACGACTTTGGTGAGTCTCTCCGGCACCCGTCTCCCCTGCCCATTCGTGCTCCCCGGCGAAAGCCGGGGTCCAGTTGCCGAGTCCGTTCCGGGCCCCGGCTTTCGCCGGGGAGCAGGGGACTCCGTCGCTTCTCTACCGCCTGCCGGGCCTTTCGTACGGGCCGCCACACCCTCCGCCAAGCCGGAGGATTGACCTAAATTGGGTCCCCGAAGCCACACTTATGATAAATCTTATAAATGTATTGTGCCGCCGCGCACGTCTGGATTATGTCGGCAACGTTACGGGTCCCGACAGAGGACCGCTCGACATGCCCGGGGAGGCCTGAATATGCGCGTCAAGACACTCGTCCTCGGTTCCGCTTCGCTCACCATCCTCGCCCTCACGGCCTCGCCGGCTTTTGCGCAGACGGGCACGCCGGGCAACGACCAGCCCGCGAGCGGCACCCCTGCCCCGGGCAGCACGACGCCGAACAGCGGCACGCCCGATGCCAATGGAGGCGACGAGGGGATCGTCGTTACCGGCCTCCGCCGCAGCCTCCAGTCGGCGCAGGGTCTGAAGCGCAATTCCGTGCAGCAGATCGACGCGATCGTCGCGGAGGATATCGGCAAGCTTCCCGACATCGCGGTGTCGGATACGGCCGCGCGCATTCCGGGCGTGCAAGTCGACCGCGGCGGCGGCGAGGCGGGCCGGGTGCTCATCCGCGGCCTGCCCGATTTCACGACCACCTATAACGGGCGCGAGATCTTCACCGCCGAGACGCGCCTCGTCGCGCTCCAGGACTTTCCCGCCGCGAACATCGCCGCGCTCGAGGTCTACAAGACCACGACGGCGGACTTGGTCGAGGCGGGCCTCGCCGGCCTGGTCAACGTGCGGTCGCGCCGCCCGTTCGATTTCCACGGCTTCGAGCTGGCAGGCTCGGCCTGGGCGCTCTACCCGAAGCAGTCGGGCAAGGTGACGCCGAACGGCAACCTCCTCATCTCCGACCGGTGGAGCACCGGTGCCGGCGAGTTCGGCGCGCTGATCAACTTCTCCTATACCGAGCTCCAGTATCTGGACTCCGAGCGGTCCAACACGGACTTCATCGCCGACCCGACGATCAACGGGCAGCATGTCCGCCTGCCCGACATCCAGCGCATCTTCTACGGGACCGGGGACCGGAGCCGTCCTTCGGTCAACGGGGCGCTGCAGTGGCGGCCGCATCCGGGGCTCGAATTCTACGCCGAAGGCCTCTGGCAGGGCTTCCGCAACAAGGTGGCCGACCATCAGATCTCGGTGCCTTTGTGGGGCGGCCAGCAATATACGAATATCCAGCTGCGCCCGGGCACCAACCTCGTCGAGAGCGGCACCGTCGTGAATCCGTTCCGCCCCGACGGCTTCCAGGGCGGCACCTACAACAGGACCGATACGTACCAGTTCGCGATCGGCGGCAGCTACGATTCGGGCGGGCTCCACGTGTCGGGCGATCTCGCGCGGACCGACACCACCTTCAAGGGCTCGACCGAGAGCGTCGACTATGCGTTCGCCAACCCCCAGACGGTGAACTTCTTCCTCGACACGGCCGGCGGCAATCACGGTCCCGAGTTCAGCTTCCAGAATTTCGATCCGGCGAACCCCGCCAATTACATCTTCCGAGGCTTCTACGAGGAAGCGCAGGTCGCGCATGGCGACGACTGGCAGGCCCGTCTCGACCTCACCTACGAGCCGGGCTGGTCCTTCCTGACGAAGATCGAGGCGGGTGTCCGCTACACCGACCGCGACGCGCATCGCGAGTTCGGCAACCATTACGGCAATTTCGAGAGCAGGCGCATCCCCATCTCGCAGGTGCCGCTCGACTACGAGCTGTTCCACTCGGGCTTCCGCGGCAGCGACATCCAGGATTTCCGCGTCTGGCTCGCCCCGACCTATGCGAGCATCCGTCAGAACCGGGTCGCGATGCGTGACTTCATCATCGGACTGGGCCAGCCGGACGTGCCGCCCAGCTTTGGCGTCTTCACCGAAGGGCCGCCCGCTGCGGATCCGCTGCAGACCTACGACGCGAACGAGAAGACCTACGCCGGCTATGGCCAGATCCGCTACGCGTTCGGTTCGGGCATCCGCGTCGACGGAGCGATCGGCCTCCGCGCGGTTAGGACGGAATCGCAGATCGCGGGCACGTCGAACGTCAACGGCGTCTTCACGCCCGTCTCGGTCAAGAGCAGCTATACCGACTGGCTGCCCAATGCGAGCATGCGGATCCGCTTCACCTCGGACTTCCAGCTACGGCTTTCGGCTACCGAGACGCGCACCAAGCCGACCTTTGCCCAGCTCAATCCATCGGCGACCGTCGGCTCGCCGCCGTCCAACTGCAATACCGGCAGCGGCAGCGATCCCTTCGCGTGCGCGCGGACCGGCGGAGGCGGCAACCCGTTCCTGAAGCCGCTCGAATCGACCAATTACGATGCGTCGCTCGAATATTATTTCTCGCGCGCCGGCTTCGCCTCCTTCGCCGTGTTCCGGCGGGACATGAAGAACTTCATCGTCAACCGGACCTTCCGCTACATCGATCCGACGCTCGGGCCGCTGGTCCTCACCGGCCCGGTCAACCTCGCCACGGAGAAGATCGACGGCGCCGAGGCCCAGTTCACCACCTTCTTCGACTTTGCGTCGCTGCCGGGCTGGATGCACGGCTTTGGCGTGCAGGCGAACGCGACCTATCTCCACGCCAGGCCCCAGCTCACCGACATCTCGAAATGGGCGTTCAACCTCGCCGGCTTCTACGAGGGCGGCGGGCTGACGGTGCGCCTGTCCTACAACCGGCGCAGCTCCTTCCTCACCACCGTCCAGGATCGCGGCGACGACCAATATTTCGAACGGGCGCGGCCGGTGTCGCGGCTGGACCTGTCGACGAGCTACGTCCTCACCGACAACGTCACCCTGTTCTTCGACTGGACCAACATGCTCGGCAATCCGTTCCGCTCCGACCTCAGCTCGGCGCGGGCGGGGGCGTCGCGCGAGACATATCCGCGCTTCGTCCGCTACGAGGAGACGATCTTCTCGGGCGGCGTGCGGTTCCGGTTCTAGGGGCTGCTCGACTCGCCGCCCGAACGGGCGTCGATCGCGGCTATTCCTGTTCCCCGGCGAAAGCCGGGGTCCAGCTGCACGAGCGTTCGACTGAACCCCGGCCTTCGCCGGGGAACGGTTATGGCTTGGCCGCCGGCCGGATCGTCGGCCCGATCACCGGTTTCCCGTCCCGCCAGGCCATCGGCGAGATATAGAGCCAGCGGATCGGATCGAGCGGGCGGCAGCCCGGGTTCACTGACCAGGCGTGGTAGGCGAGGAACCAGCGGGTGCCGACCTGGAACGGGGCCTGGTGGCCGGGACCGCTGATGCAGCCGGCATTGCCCATGCGGCTGAAGAGCAGGGGCTCGGGCGCCTTGGTGCAGGGGCCGGTGGGGCCGGTGCAGGTCGCATAGCCCATCGAATAAGGCGACAGCCGCTCATTCTCCGGCCAGCCGAAATAGCCGGCGGAGAAGAAGAGGACGTAATTGCCGTCCATCTTCACCATCGACGGCGCCTCGATCACGTCGAGCTCCCAATTCTTCGGATTGCTGCGCAGCAATTCGACCGGCTCGCCGGCGAGGCCCAGCCCGTCGGGCGTCATTTTCTGGACGTAGAGGCCGGCGGGCTTGTGCACCGCATTCCCGTCATTCTTGAAATAGAGGTAGAGGCTGCCGTCGCTGTCGCGGAAGGCGTCGGGATCGATCGAACCGCCGAGCTCGAGCTGGCAGACGAGCGGCGCCGGCGCGTCCGAGACGAACGGCCCGGCGGCGTCGGCGGAGGTGCCGGCGCCGATGCACTGGCGGCCGGTCTTTTTGTCCTTGGCCGTGAAATAGAGGACGAAGCCCTTGTCGGTCTTCAGCACCTCGGGCGCCCAGGTCCAGCCGCCCTTCGCCCAGGCGGGGAGGACGGGCAGGGCATCGTGCTTCTTCCCGTCCGGGTCGCGCAATATCTCCCAGTGGAGCAGATCGTGGGAGATCGCCGTCTGGACGTTGGCGCCGCCGCCGATCGGATTGGTCGAATAAGCGAGGAAGCGGTCGCCGTCGGGGAGGACGAAGGGGTCGGCGAAGTCGCTGGTGAGCGAGGGCACGAAGGGCGGCGGCGCATCGGCCGCGGGCGCCGCGGCCGGCATGGCGAGCGCGGCGCCGGCGGCGAGCAGGGCGCGGAGGGTGGAACCGAGGGGGCGGCGGCTGGATTTCGGCACGGGCGGATTCCTTGTTTCGCCGCCCTTATTATCATATCAATCGGATCATCAAAGGGCCGGCGCGAACGACTGGCCGTAGGGGAGGTCCGGATGCGGAAGCGGAGGTGGCTGATGATGGTCGCGGCGGCGGCGGGCCTTGGCGGATCGGCGGAGGCGGCGAGCGTGTCGCGCGCGCCGTTCGGCACCCTCGCGGACGGGCAGAAGGTCGAGGCGATCACGCTCGCCAACGGCCACGGCATGTCGGCGCGGATCATCACCTACGGCGCCTCGATCCAGTCGGTCACCGTGCCCGACCGGCACGGGCGGGGCGCCGACGTCGCGCTCGGCTATGCGACCCTCGCCGACTATGTCGACAAGCCGCAATATTTCGGCTCGACCGTCGGCCGCGTCGCCAACCGCATCGCCGGCGGCCGCTTCACCCTCGACGGCAAGACCTACCAGGTGCCGGTCAACAACGGCCCCAATTCGCTCCACGGCGGCACCAAGGGGTTCGACAAGCTCGTCTGGGAAGTGACGGGGACGAAGGACGGCCCGTCGGCGAGCGTCACCCTGCGGCTGGTCAGCCCCGACGGCGACATGGGCTATCCCGGCACGCTCACCGTCACCGCCACCTACGCGCTGAGCGAGAAGAACGAGCTATCGGTCGAGTATAAAGCGACGACGGACCGGACGACCGTCGTCAACCTCTCCAATCATGCCTATTGGAACCTCGCCGGCGAGGGCTCGGCCGAGGGGGCGATGGGGCATTTGCTGACCATCCCCGCCGAGACCTACAGCCCGACCGACGCGACCGCGATCCCGACCGGCGAGTTCCGACCCGTCGCCGGCACCGTCTTCGATTTCCGCCGGCCGACTCCGATCGGCGCGCGGGTACGCGACGCGTCGGACCGGCAGATCGTCTACGGCCGCGGCTACGATCATAATTGGGCGATCGCCCGCACGCTCTCGACCGAGCCGCGGCTGCTTGCGCGGGTCGAGGAGCCGGGCTCCGGGCGCGTGATGGAGATATTGTCCAACCAGCCGGGCCTCCAATTCTATTCGGGCAACTTCCTCGACGCGACGACGTCGGGGAAGGCGGGCAAGCTCTACCGCGAGGGCGACGCGATCGTGCTCGAGCCGCAGATGTTCCCCGACACGCCGAACCGGCCCGAATTCGGATCGGTGCGGCTGGAGCCGGGCCAGACCTACCGCAACATCATCATCTGGCGCTTCTCGGCGCATTGAGCCGAGGGGTGCCGGGGGGAGGACAAGAGGATGATGCCAAGAGAGATTCGGCCTGAAATCCCCTCCCCCTGGAGGGGGAGGGCAGGGTGGGGGTGTTCGGCGTCTGAGCTGAGTTCTCGGAGGCCGAGCCCCCTCACCCCAACCCTCTCCCCGCCGGGGAGAGGGAGTCTTGGTGCAACGCTTGCGCTCCGATTCATCCAGCTTCTTGGGATCGTGCTGGCCGGCGCCCTGCTGGCTGCGCCGCTCCCGCTTGCCGCGGCGCCGGGGGACGGCACGCGCTGGACCCCGGCCGAGGCCAATGCCTGGTATGCGAAGCAACCCTGGCTGACCGGCGCCAACTTCATCCCCGCCGACGCGATCAACGAGCTTGAAATGTGGCAGGCGGCGACCTTCGACCCGGCCGAGATCGACCGCGAGCTGGGCTGGGCGCAGGCCGAGTACGGCATGAACACGATGCGCGTCTTCCTCCACGATCTCGCCTGGAAGCAGGATCCGGAGGGGTTCAAGAAACGGATCGACCAGTTCCTCGCCATCGCGGCGCGCCACAATATCCGGCCGGTCTTCGTCCTGTTCGACAGCTGCTGGGATCCGGACCCGAAGATCGGGCCGCAGCATCCGCCGATCCCCGGCGTCCACAATTCGGGCTGGCTGCGGAGCCCCGGCCGCGCCGCCCTGATGGACCCGGCGCAGGAGCCGCGGCTTCGCGCCTATGTCGAGGATGTGGTCGGCAGCTTCGGGAAGGACCCGCGGGTCCTCGCTTGGGACGTCTGGAACGAGCCCGACAATCTCGCCGGCGGCGACTATCCGGAGGCGCGGCGCGCACTCGAGGAAGCGCGGGTGGCGGAGCTGCTGCCGAGGGTCTTCGCCTGGGCGCGCGGGCGGCATCCCACGCAGCCTCTCACCAGCGGCATCTGGAGCGGCAGCGACTGGTCGCCGGGAGCGGCGCTCAATCCGGTCCAGCGCGTCCAGCTCGGCGAGTCGGACGTGATCAGCTTCCACGATTACAGCTGGCCCGAGACGTTCGAGCGCCGCGTCGCCCAGCTGAAGCTCTGGGGCCGGCCCCTCCTCTGCACCGAATGGATGGCCCGCAGCGCCGGCTCGACGGTGGACACGGTGCTGCCGATCGGCCGGCGCGAGAATGTCGGGATGATCAACTGGGGCTTCGCGAAGGGCAAGATCCAGACCTGGCTCCCCTGGGACAGCTGGCAGCGCCCCTACACGCTCAAGGAGCCGACCATCTGGTTCCACGATCTGGTGAAGGGGGATGGGACGCCCTACCGGGAGCGGGAGGCTGAGATTTTCAGGGGGCTTCGGGCGGCGGGGGCGCGGTAGCCTTCGCGTTGCCTGCTCCCCGGCGAAAGCCGGGGCCCGGTAGGGCAGTGGTGTCCAGCTCCGGGCTGCATTCCACGGCCGGCATGCGTTCCAGCTCCCACTGGGCCCGGTCTCCGCCGGGGAGCAGCCAACGGGAAAGCCTCACCCCTGCTCCCGCGCCGCCCGCTGGAAGAGCCAGGCGGAGAGCAGCCACGGCAGCGCGAAGGCGGCGCTGACGATGCCGCCGCGCGGGTCGGCGGGCATTCCGGCGATGGCGACGCAGGCGTGGGCGATGCCGGCGGCGAGCATGGCGCCGGCCATTCCCGCGGCGCGAAAGCGGGCGATGATCGCGCCGGTCAGCGCGACGGCGATCACGCCGATGAAAAGCAGATTGTAGGGATTGTCCTCCGATCCGATCATTCCGACCGCGCCGTTCGCCCAGACAATCAGGAAGGCCGCCGCCAGCGCGGCGCCGGCGCCGCCGCGATAGGCGCCGTTGCTGTTCATCCGCACCGCGAGCTCGAACAGGCCGCCGACGCCGCCGATCAGCACGGCCGCGAAGAGGAAGTCGAAGCCGGTCCAGTTCACCCCGGAATCGAATTGCATCGCAACCGCCGGCAGCAGCAGCAAGCCTGCGGCCAGCGACCAGCCTGCCACGCGCCAGCCTCTCCCCTGCCGCATCTCGCTTCCGTTCGTCATTGCCGCCACCTTCCGTCTCCCTGTCGACCGGCCTTGTGTGAATTGCCTTATGGAGCGGCGCCTTGCAGCCATGACGTGGGCGAAAAGGAGAAACTGTGCAGATGAGGGGGCGGGAGCCGCCGGCCGCCCCGACACCCTCTTCCGCGAACGGGAAACCCTACCTACATTGGAGGGGACGATGTTCCAGTCCCTTCCCATGGCTGCCGTCGCGCTTGTCGCCGCCTTCTTCGTCGTCATCCTGCTGCTGCAGCGAATCCCCTATGTCGGCGCGGCGATCCGCCTCGGTTTCTCGCTCTGCCTGGTCGCCGCCCTCGTCGTCCTTCTCGCCGAGCGGGCGCCGATGAGCCCCTTCCTCGCGCCCTTCGCCGACCGGCTCCATCTCGACGGCCAGCAGGTGGTGGGGAAGGAGGTGCGGATCCCGATGTCGTCCACCGGCCATTTCGTCGCCACGGTCAGCATCAACGGCTTCAAGCGCCGCATGCTCGTCGACACCGGCGCCACCGTGACCGCCCTCTCCACCGACACCGCCGAGGCGGCCGGGCTCGAGCCCGATCCGGTGCCCGTCCCCGTGATCCTCCAGACCGCGAACGGCGCCGTCCGGGCGCAGACGTCGACCGTCCCGGAGCTCCGCCTCGGCTCCATCGTCGCGCGCGACCTCAAGGTCGTCGTCTCGCCAGCCTTCGGCGATCTCGACGTGCTGGGCATGAACTTCCTCTCGAAGCTGGCCTCCTGGCGCGTCGAGAAAAATGTGCTGGTGCTCGTGCCGCACCACCCGCAGGCGGTGACGAAGGCGTAAAATCGCCGACACAGTCGCTGGCGCACGGACTCATATTCGGACTGTCGTCCGAAGGGCCGGAACGCGTGGCTCCGCCCGACAATGACCTCTTGGCAATCTCTACCGATGTGATAGACTTATGGCAGCACCTGGAGAAGGATGCCGCCGATGAAGGTTCGTCCGTCCGTCGCTTCGTTTCTCGCTTTCCCGCTCTGCCTCGCCGCCTGCTCGACCGGAGCGCCGCCGCCGGGCGGGCGCTCCCCCGACCGCACCGAATCGGCCGCCGCCGAGGCGGACGACACCGCCTCCGCGGATGCCTCGGTGACCACCACCCACAGGAGCGCGTGGAGCATCGGCGGCCTGATCGAGGGCGGGACAGAGACCACCCGCACCGAGCCGGGGACCGCGCCGCCCGCGCCGCCGCCCGCCGAGGAGCCGCCGCAGCCCGAGCCCGCGGTGCAGGCCGGCCTCCTCACCGCCGGCGATCATGACGATCTGCTCAACCCCGATCTCTACGCCGATTATGCCGGCCGCTTCCTGCAGCAGCATGGCGGCGACCTGCCCTTCGTCGACACGCGCACGCGGGTGGCGGTGAAGCTGGTCGATGCGGGCGGGCGGCCGGTGCCGTTTGCCCATGTCGCGGTCGCGCGGGCGGGCAATCCGCTCCAGCTGGTCAGCGCCGCCGACGGAACGGCGTCCTTCTACCCGCGCTTCGACCATGTGCCGGCGCGCACCACGCTGCAGGTCGCCTCCGTCGCCGGCAATGCGAGTCGCGCGCTCGATCTCGGCAGCGTCGGCGGTCGACGCGTGACGATGGCGCTGCCCGGCGCCGCGCCAGCCGTTTCCGCGCTGGACCTCGCTTTGGTCGTCGACACGACCGGAAGCATGGGCGACGAGATGGCCTATCTCCAGGCCGAGCTCGACGCGATCGTCGCGCGGCTGAAGCGCGAAGCGGGCAATCTCGACCTTCGCATCGGCCTCATCGTCTATCGCGACAATGGCGACGATTATGTCGTCCGCTCGACCCCGCTCACCGCCAATATCGGCGCGCTCCGGGCGACGCTGGCGCGGCAGGAGGCCGGCGGCGGCGGCGACACGCCCGAGGCGGTCGACCAGGCCGTCGCCGCGGCCGAGCGCATGCAATGGCGGCCAGGCGCGGCGAAGGCGATGTTGCTCGTCGCCGATGCGCCGCCCCACGAGGAAGGGATCGCGCCGACCCTCGCCAGCACCGAGCGCCTGCGCGCCCGCGGCGTCCAGATCGTGCCGGTCGCGGCGAGCGGGGTCGAGGAGAGCGCCGAATATGTGATGCGCACGATGGCCGCGCTCACCCAGGGCCGCTACATCTTCCTCACCGACGACAGCGGCGTCGGCAACGCGCACGCCGAGCCGGACGTCGCCTGCTATCTGGTGACGCGTCTCGACGGCCTCATCGCGCGGGTGCTGGCCGGCATCGTCCAGGGCCGCCGCATCGAGCCGGCGCGGGGCGAGGTGGTTCGTGCCGTCGGCGACTACGATCATGGCCGCTGCCGGCGGACGGGGCTGGCATCGGGGCAGGGTTAGCGAGGAACGTTACCCCACGCGCTTCCCGGCTTGCGAAGAGCATGCACGCGGATCACTAGACACCATGCTGATCCGCCCCGCCCTTGCCGATGATCGCCCCGTCATCTGGAGCATCATCGGGCCCGTGATCTGCGCCGGGGAGACCTATGCGCTCGACCGCGACATGAGCGAGGAGGCGGCGCTCGCTTACTGGACCGGGCCGGACAGGGAGGCGTTCGTCGCCGAGGAGGACGGCGAGATCCTCGGCACTTATTATTTGCGGGCGAACCAGACGGGCGGCGGGAGCCACGTCTGCAATTGCGGCTACATGACGGCCCCGGCGGCGGCCGGCCGCGGGATCGCCCGCCGCATGTGCCTCCATTCGCTCGATCGCGCCCGGGCCCGGGGCTATCGTGCGATGCAGTTCAACTTCGTCGTCAGCACGAACGAACGGGCGGTCCGGCTCTGGGAGTCGCTCGGCTTCGCCATCGTCGGCCGCCTGCCGGGCGCCTTCGATCATCCGGCACATGGCTTCGTCGACGCGCTGATCATGTTCCAGTCGCTGGAGCCGGAAGCTTGCCGCTCGTCCGCTGGGACGATGGTCAAGGGCATTGGACCCGCCGCCGCGACCGGCTAAACTGAGGCAACTGCCCAGCTGGGAGGCACGACGATGCCCGCTTCGGTCAAGGATATGCTCGCCACCGCGAATGCGTCGGTGCCAAGGGTCGCGCCTGACGAGGCGCGGCGATTGATCGATGAGCAGGGCGCGCTTCTCGTCGACGTGCGGGATGCGCCCGAGCTTGGCCAGACCGGCAAGCTCAAGGATGCCGTGAACGTCTCCCGGGGGATGCTGGAGTTCCGCGCCGACGGCGCCGGCCCCTATCATAATCCGGAGTTCCGGACCGACCGGCCGGTGATCCTCTATTGCGCTTCGGGCGGACGTTCGGCGCTGTCCGCCCAGACGCTGCAGCAGATGGGCTACGAGAAGGTCTACAATCTGGGCGGCTTCAAGGACGCGGCGGACGCAGGGTTCCCGACGGAAGCTGCGTAGGGGCGCCTCGAGGGCCTGTATTCGGCCGCCCTCCAGACGTTCAGCGGCTCGCCGTGTCGATCGTCTGGATCGGCTCGGCCGCGCCCGCCGGCGCCTGCTGCGCGAAGTCGGGCACGTCGTCGACCACCGTGACGGTGGCGCCCAGGTCGGCGATCCCGAACAATTTCTTCGCGAAGGCGGCGGGGAGGCGGACGCAGCCGTGGGAAGCGGGTTCGCCCGTCACCTTGCCGGCGTGGAGCGCAACGCCGTCCCAGGTCAGGCGCAGCATCCACGGCATCGGCGCGTCGTCGTAGAGATTCGAATGATGGTCCCTGTCCTTTTCGAGGATCGGGAAGGTGCCGGTCGGCGTGTCGTAGCCGGCGACGCCGGTCGAGACGCTCGACACGCCGACGAGCGTCGGGCCGCGCCAGACGAAGGCGAGCTGGAGCGGGATGCTGACGAGAACCCGCACCGGTCCCGCCGCCGAGCCGTCGTCGCGCCAGACGTAGCGGCCCGGCGCCACCGCGGGGACGATCGTCGCGGCCGATGTTGCGGCCGGCGCGGCGGCCGACGCATCGCCCTGCGCCTGCAGGGCGGTGACGGGAAGGGTGGAGAGGAAAAAGGCGACGGCAATGCGCCGCGCGAACGGCAGGTACGCCTCACGCATACTGACCTCCGATACTCTGGAGCGGCGCCCGCATCGAAGCGCGAGAGCCTGTTGGCCGCATTAACGCGCATTTGGGAAAACGGTGCCGTGGGTGCGCGCTTTTGCGGGAGTGCGGCGCTGCGGGCGCCGCGGCGCCGAGGCTTCCGATCGGGTTCACGCGAAGGCGCGAAGGGGGCGGGTGGTCCTCCTTCTCCCCGTCATCCCGGCGCAGGCCGGGATCTCGGCACGGCGTCGACGCCCTTCCGGCATGAGGCCCCGGCGTTCGCCCGGGTGACGGAGGGGGCGGCGAGGCAAAGCGTTGCGCCTTTCGCTCGTCGCGGCCCTCTTCGCGCCTTCGCGTCTTCGCGTGAACAAAAGGCAGGATTTCCGCGGGCAGGGCGCTCGCCGAAAGCATCGTCCAACGATCCGTTAACCCTCCCGTGGCATTCGGGCGCCGTCAGGAGGCGTTGCGAATGCATCTCGCTTGGCGATCGGACGACAATGGCGGCCGGGGCGTCATGCCCGTGCTTCGCGCCCTTCGCTGGGAGGCGCTGCTCGGCCTCGGCGTGGCGAGCGCGCTCGCGGTGCTGGTCGCCATCGGCGCCAACGGCTGGACGGCGGCGCGCGAACGCCATTCCTCGGAAGCCTGGGAGCTGCACACGATCGACGTGCTGCGCGGCGCGGCGGAGCTCGAAGCCGCCGTCACCGGCGCGGCGGCGTCGGAACGCGCCTATCTGCTGAGCCGCGATCCGGGCCATGCGCGGATGTTCGACCGCCACCGGGAGGAGGCGGTGCGCGCGGAAGGACGGCTGCTCGCGCTCACCGCCGACAATGCGGGCCAGCAGCGCAAGCTTGCACGCCTGCGCCGGCTCGTCGGCGATTATTTCGCCTCGCTCCGCGCCGAGATGGGGGCGGCGCGCGCGGCGGGATCGGGCACCGCCGACCGCGCCTCGGTGACCGACGAACGGCTCGATGCGGTGCTCGCCACCTTGTCGGCGAGCCGCGGCCTCGAGCGGCGGCTGCTCGCCGAGCGCAACGCGGTGAACAGCGCGGCAGCGTCGCGCACGGAGGGTCTCGGCTATCTGGTGCTCGCGCTCGGCTTCACCCTCCTGCTCATCGCCGCCTTCGAGGCGCGGGCGATCCTCCGCGCCGTCCGGGCGAAGGACGAGGCTCTGGCCGAGCTGCGCCGCGTCTCGATGACCGACGAGCTGACCCAGCTCGCCAATCGCCGCCACTTCTTCGCGCGGCTGGCCGAGGAGCTGGCGCGCGCGGCGCGGCAGTCGACGCCGCTCGCGGTCGCCATCCTCGACGTCGACCATTTCAAGCAGATCAACGATGGCTGGGGCCATGCAGCGGGCGACGCGGTGCTGCGCGAGACGGCGGCGCGGCTGGAGCAGGCGACGCGCGCCGGCGAGCTGGTCGGGCGGATCGGCGGCGAGGAATTCGCCGTGCTCCTTCCCGGCGCCGCGCCCGACCAGGCCTGGCGCGTCTGCGACCGCCTCCGCGAGGCGCAGAGCGCGCCGATCGCGCTTCCCGGCGGCGACACGGTCCGCTCCACTTTGAGCGGCGGCGTCGCCGTGCTCATCGACGGCGAGAGCGCCGAACGCCTGATGGCCCGCGCCGACCGCGCCCTCTACACCGCCAAGCATGACGGCCGCGACCAGGTGAAGCTCGCGGCGTGAGGACCAATCGCCCCGGGGGCGGTGCGCTTCGGGCTTCCATAGGGTTCACGCGAAGACGCGAAGACGCGAAGGGCGTTTGCCGGGAAGGCCCCGTCCTTCCACTCACCATCATCCCGGCGCAAGCGGGGATCTCGGCACGGCGTCGGCGACCGCCCGACACGAGACCCCGGCGTTCGCCGGGGGTGACGTGGGAAAGAGAGGCGCGGCGCTTTTCGAAGGTTCGGGGACCCTCGCGTCTTCGCGTCTTCGCGTGAACCAATGGCGGGGGCCGGACGCACGCTCAGCGGCACCCGCTACGGCACGACCTCGGCGTAACCCGGATCGATGTCCACGGCGCGCTGCTCGTCGCGGCGGGCGCGGGCGTTGGCGCCTTGCTCGCGGAGGATGAGGCTTCGGTTATAGTAGTTGCGCGCCTCGCCGGGGGCGAGCTTCACCGCGCGGTCGAGGTCGGCGAGGGCGCGGCCCAGGTCGCCGTTGCGGCGATACGCAAGGCCGCGGTTGAGATAGGCGAAGGAGGATCTGGGCGCGGCGGCGATGGCGCGGTCGAAGGCGCCGATCGCCTGCTCGGTGTCGCCCTCCCAGGCGAGCCCGAGCCCCTCGGCCAGCTGGGTGCCCGCCTCGCCCTTCGCCGCGCGGCCGACGCGCTTGCGGCATGAGGCGAGGTTGCGGCGGGGGTCTTCGACCGTGCAGGCGTTCCAGTCCCCGCTGCGCGGCGCCCGGATGCGGGTGCCGGTGACGGCGATGGCCATGTCCGCATTCTCCTCCACGGCGGCGGGCGGCGGCGCCGCTGGAGCGGGAATCCGCGTTCCCGTGACGATGGGCTGCTCGGCGGTACCGGGGCCCATCTTGCCGGATGCGCGGGCGGACGTGCGGGCGTCGGCCAGCTGCGTCGCCGGGACAGGCGGCGGCGGAGCCGGTTCGGCGGCGCGCGCGGCTTCGGCCGGGCGGGCCGGAGCTCGGGCGGATATGGAGTCGATCGCGGCTCCCGCGTCCGCCGCGGCTCGGGCGGTTTCCTGCGGCGGAGGCGGGGGCGAAACGGGGCGCGGCGCCGCGGCGGGTGAGGCCGGGCTCGCGTCGGCCATCTCGGCGGCTGCGTTCGACGGCGAATCTGCCGACGCAGGGGCCGAATGCGGCCGGCTCGGCTTTATGCCGGGTGGCTGCCACATATTCTGCCAGGCGATCGGCCCTCCGATCAAGGCGAGCAGGGCTGCGCTGATCAGCGCCCCGGCAAGGCCGCGATGGGAGGAGGCCCAGCCGAGCAGCGGACGCGCCGGACGCGGCCGGCCGGTGGAGGCTTGCGGCGCCTCGCCGTCGAAGCGCCGCAGCGCCGCGTCGATCGCCGCGGCGCGCCTGGCCGGCGCCGGCTGGGGCGGCGTCGGCAGGAAGGCGGCGATGTCGTCCTCGCCCGCCATTCACCATCCTCCGCGGGAGCGGGATGCGGCGGCCGCCCGGGTTCGGGTGCGCGTGCGAAAGGAGGGAAAAAGCGGCATCGCCCTTGCCTTATAACGAAAGGCGCGCGCCGGTCGAACGCGGGATGTGAAGCCCGGGCCGACCGGCCGCCTCCTGGCTCAGCCCGGCATGGACGGCGCGGCGCGCACCGGGATCGGCCGGCCCCGATCCTGGAACGACCCCCATCCCGCCCGGCGGCAGCGGCCGCGATCGTAATCGCCGATGGCGCGGATCACCTCATCCTCGCGCGGCTCGATGCGGCGGCCCTGGACGATTCCCGCCAGCACCCGGGCGATCAAATTGTCGAGGTGGGTCACGAGATAGCAGTCCACGTCGGGTTCGGCATGCGGGTTGCCGACGCCGCTGTCGTCGGTGAGGAAGATATAGCGGGTCTGGGTCAGGGCGGCCATCATGCGCATGACATATTGGGCCGTGTCGTCGACCCCGCTCGCCGCGACGGGGACGATCCGCACGCCCCGGGTGCGCAGGCGCTCGGTGCTGGCGAGGGTCGGGGCGATCCGCTCGTCGTGAGGCGGCGCGTCGGCGACGAACAGCATCGCCTTCGCCGCGCCCGGCCGCCACTGCAGGCGCTCGGCCGCGGCGAAGGCCTGGTCGACCGCTTCGGGCATGTCGCCGCCGCCTGTCGCCTCCTGCCGCGCGAGGATCGCGCGCAGCTCCCCGATATCGCCGGTGAGCGGCGTGGAGCGGACGACATATGCGTCGCCCGTGTCGCGATAGACGATGAGGCCGATCCTGAGGTCGAGATTGCCCGCCTCGCGCTTCAGCCGCGCGACGATCGCGTCGAGCTCGGTCTGGAGATAGGCCATCTCGTCGCCCATGCTGCCGGTCGTGTCGACGACCAAAGCGAGGTCCAGCGCCGAGACGGCGGGCGCGGTGCCCGGCAATGCCATTCTTATCCAGCGGCCGCCGGCGCCGCCGAGGTCCAGCGCGCGGGAGGCATTGCCGGCGGCGGACACGACCTGCAGCGTGGTGCGCGCCGGCACATGATCGAAGCGCGGATAGAAGGAGACGATGCCGTCGGCGGTGCTGACCAGCTGCAGCGGAACGCCCGCCCGCGCGACCGTGACCCGTGCGAGCGGCACCGGCCGCCCGCGCGCGTCGATCAGCTTCACCGCGACGCGGGTGCGGGTGTCGACGAAGGGGAGGTTGGCGCCATTCTGCTGGAGGAAGCGGCCGGCATAATCGGCATAGAGCTGCGGATTGAGCAGATCGTCATGGTCGCCCGCGGTGAGCAGGCCGGCCTGCGCTTCCGGCCCGGGAGTCCGCGACCGCCACCGCGCCGTGCCGGGCTCGGTGCGGGCGGTCTCTGTCCGACCTTTGGGGGAAGGGACGCGCGATCGGGCGATGCGGGTCCCGGTGACGGCGATCGCGGCATCCGCCGATTCGGCCGCGGGCGCCGCGGAAGGGGGTGACGCCGGCGGACTCTCCTGGGAAGCGGTGGCCGGCGCGGCATCCGATGCCTCGGGCGCGGGCACCGCTCGAAGGCCGGGGCTGGGAATTCGGGTCGAGGTTTCGACAATGGCGTCATTGTCCTCCGCCTCCGTCGCGGCCGGAGGAGGATTGGGTTGTTCGACGCCGGACCTCGCGCAGGAGGCGAGCGCACCGGCGGCGAGCGCCAGCGCCATCATTTTGTGTAAACGCGACATTTGGGTCTCCCTGATGATTGCGGCGCACGATCGTCCGCCAATCACTGGGACGCGGCTGCCCGGGAGATCCTTGGGAAAGTTTTCGAGAAATTCGGCCGGGCCGCCGCCGCGGGATCAGCCGCGCTCCCCGGCGAGGAGGCGCCGGACCTCGTGCATCCGCCACGAGACGGTCGTTTCAGCGACGCCGAGGATCTCGGCCGCCTCGGCATGGGTGAGCTGCTCGCCGGCAACAAGGACCGCCGCGTCGCGGTAAGCGGGCTTCAGCCGCGCGATCGCGCTCCTCAGCCAGAGCGCGTCGTGAAGGTCGCGCCCGTCCGGCGGCGAGGCGAGCCCCGCCAGCACCGCCAAGCGCCCGGTGAAGGCGCCGAGCGAGCGGCGGCGCCGGCGCAAGTCGCGGCAGGCGTTGAAGACGATGCCGGTGAGCCAGGTGGTGAACTTCGCCTCGCCGCGGAAGCTGCCGATCTTCTCGACCAGGGCGCAGCAGACGTCCTGCGCGATGTCGTCCGCATCGGCGCGCGAACCGATCAGGCGCCAGGCGAGGCCGTGGATACGCGCATAATGGCGCTCGAGCAGGGCCGCGAAGGCGTCGCGGTCCCCCCCGGCCGCAGCGGCGGCGAGAGCGGTGTCGGGATCATGCACGGGATCAGGCATCGATCGTCACCGGTCCCGATCCCCCCTGCCGCCGGCCGCCATGATCGATGTTGCCGCCATCCCCTTCGAGGAGAGGCTAACGGATGATGTGCCCGGGCGATAGCTTCGGGCTCGGGCGAAAGGTCATTGCGGCTCGAGACCCAGGCTCGCGAAATGCTCGACGCGGCGCGGCGCGATGATCAGGCCGTCCACTCCGGGCGTGTCGAGCACGAAGTGGAGGGCGGCTTCCGCCATCGCCTCTCCGCGTGCGTCGGCCGATTGCCTCAGCCGCTCGATCGCGGCGAACGATTCTTCGCTCGAATAGCCGACGCAGGCTTCCGGTGCCTGGGCCAGTCGGCTGCCGGACGGGGCCGCCTCGCCGGGCCGGTATTTGCCTGTGAGGAAGCCGCCGGCGAGCGGGCTGAAGGCCGTATAGTGCAGGCCATGTTCGGCGCAGTAGGGGATCAAGGCCCGCGCGTCGGCCGTGGTGAGCAAATTATACTCGTTCTGCACATGGTCGAAGCGCGCGAGGAGGCGGTCGTCGGCGAGGCTCCGGACCGCCTCCACGTCGGAGAGCGAGGCGTTGGAGATGCCGAAGCGGTCGATCTTGCCGGCTTCGACGGCGGCCGTCATCGCGCCGAGCGTCTCGTCCAGCGGCGTCACGCGGTCGAATTCGTGGATGTAATAGAGGTCGATCCGCTCGATCCCCAGGCGGCGCAGCGACTGGTCGAGATGAAAAGCGACCTGGGTCCGGCTGAGCGGCGTCTCCCCGGGCGGGCAGCCATGGGGATTGCCGACCTTGGTCGCGACCTGCGCGTGCCGGCGAAAGCCGCCGCCCTGGGACCGGAGCCATTTGCCGAGCAATATCTCGCTCGCGCCGCCGCCATAGGTGTTGGCGGTGTCGAACCGTCTCAGCCCCACGCGCCGGGCATGGTCGAGCAGCCGGAACGCCTGCTCCTCATTGTCGCCCGCGCCGCGCAGCTTCGGGGAAGACCCGATCCCGCCGAAATTGCCGCAGCCGAAAACGATCCGGTCGATGTCGCCTTGCTTCAACATCCTGCGCGCTACCGGAGCCCGTAGATGGCGACGCCATGCGCCGGGATCGTGAAGCGGGCGAGCGGTGACGCGGCGCGCTTCTCCCCCGTCCACAGATCGCGCGCGGCCCAGGCGTGGGCGGGGAGGCCGAGGTCGGACCAGGACGCCTCCACGTCGAGCGGCGTGTCGCCGGTGTTGAACACCGCCACCGTGTCGGGCCGCGCGGCGCCAGCGGGGGTCGAGGTCCATACCCGCGCCGACGCGAGAGTAACGGGCAGGGGAGAGACCGGCCGGCTGGTGCCGTCGCGCTGGTTGAGGGCGATGATGTCGCGGTTGACGAGCAGGGTGCGCTCGAAGGGGTCGAGCGCGATCAGGTCGCCGCCGAGGATGAGCGGCGAGCGGGCGATGGCGAAGAGGGTGAAGGCGGTGCGCGTCTCGTCGGCGGTGAGGCGCGATTGGCGCGGGTCGCCCCAGCCGGGGTGCGGCTTCAGCGATCCGAACGGGAGCATGTCGGCGTCGGGCCAGCGCCCCGGCCGCACGTAGGGATTCCACTTCGCCAGATTGTCGAAGGCGGAGAGGATGCCGTTCGGGAAGGTGGTGGTCGGGTCGGGATGGGGGAAGGTCCAGCCGTCCCAGAGATCGTCGGCGATCCGCCACATTTGCGCGTCGCGGGCGAAGACGTCGGCATAAGCGAGCGCGGCCGGGCCGGGCGAGAGGCTGAGGACGATCGGCCGCTTTGCCCTGGCGATGGCGCGGGCGATCTGGCTTATCTCGGTCGGGCGGTAGGGATGGTCGGCGATGCAGTCGACCTTGAGGAAGTCGACGCCCCAGGCGGCATATTGCTTCAGGAGGCTGTCATACCAGGCCTGGCCGGCCGCATTGTCGGCGACGCCGTAATTGGCGTCGTCCCACGGGCAGGTCGCGGCGCGGTCGGCGGCGTCGGCGGCGTGGAAGGCGGAGCCGGCGATCGGCCAGTTCGCCTCGACCGCGGCCTTGGGAATGCCGCGGACGATGTGGAGGCCGAATTTCAGCCCCTGCGCATGCGTCCAGTCCGCGAGCCGCTTCAGCCCCGCGCCGCCCGCCGCCGAGGGAAAGCGGCTCTCGACCGGCATGAGCCGGCCATAGCCGTCGTAAAGATAGGCGCGCGTCTCGAGCTTGTCGCCGAGCGGGTTCGCCATGTACCAGCCCTCGTCGACCACGGCATAGCTCCAGCCGTAGGATTTGAGGCCGGCGAGGATCGACGCATTGGCCTTGAAATGCGCCTCGTCGATCGTGAAGCCGTAGGCGTCCCAGCTGTTCCACCCCATCGGCGGCATGCGCGCGAGCGGCGCGGCCGGCGCGGGCGCGGCGAGGAGGAAGGCGAGCAGGGCGGCGAGGATCGAAATCGGTCTCATGCCCGCAGCGTTCCACAGGTGGGCGGGCTCCGCAATGGTGGGGCCTGATCCTGCGCCACTCCCCTTCCCCGGCGAAAGCCGGGGTCCAGTTGGGAGTCCGGGCCCGGAACCTTCGCCGTGGAGCAAGGACGGGAGAGCGGCGAACGAAATCGACCGTCATCCCGCGAAAGCCGGGATCTCAGGGAGATGACGCACAGGCGCCCCTGAGCAGTTCAGTTGCCTGCCGGGAACCCGTGGCGTCGCCAGGCCGAAGCCGGGGACGTGCGATGCGAGGCTGCCTACGCTCACGCTTCCGGAGATCCCGGCGTCCGCCGGAGACGGGAGTTGTTCCCACCCTGTCGACGGGAATCGTGCCGCCTCGGCTTCGTGACGGCCGTTGCGCGGGGAGAAGGCGGCGGGCAGAAACGGCCGCATCATTGGAGAGGGGACTCGAATGCGCGGGCATTGGTTCGGATGCGCGATGGCGTTGTGCCTGGGTGCGGGGGCGCCGGCCGCCGGCTCCGTGCGCGTCGTTCCGGCGCCAGCGGGTGCCGCGGCGGAGATGGCGCCGCTGCCGACCCGCGTGGGAGGGCGTGCGGCGCAGAGCGGCACCCGCGCGGCGCCGCGCTGGGTGCGGCAGTGGCCGGGAACCTATTTCGAGACGGCGTTCCGGGGCTCTGCCGCGGCCTTTCGCGTCGGACCGGGGGAAGTCATCCTCAACGTGCGCGTGGACGGACGGGCGATGCCGCCCCTGGTGAAGCCGGCGCCGGGTCTCTACCGGGTCGACGGGCTGGCACCGGGGCGGCATGTCGTCCGCGTCGAGGTGGCGACCGAGGATCAGGGCTGGGTCACCGAGTTCGACGGCTTCTTCGCGCCCCGCGGAACGAAAGCCGCGCCGCTCGCGCCGCGGGCGCGGCAGATCGAGTTCATCGGCGACTCCCACACGGTCGGCTACGGCAACACCTCTCCGAAGCGCGAATGCAGCGGCGGCGAGGTCTGGGCGACGACCGACGCCTCGCAGGGGATCGGCCCGCTGACGGCGCGGCGCTACGGCGCCGATTACCAGGTCAACGCCATTTCCGGGCGCGGGATCATCCGCAATTACAATGGCGGGGCGGGGGATCCGCTGCCGGTCGCCTATCCTTATGTCCTGTTCGACAAGGCGGCGCGCTATCGCGACCCGGCGTGGCGGCCGCAGGTGATCGTCGTCGCGCTCGGCACCAACGATTTCTCGACGCCGCTCCACGCCGGCGAGAAATGGCCGACGCGCGAAGCCCTGCACGCCGATTTCGAGGCAACTTATGTCCGCTTCGTGCATACGCTCCGCGCCCGCAACCCGCGCGCCTTCCTCATCCTTTGGGCAACCGACATGGCCGATGGCGAGATCGCGGCGGAGGTGCGGCGCCTCACCGAGCGCTTGCGCGCGTCCGGCGAACGACGTCTGGCTTTCGTGCCGATAAGCGGGCTCGCTCTCTCCGCCTGCAACTACCACCCCTCGCTCGCCGACGACCGCCGCATCGCCGAGGCGATCGAGCGGGCCGTAGATGCAATGCCGGGTGTGTGGAGGCGGTGAGGGCGGGTCGGCCGCGTGGCGACGCGAAGACACTCCCCGGCAGGAGCCGCCGCACCTATCCCTCGTCATCGCGGACTTGATCCGGGATCCATCTTGCGGTGAAAAGGGAAGGGGGATGCCGGATCGAGCCCGGCATGACGCCCCGAAGGCGCGGCCTACGCGCTCCAGCCGCCGTCGATATTATAGACGGCGCCAGTGACGAAGCCGGCCGCATCGGAAACCAGCCAGCCGACGAGCCCGGCGACCTCCTCCGCCCGGCCGTGGCGCAGGATGGCGAGCGGGGCGCGGTTGCCGGCGGCGTTGGGCCCGTCGGCGGGGTTGCGCTCGGTGTCGATCGGGCCCGGCTGGACGAGGTTGACGGTGATGTTGCGGCCGCCGAGGTCGCGGGCGAGGCCGCGCGTGAGGCCGGCAAGCGCCGACTTGCTCGCCGCGTACAGGGCGACGCCCGCGCCCGGCGCGCGGGACGCGACGATGCTTCCGATCGTGACGACGCGGCCGCCGTCGGGCATCAAGGCCGCCGCCTTCTGCGCCGCATGGAAGGGCGCGCGGACGTTGACGGCGAAGATTCGGTCGAAGGCGTCGGGTGCGTAATCGGCGAGGGCCCCGGTGATCGACAGGCCGGCATTGTTCACCAGGATGTCGAGCCCGCCGAAGCGGTCCGCCACGGCGTCGATCGCGGCTGCCAGCGCGGCCGGATCGGCGACGTCCGCGCGGATCGCTTTGGCTTCGCCGCCGGTGGCGGCAAGCTCCTCCTCGAGCGCTTGCGCCGCGTCCGCGCGGCTGAGGTAGACCATGGCGACGGCGATGCCGTCGGCCGCGAGCCTGCGGCTGATCGCCGCGCCGATGCCGCGCGTTCCGCCCGTGACCAGGGCAATCTTCCGGCGCGTTCGATCGGGCAAGCCATCCTCCTTCCCGGCAGGATGGGCGAGGCCCGGGCCGGGCGCAAGCGGGCCGATGCGGACGGTTCCCTCCTCCCCGATCCTGTGCAAGGCTGGGCATTCCGGAGAGTCGGGGAGGTTCGCACATGACTTCATTCACGCGCCGCGATCTGGCGAAGGGCGTCGGGGCGGCCGCGGCCGCGCTGGCCGCGGGCAAGGCGGGAGCGGCGCCGGCGGCGGCGCTGACGCCGACACACCAGCGCTTTCCCGACGATTTCCTGTGGGGCTGCGCGACGGCCTCCTACCAGATCGAGGGCGCGGTGAAGGAGGACGGGCGCGGACCGACCAACTGGGACGTCTTCTGCCACACGCCCGGCCGGGTCGCGAACGGCGATACCGGCGACGTCGCCTGCGACAGCTACCACCGCTACGGCGACGACATCGCCCTCCTCAAGAACCTGGGCGTGCGCGGCTATCGCATGTCGATCGCCTGGTCGCGCATCTTCCCCGAGGGAAAGGGCGCGCCCAACCAGAAGGGCGTCGACTATTACAACCGGGTGGTCGACGGGCTGCTCGCCGCCGGCATCACGCCCTACGTCACCCTGTTCCACTGGGACCTTCCGGCGGCGCTGCCGGGCGGCTGGCAGTCGCGCGACACGGCGCTGGCTTATGCCGATTATGCCGGCTTCATGGCGGGGAAGCTCTCCGACCGAGTCCACGATTTCATGACGGTGAACGAGCTTCGCTGCTTCACCGATCTCGGCCATCAGGTCGGCGTGCACGCGCCCGGCCTGAGGCTACCACCCGCGCAGGTGAACCAGATCCGCCATCACGGCGTCCTCGCCCACGGCCTCGGCGTCCGCGCGATCCGCGCCCAGGCGCGCGCGGGGACGCAGGTCGGAATCGCCGACAATACCGAATTCTGCGTGCCGGTGATGGAGACGCCCGAGCATATCGCCGCCGCGAAGAAAGCGACGCGCGAGCATAACGCGATGTTCCTGACCGCCCTGATGGAGGGCCGCTACATCGACGAATATCTTCGGGAGGCGGGCGCCGCCGCGCCGAAGGTGCAGGCGGGGGATATGGAAGCGATCGCCAGCCCGCTCGATTTCGTCGCGCTCAACGTCTACCAGCCCCTCTGGGTGCGCGCCGACGACGGCCCGCGCGGCTATACCGAAATCCCGCATCTCGCCTCCTCGCCGCGCATGGCCTCGCCCTGGCTCTATGTCGGGCCGGAAGTCGCCTATTGGGCGGTGCGGCTGGTCAGCGAGCTGTGGGGGCCGAAGCGGCTCTATATCTCCGAGAATGGCGCCTCGGCGGACGACCCGATCGTCCAGGGCCGCGTCGATGACGCCGACCGCGTCATGTACCTCCGCAACTATATCGGGCAATTTCATCGCGCAGTCGCGGAGGGGTATCCGCTTCGCGGATACTTCCTCTGGAGCCTGATGGACAATTTCGAATGGGCGGACGGCTACACCAAGCGCTTCGGCATCCACTACACCGACTTCGCCACCCAGCGCCGCATCCCGAAGCTCAGCGCCGCCTGGTACAAGGAAGTGATAAGGCGGAACGAGATCGTGTGAGGCGAGGACGCTCGGCCCCCGAGCACGCGGACGCGATGCCGGGGCCAGCTCACCTTTGTCATCCCGAACTTGATGCGGGCTCCCTCTAACGGCCCTGGAAAGAGGGTGGATGCCGGGTCAAACCGGCATGACGGTTGGAGAACGGGCGGGTGTCCTTTGCCGGCCGCAGCTTCTTCGCGCCTTTGCGCCTTCGCGTGAAGAAAAAACAGCAGCACTTCCGCCGGCAATGGGCCTAGAGGCGACTCACTCGTCGAGCGGCGCCTCGGCTCCGCCCGAGAGCAGGCTCGGATTGTTCGGCCGGACGGGCGCCGGCAGCGGTCCGCCCCGATCCGGCCCACCCCAGTCCGGACCGCGCGGCTTGCGGTTTCCGCCGGAGAAGCGGCCGCGCGGCGGCTTCTTCGGGCCGGGCGGCGGGCGAAGGCCGGCCTGCCGCATCTGGGCGCGGAAGCGCTCCATCCGCTCCTGGAAGTCCGCCCGCGCCTCGGCGATGAGCCTTTGCGCGTCCCCGATCCCCCGGTGGAGCTCTTCATGGACGCGCTGCATCCGCTCGTGAAATTCGCGCTGCGCCCGCTCCATCTCCTTGCGGGCTCTTTCGAACGGATCCTCGGCCATGGCCTCACCTTGCTGCCCTATCTACATAACACAGCAAGCCATCGGGTGCCATGGCCGCTGCTTTTCCGGTGGCGGCGAGTCCGCGGGCGGCTATCATCCGGCACGATCGTGGGCGGAGGTGGAAGTTGAAATCATTCCAACGGCTTGTTCGCGCAGGGGCCGCGGCCATCCTGCTTTCGCTTGGGACGGCGGCGCCGGCGCAGCCACCCGCCGCGCCGCCGTCGCTCGCCGATGCTCTGAAGGCGAACCGCCATGCCCTGCTGGTCGGGCCGGGGGTCTTCTCGGGCGACGGGGCGCCGATCCTCGACAAGGCGGTCGCGTCGGCACGCTTCGTCGCGGTGGGCGAGGACCATCTGACCCGCGAGATCCCCGCCTTCGTCGGAGCGCTCTGCGAGAGGATGGGGCGCGATCTTTCGGGCCTGGTGCTGGAGGTGGGGCCGCGCGCGCTTGCGGCGATCGAGCCGGCGCTGCGTTCGACCGATCGCCTGCGCCGGATGGGCGCATTCAACCGCGCCTATCCGAGCGGCATCGCCTTTTTGAGCAGCCGCGCCGACAACGACATGGCGGCGCATTGCCTCGCCGTCCGGCCGGGCCTCCGCCTGATCGGCATCGACCAGGAATTCCTCGGCTCGGCGGGCCTGATCCTCGACCGGATCCTCGCCACCCGCCTGACGCCCGCGGCGCGCGCCGAGATCGCCCGCCTGCGCGCGGAGGAGAGGCGCCGCGCGGCAGCGGCGGCCAGGTCCGGCGACCCGCGCGATCTCTTCCTGGTGGCGATGGGCGAGGAGGATGCGCTCGCCCGCGCCGAGGCCGCGCTCCGCCACGGCGGCACGCCCGCGGCTGCGGCGATGCTCGCCGACCTGCGCAAGAGCCGCGAAATCTACCTGATGGGCGGCAACGCCTCGAACCGGCTGCGCGCCCGCCTGCTCAAGAGCAACCTCGCCGCGCAGCTGCCGGCGCGCGGCAAGGTGATCCTGAAGATGGGCGACTGGCACATCTACCGGGGCTACAATCCGCTGAACAATCGCGACCTCGGCAACTGGCTCGCCGAGCGGGCGGACAGCGAGGGAACTCCGTCGCTCCACATCCTGATCCTCGGCGCGAAGGGCGTGCACGCGCTTTACGGCGGCTATGCCCGGCCGCTGCGGCGCGAGCCTTTCACGATGGCCGAGGACCGCGACTATCGATGGCTGCAGGCCGCGATCGACGCGTCCGGCCCCGGCGCGGGCGGCGGCTGGACCCTGTTCGACCTGCGCAAGGTCCGCGACGCGCGGCCGGCCGGTCTCGACGTCGCCTGGCGCCGCGTGCTCGACGGGTTCGACCTGCTGGTGCTGGTCCCCGAGCTCAGCCCGAGCGAGGAGATAAGCGGCTAGGCTGGGTCAGCGTCGCGCGTTGGCGAGGTTCGCGTTGAACAGGCGGCATTGCGGCGTGTGGCGGCCGGAGCGCTGGCAGAAGAGGCGCATCGTCTTCGCATATTTCGTGTAGCGCACGACGCCCGGAAGCCGCTGGGGCGCCGCGCGTGGACGCGTTGCGGCGCGCGGCGCGCGGTCGCTTGCGCTCCCGTTGGTCGAGGCGAGGGCGGGCTGGCCGGCCTGCGCCATCTGGGGCGTTCCCGGCGAGACGCCTGCAGTGGCTTCGCCGGCGCCTTGGGCAGGCGGTGCGGAGGCCTCACTGTCACCGGAGACGGCGGGAGGCGCGGCGGCCGGCAGCGTCCCGCTGTCGGGCGCGGCCATGGGCTGCGCCGCGGCGACGGCCGGCTTCGCGGCCTGCGGCGTGCCGCCGACCTCGAGCGAACGGCGGGACATGGCGAGGAATCCGACCAGCATCAGGGCAACGACGATGGCGACGCCGATCACCGCCAGCTTCGCGCCGCCGCCACCGGCTCGCCCGGCGCGCGCCGCGGCCGGCCCCGGGGCATGAGACGCCGCATGCCGGGCGGGCGCGGCGGCGCTGCGATGGCCGCCGCAGAGGCGCTCCAGCTCGGCGATGATCTTCTTCCAGCCGGGATGGTGGGGCTCGCCGCGCCAGGCCGACAGCTGGATGAGCCGGCTTTCGTCGGCGAGGCCGATCGGCGTGATGCCGTCGGCGGAGACGTCGATGGCGCGGCCGCGATTGCGCGCCGCCGCGGCGGCCTGCTGCAGGCCGGGCTGCGCGATCGAGGTGCGGTCCCACAGCAGCAGGACGGCCTGCGCCTCGGCCGCGGCCGGGGTCTCGCCGGGCGCGACGCCGCCGCCCGGCTCGACCGCATAGCCGGCATGGGCGATCGCCTCCCGCAGGCGTTCCGCCAGGGGCGCCTTCGAATTGGGGAAGATGATCCGAACGTCGCTCATCCGCGATTCTCCCGAGGGTGCTGCCTCCTCCTAACGAACGACGCTCGCGACGTCTCCGCGTTCGCTTAGGGTCCGTACTCAATCCCCGCAACGAGCGTGATCGTCCGGAGAGGCGCGCAATGTAGGAGCGCGGCGCAGGCCGTAGTGGGACTACGGACAAGCCAAGCGACGCCCAGTGCGATGGGCAGGTCGCCGCGTCCCCCGGACGCGGCTGAAGCTGCCGGGGGCAGCTTCACCTGCCCATTCTCCGGACGACCCCCCCTGGCGGCGGGCGCCTTTTGGCCGGTGGCGGCGTCGCTCGTCGGGCGCGATGTCCCGCATCGCGCCCTCGCTCGCTCCTATCCACCGGCCAAAATGCGCTCCGTCACGCCGCTGCGGGGATTGAGTACGGACCCTAGTCCCACGCCACGCCGGGGCGGCGCTCGGCGATGTGCCACAGCACGCCGGACGGATCGAAGAGATAGGCGACGCGCAGGCCCCAGGGCTGGAGCTCGGGCGGCCTGGGGCTGCGGACGCCGAAACGCGCTGGGAGATCGAGCGACGCGACGTGGGCCCACCAGCCGTCGAGATCGTCGACCATCAACTGCATCATGCAGTTCGCGGCCCATTCCTCCTTATAATAGTCCTGAAGGATGAAGCTGCCGGTGCCGGCCGCGAAGATGGCGACGTCCCCGTCGAGCAGCTTTTCGAAGCCGAGCGCTTCGTAGAAGCTTTTGCTCCGGGCGAAATCCTTCGACGGGAGAAAGGCGCGGAGGCCGTCGGTCTTGCTCGGGATCGCCATGTTCGATCGTCCTGTGGCCGGTTCGCGCGGATGCTGCCGCAAGCGGGCGGACCGTGCAATCGGCACGACCGGGTGGCGGTTCGCAACGTTGCGGGGGACGGCGCGCGGCGCATTCGGCTTGGCGGGCGGAGCCGATGCCGCCTATGGGCCGTTCCGGGAGCGGACGAAGGCGGGCGGCATGGGCAGATCGGGCGGAGCGGGATGACGCGCGAAGGCGGCGCCGGCCGGCTTTGATGGAGAAGCCGCATTTCCGAGCCGACATCGAGGGGCTTCGCGCGCTCGCCGTCGCGGGCGTCATCCTCTTCCACCTCGGCCTGCCGTGGGCCGGCGGCGGCTATCTCGGCGTCGACATCTTCTTCGTCATCTCGGGCTTCCTGATCACCGGCCTCATCACGCGCGACATCGACGCCCGGCGCTTCTCGCTGCTTGGTTTCTACCAGCGCCGCGTCGCCCGCATCCTACCGGCGCTCCTGCTCGTCGTGCTCGCCGTGCTCGGGGCCGCGATCCTGATCTACCTGCCGTCGGAGATGCGCGCGCTGCGGGGGCAGGCGACGAGCGCCGCCCTCTTTCTCTCCAACGTGCATTTCTGGCGGCGCGATCCCTATTTCGTCCCTCTGTCCGAAATGCAGCCCCTGCTCCACACCTGGTCGCTCGGGGTCGAGGAGCAATTCTACCTGCTCTATCCCTTGCTGCTGTGGGCCGCCGGCCGGTGGATCAAGCGCGCGCGCACGGGCCTCATTTTTATCCTCTCGCTCCTCTCGCTCGGCACCGCCGCCTGGTTCGCGCCCGCCCATCCGGAGGCGGCCTTCTATCTGCTGCCGCCGCGCTTCTGGGAGCTCGGCCTCGGCGGTCTCGTCGCGCTCGCGACCTTGCCGCGGCGGCCGGGCCCGCGCCTCGGCGAGGCCCTCTGCGCCGCTGCGGCCGCCGGGCTGGTGCTGGCGATGGCGCTGACCGGCCGCGACGACGCCTCGCCCTTCCCGGCGGGCCTCATTCCCTGCGCGGCGGCGGCGATCCTGCTCGCCTGGGGCGAGGGGAGCCTGGCCGGGCGGCTGCTCGCCCTCGCGCCGCTGCGCTTCCTCGGCCGCATCTCCTATTCGCTCTATCTGTGGCACTGGCCGGTGATCGTCCTGTGGCGGCTGCGCTTCGGCTTCGAGCTCTCGCCCCTCGCGCAGGCGGGACTGATCGTCCCGATGCTCGGCCTCGCCATCCTCTCCTGGTGGGCGGTCGAGCGGCCGCTGCGGCGCCGGCTGCGCCGCGGCCGTCCCTGGGCCGTGGTCGCCGGGGGCGCCTTCTCGGCCGCTGCCGTCGCGCTGCTCGCCTGGACCGCGACGACCGACGGATGGCGTCTCCAGCCGGTGCCGGCCTGGGCGCTGCGGATCGCGGACGTGCAGGACGCGCGCATCCCGCTCGCCTCCGACCCGAGCGATCCGGATTGCCGCCCGACCGGCCCGCACGACGTCTTCTGCATGAGCGTTCGTCCCGGCATGCGCAACCTGATGCTGTCGGGCGACAGCCATGCCAACCATCTCTGGCCCGCCTTGCTCGCGCAATTCCCGCGCATCCACTTCCTCGCCTCGATCCAGATCGGCTGCCGGCCGCTGCTGCGGGGTCCGGACAAATGGGGATGCCGCGCGCATGCGCTCGAAGGCTTCGACCGCGCGCAGCGGCTCGGCGTCACCGGCGTGATCCTCGCCGCGCGCTGGGAGCGGGAAGACCTGCCCGCGCTTCGCGACACGATCCTGGACCTGCGCCGGCGCGGGATGGAGGTCATCGTCGTCGGCCCGGTCGTGGAATATGTCCCCTCGGTCCCCGAGTTGCTGGCGCGCGCGATGATGAAGCATGACAGGAGCTGGATCGACGGCGCACGCCTGCGCGAGCGCGAGCGGCTCGACCGCGCGATGGAGCCCGTGGTCCGCGCCGCCGGCGCCCGCTATTTCTCGCCCTACCGGCAGGAATGCCCGCCGGGGCGCCCCTGCCTCCTGCTGACCCGGACCGGCCGCCCGTTCCACATCGACTACGGCCATTATACGCGCGACGGCGCGCGGCAGATCGTGGCGGGGATGCCGCCGCCCTGAGGGGCGGTCTCGGTGGGAGCGCATTCTTGTTCGCGCACAGGCGCAGCGAGGCCGCGGCTGCCGAAGAAGCGCAGTAACGCGTCTCCCACCCCGTCATGCCGGACCTGATCCGGCATCCACCTTCTTCCAGTTCAGAGGAAGTGAAGGTGGAGGGTCAAACCCGGGATGACGGGAGGGGCGGTTGGCGCCGCCGCAGGCGAACGATCGCTTCGTCGAGCGATGAGAGGAAGCGGGAGCGGTCGGCCTTGGCGAAGGGCGGGGGGCCGCCGATCGCGTCGCCGCCCGCGCGCAGGTCCACCATGATCGCGCGGGTGGCGATGGCGGCGCCGATCGAGCTGGCGGTGAAGGGCTTGCCGTTGGGCGCGATGACCTCGGCGCCGGCCTTGAGGCAGCGGTCGGCGAGCAGGATATCGGCGGTGACGACGATCCTGCCGGGACCGGCCTGCTCGGCGATCCAGTCGTCCGCCGCGTCGAAGCCGCCGCCGACAACGACGCGCCGCACCAGCGCATGCTGGGGCACGCGCAAATGGCTGTTGCTGACGATGACGACGGGAACGCCGGTCCGGAAGGCGACCCTGTAGATCTCCTCCTTCACCGGACAGGCGTCGGCGTCGACCAGGATAATGAGGCCGGCTTCGGTCATTCCCGCCTTGCCTTCGTTCCGCTCTGCCGGTGTGCCTTCATGCGACGGCCGATAGCGAAGACCGGCGCGCAAGGCGATTACCCGGCGGTGCCGCGTTCGCTCGCATAGCTGACCACCTCGAACTCGATCCCGTCGTGATCGAAGAAGTAGAAGCGACGGCCGGGATCGTAATCGTCGTGGCCGAAGGGGATGAGGCCCGCTTCGGCGACGCGGCGCTCGACGGCGTCGAGATCGTCGACGACCAGGGCGACATGGTTGAGCGGGGCACCCTTCGCCCAGCCGCGCGGGGCCCCGTCGGTGCCTTTCTCGGCGTAGAGGGCGAGATACTGGTCGCCCGTGCCGACATGGACGCTGCGACCGCCCGCCATCGACGGCCCCGACCAGCGCACGCGCCAGCCGAACAGCCGCTCCATCAAAGCCGCCGTGCGGTCGGCATCGCCGACGGTAACGTTCACATGCTCGAGTCTCGCTTCCATCAATTCCTCCTTGCGATCCGATGTTGCCGAGTCGTGCAACCTTGACCTAGGTTGAGGTCAAGGGATTTCGCGGGAGGAGGAAGTGAGCCGGCTGCTGAGCATCGGAGAGCTTGCGCGGCGGACCGGAATCTCGGTCTCGGCGATCCGCTTCTACGAGAGCAAGGGGCTGCTCGACCCGATCCGCAGCAGCGGCAACCAGCGCCGCTATTTGCGCTCCGACATAAGGCGGCTGTCCTTCGCCCTGATCGCCCAGAAGCTCGGCCTGTCGGTGCGCGAGATCGAGGCGGAGCTGGCGCAGCTTCCGCACGGCCGCGCGCCGACGCAGGGCGACTGGCAGGCGGTCAGCGAACGGATCCGCGACCGGCTCGACGAACGGATCGCGCTGCTGCAACGGACGCGCGAGCGGCTCGAGGGCTGCATCGGCTGCGGCTGCCTCTCGCTCGAACGCTGCGCGCTCTACAATCCGGGCGACCTTGCCGGAAAGCAGGGGCCCGGCCCGCGCTACCTGCTCGGCGACCCTCCCGCTGCGATCGACTGAACCGTTGCGGCGGTCGCGCCGATCGATCAAAGCTTCGAAGGCGAAGAGGAGGGACGGGGATGACGACGAGCGGGGAGCAATCGCCTTCCGAGCTGATCGACGGCAGGATCGCGGAGCTGGGCGACTGGCGCGGCGAGACGCTCGCGCGGCTGCGCGCGCTGATCCGCGAAGCCGATCCGGAAGTGGTCGAGGAATGGAAGTGGCGCGGCGTGCCGACCTGGGAGCATGCCGGCATCATCTGCACCGGCGAAACCTACAAAAATGTCGTCAAGGCGACCTTCGCCAAGGGCGCGTCGCTCGATGATCCGGCCGGCCTGTTCAACTCGAGCCTCGACGGGAATGTGCGGCGCGCGATCGACTTCCGCGAGGGGGAGGAGATCGATGCGGGGGCCTTCAAGGCGCTGGTGCGCGCGGCCGTGGCGCTGAATTTGGCGAAGAAGAAAAGCTGAGCGTTCTCTCCCACCCTCTCCCTTCGAGGGGGAGAGGGTACGAAGCCTTAGCGGCTCCGCCACTTAGGCGTAGTTGGTGAGGGTGACACCGTCGGTGGATATTCTCTTACGGTGTCACCCTCACCCAGCTTCGCCTAAGCTCGCCGGAAGAGGCTCGCCAAGGCTACGCAACCCTCTCCCCTCAAGGGAGAGGGGATTGGGGCCGCCCTCGCCATCGACGCTCTAAGCCTTCACCTCTACCCCGGCGATCAAATCCATCACGTCGGAGATGATCACCCGCATCGCGTCGTGGGCGCCTTCCGCGTCGTGGGTCCGGATGGCGTCGAGGACGGCGCGGTGGGCGGGGAGGCTGGCGCGGTGCATGGGGAGGGTCGGCGCGCGGCCGTTGAAGCGGCTGGTGAAGCGGATCGAGGTCTGGAGCGCGGTCGCGACGACGTCGCGGAACTGGCGGTAGAAGGGATTGCCGCAGGCGTTGAGGATGGCGAGGTGGAAGGCGATGTCGGCCTCGAGCGCGTCGTCCTCGTCGCGCTCGACCGCCTCCATCCGCGCATAGCCCGCCTCGATCCCCGCAACCCCGTCGGCATCCGCCGCGCGCGCGGCGAGCGCGGCCGCCGCCGGCTCGATCGCGATGCGGAGCTCGCTGAACTGGCGCAGCAGGTCGAGCGAGAATTTGCGCTCGAGCAGCCAGCGCAGCACGTCGGGATCGAACAGGTTCCACGAGGAGGCCGGCTGGATCGACGTGCCCTTGCGCGGGCGGGCGGTGAGCAGGCCCTTGGCGGTGAGCATCTTCACCGCCTCGCGCGTCACCGAGCGGCTGACCGCATGCTCGGCGGCGAGCTCCGCCTCGGTCGGGAAGCGCTTGTCCTCATAGGCGCCGGTGACGATGGCCCGGCCGAGCGCGTCGAGCAGGCCGAAGGTGAGGTTGCGGCCGAGCGCGTCGGAGGCGCGGCCCGCGCCGACGCCCGCATCGGCGCCCGGGGCCGAGCCCCATTCCCTCTCCCGGCTGGACATGCTGCTTTAATCATATAATTCCTGAGCCGAAACGGCAATCGCCGTGTCGAAGCGCCGCGACGGGCGCAAATAGGGGGAAGCGCGGACGTGCAGCTCGCAACGATCGATATCGTCGTCGTCATCGCCTATGCGATCGCGATCTTCCTCCTCGCCCAGCTCGTCAGCCGCGAGCGCAAGGGGCACAGGAAGGACACGTCCGATTATTTCCTGGCGTCGAAGAACCTGCCCTGGTGGGCGATCGGCGCCTCGCTCATCGCCGCCAACATCTCGGCCGAGCAGATCGTCGGCATGTCGGGATCGGGCTATGCGATCGGCCTCGCCATCGCCTCCTACGAATGGATGGCGGCGGCGACGCTCTTGATCGTCGGCAAGTTCTTCCTGCCCATCTTCCTCAAGAACGAAATCTACACGATGCCGCAATTCCTGGCGCGGCGTTACGGGCGGGCGCTGCCGGTGCTGATGGCGGTGTTCTGGCTCGCTTTGTACGTGTTCGTGAACCTGACCTCGATCATCTGGCTGGGCTCGATCGCGGTCAACAAGGTGGCGGGGATCAATCAGGATCTGGCGCTGGTGATCCTCGGCGCCTTCGCGCTTCTCTACCAGCTGCGCGGCGGGCTGAAGGCGGTGGCGCTGACCGACATCGTCCAAGTCACCCTGCTGGTGCTCGGCGGCCTCGTCGTCGCCTATCTGACGCTCGACCGGATCGGCGCCGGCGCCGGCTTCGCGGCGGGCTTCTCGAAGCTGATGCAGCAGGCGCCCGACCATTTCCACATGATCCTCAAGAAGGGCGACCCGCATTATATGGACCTGCCGGGCCTGTCGGTGCTGGTCGGCGGGATGTGGATCGCCAACCTCAGCTATTGGGGCTTCAACCAGTATATCATCCAGCGCGCGCTGGCGGCGAAGAGCCTCGACGAGGCGCAGAGGGGCGTCCTGTTCGCGGCTTTCCTGAAGCTGCTCATGCCGCTGATCATCGTGCTGCCCGGGATCGCGGCGGTGACGCTGGCACCGGACCTGCCCAAGCCCGACGAGGCCTATCCGACGATGATGCGGCTGCTGCCGAACGGCCTGCTCGGCCTCGTCTTCGCGGCGCTGATCGCGGCGATCATCGCCTCGACCGCGTCCAAGATCAATTCGATCGCGACCATCTTCACCCTCGACCTCTATGCCAAGACCCGCCGCGAGCCGACGCGGGCGGAGGACGGGGAAGGGCGCAGCGAGAACGAGGAACGACACCTGGTGCTGGTCGGGCGGACCGCCGCCGTCGCCGCGATCCTCATCGCCATCCTCGCGGCGCGGCCTCTGGTCGGCGCGTCCGAGCAGGCGTTCCAGTTCATCCAGGAATTCACCGGCTTCTTCACGCCGGGGATCACCGTGATCTTCCTCCTCGGCCTGTTCTGGAAGCGCGCGAACGAGGCGGGCGCCTTCGCCGCGGCGGTGGCCTCGGTGGCAATCTCGGCGCTCGCCAAGCCCGATTGGGTTGCCTTTGCCGCATCGAGCGGCGGCCATTGGTGGGTGAAGCCGATCCGACCCATGGTTCAGCCGCTTCTGCCGATCCTGAAGCCGCTCCACGATCTGCCCTTCATGGACCGGATGGGCGTGGTCTTCCTGATCTCGCTCGCGCTCGCCGTGATCGTCTCCTTGCTGACGAAGCAGCGGCCCGGCGCCGACACGATCGAGACGAAGGACGTGCGCTACGCGACTCGCACCGGCTTCAACGTCGGCGCGCTCGGCGTGGTCCTGATCCTCGTCGCGCTCTACGCGACCTATTGGTGACGGCCCGCGCCGGCACCCGCCGCAATCAGCTTTTCTGGAACCAGTTGCGGGACGGGTTGCCGTCGGGCGCCGCGGCGGCGGGCGCGGGACCCGCCTGCATCGAGAGGCGCATGCAGACCTGCTGGAACGTGCCTTCGACCGTGATCTGGTGGTCGCCGAAATAGATGTCGGTGAAGGGGCCCGGCGTCGACGCGACATGGGTGATGCGGTCGCAATTGACCGCCACGTCGCCGCGCTGGCCGCCCCTTTTCATGATGACGAGCTTCAACTGTACGCCTCCGGATCGGCCCGCCATACGCCCGATCGGTTAAAGCTGTGTTGCGCGGGACGGCCGAAGGCCGCTCAGCCGAGATGCCCTCGGCATTCCGCGACACCCGCCTCGATCCCGGCCTTTGCGTAAAGCTCCGCCGCTTCGGCCCAGAGAGCGCCGGCATCGGCGAGGCGGCCCTGCAGGTCGCGCAGCAGCGCCGCGGAGCGCAGCATGTTGGCAAGATCGAGCGGGCCCGGATCCGCGTTGCGATAAAGGGCGAGCGCCTCCTGGATGAGGGGCGCGGCGCCGGTCCTATCGCCCGCCTCGACGCGGACGTCGCCGGCATGGCGCAGGCGGTGGGCGAGGAGGAGCTCGTCATCCCCGTCGCGGGCGATCGCCGCCGCCGCATCGTAGCGCGCGGCCGCCGAGGCGGCATCGCCCGAATCGCGGTCGAGCTGGCCGAGCCAAGCCATGGCCCGACCGTGTCCGGCCCGGTCGCCGGCCGCACGGCAGAGACCGGCCGCCTCCTCGACCCGCGCCCGCGCCTCGGCGGGCGCGTCGAAGCGCAGGCGCCGGGCGTCATCGAACAGGCTTTCAGGGGTGGCGGGCATCCGGGAAGACATCGGGCGTCTCCTGTGGCGGGCGTCGGCACGCCATTGCCGCCCCCTTTGCGCTGGGAGTCAAGCCTTGGGCCCGCGTGGCGCCGGCACCCGGCGCGGCCAGCGCGGCGATCAGGGCGGAATAGAGGAAGCTTCGTTCGGTCTCGGTGGGGCAGGCCATCGTCATCCTTTCGGAGGGGGGAGGGGTCACGCGGCGCGGCTGGCCGGCGGCGGGCGGGGCTCGGCGTCGGGCAGTGGCCGGCGGGCGAGGGCGGAGCGGCGAATCAGGTCCGCGATTTCGGGGCCGCGCCCGTTCGGGCCCCAGCGGCCGGCGGTGCCGAACGGCCCGCCGAGCGGCCGCACGAGATCGCGTTCGAGCGCGGCGAGGAGGCGGTGGAGGCGGGCGCTGAGGCCGTCGAGGAGGAAGCGCGCGGCTGCGTCGCGGCGGCAGGCGGCATTGGCCGCGAGCGCCGCCGCCATCGCCTCGCGATGCGCGTGGAGCATCTCGTACGGATTTCCGGCAGCCATGACCTATATTGCGATAATCGGAACTACGGAGTCAAGGCGAGTGGTCGCGAATTTCGCTACTTTGCGGAAAGCGGACGCGAAACTCCCGAAGTGGGACCATCTCCGTCTTGCTTGATGTTCCCGCTTCGTTCCATAGTTGCGCCTGCCGAATCGGAAGGGTGCGAGGCGGGTGATGGAGTATCGCGTGGTGGTGTTGGGCGTCGCCAGGGGGCCGTGGCGGCGGGACCGGAGACAGGCGCATCGGGACGCGATCGAGCTCGACCTCGGCTGCTACGACGAATGGGGTCAATTCTATCTGACCGTCCCGGCGGAGATCGAGATCCGCCGTACGAGCCGGGTTGCGGCTTAGGGGGCGTGCCTGAGGCGCTGTGCCGATGGAGGGGCTGCTTTGTTCACGCGAAGGCGCGAAGACGCGAAGGGGCTGCGGCGTGAGAAGGACGCGGTGGCTAACCTAAAACGTCATCCCGGACCCTTCGACACGCTCAGGGAGGCTTGATCCGGGACCCATCTTTCGGTGGTGGAGAAGGGAGGTGGATTCCGGGGCAAGCCCGGATGACGTGGGGTAGACTTCCGCCCCGCAGTGGCTGTCTGAAGGGCTCCGCCTACTTCCCTTCCGCCTCCAGGTCCGCCTCGTCGCGATCGTACTCGAGCAGCTCTCCCGGCGTGCAGTCGAGAACGAGGCAGAGCTTCGACAAGGTATCGAAGCGCATGCCCTTGACCTTGCCCGTGCGCAGCAGGCTGAGCTGGGTCTCGGAGAGGCCGATCCGTTCGGCCACCTCGCGGGCGCGCAGCTTGCGGCGGGCGAGCATGATGTCGAGGGTGACGCGGACCGGCATCAGACGAACTGCTCGAGATCGGAGCGCAGCTTCTGCCCGTGGCGGGCGAGCAGCATGAGCATCAGGCCGACGAAGGCCAGGGTCAAATTCTCGACCGTGTAGTCGTATTTGACGCCGCGCAGGTAACGATAGCCGTTGGCAGCGAGATAGGCGAAGCTCGGCCGCACCACGACGGCGCAGAAGGCGCCGAGCATGAGCGCACCGCCCAGCTCCCTCAGGCCCTTGACCATCGACGGCCCGAAGGCGTCGCCCCGGTCCATTCGGACGAGGACGTTCGTGGCGGCCCACAGGCCCCAGAGGAAGAAAGCGGGTGCGAGCAGGCTCGTCCAATAGACCGGCGTCATCATGACGGGGCCAGCGGCTTCATCGAGATGGAGCAGCTGGCGAGCGCCGGCCTGCTCGAAGAACAGGGCGAGCCCGAAGGCGAGAATCGCCACCCGTGTGACCAGGGCGACGCTTGGCAGGCTGAATTTTGCCATGGTTTGATCCCTCCCGGTAAGACGTAAATTCCTTTAATGCGGAGGGCAATTATTTTAAATAAAATATAAAGTCAACAGCCATACGAGGAAGGGGATGCGCGCTTGCGGGGCGGGGGCTGCGCGTGGTGCGAGGGGAGACGCAGCTGTCGGTTCGCGCGAAGACGCGAAGGGACCGAGCCCTCTTCGTCATTGCGAGCGAAGCGAAGCGATCCAGTCCAGCGGCCGGGCCTGCGCCGCTGGATTGCTTCGTCGCTCCGCTCCTGGCAATGACGATTCAGGTGGGTTCGCTTCTTCGTCGCCCAGCGGGTGAAGAATGCGGTGCTTTTCGCCCGCCGGAATCCCAGCTTTCGCTGGGATGACGGGAGAGAATTGGCGCGGCGACGTTCAGTGCCGCGGCCCCTTCGCGTCTTCGCGTGAACCAAAATTCCCACGCCTCCGCCCCACGGCGGCCGGCGGGGTGCGCTACATCCGCGACGCCTTCCAGATCACGCGGCCGAGCAATTCGAAGGCCTGGCCGCTGCCGATGCGGATCTCCTGGTGGGCGGGGTTGGTGGAGCAGGGGACGAAGCGCGCCGGATCGGCCTTGAACTGCTTGAAGGTCGCCTCGCCGTCGACCATCACGACGTAGAAGCGGTCGGGGAACAGGTCCTTGTCCTCCGGATCGACCACGACGGTCCCGCCGTCGGGCACCTCCCTGTCCATCGAATCGCCCGAGACGCGGAGCGCGAAGGCGCGGGGCGGGATGCTCGGGTCGGGCCGGGGCAGGGCGCCGATCGGCTTCCTCACCGCCTCGCGCCAATTGCCGCCGGGCACGTCGCCGACGATCGGGATCGCCGCCAGGCCGCCGACGGCGGGATCGCCGAGATAGGCGCGCAATTTGTCCATCTCCTCGACGCGGAAGCGCCGCTCGCCCGAGAGCGACTTGGAGAGCTTGTTCTCCTCCATGCCGAGGTGGCGGGCGAGGTCCACTTGCCTCAACCCCCGCTCCTTCAGGCGCCGTTTGATCTCGTCCGCGTCCATAAGCGATGTGTTGCGTTTTCTTGCGATCATCGCAATTGTGAAGATCGGAAGTTTTTGGTTGCGTAGTAGTTCCGATTATCGCATATCAAGGCGATGTGGACCGAATCGCCGCCCCGCTCGAGCCTTCCCAAGGAGGCCTATGCCGATGCCGACGTGATCGAGAAGGCGCGGGCGATGCTCCGCGCCGGTTGCACCGATGTCTTCGTCTCCGACTATCTCGGCATGAAGACGGGCCAAGTCGCCGCGATCCGCGACGGTCTGCGCATGAACGTGCGGGGGCGGCCGCCGGCGCCCGTCGCCGATGCGGATGGCGACGACGACCGGCAGGAGGCCGAGGCGCGGCGCCGCGACGCGGAGCGCGGCTCGGCGGCTTTGCTGGCCGCGATCCGGCGCTACCTCTCGCGCCACCATTCGGGGCCGGCCTCAGCGACCGGGCGCGCCGCCTGAGGGAGCAGGCGGGGGGCATCAACGAGCCGATGAAGGCGATGACGGCGAGGATCCTCGCGCGCCGGCGGCAGATCGAAAGCGGAATGACGAGCGAGAGCGGGAAGGAGCAGGTTTGATGGCGAAGAGGCGAAGCAAGGGCGGACGGCCGAGGAAGGGCGGCGCGCGCCATCCCTGCGGCAAATTGCGGGCCGTGCGCGACGAGGGCAGCGAGCGGACGATGGCGCTGCGCCTCAGGTTCCGGCCGTTCCAGGGCGGCAAGGGCGACCAGTGGGCGGGGACGCCGATCGGCCGCGCCTGGCTGGTCGGCCTGCTCGACGGATATGAGGTCGATCCCGCCGCGATCCGCGACGCCGGCCTCAATTATGCCGAGCGCTACTGGTGCTACTGGCCGGCACCGGGCGGCGTCTCCAATTACGAAGCGGAGGACCGCCGCGGTGCCCCCTTCGCGGGCGGCCTCGACGTCGCCGGCGATCGCTTCCAGGCCCTCGACGCGACGGTCCTCGGCGCCGGCCGCGCCAGCTACGACGCGGTCCAGTCGCTGGTCGTCGACCAGCATTGGTTCCCCGAGGAGAATCCCGCCTGGCTCGACCGGCTGATCAACGCGCGGCTGGCGGCGGCGGGGCGGACCGTGGCGGGAGAGTTGCCGCGCAAGGACGATGCGGAGCGGCTGAAGCTGGCGGTGGAGGGGCTGCTGACCCTGGTGCGGGGGAGGCGAAGGAGGGCGGCGTGAGCTGCACGCGAGGCGGGCGGGCGGCGAATCGTTTCGGATCGATCGCTCCGCGGAATTGACCGAATCCTGGGCAAGTGCGATCCCTGTCCGGCTCATTGGGGAGAATTATCGTGGAGACAGGCAGGATTCTGCGAACGGCATTGGCTTCGGCCGCATTGCTGGCAATTCCGGCGACGGGCGGTGCACAGCCGGCCGACAACGGCGCCAGGACCGGCGCATCCGGGAATGAAATGCCCGCTCGCGAGATCGACCGCGCGATGCTCGACGATCTGCTGAAGCGCCGCGCGGCCGTCGTCCAATCCGCCGCCGCAGCGGAGAGCAAGCGCGCCGCGCTCGACTTCCTCGACCGGCAGATCGCGAAGGTGAGAAGCCACCTCGAAAGCTGACGCGGCAGCGTCGCGCGGCGATTGCCATGACGTCTTCGCTGGCCTCGGGCGGCGCGGCGGTGCAAAGCGCCGGCGGACCCTCTGCCGGGAGCGAATTGAATGAGCCTGTCGATCTACGAAGCCTCCGTACCCCTGTTCCGCGCCGGGCTGGCGAGCATGCGGGCGTGGCTGGACAAGCCCGAAGCCCGGCAGGCCGAGGCGGCCCTGATCGAGGCGCGGCTGGCCCCCGACATGAAGCCGCTCCCGGCGCAGTTCCAGATCGCCTCGGACACCGCCAAGAATGCGGTCGCGCGGCTGTGCGGGATCGAGGCGCCGGCGATGGCCGACACCGAGACGAGCTTCGACGCGCTCCAGGAGCGCTGCGACCGGACGATCGCCTTCCTCGACGGCGCCGACCGCGCGGCCCTCGACGCGAGCCGGGAGCGCGAGATCGTCCTGCGCTTCCCGAACGGCATGGGCTATCGCTTCACGGGGAGCGCCTATCTGACCGGCTTCGCGATCCCCAATTTCTTCTTCCACGTGACCACCGCCTACGCGATCCTGCGGGCGAACGGGGTGCCGGTCGGGAAGCCCGATTTCCTCCAGCATCTCGGGCCGCCGAATCTGGGCGAGGGGGCGTAGCTGCTCCCCCGGTCCTTCACGTCGCTCGGGATAAACTACAGCCGGGCTCCAGTTGCTGACTCCGGGCTGGACCCCGGCTTTCGCCGGGGATCAATCAGCGCTGGGGATCAGGATTGCTTTCTCGTCCCATGCCGGGGCTCGGGGCCGCGCTCCGGGCCTTCAATCCTTCCCGATGTCGCGCCAGCTCTTTTCCTTGACGTCGACGCCGTGCTTGCGCGCGGCCTTAAGGATGCGCTGCCAGGCTTCGTCGCGCTCGTCGTCGTTGACGCCTTCGACCTGGTTGAAGCGGGCGATGGCGCTGCGGACGTGGGCGGCGTCCTCGATCGGCTCCTTGCGCTCCTTTGGGAAGGCGAAGCGGCTGTCGGCGAGGGAATCGCGGTCTTCCTGATCCAGCTTGCTCATTGTCTGTCTCCACGCTGGGCGCCGCGAGCGGAGGCGCGGCGCGCATGGCAAAGGAGCGCATGCGGGTACCGGCGAGTTCCATCGACGCGGGGAGGGCGGCGTCCCGCCCCGGCCGACTCACCCGTCCGCACTCGGAGGCTCAACCCTCCCTTAAATCGCGTTTCGGTGAAGGCAGGCCCCAAGCCATGGGCAAGGCAAAGGCGATTGCCCCAATCAGCAGTGCGATGGCGGCTGGGAATCCGATCGGATCCGGCACGTTCCAGTGAAAGGGCCGAATCAGATTGACGGTCCAGAAGGGCATTGGCGCGAAAGCGAGAAACGTCCTCAGCCAGCGCGGGGGATTGGTTCGCCAGAGGCCGAAAAAGATGCCCCAGCTGCCGCACATCAGCAGCGGGAGATAGAGGTCGGTCATTCCGGGCGGCGCATCCACCGGCCCGGCATAACCGGACCGGCCCGTTCAGGCGAGTCCCGGCGATGAGGCGAGAAATTAACCCGGGATGGTTACGAGGGGATTCACCTGTCGCTCGTGGGGAGAAGAACAGTGAATGCAGAGCTTGCCATCCTGCCGTCCGCCGAACAGCGCTCGGCGACCAGGCGGATCATCGATTTCGGGGCCTTCATCCGGGAAGAGGATGCGGTCGCCCTCAAGGTCCGCTGCCGCGACATCAGCACCAGCGGCTGCCGGATCGAGGGCGGCGTCGGCCTCGCTCCCGATTCCGAGATCTGGGTCAAGATTACCGGCCTGACGCCGCTCAAGGCACGGGTCGTGTGGGTGCAGGGACCGGAGGCGGGTTGCGAGTTCGCCGAGCCGCTCCACCCGCAGGAGATCGAGCAGTTGCTCATCCCCTACCGGACCATCGTCAAGGGAAGCTTCGGAGCGCCCAAGCGCGTCTTCTAGCCGCGTCCGGCACCCGGCCAATGCGTCCGGCGGCGCCCTCAGCCGTCGGCGGGGGGCGGAGCCTTGCCGGCGCGGCGGCCGACGGTGACGAAGAAGCCCAGCATCAGGACGACGAGCAGGCAATTGAGGCCCAGCTCTAACGGCTTGCCGATGCGGCGCGGCAGGTAAAGGTGCAGCGGCCAGAACCAGCTCGAGACGAGGAGAATGAGGAAGACCGCGCCCGCGGCCATCTTCAACCGCTCCGCTTTCAGCCCGTGCAGGCCCAGCAGCACAACCCAGGCGCCGCAGACGATCAGGGAATGATAGATGTCGACCATGCCGGCGGGAGTAGGGTCCATCGGCACAGCATAGGTCGGCCGGCCGCCCGGCGCGAGCGGCGGCCGCCAGCGACGCATTTTTTCCTTGTGCCGCGTCGTCATCCTTGTAATTGTCTGAGTTATGCGGGCGTGGCTACAGATGAAGGGATTTCGGAGGGCGGCGGCCTTCGGTCTCGCGGCCTGGCTCGGCCTGTCCGCGGGCGGCGAAGCCTCCGCGGCGACGGCACGGCGTCACGCCTTCGGAACGCTGCAGGACGGCACCCCGATCGAGGCGGTGGAGCTGACCAATGGGCGCCGCGTATCGGCGACGGTCATGACGCTCGGCGCGACGCTGCAGGCGCTGCGCGTGCCGGACCGCCATGGCCGGGCCGACGACATCGTCCTCGGCTACGACAATGCCGCCGACTATCTCGCCAAGCCGCAATATTTCGGAGCGACGGTCGGCCGCTACGCCAACCGGATCGCGCACGGGCGCTTCTCGCTCGACGGCCGTTCCTACCGGCTCGAGACCAATGACGGGCCGAACCACCTCCACGGCGGCCGGCGCGGCTTCGACAAGCGCGTGTGGACGATCGAGGCGGTGCGGAGCGGCCCCGCCGCTGAGGTGGTGCTCGCTTATACCAGCCCCGACGGGGAGGAAGGTTATCCCGGCACCTTGAAGGTGACCGCGACCTACCGGCTGGACGAGCAGAATCGGCTCACGCTCGAATATCGGGCGACGACCGACAAGCCGACCGTGGTCAACATCACCAATCACAGCTTCTTCAATCTCGCCGGCGCGGCGGCGGCGACCGACGTGATGGACGATGTGCTGACGCTCCGCGCCGCGCATTACACACCGGTGGACGCCACTCTCATCCCCACCGGCGAATTGCGCTCCGTTGCCGGCACGCCGTTCGACTTCCGCCGCGGCGCCGTCATCGGCGCGCGCATCCGGCAGGGACGGGACGAGCAGATCCGCCTCGGCCGCGGCTACGACCATAATTTCGTCATCGACGGGCCGGCAGGCACGCTTCGCCCGGCGGTGCGGATCGAGAATCCGCGCAGCGGGCGGGTGATGGAGATCCGGACCGCGGCGCCGGGCGTGCAGGTCTATTCGGGCAATTTCCTCGACGCGACGGTGACCGGCAAGGCCGGGCGCGTCTATCGGCAGGGGGACGGGATCGCCTTCGAGCCCCAGGTGTTTCCTGACAGTCCCAACCATCCGGCCTTCCCGTCGGCGCGGCTCGATCCGGGCCGGACCTATGTGAACCGGATCGAATATCGTTTCTCGACCGCGAGCAGACATTGACCGAGACCGAAACGCCGTCGGGCCCGTCCGGATCGCGCAGGCTGCGCTCGCGCGCCTGGTTCGACGACCCCGCCAATGCCGACATGACCGCGCTCTACCTCGAGCGCTACATGAATTTCGGCCTGTCGCTCGACGAGCTGCAATCGGGCAAGCCGATCGTCGGCATCGCCCAGACCGGCTCGGACCTCAGCCCGTGCAACCGCCACCATGTCGTGCTCGCCGAACGGGTGAAGCAGGGCATCGCCGAGGCGGGCGGGATCGCGATCGAATTCCCGGTCCATCCGATCCAGGAGACGGGCAAGAGGCCGACCGCGGGGCTCGACCGCAACCTCACCTATCTCGGCCTGGTCGAGATCCTGTTCGGCTATCCGCTCGACGGCGTCGTCCTCACCATCGGCTGCGACAAGACGACGCCGGCCTTGCTGATGGGCGCGGCGACGGTCAATTTGCCGGCCATCGCCTTGTCGGTGGGACCGATGCTGAACGGCTGGCACAAGGGCCAGCGCACCGGCTCGGGAACGATCGTCTGGAAGGCGCGCGAGCTGCTCGCGGCGGGCGAGATCGATTATAAGGGCTTCATCAAGCTCGTCGCCTCGTCGGCGCCCTCGGCCGGCTATTGCAACACGATGGGTACGGCGACGACGATGAACTCGCTGACCGAGGCGCTCGGCATGTCGCTGCCCGGCTCGGCGGCCATCCCCGCGCCCTATCGCGACCGGCAGGAGGTCGCCTATCGCACCGGCCTCCAGATCGTCGAGGCGATCCATGCCGACCGCAAGCCCTCCGACATCCTGACCCGCGAGGCCTTTCTCAACGCGGTGCGGGTCAACAGCGCGATCGGCGGATCGACCAACGCGCCGATCCATCTGAACGCGATCGCGCGCCATATCGGCGTCGAGCTCGACCTGCAGGATTGGGAGGATTTCGGCCGCGACATTCCCCTGCTCGTCAACCTCCAGCCGGCGGGCGAATATCTCGGCGAGGATTATTACCGCGCCGGCGGCGTGCCCGCGGTCGCCGCCGAGTTGATCCGGCAGGGGCTGATCCACGAGGAGGCGCTGACCATCAACGGCCGCACGATCGGCGAGAATTATCGCGATGCCGCGATCGAGGACGAGGCCGTGATCCGGCCGTTCGGCCAGCCGCTCAAGCCCGCCGCCGGCTTCTCGGTGCTGCGCGGCAATCTGTTCGACAGCGCGATCATGAAGCTGTCGGTCATCTCCGACGAGTTCCGCGACCGCTACCTGCGCAATCCCGACGATCCCGAGGCGTTCGAGGGGCCGGTCGTCGTGTTCGACGGGCCGGAAGATTATCATGCGCGGATCGACGATCCTGCGCTCGGCATCGACGAGCGGACGCTGCTGATCATGCGCGGCGTCGGGCCGATCGGCTATCCCGGCGCCGCCGAGGTGGTGAACATGCGGCCGCCCGCGGAGCTGATCAAGGCGGGCATCCACGCGCTTCCCTGCCTCGGCGACGGGCGGCAGTCCGGCACGTCGGGCAGCCCCTCCATCCTCAACGCCTCGCCCGAGGCGGCCGTCGGCGGCGGCTTGGCGCTGCTGCGGACGGGCGACCGGGTGCGGATCGATCTGCGCAAGGGCGAGGCCAACATGCTGGTGCCGGAGGAGGAGATCGCGCGGCGGCGCGCCGAGCTGGAGGCGGCGGGAGGCTTCCCGATTCCCGCGCACCAGACGCCGTGGCAGGAGATCCAGCGGTCGGTGATGGGCCAGGCGGACACGGGCGCGGTGCTCGAGCCGGCGGTGAAGTATCAGCGGCTGGCCCAGACGATCGGGGTGCCGCGGCATAATCATTGAGGTGACGGGCTGCCTTGGGCTCACCGACATTCAATCTCTAAACCCTCCCCCTGGAGGGGGAGGGCAGGGTGGGGGTGTTCGGCGCCCGAGGTCCATCCCGGAGGCCGAGCCCCCTCACCCCAACCATTGGGAGGTGTGGGCTGCGGGGCAGCCCACACCTCCCAATCCCCGCCGGGGAGAGGGAGTTCTGGAGCTCAACCATGAATGGCGATGAGTCTGTTTACGCCGTCTTCGGTGCCACCTCCGCCGCCAGCAGCCAACATTCGTAGACCGGGGCGTCGCTGCCCTTTGTTTCGAAGCGCACCCTGATCCGCGTCTTGCCGGCGGTGAGCCGTTCGGGGATCGGATAGTCCACCGTGACGAACGCCTTGCTCGGCGGCCCCGGCCTCCGCTCGACCGCGGTCGGCTCTCCGTCGATCAGGATCGCGAAATTCTTGTCGGTCTCCTCGCCCCAGTAGAGCGCCTCGAGGATCATCGGGCCGGGCCGGACGGCGAGGCTGAACTCGATATAATTGCCGATTCCCCACCAGGCCTGGCGGCCGCTGCGGCCTCCCCAGGAGAGGAGGTCGCTGTGGTTGGAGGCGAAATCGTGGTCGCGCTCGGGCTGCATCTCGCCGAGCTGGATGACGTCGACGGTGCGCGCCTCGATCGCCGCGCGGGCGCGTTGCGCGGTGGTGAAGGCACTCTCCTCGCTCGCCCATTGGGCCGGGGTGAAGAGGGGGAAATAGACGGCGGTGCGCGCATCGTAGCGGTTGAAGAAGGGCTTCAGCGCCAGCGGCTCGGGCCTGGCGTCAGCAACGCGGAAGGCGTGGCGCGCGGCATCGGTCGCGACGAGCGCGGCGGCAGGATTCTCGGTGATGAGCGCCGGGGGCAGCCGGTCGAACGGGTGGGAGGCGGGGCCGAGATCGGCGGCGAGCACGATTGGACCGTGGGTGAAGGCGACGACGCGGGGATCGTCGGGCGTCGGCTCGACGCGGAGGCGCATCGGCAGCTTCAGGGTGAGCCGGTCGCCCGCCTGCCAGCGGCGCGTCAGCATTGCATAGCCGCCCTCGCGTGCGAATGCGGCCGGGCGGCCGTTGAGCCGGAGCGAGGGCGCGTCGCACCAGCCGGGCAGGCGCAGGGCGACGGCCAGCCTCTCGCGCGGCGCGGCGGCGACGGTGAGGGCGACCTCATCGGACTCTGGGAAATCGGTGTCCAGCGCGAGCTTCAGGCCTTGCTCCTGCCAGTCGAGCGTCGAGGGGATGTAAAGATTGACGAAGAGGCGGGTCCCGTCCTCCCAATAGATGGAATCGCCATGCTTGGCGTGGCTCTCCATCCCCGAGCCGACGCAGCACCAGAAGCTGTCGTCATGGGTCGACCAGGTCCGCCGCGCGCCGGCGGCGAGCGGCATGAAATAGGCGAACATGCCGGTCCGGGGATGCTGCTGGGCCACGATGTGGTTGAGGTGCACCCGCTCGTAATAATCGAACAGGGATGCGTCCGGCCGCCAGCCGTAAAGGTGCCGCGCCAGCTTCAGCATATTGTAGCTGTTGCAGCCCTCGCAGGTGCGGTCGGTGATCCGGTCCGACAGCCGGTCGGGCGGCCCGAAATGCTCGCGCTCCGAATTGCCGCCGATCACGTAGCTGTGGTGGCGGGTGACCCTGTCGAAGAAGAAGCGGGCGGCGGCGGCGTGGCGCGGCTCGCCGGTCAGCTCGTGGAGGCGGGCGAGGCCGATCAGCTTCGGGATCTGGGTGTTGGCGTGGAGGCCGGGGAGGATGTCCTTCCCCTCGGTCAGGGGATCGAGCACGCTCCGGTCGCGGATCCGCTCCGCGACGCGCAGCCAGCGCGGGTCCCCGGTCAGCGCATAGGTGTCGGCATAGGCTTCGTTGAGGCCGCCATGCTCGCAGGCGAGCAGTTTCTGCATCTGCGCATCGTCCAGCCCCTCGAGGATCGTCGCGAGATAGTTGGCCATGCCGAGCAGCACCGGCCTTGCCGGCGCGATGTCGGCGTGGCGGATGGCGTCGATCAGCCCCGCCTGCACCTTGTGCCAGGTGTAGAGCGGGACCCAGCCGCCATTGATGTCGAAGCCGCCGGTGTGGATCTCGCCGCGGCGGATCTCCTCATAGACGATCTTGCCGTCGACGATTTTGCCATCGCGCTCGACCGTGGTGCCGCCGACATAGCCGTCCTTGTGCGCCTGCTGGCAGCGGGCGAGCTCGGCGACGATATAGGCGGCGCGGCCGCGCACCGCC
>JADMIO010833467.1_pt1 | contig 56379 bp, 41 predicted proteins | sample 8958161 | NCBI WGS metagenome assembly JADMIO01 (sample SAMN16585339, study PRJNA669376) | soil metagenome | isolation source: Crop rotation soil | place: USA: Cullars Rotation, Alabama | collected 2011
CGCGACAACTTGTCCACGTGGAATTCTAAGCTTAGGATCCCAATGTGCTGGAAAGTATCCTGGGCAACGCGGATGACCTGGGCCTGGTCGCGTATCCGGTGAAGGAGCCGAAATTGGAAATCGTGCCGCTCCGGAAGGACAAGATGGTGTTGATTTGCCATCCGAAACATCCATTCGCAAAGAACGAGAATATCAGTCTCAAGGACCTGGCCGGACAGAAGTTCATCGCCTTTGAACCTGACATTCCCACGCGGAAAGCCATTGATAAGGCGCTGAAGGACGCAGGCGTGGAGGTCGAAACCGTGATGGAGTTCGACAATATTGAAACGGTGAAGCGCGCGGTGGAAATTGACGCTGGCGTTTCGATTGTGCCTCTTACCACGGTGACGCAGGAACTGGCCAAGCACGCGCTGGAAGCGGTTGAGATTGAAAACGGCGCTTTGTTCCGTCCGCTGGCGGTGATCTACAAGAAGAATAAGGTTCTCTCCCCGGCGATGAAGCAATTCATCAACACGCTAAAGGGCGAGGCCGCTCCCAAGATCGCGCAGTTGGAGAAGGCGGCGTAGGTTTCGGAAGTCGAATTTTAATCGATCAAACCTCTCGGGGCATGTCTCCGAGAGGTTTTTTATTTCTGGGGTTGATCTCGTTCCCAGCGAATCTCAATGGCAGCTCCGTCACGGATGCCGCCCTTGAGTACATCCATCAAATGTGAAGAGGCGCTGTCCTGGCGAAACGCCTCGAGGGTTTCTTTGCGAATGTAGTAGTCCTGGTCGTGAATTGATTCTTCTTCGAGTTGGTCCTGGAGGAATTCCAGATCCGATTCGGAAATGCGCCCCAGGAATTCACCCGTATCCTTATTGAAAATCTTAATCATGCTCCTTGTGCGTGAACTTATTAGCCAACAGAGGCACCCGCGGTCAAGGCAGGCAGGAATTTAAAGTGAAAAAGCAAACGACACGAATTGAATGCCTGGATCGTTCTGAAAAGGAGAGGTGACATACAAGAAACTGTTCCAATGCATTGATAATCAGAAGGGTTCTCACAACAGGGAAATACCGGGAATGGCATGAACCGAGCTATCTACCAGCCGCTGACGGATCATGAATACGCCTCTTCATTTGTTTTGTTGCCTCTCGGCGGTTGGAGCCGCCGTGGTCGTTCCGTTGAGCTTAAAGAAATGCAAGACCGGCGTCGTGGTGTGGCTAGGCCTTTACCTGGTGATGTACTGGACGCTTTCGAGTTATGGACAATATCAAAGCGTGACGACTGAGAAAAAGGTATGGATTCCCGCGTATTGCGGCGGGGTTGAACACGCTATCCATTCGCAACCGAAAGCGGTATGGACTCCCGCGGGAGCGTTTTTCCTGCCGTTAATGGTGATCGACCGACTGGCCGTACACCGATCGAAAACAACGGAGACCGACTAGCCCCGCCTTTAACTCATCGGTAGCCCCAGCCGAAACGATCTGTGAAAGGCCAATAGACGAACCAGCACCGGCCAATGACATTTTTCCGCGGAACATCACCCCACGCGCGGGAATCGTAACTATTCAACGTGTTGTCGCCCATCGCCATGTAGTGAGCAGGCTTAACACGATGCGAAACGGTTTCGTCCGGAAGCAGCGGCGAAAGCGGCCCACGGTAGCGATTACTGAGGTTCATCTGTCCCAGCGCAAAATCATTGACATGGCCCATGTAGGGATTGTTCGTGGGATTGATATCAAAGGAATAAACCATCTCGAAGTGCGGCGTCGAGGCGTCCAACCTCTTGCCATCGATGATCAAGTGCCGATCGTTCCCGATGCGGACTTCTTCATTAGGCAGGGCGACCAGCCGTTTGATATACAAAACGTCCTGCTGAAGGCCTGTGATACCCTTGGTTTTGAAAACGAAGATCTCGCCACGCTCCGGATGGCGGAAATTGTAGGTGAAACGGTCAACGAGAAGATGATCGCCCGCCACGACCTTGAGGTTCAGAATATCGTCCCCTTTGTTGAAGTGCATCCCCGGATAGAGCTGGGCGTGTTTGGTCAATAGTTCCTCCGGGGGAAACCAGATCGTCAGGGGCTTTCGATTGAAGAAAATGCGCTGCTTCTTGACGAAGGGAATGATGATGCGCGGTTCCTCATCAATACCGGTGATTTGACCGTCCTCCGGCGCGACCAGGCGCTTGTAGGAGATGCCTTTGGTCCAGTATAAGACGAGCCGCTTCCAAAGAGGCGGAGGTTGAAAATTCGTGCCGCGCAGATCCTCGCTGGTGATTCCGAAGAGCGTCGGCTGCATCGAACCAGTCGGGATTTTCGTCAGCTGCAGGAAGAAGGTCGTAAACGCGAGAATGGTCACGACCGCCACGAGAAACTCCTTCACGTTCTCTCGAACCGAAGGATGGGCGTAAGGTTTGAGCCATCTGTGCGCCGCCTCCTCGAGTTTCTTCATCTGGGCCTGCAGTTCGGCCTTCTTCGCCCCTGATCTGATTGCGGATTGCGCCTGGCCGCGCGCGGCTCCGAGTCCCGCGACCGCCTCCGTGGAGAGGAGATCGCGCTGCTCGTTCACGACGCGATCCAACTGCCGAATCATTTCGGCAAGGTGGCGGACGGTTTTTGAATAGAACCAACTTAAAGTCAAACGAACCTCCTGATGAAAAATGAACAGAGCCCGGAAATCAGACGCTGACTCAGCGCGAGTGTCAAATTCAATGATCTCAAGCCGGTCATTCCCTCGACTCCAGAGTTCAAGCCCGGTCACTGCTCGGCTAAGCCTTCAACACCTCGATAAAAGCTTCCTGCGGAATCTGCACGGAACCGAAGGCTTTCATCCGCTTCTTTCCTTCCTTTTGTTTCTCGAGAAGTTTCCGTTTGCGGGTGATATCGCCGCCATAGCATTTCGCGGTGACGTCCTTACGCATCGCACTGACTGTTTCCCGGGCAATGATCTTTCCGCCGATGGCGGCCTGAATAGCGATGGCGAATTGTTGCTTGGGAATGACCTCTTTCAATTTGGCGGCCAGCGCGCGTCCCCGGAACTCGGCTTTATCGCGATGGACAATGCAGGAAAAAGCATCCACCGCTTCGGTATTCACCAGCATGTCCAGCTTCACCATGTCCGACGTGGCATAGCCATCATGCTCATAATCCATGGAGCCGTACCCGCGGGTTATGCTTTTAATGCGATCGTGGAAATCGATGAGGATTTCATTGAGCGGCATGCGTGCGGTCAGCATAACCCTTCGAGTGTCCAGGGTTTCGGTATGTTCAACCAATCCGCGCTTTTCCGAGATCAACGCCATGATGTCGCCGATATTTTCGTTGGGGCAGATAACAAACGCTTTGACCATGGGTTCTTCGATGAACTCGATGTAATTCGGCTCGGGCAGAAATGCTGGATTATCGATCTCTTTATGTTCCCCGCTCGTCATCGTGACCTTGTAAATAACGCTCGGATAGGTCGCGATGATGTCCATGTCGTACTCGCGCCGCAAGCGTTCCTGCACGATTTCGAGATGCAGCAAACCGAGAAAACCGCAGCGGAAACCAAAACCAAGAGCAACTGAACTTTCGGACTGGTAAACAAACGCCGAGTCGTTGAGTTGGAGTTTGGCTAGATTCGCCTTGAGATGCTCATAGTCGGCCGTGTTAATCGGATAAATGCCGCTGAACACCATCGGATGGATCTCCTGGAAGCCTGACAATTCCGGCGACGGATTCCGTGAATCGGTCAGCGTGTCGCCCATCTTCACTTCCTTCGGGCTTTTGATGTTGGCGGTGAAATAGCCTGTCTCGCCAACTTCGAGCTTTTCGCGCGTGTACGGTTTGGGATTGAAACTGCCGACTTCTTTGATCTCAACGACCTTGCCCGAATTGAGCAGCTTGCACTGGAGCCCGGGCTTCAACTCACCATTGAAGACGCGGACATGCGTGACAACCCCTTTAAAAGTGTCGAAGTACGAATCAAAACCGAGCGCTTGTAACGATTTTTCCCCGGTCGGCTTTGGCGGCGGAATCCGCTGGATGATCGCTTCGAGGATGTCTTCGATGCCTATTCCTTCCTTCGCGCTCGCGAGAATTGCTGAATCCGCCGGAATCGCCAGGATGTCCTCGAGTTGGGTTTTGGCAAGAGGAACGTTGGCGTGCGGCAAGTCGATCTTATTGATCACTGGAATGATCGTCAGATTCTGCTTCATCGCCAGGTGTACATTCGCGACGGTTTGCGCTTCGACGCCCTGAGCGGCATCGATAATAAGCAACGCGCCCTCGCAGGCGCTCAGGCTGCGTGAAACTTCATAGGCAAAGTCGACATGGCCAGGGGTATCGATCAGGTTGAGTTCGTACTCCTCGCCATTCTTGGCCCGGTAGTACATTGTCACCGGATGGGCTTTGATGGTAATGCCGCGCTCGCGCTCCAGATCCATCGAGTCGAGCAGTTGCTCCTGCATCTCCCTCGTCGCGACGGTGCCGGTCCTGTGCAAAAGCCTGTCGCTCAAGGTGGTCTTCCCATGATCAATATGAGCGATAATGCTAAAATTCCTGATGTGCGATGTATCCATTAGTCAACTGCTGACGAACAAAGTAACCCATTTTCACCGAGATTGCACCCACTCGTTCAGCGCGAACAATTTCGGGCGGACAAGATAATCGCGTCTGGGCTGAAGAAAAGGTGAATTTATCCCCCGGCGCGCCTCCAGGGGCCCGCCAGGATGAACCCAAGCAGCCCCGTCAGTACGCCCACCCCAATGTAGGAAAGACGGACACCGCGCTCGCCATAGAGACTGACAAGGCTCTCGGCCACCAGGGGAGGGAGTAAAAGCCAGCAGACGCCTGAAAAGGCTGTCGCGTCAGTGTTTTTGACAAATCGGAACCAGAACCTGAAGTAGGCTCCGGCAGGGACGTAAAAGACAAGGGCAAAAAGAGTCGCGGCAGGCCAAAAGGCCCTTGGCGTCGCCTCTACCAGCCATTGGGAATCTTGCGTCAGAAAGGCGCTCAAGCCGACTTCGGGTCCGAGGAATACCTCCATCGCCGTTCCGAACGACGTGTAAAATGAAATCGTGTTTTTCCGCTGGGTCACTACAAAACGAAAGGGCTGCATCGAAGGAAATGCGTCCGGGAAGTAAAGTTGGGGGCTGGTCCCCTCCCCCGTCAACGGAGCTCGCCACCGAAATTCAATTTCGTTCCGGTAATGGCTGATCATTACGTCGGTATGCTCGTCGTTTGCGGAAAGCGATATGAGGCGCGGACCTTCCCACTGGTGCGGCTTGGGGGTGCTGGCGGTGGCGGCAATCGTGTATTCCCTCGATCGGTTCACGGCCTCGACAAAATCAGAGAGACTTCGCGATGTTCGAAGCCAGGAATTGCGAGTCAGAACAACGCCGCTCTCGACAAAGCGCGGAAGTTCCCCTCGCGGCAGAAATTGCGGGGAATGGCCTGTCCGATCTTTCAGGCCCTCGTTCGAAGTTAAAGAATATTCAGCGGCCAAACGGTTTTCCAAAGACGCCGGAACTCGATTCTGCAAGAACTGTTCGGCCTGGCTTTTGGTTATACCGGTGCCGACAAGCACCAGGTCGCGGAGCGTGCCGTTCCATGCCCAGTCCCCGGTGGTTTCGTTGCCCAGCCCCAAACGATAACTTGCATCCCAAAAAGCTGGACGCAGTCCGTTCATAAGAACCCACGTCAGCAGGAGGAGGATCAGCAGATAAAAAGCAGAAACGATTCGAACATCCCAGCGGACGATTCGTGTCCGAATTTGACCGGGAATCCGATTGCGCACGCGCCACGCTTCAACAAGGCCCAGCCCGGTCAGACCACCCAAACTATTCGAAATAATATCGGAAAGATTAGGGGTTCGGCCCGGAATGAAGATTTGCAGCGACTCAATACCCGCCGAAAGGACAAATCCGAGAAGAAGGATGACCAACGCGCGCGGCCGAATTGAAACGATCTTCTCTTCGAATGCCAGTGCCAAACCCACGCCAAAAGGAATGAACAGAACGATATTCTCCGGGCAATCCAGCATTGCGCTCGGGGTATGTTCGAAACTGCCGAGATATTGCCTCCAGCCGAGCGCGTGAAAATGGAAGGTGTATGGCCACAGCGTCAGCTTTAGAATCGCCGTCAAAGCTAACAAAGTTAATCCTGCGCCTGCGATCCGTTTATACATTCCCTGATTATCTTTCAGAAGATCGGATTCAAAATGTCTGAACCTGTCGAGATTTATCCAGAGCGACATCTCCCGGAGATACGATTCCTCGTGAATGAGAATCGATGGCGCGGAACTCTCCCGGACCGGCCATTGACTTCTCTATTCGCAGTGGGATAAAGATTCATTCATGCGACGTTTTAATTATATTTTCACCGCTGTTTTCCTTCTTAATCTCGTCGCTCGAGCGGCAGAGGATCACAAGACGTTTAATGTCGCGAATCTCTCCTTCACGAAACCGGACAAATGGACCTGGGTCGATATCCAGCCTGGAATGCGCGCGGCGCAATTGGAAATCAAGGGAGAGCAAGGAAAGAATGGCGAGGTGGTCTTTTTTCACTTTCCAGGGGGTGGCGGGGGCGTGCAGGCGAATATCGATCGGTGGCTCGGCATGTTCCAGGAAGGAAAAGACAAGATCAATGCGCGAACGGAAAAAGTGAAGAAGGACAAGGGCACGATCACTTATGTGCAGGCTGATGGAACGTACATGAGCGGCATGCCCGGTGGACCAAAAACACCGCAACCCGGTACGATGCTGCAAGGCGCCATTGTCGAGACGCCGGGAGCCAATGTTTTTATCCGCCTGACTGGACCGGCAGCATTGGTCAAAGCTTCGCGGCAGGACTTTCGAACAATGGTCGAGAGCGCGGTGAAGTAGCAATCCTTAGTCTCGATTTGATCTTTGTCCTGGGTGATCGGGTCTGATCACCGCAATAGGTTTTCCAGGAAATCCACATGCATTCGTCCGGCGTTCCCATTCCATGGACGAGGTCCCCATGCTTTGGAGCAGATATCAATGTCGCCATCGGCATCAACGTCCCCCGCTTGCAGTTCGTGCCCGCCAAGCTTTGCGTCGAGAATTATCCGCTCGGCGAATTTGCCATTTCCGAGGTTTTCCCAAAGAATCCAGCGTGGGTCTTGACGGCCATCCGGCAGGAGTTCCTCCTGTTCGTTACTGATGATGTCCGGGCGGCCATCGCGGTTTAAATCGATCACCGCCAGGGAATGAAGAGAACCATACTTAAAACTCCGCGGCAGCTCCTGTTTTATCCACCGTAAACCTTTGCCGTCCGCGTTTTTCAAAATGACGACCGTCGAATCTTCGATATCCGCATCCGAGATCACGATGTCATTCCGGCCATCCTGATCCATATCGAGAACTGTTGCGCGAACACAGATGCCAAAGGGACCTTTTCGCCCCATCGGAATGTTGGCGTGCGCCCTCCATTCCAATCCTTTACCATCCTTGTTTTCGAACCAAGTATCTGCCCGTACGATATCGACGTCGCCATCTCCGTCCAGGTCGCCGACACCCGCGGGAGTAATGGCGCCATGCACCGGTGCCGCGACGAAATGGGAGATCCAGTGGTTTGTGGCGTCTGTCGGAACGGTGTACCAGCGCAAGGAGTTTATCGGCGTCCGTTCATCGCCCATCATCACAATGTCGGGTCGCGTGTCACCATCGATATCCGCAACGACGATGTCGTGCGCGCCCGCAGCTTTTTCATCGAAAACAAAACGTTGGAACTGTTGTTCACGGGGACGCCCGGTGTTCCGGTACCAAACACCGCTGCACACCAGGTCTGTCCATCCGTCCCGATCTACATCGAGCGCGGCCACGCCGACATCAGACAAGTAATTTGTCCCAACCTCATGTTGAATCCAGATATCGGGTTTTTGAAATTCGAACCAATACAGTCTCGATGGAGAAGCAGGGCGTCCGCCGAGGATGAAATCCAAATCGCCGTCACGATCGAGATCAACCAGTGCTGTTAATCCATAATCGCCGACAGTTTTGTCACGGACGGGCAATTCCCGGCTGATAAAATGATGGCGAAACGAAAGTTCCCCGGCGTGATTGAAATGATTCGCGACCAGGATCCACAATACAACGCACCAGCAGATTCTCATGTGCGTTATTTGAGGTAAACCCACGGAATTGTCACGGCGAAGAGCCAAAAAAGGTCGCAGTCGTTTTTGGCGGCCGGCTCGGCCCCGCGGGCGGTGGCTTGGAACGACGGTTGCTGATGAAGAATTCGATGATACTTTCGCCGGAGAGGATGGTCGAACTGAAACAGGAAGAGCGGGGATGACGGCGGGAAAGCTGAAGTCGCGTGGAGTTCTTCTGATCCTCTGTTACGTGGCGTTTGTCAGCCTGGGACTGCCTGATGCCCTTGTCGGCGTGGCCTGGCCTTCGATCCGGCGATCGTTTCATCTTGAGCAAAAGGACATCTCCTGGATTTTTTTGGGGGCGGGGTGCAGCTATTTTGTTTCGAGCTTTCTCGCCGGACGTTTGCTGCGCTTTTTTAATCTGGGCGTGTTGCTGGCGGCGAGCAGCGCTTTGGTGGCATCGAGCGGCTTGGACTATTCATTGGCGCGAGTTTGGCCTTTGTTCGCGTTGGGATCAATATTTCATGGTCTTGGTTCAGGCGCGATCGATGCTGGATTAAACCACTTTGTCGCGTGCCATTTTAGCGCGCGGCATATGAACTGGCTGCACGCCTGTTATAGCCTCGGCGCGATGCTTGGCCCGATGCTGATGACGGCGGTAATTTCCGCGAACCGTTCCTGGCGGTTGGGATACTTCATCGTCGCGGTGACACTGTTCCTTCTTTCGTTGCTCTTTATTAAAACAGAATCGGAATGGGACGATCCCACGGAAGCGACAACGCCTTCTGAGCGAGATCAGGCAGCGGAACATGTTCCGATGGCGCGAGCGCTTCGGAACCGAATCGTGTGGCTGCAGATGCTTTTATTTTTTATATACACCGGACTCGAAGTCTCACTTGGGCAATGGAGTTTCACGGTTCTTACAGAATCGCGGGACATTAAAGGCAAAGTGGCGGGTATTTGGGTTACAGTTTATTGGGCCAGTATTCTCGCGGGGAGAATCGTTTTCGGGTTCATCGTCGATCGTGTAGGAATCGATGGGTTGATTCGGTCGAGCATAGTCACGGCCGTGACTGGAACCGCGCTATTTGCATGGAACCCAGCACCCCGGATGACACCGTTTGCCCTCGCACTCGCTGGCCTTGGTCTCGCGGTGATCTTCCCGTGCCTGATGTCCCGGACTCCGCAGCGGTTGGGGAAGCAGCTGGCGGCCCACGCGATTGGCTTTCAAGTAGGCGCGGCAATGCTTGGCTCCGCCGCGATGCCAAGCAGCATCGGATTGATTGCTCAATACGCGGGGCTAAGTATGGCCGCAACGGCGATCTTTGTCATGGCCGTTGCTTTATTCGTCTTGCACGAAGCGGTTGTTTTCCTCACATCCGCGAAGAAGAATTATACAGGGGTCCAGGGGGAATCCAATCATTTCAGGGCGTAAATCTCGTAAATCTTATTGCCGGCAAGAAAACGGACGGACGTCCCGAGCGAGAATATGTCTTTCAACTCGGGATAACGAATCAGCAAATCCCAGTATTCTTTGGAATTGAATTCGATTCGGATGGGTTTGCTTTCTTTGGCGTCGCGGGTGGAAAGTTCGATCCACTTTCCTTCCTCGAGGCGGAACGCGCGCCCTTTGACCATGCGAAAGCCGTTGGACGAGGAGCGCTCCTGGGGAGAAGGTTGTGACACGAGTTTTCCGGTTCGGGCCAGGGTTTCAATCTCCTTGGGCGCGAGTTGTAATTGTTGTTCGGTGACGGCGGATTTCAACGCTGTGCTATAACGAGCGCCGGCGACGGCTGTGTCGCCGGAGGGAGGGGAATTGGCCAATAGCTGTTGCGCCGGTACTGCTGCGCGCAGTTCCAAGCTTTCCTCGCGCAATCTCCGTGCCGGTTTCGTCAGGTCGAGCTGATTCTGAATTGCGGCTGGTTCAGCACGGACAGGCTGTGCGGTGGTGGCCACAATGGGCTGATCCTCGGTGATTAAGAACGAGGTATAGGGAGTCACGATCTGATATTTTTTGGCGAGTTCAGTGACTTCGTCCTTTAGTTCGCGATTCTCGCCATGGAGCCGAATTTCATCGAGGAGATAGCCGACCCTGCGGGTGGCCCAAAGGCGAGGAATAAATTCATGCTGATCGCTATCGGATGGGAATTGCAGTTTGTACGAGAATTCCTTTCGTTCGTCTCCAACCTTGCCGATCACTTTCACGGTTGTTCCGCCCTCGCCTGAATAGCGTCCAAGGGCGATCAGTTGCTGCCCTTTGAACAGGTCGGGAAGCTTGCCGGGATGGACTTTCGTGGCGTGAATGTTTCCGTAATCGATCTCCACGTTAGCCAGGACCGGATCGCTGATCTTCGAGAAGAAGCTCGAAAGTTTCACTTCCAAATCCTCGTCTGGAAGGACGTATTGGGAAACGGCGCTTGTTTCTTCCGCGATTCGATCCAGCAAACGCGTATTTACATCAGTGCCGATGCCGAAGCAGAAGACCCGGGTCAGAGCGTCAGTCCGGCCCGTGACTTGCTTGAGAATCATCTCTTCACGCGTTTCACCGACGGTGGGCATGCCATCGGTGAGAAAGACAACCAGGTATGGGCGGTTGGAATCGGCGGGCCGAAGTTCGAGGGCCTTTCTAAGAGCATCGTGAATGGCGGTAGCTCCGATCGCTTTCAAATCGCGAACAAAGGCCTGCGCCTCTTTCCGGGAAGTTTCGGACACATTCGTCAGCTTATCGAAAAGAGGTTCGACTTCGGTCGAGAAGCGGATGACCTCGAAACGGTCCTTGTCGTTCAAATTCTCGATGCAAAAAGCCAGGGCTTTCCGCGCTTGATCGATTTTGGCCCCGGACATTGAGCCGGATGTGTCGATAACAAAGGCCACATCCTTGGGAATGACCTTGGTTTTGTCCTGATTGAATCCCGGCGATGCCAGCAGCATGAAGTAACCATCCTCGCCACTCCTGCGATAGGTAAGGAAACTGACCCCGAGTTCCTTTTGTTCGGCTGAATAAAACAATTGGAAGTCGCGCGGATCACTCGGCGTTTGATTCTGCTCCAGACCAATCGTGGAACTGGTGTTTCCCTTCCGAACGATTTCGACTGAGTGGCTTGGGGAATAAATGGTTTTCAGCGGGGTGGTGGAATCCAATTGGACTTTGACGCTCAAATTCTTCACCGGCGTCGCACAGTACTTGGCGGCGCTGAGCGGGAGGGTGTAGCCGACCATTCCCGTATCGCTCTTAAGTATTTCGCTATAGGCGACCTCGACGCGTTTTGTGCTGTTTGGTTCGATCGGAAAGATGCGGACCTTGAGCAGATCCTGGCCAACATATTCGAGCAAGGCGGGGTCTTTCGCTTTACGAACGATTTCCTCATAAATGCCTTTGGCCTTGTCCGCGCTAAGGAGTTCGGCGTCCATCATCTTTCCGTTCACTTCCATGCGAAACTTTTGGAGATGCGCACCGCGAGGTATGGGAAAAACAAATGTTCCCTGGAGCTGGCGAGGGTTCGGATTGTAGAACTCCTGCTCGATGCGGGTGTCAGCCACCTGGTCTTTGATTCTAACATTGGCCTTCACTGACCGGATTTCCAGAGGGGTGAAACGAAAGATCGGCCGAGGCATCCAATGGGGCGGAATGGGATGGTCCGGGCGGACGGAAGGCGGCCAGATGCGGACGCCCCCTTCGGGCTCATCGACGATGATCAATCCCGCCCCGTGCGCTGAACCGATGAAACCAAGAACCAAGGCCGGAACCAAGAGGGCAAAGAAAATCCGTTTCATACCCGTTAGACCGGAGAATTTTGTTTTTGCTCCCAGGGGGATTGATGATTGGGCGTGACCCTTTAACACTTCCAACGGGTCTTTTGCTAATTCCGCCGGTCCAAAGTAAGGGTCTCGTCACCTCGACCTCTACTTTCGTGTTCTACAGGGCTGATAAAGCGCTGGAGGACTCGCGGCTAATGTGACTAGACTTGGTCAAGCCGAATTATGAGTCAACTTTTCCGACTGCCCGCTTCAGTCGAACGAGATCCAGCAATCGATCGCTGGATGAGGGGACAAACGGGGGAATTGGGCGAAATTGCCAGGCATTGGTTCGGGGTGATGCGCAGGTGCGGCGACGATGTGTTGGAGGTGTTGCACGATGGTCATCCGACGGTGTGCGTCGGTGACGCAGCATTTGCCTATGTCAACGCCTTCAAAGCGCATGTGAATGTCGGGTTTTTTCGAGGCGCTGAGATAGCTGATCCGGCGGGTTTAATGGAGGGCAGCGGCAAGTTTATGCGTCACGTTAAGCTTCGTCCAGGGGATGTCTTGCATGCGGGTGTGATTAGAACTGCCGGTCAGTTTTTGGCGTTGAGCCAGTAAATGTCCCACCAACCGTTTGCGCGAGCCGTCCGAAGTTGCAGCATGCTTTCCATGTTTTTCTCGGTCCACCAGCCGCCTGAGATTTTGAGTCGATGCTGAATGACGTGCCGGTGGCCGCTTTCGATCTCGCCCGAGCCGATTGGCAGGTTCTTGGCTCGCGCGCCGGCGTAGTCCAGGTAGTCGTGACGCTCGCTGATATACTGGTGGGCGGAGCGCACCGGCGTTTCAGGCGCGCTTTGGGCTTCCAGAGCTTTGGCCAGCGCCCGCAGAACGGCGGATCGACGGTTCTCCAGGAGCCGAGCTTGTTGTCGTCGTCGCCAGAGCGCTTCTTTGCCCGGCCGCGCCACGTGCGGGGCCGCTGCCGCCAAGTATTCGCTGACATGATAGAAATCGAGGGTGTAGCGGCCTTGCTGACCGAAGTTTTGCTCAAATGTGTTCAGAATCCACTGCGCGCCGTCTCCCACTCCGTGCACGTGAGTCGAGGATGTGCAGCCAGCCAGTCGGGCGGTCTGCTGCCAGGTCCAACTCGCCACTTCCACTGATCCCAATGTGGCGCCATAGAGTGGTTGGACCGTGTCGGTGGATCGGGCGCAGCAAAGCCGCGCTTCCCGCCAGAGCAGCTTCTTGCCTTTGCGCTTATCCGCACCGGTTCCAGGCTGCACAATCGGCACCATGCTTCCGTCCATTTCCGTCAGCAGCGTTTTGGCGCTGGCACGCGCCTTTACCTTTTCAGCAGTGATCGCCATCGCTCGCGCATGTTTGAGCGTAGCCAGGCGAACTCTACTGATGGGCAGATCGATCCCATAATGTTCACGGACGCGTCGGGCGGCGGGCCCAAAGGCGCTTTCCGATCCAAAGTCAACCAGCACCCGTTGCAAGCGCCCGGAATAGCCGCGATGTCTCACTCCGGCTTTTAAGCAGAACGGACGCAATTCGCTCCCCCGCCTGCCCAGGCGCAGCAGCTGTTCCTCCACCGTAATGAGACCGTAAGTGGTCGACCACTTTACTTTTTTTTAATGTGGCGACTGGCTTCTGGGTTTTCTTTTTGCACTTGAGCAAGGCTGTGAGCTTGCTTGGCGCGGGCCCAATCCGTGAGCACTGCGGCACCGAGTTGCTGGATTTGCTCGATCGCCATGGCTTCAGCTTCATCAGCTGTCGCACCGTTCTCGATCGCCTGATCCATCATATCCGCAATCTCAAGCAGACGCTGCCGGACTTCTGGCCGGGTGGCAAAACGAGCGTCGAGTGATTGGTCAGGCTTTCCAGTTTTTGGCAGTTCATTACTCATTGAACTGCTCTATTTATACACTGGCTAAATTTGTACAATGCCAAAATGTCACACTTCGTGACCGGCACTTTTAATCACACCCCTTGCATGCCGCGGCTCTTTCGAAGCTGGTCCGCGCGGCGTATCTTGATATGAAGAAGAGGGTGAAGGCAGAGGCGCAACAGGCGGGGGTCGTCCCAATCGGGTAAAAAATGGCCTCAAAAAGCTGATTCTCCTTGGAGCTGTAAAGGGTTCGTTAGGCTGGTGGGCCGACCCAGGACCGTTTCCTCGCAATCCTGGCCTGGACGGAATTCCCGTTGGGATTCGGAGTGACGCGATTCAAGTCCCCTGCCTTGCTCCACCGCTCTTTTGGACATCGTCGCCGAGTGGCGAGCGGTTTTAGCCGGGTGTTTCCTGGCAGCGTTCGCCGCGTATATTCCCGGCTTCTTGAGCATCAGAACAGCGCGCGCGCCCGATGGGCCGCGTTACGGTAATTGTTCTGTAATTCTTGTCGATGCATCCCAAAAAGCGGTGGCTGCCTGGCTGATCTGCGCCGGGGTGTGGACGTATTGGGGGATCCACCAGGAGGGGAAGAGGGCGCGATATTGGGGTTTGGCGAAGCGGTCGTCGATGAGGAGGACGATGCCGCGGTCGGTTTCGGAGCGGATGAGGCGGCCGGCGGCCTGGAGGACGCGATTCATGCCAGGATAGGTGTAGGCGTAGTCGAAGCCGTCGCGACCGATATTTCCGCGGTATTCGCGGATCAATTCTCGTTCGACCGAGATTTGGGGAAAGCCCACGCCAACGATGATGGCGCCGATGAGACGTTCGCCGACGAGGTCAATGCCTTCGCCGAAGATGCCGCCCATGACGGCGAAACCGGCGAAGGCGCCGCTGATTTCGGTATGAAATCTGGCGATGAATTCTTCGCGGTCGGTTTCGCTCATGCCGGGAAGCTGCGCTTGTGTTTCGATGGCGGGAAACTGCCGGTGAAAGCGCTCGAGGACCGCGGTGAGGTAATCGTAGGACGGGAAATAAACGAGGTAATTGCCGGAGCGGCCCTCCATCAATGCGCCGATGGAGGCGGCGACGGCGTCGTAGGTAGCGGCGCGGGAACGCAGGCGCGTGGAGATTTTGTTTTGAATAAGAACGCAAAGGTTCTCCGGCGGAAAGGGAGAGGTGAGTTGCAGAAATGGATCGGATTGGCCAAGGCCAAGCGCATTTCGAAAATAGTCGCCTGGACGAAGGGTGGCGGAGAAAAATACGGCGGAGCCGGAGGTCTCCAAGGCGCGCTGGAGAAGGAGAGAGGGATCGATGCAAAAGAGGCGCAGGCGTCCGCTGCCTGAATCGTAGATGGCGGCGTAGCGTTCATCGAATAATTCGGACGTTCGGAGAAAAGCGAGCGCTTCAAAGTAAGCGCCGAGCAGATCTTCGCGGAAAGCGGACGGCCGATTTTGGACGAGCCAGAGTTCAGCCTGTTCGATGAATTGCTTGAGGTGATGAGTGATTTTCGCCGGACACGACTTGCTGACGAACAATTCGTCCCGTTCGAGAAAGCTTTCATCTTTGGCAAGGGCGGAAAGTTTGGAACAGAGCCTATCGAGAGTGCGGGCGCAGGCAGGAAGGTCGTGTTGCAAAGCGTCCTGCAGGCGGCGGAGATCATCGCGCACCAATTCGGCGGAGAACATTTCGCGGGCGCGATCGACAAGATTATGCGCCTCGTCGATAAGGATGGAGTAGTTACGAGATTCTTCGGAAAAATAGCGCTTCAAAGCAACGGAGGGGTCGAAAACGTAATTGAAATCGCAGATGATCGCGTCGCACCAGAGAGAGAGATCAAGAGACAATTCGAAGGGGCAGACCCGATGTTTTCTGGCGATTTCCTCGATTTTGTCGCGCTTTAGTTCATCGGTGGCCAGTCCATCGCGAACGGCTGCTTTGATGCGATCGTAATAGCCGAGGGCGAAGGGACAGGATTTCAAGTCACAGGTTTGGCCGTTGTTGAAGCAGATTTTGTCGCGGGCGGTGATTGTGACGGCGCGAAGGCGCAGTCCGGCGGACCGCAGATCAACCAACGTTTTCTCGGCGACAGTGCGGCCAATGGTTTTCGCGGTGAGGTAAAAAATTTTTTCGAGGTGTCCGGCAGGAAAGGCTTTGATGGCGGGAAAAAGGGCGGAAACGGTTTTTCCAATCCCGGTGGGTGCTTCGGCCAGAAGTTTGCCACGGGTTTGGGTAGCGCGGTAAACGGCTACGGCGAGAGAGCGCTGGCCGGCGCGGTAATTCGGAAAGGGAAAGCCAAGCGCGGCGATGGATGAGTCGCGCAAGGAACACCAGCGCGCGTAGTCTTCGAGCCAGTGGAGGTATTCTCGAGTGATGCTATCGAGGAATTCTTCCAGGTCGTGTGTTTTAAAGGTTTCACGGAAAACGGCGGTTTGCCCGGAATCCAAGGACAAATAAGTGAGCTGCAGGTCTATGCTCTGGAAAGTGTGATTCGGGGCATATAACGCGGCATAAACTTTCGCCTGGGCCCAGTGTAAAGGGTCTGGGTGGCCGTTCCATCCCTCATCGACGGTTTTGATCTCTTCGATCAGAAGCGAATCATCCCGCTGAAGGATGCCATCAATTCGCCCCTTGATGATGAGGGCGACGTCCTGTGTTTCGAGTTTCGTTGAGATCAGAACCTCCGGTTTGTAGCCGGCGGGGCGGCTTTTTTGGATTCGCTGATGGCCGCGAGTGCCTTCGAGGGCGCGGTTCGGTCCGGTGAAATGACCGTTGCCCCCCAAGTCACCGGTGCGCAGGACGAATGCGACCAGATCCCGAACCGAAATGGTGAAGGCGCGCTTTCGCCCCGGCGCGGATGGCGGCTGAGGGATCGGGTCTTGGATTGCCGCTGCTGTCGCGAAAATAAAGGGTTTAGTGTGCAAATTCAGGAATGGCCCGGCGCGGCACGCCGCTTGCTGAAAACGTCTCGGGAGACGGTTCTAACTTAATGGTCCATGGCGCAACTTTCGCGCCGACATAAAACTGGAAGAAAGCCTGAGTAAACTAGCTTTCGCCTCTCGGAGTTCCGAAACACCACAACGCTTTATCGGTGCGCATGACCACAGTTCCACGCGCCAGGGCGAGCGAAGCATTCGTGGGTTCAGCGATGCTGTTCGTGCTCAAGACGCGGAATTCAGGTTCAGCCGCGAAAACAAAAACATCACCCGATTGATTCGGGGCGTAAATCAATTTTCCTGCTTTCGAAAGAGAGGACCACGAGGTTGTTTTCTTTCCGGGCCCTTGAAGCCGCTCCTGCCATAGAACCTTACCGGTGGCCTTTTCCCAGCATTCGGCAAGCCCATTTTCACTCAAATAATAGAGATGCTTATCGGTGGCCACCCCGGAGCCAAAACGAAATTTACCTTTGGGTTGTGTCCAGACCGTGTCCGGCGCGCCCCCGGAGGCATTGAGGCGAACAGCATGGGCCACCGTTCCGCTCATCGCGATGAGCAAGCCATCGGTATACAGGGGCGTAACGTACGTCTGCAGTCCGAGACCGCCTTGCTGCCAGAGGAGCGCCCCGTTTTTCACATCAAATCCGCCAAAGCGAAAAGCAAAGGACATGATCAATTCTTTTCGGCCTCGATTCTCAACGACGACAGGTGTGCTCCAGGAGCCAACCGGCGGGCCATTCGTCGAAATCTTCGCGGTTTCATCCGGCGTTGGCCGCAACGCATCCGAACGCCAGGCGATCCTGCCCGTGCGTTTATCGACGGCCACGATGCTTTGCTCATCTCCGGGACCGACATAAACAAAACATAGGTCACCGGCGAGACAAGGAGAAGAGGCCGTCCCGAACATGTGCGAGATGTTGCCCACGTCCGTGTGCCAAAGTTCACGCCCCTTAAAATCAAAACAATAAAGTCCGGCTGAACCAAAAAAGCCAATCACGCGCGTGCCATCGGTAACGGGAGACGCGGAGCAGTACGGGTTGCTTTCACTCATGGTCTCCTCGGGGTAATAATAGGCTGGGCCCGCCTGCCACAGAACCGCGCCGCTCTTTCGATGAATACAAATCAGATTGCGACGATTGCCCTCCGCCTGCGTGACGAAAACATGGTCCTTCCAAATCACAGGAGAGGAGTTCCCGCGTTCGGGAAGCGGCAGATGCCACAGAACATTATTGGTCCGGTCCCACGATATGGGAAAGTGATCCTCGGCGGTCGAGCCGTCGCTCGACGGTCCGCGCCAATTAGGCCACTCCGCCGCCGCGAAAATCGGGCAAACAACCCAGAAAACAAGAGAGAGACACGCTCGAATGTGCATTCCATAAGACTGTCTGCCAGAAAACGCCAGTCAAGGAAGTTGCATCTGGGCGAATCGCATGCCAGGCGCGTCAAGGTCTCCGTCACTTCAGCCTTCACGCCCTCGAAGGCATTGGCTCGGGGGGGGCACCTAAAAATCGCGCTTGCGACCGCAGCGCAGCGAAATACGATCCATGAGAGTAGTCCAGAGCAGTTAAGCGCCAAATTATGAATGAAGTCAGCAAATGTCCCTTCACCGGCAAAGTTCACAAATTCACTTCCGGCGGCGGCACGTCGAACCGCGATTGGTGGCCGAACGCGTTGAAGCTCGAAATTTTGCACCAGCATTCGTCCAAGTCCAATCCGATGGGGGAGGATTTCAATTACGGCGAAGAGTTTAAGAGTCTCGACTATGCGGGCCTAAAAAAGGATCTGGCGGCGCTGATGACCGATTCGCAGCCTTGGTGGCCGGCGGATTTCGGCCATTACGGTCCTTTGTTTATTCGCATGGCATGGCACAGCGCCGGCACCTATCGAACGGGTGATGGCCGTGGCGGTGGCGGCAGAGGTCAGCAACGTTTCGCGCCGCTCAATAGTTGGCCGGACAATGTCAGTCTCGACAAGGCGCGCCGGCTCCTCTGGCCGATCAAACAAAAGTACGGTCGGAAGATTTCGTGGGCGGACCTGATGATACTCGCCGGGAACGTCGCCCTGGAAACGATGGGATTCAAAACGTTCGGCTTCGCCGGCGGGCGCGAGGATACCTGGGAACCGGACCTGGATCTCTATTGGGGAGCGGAAACGACCTGGCTGGGCGACAAGCGCTATTCAGGCGACCGCGATCTGGAAAGCCCTCTCGCCGCGGTGCAAATGGGACTGATTTACGTCAATCCCGAAGGCCCGAACGGCAATCCGGATCCGGTAGCCGCGGCGAGGGATATTCGCGAAACATTCTCTCGCATGGCCATGAATGATGAGGAAACCGTTGCGCTCATCGCCGGCGGACACACCTTCGGCAAAACGCACGGCGCAGGTCCGGCCTCTCACGTAGGTCCTGAATGCGAAGGAGCCGACCTCGCGGAACAGGGCCTGGGCTGGAAAAATAGTTTTGCCACAGGCATAGGGGGGGACACGATTACGAGCGGCCTGGAAGTCACCTGGAGCACCACTCCCACGAAGTGGAGCAATGATTTTTTTAAGCATCTTTTCGGTTTCGAATGGGAACTTACCAAAAGCCCGGCCGGCGCCAATCAATGGCGACCGAAGAACGGCGAGGGCGCGGGGACCGTTCCGCACGCACACGACCCCTCGAAGCGAATCGCGCCTTCCATGCTCACGACCGATCTCTCCCTGCGATTCGACCCTGCTTATGAAAAGATTTCGCGCCGCTTCATGGAAAATCCGGACCAGTTCGCGGACGCATTCGCGCGCGCCTGGTTCAAGCTGACGCACCGCGATTTGGGTCCGCGCACGCGCTACCTGGGTCCGGAAGTGCCCGGTGAAGACCTCATCTGGCAGGATCCTATTCCGGCGCTGAATCACGAGTTGATCGACGCACACGATGTCGCCTATCTGAAAGGCCAGATCCTGACCTCCGGGCTTTCCATCGGGGAACTCGTTTCCACCGCCTGGGCGTCGGCGTCAACTTTCCGCGGCTCGGATAAACGCGGCGGAGCCAATGGCGCTCGAATTCGCCTCGTCCCACAGAAGGATTGGGCGGTAAATCAGCCTGACCAACTCGCCAAGGTGCTCAAGGTTTTCGAAGGCATTCAGCGCGGGTTCAACGCGGCCCAGTCCGGGCGTAAGAAAGTCTCGCTGGCGGATTTGATCGTCCTGGCCGGTGGCGCGGGCATCGAAAAAGCCGCGAGGAACGCCGGTCATGAGCTCACCGTTCCATTCACTCCCGGTCGCATGGACGCCTCGCAGGAACAAACGGATGCCGCCTCGGTCGCGGTCCTGGAACCCATCGCGGACGGGTTCCGCAATTATCTCAAAGTCAAATACAGCATACCGGCGGAAGCGCTGCTGATCGATAAAGCTCAATTGCTCATGCTGACCGCGCCAGAAATGACCGTGCTCCTCGGCGGCATGCGCGTTCTCAACACGAATTCAGGCGGCAACCAACACGGCGTTTTGACCAGACGCCCGGAAGCGCTGACTAACGACTTCTTCGTGAATCTCCTGGACATGCGCACGACATGGAAGCCTACAGCGGAAGACGACGGCATCTTCGAGGGCCGAGACCGCGTGACCGGAACCGTTAAATGGACTGCCACTCGTGTGGATCTCGTCTTCGGTTCGAATTCTCAACTCCGCTCGCTGGCTGAAGTGTATGGATGCGAGGATTCGCAGGAGAAATTCCTTCGCGATTTTGTGGCCGCCTGGACCAAAGTCATGAATCTCGACCGGTTCGACCTGCGCGAATCTGATTCCAACCGCGCTTATACAAATCGCGCCGAGGCACAGAGAAGAAGCCCAGGCGAGCTTCTGGGTAAAACCAAAACGGTAGGAATTTAGTTTTAGGGCAGGGCTGAACGACCTTTCAATGTCGTTCAGCCCGCACGCGTCTTTCAGTCCGCGACCGATGACCGCCGCGCTGCCCTTACCGCGTGCCCTTCAGGCAGCACGCGCTTTCGATTTAGCGGCGGCTGCAAGGCGGTGGGGAATTGCTCAAAGTGTTCTTCCCGCGAACGAGCACTGTTATTTTTGACAGTTTTGGAATACCTCGGGGGTGCGCTTGAATGCTCCCCGTGAGCCGGTTTCCCGCTGAACACACGGAGAGAGAACGGAGTGCAGACTGTTCCGTTCTTTGTTTTGACGGATGGCCCCACGGAGTTGCCGGAGATCTCCGGACACTCGGCGGAAGGGTGATTGTCTTCTGCGCATTGATAGGTTTCATATCGCTGGGGATTTTGGGAGCTGAGTCACCCCCTGTCTCCGTGGCACCCACCCCCACGATCTCCTCCCCGACGCAAACGAGCGCGCCTGTGCCGCCACCTTCCACCCCGGCAAAGCTCAGCGCGGCGGAACTTGAGAAACTGCTGATGCCGATCGCGCTTTATCCGGATCCACTGCTGGCGACGATGCTGCCGGCCTCGGTCTATCCCTTGGAAATCGTGCAGGCGGCGCGCTTTGTCGGAGACACGAACAACCTGGCGAAGGTGGACGAGCAGCCTTGGGATGAAAGCGTGAAAGCGGTGGCGCGAATACCGGGAGCGATCAAAAAGATGAACGATGATCTTCAATGGACGATTCAATTGGGTGAGGCATTCCTGAACCAGGACAAGGATGTGATGGATACAATCCAGGCCTTGCGATCCAAAGCGCAGAAAGCCGGGACGCTCCAAACAACCTCGCAGCAGACGGTCGTGGTGACGAACATGGTTGTGGAGACAAAGGTGGAGCAGCAGGTGGTGGTCGTGACCAATACCGTTGTGCAGATTCAACCTTCGAATCCGCAGGTCGTTTATGTGCCATCGTACCCTCCCACGGTTTATTATCCGCCGCCGGCGTATGTTTACGATCCCTATGCGCCGCTGATCACATTCACGGCCGGGGTGGCGATGGGTGCGATCATCGCGAACAATTGCGACTGGCACCATGGCGGTTGTTATTGGGGCGGTGGAGACGTGGATATAGATCGAAATACCAACATTAATGTCGATCGCGGAGATCGGACGTTTAATCAGGGTGACCGGAACCGTGTAAACGCAAAGGGCGGAACCCAGGGAAAAAAATGGCAGCCGGATTCAAACCGGGTTCGTTCGAGCGGTTCAACTGCTTCCGCAAGATCAATGGAATCGCGCGGGTGGAGTTCGGGAGGCGCCAAAACCGGTGGTCCGCGCGCCAGCACATTGCAGACTTCGGCTGGGAGAAGTCCGGGAAGTCCGGCGACGCGTCCGGCCGGCGGCGGATTCTCCACGGGTTCGGGGGGCGGTATTTCAAGCAGACCTTCGACTCCCTCGGCGGCCAGCCGGCCATCGGCCAGTCCGTCGATCGGTGGCGGGAACCGTCCGGCGGGAGTTTCGGCATCTCCGGCGGCTTCGCCCGCACGCAGCGGAGGTTCGAGCGCATTTAGCGGAGGCGGAGGGGGCTCGCAGCAGGCCTTTAGCAGTCGTGGTGCCGCCAGCCGCGGCGGAGGTGGTTTTGGAGGAGGCGGGGGCGGTGGCAGGGGTGGTGGAGGAAGAGGAGGAGGAGGAGGAGGCCGCCGATGAAATTGACACGAATTTTACGCGGGCTCGGGATATCATTGGCAAGCGCAGGGCTTTTATTCGCGACGGTGAGTCTGGTCCGTCCGGCCGCTTCCGAAGCACCAGCCTCTGAAGCTCGCGGTGAGGATTTCTCCAATCCGCAGGAAGCGGTGGCAGCCTTACAAAAGGCGGTTCTGGCAAAGGACCGGGATCAACTGCGCAAAATTTTCGGGCCTGACGTGACGGACCTGGTCAATTCCGACCTGGTGGAGGCGACCAACGAATTTGTGACGGTGTCCAATGCGATGGCCGAGTCCAAGCGCGTCATTGAAGGCGGCCCGGGGCGGGCGATGCTCGAATATGGCAGCGATGGAAACATATTTCCCGTCCCATTGATTCAAAGCGGCGGGCGCTGGTTTTTCGATACCGCCGCGGGAAAAGAAGAAGTAATTAATCGGCGGGTCGGCCGGAATGAGTTGGAGGCGCTCGACACGATTCGGGCGTACGTGGAAGCGCAGCGCGAGTACGCGTCGGCCGATCGGGACGGAGACGAGGTGCTGGAGTACGCGCAGAGATTCGGGAGCACCCCCGGCCAGAAAGACGGACTGTACTGGCGGCGGGACCTTGATGGGACACTTAGCCCGCTGGGGCCGTTCGTGGCCGAGGCCGAAGCGGCCGGCTATCGGAAGAAAAATGAGAATGAGCGCCAGCCGTTCCACGGCTATTATTTTCGGATTTTAACAAGACAAGGGAAGAACGCGCCGGGTGGAGCGTATGATTACATTATTAATGGCAATATGATTGGCGGGTTCGCGCTCATCGCGTGGCCGGCGAAATACCGCGATTCCGGAGTAATGACGTTCATCGTCAACCAGCAGGGCCGCGTTTACCAGAAGGATCTTGGGGAACGGACCAATGAAATAGCGGAAGGGATCAAGAGTTACGATCCGGACAAGACTTGGTCGTTGTCGGCAGATTAGCGCCGCGCCGCTAATTAAAAGGATATGGGAGTGCTATGAGGATGAAGAAACTACTTATCGGCGGGCTTATGATGAGCGCTACCGTTCATTATGGAGATATGCTTGAGCTCAAGAACGGAACGATCCTTAGCGGCAAGTACTCGGGCGGAAGCGCCGACGCGATCAATTTCGAAACCGGCGCGGGAATGCAGACGATCAATCCGGCGCAGGCAGTAGCATTGACGTTTACGGGGCGGACGGCCGCACCGGCGACCGCGGGCAGCGCCGCGCCGGCGGCCGCGGCGGGTTCGGCAACCTTGCCGGCCGGAACGACGCTGCTGGTTCGGCTGCTCGATCCGGTCTCCTCGCAGACGCGGGCCGGGACAAAGTTTACGACGCGGCTGGAGAACGACGTAATGGCTGGAGGTACAGTCGCGATCAAAGCGGGTACGACAATTTACGGTGAAGTCGCGAGCTCGACTCAGGCGAGGCGGGCTGTCGGTAAATCCACGCTGGATTTGCGCCTATCCCAAGTTTCCGCGGGAGGAACGCCCGTGACAATCGCGACGACCGGATACCAGGAGGCGGGTGAGCGATCCGTTAAAAAAGCGGGACGCGGAGCGGCGGCGGGCGCGGCGATTGGGGCGATCGCGGGAGACGCGGGCAAAGGCGCGGCGATTGGCGCCACGGCCGGAGCCTTAAAAAAGGGCGAAACTATTACGATCACGCCTGGGGCGCTGCTTGAATTTACGCTTACCCAGCCGGTAACAATCAGCGGTTCTTAGTTGGAGGGTGAAGAAGCTTATGAAACTTAATTTTTCGTTACTGCGGCGCTGCCTGGCTTTCGTGGCTGTTCTTTCGCTCACGGGGGGAAAAGGTTCGCGCGCGGATGAGGACATGGCGGGGCCGCCTGACCCGGGCAATCTTCGGGCCTTTGTCGAACTCGCGCGGAGAGATGTGAGGAAAGAAAAAGCGCTTATCCTGGCGCAAAATATTTCGTTTACCGAAGACGAAGCTATAAGTTTTTGGCCGATTTATAGTGAGTACGAGGTGGACCTTGGAAAATGGTATGATCGCCGAAGAACTCTCGTCAAAGAATACTTTGAAGGGGAGAAAATGCTGACGGAAGAGGGCGCGCAGAAGTTAGCCGCGGACGTTTTCAAGCTGGAGGAGGAGCGAACAGGATTAAAGCGGACCTATTACAAGAAATTCAGCAAAGCGGTGGGAGCGGTCAAGGCGGTGCGTTTTTTTCAGATTGAAAACCAACTGAATGCGGCGATTGATCTTTATCTTGCGGCGATGCTTCCCCTGCTTAAATAATGAGCATCGCAGTTTATAGCAGTATGAAGGTGATTAATTCTCCCGCCACGAAAGCAGAAGGTCTGGATATCTGTGCGCTACTTCAACAAAATGAAGGGCGCAACTACGAACTCCACGCCGAGCATATCAATCCCGCCAATACCCGCACATTAAAAACGATCGGTTTTGATCGCTGCTACGTGCAGGCGGAAGGACCGTACCTTTGGGATACGGAAGGAACCAAGTACCTGGATTTTCTTTCGGGTTATGGCGTATTTGGGCTGGGACGGAATCATCCGGACATTCGCCGCGTTCTTACGGATTTTCTCAACGCGGATTATCCCAGCCTGGTCAAAATGGAAGCGCCGCTGCTGGCCGGGTTGCTGGCGAAGGAATTGAAGAAGCGCATGCCGAACGAACTGGACATGGTTTTCTTCGCCAATTCCGGCGCGGAAGCCGTTGAGACGGCGATCAAATACGCGCGTTGTGCCACTGGGAGATCGGCAATCATTCATTGCGAGAAAGCATTTCATGGCCTGACCTACGGCGCCCTTTCGCTCAATGGAGACGAAGGTTTTCGGGAGGGGTTTGCGCCGTTTCTGCCGGACTGCCGGTCAATTGCATTCAACAATCTCGAGGCGTTGGAGGAGCAACTGCGCAAGCGGGATGCCGCGGCCTTTATCGTCGAACCGGTGCAAGGCAAGGGCGTGAATGTGCCGAGCCCCGGGTACCTCCGCAACGCAGCCGCGCTCTGCCGCAAGTATGGCGCGCTTTTCATCGCGGACGAGGTCCAGTCGGGGATGGGGCGAACAGGCCGTTTTCTGGGGATAGAACACGACGGGGAGGTGGATCCGGATATGGTTCTTTTATCGAAAGCATTATCTGGCGGTTACGTGCCTGTGGCGGCGGTGCTTTGCCGTAAATGGATTCACGAGAAGGTTTTCTCGAGCATGCAGCGTTCGGTGGTCCATTCGTCTACTTTCAGCCAGGGAAGTTTCGCGATGGCGGCGGGGCTGGCATCGCTGGATGTTATCGACCGGCACGATTTGATCACGAAAGCTCGTGATCTGGGCAATCGAATTGGGGAAGGTCTCCGCGCGCTTGTTCCACGTTTTGAATTTCTAAAGGAGATTAGATGGCGCGGCTTGATGATCGGGATTGAATTTGGCGCGCCTCAATCACTGGGCCTGCGGGCGGCGTGGACATTGATTCACAAACTCGATAAAAGTCTTTTTCCACAGGCCGCTATCATCCCTTTGCTCGATAAGCATCATATCCTGACACAGGTCGCGGGCCACCACATCGACGTTATCAAGCTACTGCCGCCACTGGTGATCAGCAGCGAGGACGCGGAATACTTTCTGACGTCTTTCGAGGATGTGTTGCGGCAAATGCATAAGTTTCCCGGACCCGCCTGGGATGTGATTACCGACATTGGCCGAATGGCCATTACAAATCGCGCCCGGTGACACGAGCCCGGCTCGATTTGGCCGGCCGCAAAGGGTGCGAGGAAAACGATGTACTTTAATCACCGATTATTCTTTAGAGCCGAGTACCTGATGCTTTTTCGAATGCCGTTTCGCGTTCGACGGTGGGCGTATGTCCTGTTCTTTAGCTTTCTGTATCTTGCGTTTCTTGGATTAATCGTTATCGGGCGGGCGCTCGACCATATTTTTTTCCCGCGATTCAAGCGGCAAGCGGTCAGGGAGCCTGTATTCATTATCGCGCCGCCGCGGAGCGGGACGACGCTCGTCCAGAATCTTCTCAGCCTGGACGAAGACCGTTTCGTCCACTTGAAAATGTACCAGACGATCTTCCCCTGCGTCTGCTTCCAGCGCCTGGTCGATGCGAGCTGCTGGGTGGATCGGAAGCTGGGCCGCCCGTTAGAAAAGCTGCTTGGCGGGTGCGAGAAGAGATGGTTCGGCGGATGGGACGAAATGCACAAACTGCGTTTGAACCAACCTGAGGAAGATGACGCGCTTTTTCTTTATGCGTTTGAATCCGAAGCCATTTTCCTGCTTTTCCCGTTTATCAAGGAATTATGGGAAGCCGGTTTTCCAGACGCCCTGCCCCCGGCCGAACGACAGAAGTTGATGCGATATTACCGAAGCTGTCTGCAGCGGCACTTGTATGCCAATGGACCGAACAAAACTTTGCTTTCAAAAGCGACGCAATCTTCCGGGTCGCTTCAATCGATACGCGAAGAGTTTCCGGACGCGAAGTTTATAACGATTGTCCGCCATCCGTATCGTTCGGTAGCTTCGCATGTGAGTCTTTTTGTGCCGGTCTGGCAGGCGCATTCTCCGGACATTACGCGGGACGGCCCGGTCGCCCGCGCTTACGCGCAACTGGCGGTGGAATGGTACAAACACCTGTTTGCCTTCCGGCAACAGGTTGATCCACGGAACTATTATTGCATCGATTATCGCGATCTGGTGCGGGACCCGGAGGAAACGGTCCGCAGGCTGTATGATCACTTTAAATGGTCCCTGCCGGATAGTTGCCGAGGGAAACTGGAACTCGCCAACGACCGGCAGCGAGAGTTCAAGAGCAAGCACGAGTATACCCTTGCGGAATTTGGCCTTACGGCCGACTGGATTCAGCGCGAGCTCGGAGAGGTCCTGGACGCCTATGGCCTTGAGAGAGTGAGCGAAAGCTGATTCCGGGCGAACGCGAAGAAATTTTTCGGGAACAACCGCATAAAGCGGATGTTCGGAAAATCGAGCCAACATGAAAGAAAGAAAGCCAATTATGAAAAGATTCTCTGGTGCTCTGTTTATGGCGGTTACGATAATGGTCGCTCTCCACGTTGTGGCCGAGGAAGGCGGAACGGCCACCCAGAACGTTATCGGCATGGAGAAAGTGAAATCTGGTCTTGTGACGCTGAATGAGCTGGTGTTGTCAACGGCGGCCACCCTTCAAAAGGTGAAAGAAGCATCCCAAACTCCGGGTGAGCTAAAGGGGGCGATCAGCCAGTTCACCCAGGAGTTCAGCTCGCTCGAAAAGCAGGCCGAGAATATTCGCGTGGATGTGGTCAGGATGAAGGCGTTATCGAAGGCGCATTACGATCAATGGACCAAAGAACTCGATAGCATGGGAAATGCCGATCTAAAGAAGAAGGCGTCCTCGCGCTTTGACGAGGTAAAAGAACAGTTCGATAAAATCATGGATTCAGGCGAAGAGGCGAAGCGAGCGTTCGTCCCGTTTGTCTCGGACCTGAAGGACATCAAGACTTATCTCCAGGCGGATTCAACTCCCGCGGCGGCGAAGAGCCTTTCCAATACAATCTGGAAACTTGGACTTAAATCCAAGACCGTTTCAGGAGAGATCAAGGACGTGATCGAACAGATTGATCGGACGTTGGCGAAAACGCCTTCAAACTGAATTCCTCGAGTAGTTCGAAGGTCCTCCGGCAAAATAGAAGACAAATAGAAAGAGCATCGCGGGCAGATCGTCCCGCGAGCGGATTGTATTTCGTCACAGTTACGGGCCCCGGTCGAGATTCATATTGGCCTTTGGTGCAATAGCAGGCGCTGCTGATCCCGGTTAAGAATTCCATTGGCTGCAAAAAGACCGCTTATGAGCCAATCTGGCATCCGGGGGTTAGTATTCGGACTGATCGTAGGTTTAGGATCAGCGGCTCATGGCTCTGCCGGATCTTCAAGCGCGGGCGAGTGGCTGATTCGGACCTGGCAGACCGAAGATGGTCTTCCGGAGAATTCGGCGACGGCATTAGTCCAGAGGCGGGACGGGTACATCTGGTTTGGCACGTTCAAAGGGCTGGTTCAATTTGATGGCATAAAATTCAGGGTGCAAACGCCCGGAAATTCCCCGGGCTTGCCGCACGAGAGCATTGTGAACCTCCATTTAGATGCTCAAGACCGGCTCTGGGCGAGCACGTACGGAGGACTTGCGTTGCTCGAAAATGGGCGCTGGAGATCACTGGGCAAGGCAGGCGACTTCGTACGGACATTCAGTGAGCGAAAGAATGGGGACATTCTGCTGACTATGTTCGACGGAACTGTCCGGGAGTTCAGCGAGGGAATATTGAAGGACTTGCCGGATCCGCCAGGGGAGAAAGGAAAAGGCTATTTCGGCTGCGCGGATGAAACGGGAAGATGGTGGGTGGCACAACACCGGTTCGTTGGGTCCTGGACCGGTCGAGAGTGGCTGGCGGCTATTCCGGCCGTGAACGTCCCCTCTGATAAGGCTGGTTGCGGAAAAGCGCGGGACGGAGGGATGTGGATATTTCTTCAAAGGGAGCTCCGCAAGTATGAAAAAGGCAAGGAAGTGGCACGAGTGCCTGTGCCTGGGTTTAAAGGTGGTTTTTGGGGCCTTTCAGAAGACAGCCGGGGAAATGTGTGGATTTGCACGGCGGACGAGGGTTTATACCAGGTGACAAAGACCGGAGAGGTGAAGCGATGGACATCGGGCAACGTGCTGACCGCCGCTGGAACGCGATTTGTCTTTGAAGATCGCGAAGCCAACCTGTGGGTCGGAACGAGCGGCGGTGGTTTGATGCGTTGGAATGAACGGTATATTGAGACGTTCGGAACCGAAAGCGGCCTCAGCGAGGCGATAGTTCAGTCTTTGTGCCCCGCCCGAGAAGGAGGGGTGTGGGTGGCGACGTACGGCAAAGGGCTGTTTCGACTTGAAGAAGGACAAGCCAAACAAGTCCCGGTATCCGGGAAAACGGCGGAGTGGCGGTACGCGCAGAGCGTGCTTGAGGATCGGACGGGAAGAGTCTGGCTCGGAACTTTTGGGGGTGGTCTCTTTCGGGTGAACCGTGACACTGTCGACCGGTTTGAACCGAATCTGACTGGAGGCGATAACGTGATTTCGCTTTATGAAGATTCCCGAGGATGGATCTGGATGTCCGGGGGGAAAGGTCCGGCGGTTTTTGACGGAGAGCGCTTCCAGACATTTGCCGAGATCGAGAATCGCCCCAAGGGCGGAGTGTGTTGCTTCCAGGAAGACGAAAAAAATGCGATTTGGCTTTCGAACCTGGAAGGAGTTTTTCGGTTTCGGAATGGAAAGTTTGAGGAGATTAAACACGGTTCGACGGCAATTCCCAGAATCACTTGTTTGAAATCGAGCGGCAGCGACGCCGTCTGGATGGGTTCATTGGATAGCGGGTTGCTGCGCTGGCATGAGGGAGAGTTGTCGAGGGTGGGTGAAAGGGCCGGTTTGCCGGCGAGTTCAGTTTATTCTCTGGAGCGCGATGAGAGAGGATTTCTTTGGCTGACTTGCAACCAGGGTGTGATACGGGTGGAAGAGCGTATGCTCGAAGGATTCTCGGAAGGGAGCGAGGGCAAAGTGCCTTTCAAGCTTTTTGATCGCGGCGACGGTCTCCCTACAACACAATTCGCGAGCGAACGCCAGCCCGTAGCCGCACATGCCTACGATGGCAAACTCTGGCTCGCGACCATCAAGGGGGCGGCCGCGATTGACACGCGCAATTTCCACGCGAATGCAGCTATCCCCCGAACGCATATAGAGGAAATCGCTTTCTATTCTGATTCGAAAGAAAATGGAATAGGAAAGAGCACCCGCATGGCGCCACCCTCCACTGGTTCGGTCGCGCTGCCCGCCGGGATCAGACGGATTGAATTCACGTATACCGGCTTAAGTTTTGGAGGGCCGCAAAAGACAAAGTTCCAGGTTCGTTTGGCCAGTAAGAAGGAGCGGGGCGAATGGGAGAATGTCGGCGAACGACGGTCCGCGGGGTACTTGGGACTCAAGCCAGGGGAATATACGTTTCATGTCAGGGCAGAGAGCGGCGAAGGATTAAGAGATGAATCCGGCACGGCCCTGGCATTTACATTGGCCCCTTTCTTCTGGCAAAGGACCTGGTTTCGCGCATGCGCAGGGGTATCGCTCCTTGCGGCAGGATGGATCGCGGCGCGTTGGTGGAACCGGTCTAACGAGACGATGAAGAGAAACAATAAAGGGATGAAGCTTGCGGCGGAAGTTGCTCACCTGGGAATGTGGGAATGGGATATCCTGAGTGACCGACTGAGCATGACCGCAACCGCCAGCGATTTATTCCAATTCCCTCCTGGAACGGTGCTTTCGTACGAGGAATTCTTCGAGCGATTCGCACCTGAGGACCGGGCGATGGCTCTGGATGCAATGCAACTGGCGAGGACGAACGGACCGTATCACGTGACTTGCCGATTGCGGCTGCCCGATGGGAGCACGCGCTGGATCTCGGCCAGCGGGCTGGTGGATTTTGATTGGACAGGAAGGCCGGCGCATATGCTGGCGGTGTGCATGGACGTCTCGCAACGGCGAAATGCCGAAGAGACCGCGTGGGAGCTAAGCGGCAGATTGATCCACGCGCAAGAGGAGGAGCGCCGCCGAATCGCGCGAGAGTTGCATGATGACTTGAGTCAGCGCCTCGCATTGCTTTCCGTGGAAATGGAGTTACTCGGGCGGACTCCTTCCGGTTTGAAGAAGGATCGCGAGAATCGTTTGGAGCGAGCCGCACTCCAGCTAAGGGAGCTTTCTTCCGAGGTGCACAAGCTTTCCCATGGGCTTCATCCGGCGAAACTGGACCAGCTGGGATTGGTCGCCGCGGCGCGGAGCTTCTGCCGTGAATTAATGCAGCAATCCGGAATAAAAATTCAATTCTTTCACGAGGAGGTCCCGCGGGATGTACCTCCTGACATCGCGCTTTGCTTTTATCGAATCATGCAGGAGTCTCTGCAAAACATTGTCCGGCATAGTCACGCGAACGAAGCGAATGTTCACTTGCAGTTCAGGAATGGGCAGTTGGATCTAAAGATCGCTGACTCCGGGATCGGATTTAATGTGGATGTGGCCCGGAGCAGAAGCGGGCTCGGACTCACAAGCATGGAGGAACGGGTGCGATTAATCCATGGAACTTTTAAGATCGAGTCAAAGCCCGGTTCAGGCACGCAGGTTCAAGTGATCGCTCCCCTGACCGTAAATCAGGAAGGAGTGAGACCGATATCGGCAGAAGCTCAAAAAGCAAAGGCGGTCTCGGCGCCATGGAGCGTTGGATGCCCGGAGTGAGCCCAACGACAAGCAAGGGCGCCGGAATGTTCTTCAGTCAGCGGTTGCCCTGACAGTTTTGACAGTAGTTGCATCGAGGGCCGGTCTTCAAGATGCGGCAGATGCGTGTCGAACGGATTCTCCTTTCGGGCGACAACAACAAGACCAATGGGAGCATGAGCGACGCTTGAGAAGCATCCGTCCATGAGCAAACAGAAAAAGCTGCCGCGGATAGTGCTGGTTGATGATCACCCGGCTGTGTCGCGACAAACCATTCAATTGCTCCGCGGGGAATTCGACATTGCGCATGTCTTGGAGGATGGGCGGGAACTGCTCCAACTCGCCGCCAACGAGCAATTTGACCTGATTGTATTGGATATAACGCTGCCCGGGTTGAGTGGAATCGAAATCGCGGCGCGTCTCAAGAAAATGAATTGCCCGGGAAAAATTGTTTTCCTCACCGTCCACGCGGATCCGGACTATGCGCGGGAAGCGTTGGATGTGGGGGGCCTGGGCTATGTCATAAAACCCCGGCTGGTATCGGATCTCATTCCCGCGATGAGGTCGGCGCTCGAGGGCAAAGCATTTATTTCTCCTTGTCCCGAACTCAAAGATATAGCGGCAAACAGTGAGCCTTCGTTTAATTCAAAACCTTAAAAGTAAGTGGCTTGAGCGGAGTACTGGCAGATTTGACAGTTCGGCGCGAGTAAGGCGCTGTTAATCTACTCATGGTGCGATTTGAGGCGGCAACCGATCCGCGAAATGGCGGGGATATTTCGAGCAAAACGAATCTGAAAGAGGCGCGAGAGTATTCATGGGCTCGGCGGTTCGCGTCCGCGCTGCTGGCGGTTCTACTGGTGTTAACCAGTGTTTGGTCCATCGCCGCGCTTTACATCGATATCCGGAACCCGGTCTTTAGAGTCTTGCTTCCGTGCACGTATCTGATCTTGACGGCAGGACTTTGGAGTAAAGTGAAGCGGCGATTACTGGCGAGCGCTCTCATATTAGGCTGTTTTGCGATTGTGCTTGGATGGTGGAGTTTAATTCCTCCTTCCAATGCGCGCGCGTGGCAGCCTGATGTCGCGGTGTTACCGTATGCCGAGGTGAAGGGCGATCGCGTGACGGTTCACAATATACGCTATTGCAAGTATCGAACGGAGACGGATTTTGACGTTCACCACTATGATAAGACTTTTGATCTGGCAACGATAAGCAGCGTCGATCTTTTTCTCGTCTATTGGGGTTCAAAGTTGATTGCGCACACTATGCTGAGCTTCGGCTTCGGCCAGAACGATTACATTTGTATGTCGATAGAGGCCCGTAAAGAACAAGGCGAGAGCTACTCGGCGATTCGCGGGTTTTTCCGTCAATTTGAGTTGACCTATGTGATCGCGGACGAGCGCGACGTGGTGCGGCTGCGAACGAATTTTCGCAATGAAGCGGTTTACCTTTACCGGCTGCATCTCTCTCCGGAAGCGGCACGGGCTTTATTCCTCCAATATCTCCAGGCCGCGACCGAACTTTATGAGAAACCCCGCTGGTACAATGCACTCACGGACAACTGCACCACGAATATTCGAATTCACGCGGACCGCGCACGAGGACGGCGGACCTCTCTTGATTGGCGGATCATCGTCAATGGATATGCCGATCAGATGCTTTACGAGCGAGGGCGCATTGATACTTCGCTCAGCTTTGCGGCTCTCAAAGAGCGCAGTCTAATAAATACGCGGGCACGGGATTCTTCGGAAGAGAGTTTTTCCCGAAAGATCCGCGAAGTTCTGCCAGGCATTCATTAAAGGAGCCGGCAATTGGCCATGGTACTTTCTCTCATTTTGTTGTGCCTGCTCGCCGCGGGTTGCACAGCGCCAATCGGCGCAACACGAAGTCCGACCCGAACTGCCTACGCGCAAATGGAAGCAAATGCCCTGAGTTCAGGAAAGGCCAGTGCTGACACCGTTTCCCTGCTTCATCGTTATAACCTGGACGAACTGTTTGCGAAAGATCCCGAGGAAGCGGTGCGCCGGATGCATTCGAAGGCAGTTACGACGGCGGATCGGGATCTTTGCTTCGCTCTGGCTGAAATGTGTTATCTGACCGGGGAGAGAATCGGCCGAAGCATTAAGCCGTGGGAGTCACGGGATCCACGCGACTATTACCTCGGTGCGGCAGCCTATGCGTATGCTTTTCTTTTCGGAGAGGAGAACGCGGCGGATCCGACAGTGTTCGACCGGCGCTATCGCACGGCATGTGATCTTTACAATTTCGGCCTCGGTCTCGCGTTCAGTCGGACAAAGGACACGAATGCGACGGTTGAGTTGCAAGGTGGAATCCGCCGGTTGCCCGTTGGAGAAATTGAAATCCGATTGGATTTATCCACGTTTCCATGGCCGCTGGAGGACTTCCAACAATTCATTCTGGCTGATCATTACCTGGTGCGGGGCCTGAGTGTGCGCAATCGGCAGGCCGGCCTGGGCGCTATTCTTATCGCTTCCCGCGCGCGCGAAATGGGCGCCGGCATTCGCCTGGCGACACCGGCGACGATTTTTCTTCGATTCGAAGGATCGCTTCGACAAGTCGAGGGCGGAACGACGTGGGGCGTTCTGGAGCTCCATTCAGCGTTCGGGCCGGGAACTGTGCAGGTCTCTGGCCGGACTTTACCGCTCGAGACGGATCTCAGTGTCCACATAGCATATGGGCTGAACCAATCAATGGCGTGGAAGCTGAACCGGCTTCAATTCCTGTCCCTTTACGAATTGGTTCCGAGCCGTGTCTATCTCTCCCAGCCATATCAACGTGGCCGGATCCCGGTGGTGTTCGTTCATGGGACGTACAGCAGCCCGGTATGGTGGGCGGAGATGCTGAATACACTTCGGGCGGACCCTGTGCTTCGGCAAAAATACCAATTCTGGTTTTTCATTTATAACAGCTCCGCGCCGTTGCTGGTAGCCGCCGGGAAACTGCGGGATGGCATCTCAGCCCAATTGCGAGAACTGGACCCGGACGGAACTGATGACGCATTGCGGCAGATGGTTGTGATCGGGCATAGCCAGGGGGGGTTGTTGACCAAACTGATCAGTACGGATACGGAAGATCGTCTTTGGCGCGCGATCAGCGATGAACCTTTGGAAGAAGCGCGCTTGTCCGATCAGCAAGCGGGCAAGGTGCGCCGACTTTTCTTTCTCAAGCGGATGTCATGCGTCGGCCGGACCATCTTTATCGCGACACCCCATCGCGGAAGCTATCGGGCGAGCGGGTTTGTCCGGTCATTGACCCGGCGGCTTGTTTCGATCCCGACTTCACTTTCCAGCCGCGCGGAGGAAGCGTTGAGCCTGGCGCAACAGTTAAAACTCAAAGGCATTCAAGGCAGACTGCCTACGAGTATCGACGGCATGTCTCCGAGAAACCCGGTCCTGCGCAGCCTGGCCGAGATTCCCGTTGCCCCCGGGGTCAAAGCGCATTCGATCATCCCGGTCAAAGGCGATGGGGATCCAAAGGAGGGAAGTGATGGCGTGGTGAAATATAAAAGCGCTCATGTTGATTATGTCGAATCCGAGCTCATTATAAATGATAGACATTCATGCCAGAGCACACCGGCCGCGATCGAAGAAGTCCGGCGAATTTTGCACGTTCATCTCAACTCGCTAAGGTCCACCGGCGTTACACCGCTGGCGGAAACGCAGGCGCTAGTCCAATAATCAGGGTTCAGAACGAGCCGGACGGGATTACCTTCCAGTTTGACGCTGGTTACGGATTTTCGTGGGCGTGTTGTCGCGCCGCAAGATAACGGTCCAACTCAGCCGCATTTTCAAATACGGCCACCCCCGGCAGCGCTTTCATGATTTCGAAAACTTCCTGGATTTGGGGCTGCATATGAATAAATGAGGCCTGCCCCCCTCGGGCTTTGATCGATTTTCGAGCATTGGCAAATACGCGGAGGCCCGCGCTGCTAATGAATTTCAAATCGAGAAGGTCAAACACAAGATCTTTGATCGGTTTGACGAGGATTGGCGCGAGTTGCCGCTCGAGGTCCGGAGCTGTCGCTGTATCGAGGCTGCCGCTGAGTTTGATCGTGATCGCACTCGTGTTTTGCGCGCCGGCGTTTTGTTGAAGATAAATTTCAAGAGCCATATCAATTCGTTTTTTCAGGTTATATTTTGTTTTCCAACAAAAGGTCGTTTCGAGAAATCCGCGGACGGCAACGTTTTCGTCAACGTGAGGACATTTTCGGCGTTTTCGCGCTCGTAGCGGATTTGATCCATGTAACGGCGGACCAATTGAAGACCCCAACCGCCCTGCTGATCATCATCCGCGACTGACTCTTTGCGTGGAGACGCCGAGGTGGGGTCGAACTCGGGCCCGGGATCCCGTAATTCAATGGTTATGACGTTTCCGGCGATTTCGAGATTGACTCGAAATTTCTGATGCGCATCCCGCCGCAGAGAATGATCAACGATGTTGCTTCCGCACTCCTCCAGAGCGAGCGCGAGGCCGAACAGATCCTTTTCGGGGATGCCGTGGTCTCGCCCGAAATCGCGCAACCGTTCGACGGCGCGCATCACATCTTCGGGTGTCGCCCGTACTTCCAGGGTCATGGTCGCGCCTCCTCCGGAATGGAATTCCGAGCCTCCCCCAATTTCATCGCGAGGATGGCGATATCATCCGACTGGGGCGCGCTGCCGGCAAAAGCGCGGACTTTTCCGAGCAAACCGGCCGTCATGGCGGATGGAGATTGGCCGATTAACTTGCTCACGTCGGCAAGGAGGCGTTCGTTCCCATAACATTCCTGCTGGCCATTGAAAGCCTCATTGACGCCGTCGGAATACAAAATCAGCGCGTCACCGTGGCGCAAAACGGTTTCGCTTCGTTCGAATTGTAAACCTGATTCGAAGCCGAGAGCCGTTCCGAGATTGTTGACCGCCCAACGGGGGCTGTCATGGGCGGGAAGCAATAGCGGGCGGCAGTGGCCCGCATTGGCCAGCTTTAATTCGCCCGATTTTGGAGTGAAGCTGGCGCAAAGAAAGGTCACAAACATGCCGGACGGATTATCGGAAGCGAGCTCATCGTTCAAGCGCGCGAGAATTCTTTCGGGTTCCGGAATTTCACGAGCGAGCAATCGAGCCAAACTAATGGCACGAACCATGAACAAGGAAGCGGGGATGCCTTTGCCAGAAACGTCACCAAGAAACACGACCATCCGATCCGGGTCGCAGCCGCAAACACCATAGAGATCGCCGCCCACTTCGCGTGCGGGCTGGAGAATGGCATCGACACTGACTCCGTAAGTCTCTTCCACCGCCGCGAAGTCGTGAGGCAACATACCCATCTGAATGTCACGCGCGACCCGCAAATCGCCGGCAATTTGCTCCTTCATCTCATCGTTGTACGCCTTTGCCTTGAGCAATGAGCGGACGCGCGACTTGACCTCCAACATTTCGAACGGTTTGGTGAGATAATCGTTCGCGCCGGCTTCGAAGCCGATGGCCTTGTTGGTGACATCTTCGAGCGCGGACAGGAAGATAATCGGCACGTCGGCGGTTTCCGGCATCTTGCGAAGGCGGTGGCAGACTTCATACCCGTTCATTCCGGGCATAATGATGTCCAGCAAAACGAGGTCGGGCGGTGTCCGGGTGACGATTCGGAGGGCCATTTCTCCATTCATTGCAAGACTGAGTTTATGATCGGACTTCAAACCCTCGACAAGAATGTCGAGGCTGGCCTTGGAATCATCGACCAGCAAGACGCGACAATCCGACAGCTTCTTCATGAAAATGAAGTTCAGGAGAAGCCAAGTTCGAACGATGAACTCAGCCCGCCCCTGAAGCTGCGCAAAATCCCGCGATTATTCCACTGTCAGAAGTGACAGTCCCATTTATCGCCCCGGCTCCATTTCGTTTTTCCCAAGCTTTTGGAGCGCGCCTGGTCGAAGGAGGGATCGCCGATCAGAAGCGGACAAACTGCCGGGAGTGCCGGGAGCGGGCCTGTTCCTCCTCGCGATGGCGGGCATTGAGGATTGCCTGCCCTGCTTGACGCGCTACTCCACGAGCCAGGTTGAGGTGGTTTGGACTGAATTGGCCAGTTTCCTGGCCGCCAAGAATGATTAAACCGAGAAAGTTGCCTGGGACGGTGATGGGAGCAATCAAAAGCGAGGGGGTTTCGAAACCGAGAGGGGCACTGGATTTAAATGCCGTTTCTTCGGCAACATTATCGATCAGCAAATCCGTTGGATTTTGGCAAGCAGCCGCAAGAAATCCACGAGCGTTGGTGACGGCTTCGCGTTGCGCGGAAGTCAGAGAGAGGTTGAAGCGCGCGCGAATCTCCAGGCGTTCGCAAAATTGGGAGCGAGTCAGCAACAGCGCCCAGTCGGCAAAGGTCGCAGCGGCCAACTGCTTGAGAATTACATCGGACAGGGTCTGGAGATCCGGTGATTCGCCAATCGCTTTGCCGATCTCGTCATAAACGATCACTTCCAAACTTAAACGACGGATCCTGTCGCTGGAGGTGCGGATCATCGCGGCGAACACATCCAGACCGATCGTGCTGCCTTTGCTGGACAATTCATCGAAGGCGGCCTTGGAGAGGCGCAGGAGATGAACAGGACCAGAAGCGACGGCGGAGGCGGACCGGGGTTTTTGTTCCAACAGGGACATCTCCCCGAAGTAATCGCCACCAACCAGGACAGCGAGGGTCTTCGTCACCGCGTTACCGGCCTGTGCGCGTTTCTCGATGCGGATGGAGCCTTTGCGAATAAAATACATGCTATCCGGGACGTCGCCTTCGGCGAAGATAATCTGGCCGTTGTCATAATTTTTTGCCTCGAGGGCGGCCGCGACGCGGGCCAGCGCCTGGCCCTCGAGAGATTCCAGGACGGCGATTTGCTTGAGATCTTCAGGGTTCATGAGTGACTCAATGGTACTGCCGTTGCGGGGTGATCAGAGGCCACAGTTCCTGGGGATGATTGGCCTTGGCCAGCGCATCTTCCTGAGTGATAACGCCGGACTGGCAGAGCTCGGCAAGAGACTTTTCCATGGTGCACATTCCCTGGTTGGCGCCGGTTTGAATCGCGGAGTAGATCTGATGTGTCTTGCCTTCGCGGATGATGGCGGAAATGCCGGGCGTGACCACCATAATCTCGCGCGCGGCGACGCGGCCCTCACCGTCGGCGCGGGGGAGGAGAATTTGGGAGACAACCCCTTTAAGACTCGACGCGAGCATTACCCTGATTTGTTCCTGCTGATACGGCGGAAAGACGTCAATGATGCGATCGACCGTTTGCGCGGCATCTTGCGTGTGGAGGGTGGAAAGCACCAGATGGCCTGTTTCGGCAAGTGTGAGGGCGGCGGCAATTGTTTCCAGGTCGCGCATCTCCCCGACGAGGATGATGTTCGGATCTTCGCGCAGGACGCTTTTCAGCGCGCGGGGAAAGGATAAAGTATCGTGACCCAATTCACGCTGATTAACGGTGGAACGGATGTGTGGATGCACAAACTCAATGGGATCTTCAATCGTGACGATATGGGCTTCCTTTTGTTCGTTAATCAAATTGAGCATGGCGGCGAGCGTTGTGGACTTTCCGGAGCCGGTGGGACCTGTGACGACGACAAGACCGCGCGGCAGAAGAGCCAGATCGCAAATGGTTTGAGATAAACCGAGCTCTTCAATCGCGGGAATGCTCTCCCCAATGGCGCGAAAGACGCCCGCGACACTGCCGCGCTGCTTAAAAACATTGACGCGAAAACGGGAGAGACCGGGAATGCCGAGAGAAAAATCCAATTCCTGCTCCTCTTCGAACCTGGCCTTTTGATCATCGGTCAGGACGCTATAGATGAGGGTTTTTACGGTATCTGGCGAGAGTTGCGTTTCATATCCACTGGGAATGAGGCGCCCGGCAATGCGAACCATTGGTGGACGGCCGGTGGTTAGATGCAGGTCGGACGCTTTGTATTGGACGGCGTACTGGAGTAATTCGGCAAGATCCATATCAGAGTCGGTTGGTTTTTAGATTTGGTCATGAAAGACCGGAGGTTCCTGAAAAAATTCCCTTCAAATTCATCTTTAGTTCATCCGGTTTGGGAGAGAACTGGATGGCGGTGGTTTCCTCGATTTTGCCCGTATTAACCAGGTCCATCAGCGCCTGGTTGAACGTCTGCATTCCTTCCGAGCGCGAGGATTGAATCGCAAGCGGAATTTTCGGCGTGTCACCTTCAAGGATCAATTTCCGAATGCGAGGGGTGTTGATCAGGATTTCGAGCGCGGCGGCGCGGCCACCGCCGGCACGAGGCAGCAACTTCTGGCAAATGATGGCGCGCAAGCCGAGTGATAACTGCATTCGGATCTGCGGAATCCGATCGGTCGGAAAAAGATTTACCAGGCGTTCAAGTGATTCCGGCGCATCCTGCGTATGAAGGGTCCCAAAAACCAGATGGCCGGTTTCGGCCGCGGTGAGCGCCACACCCGCGGACTCGGCGTCGCGCATTTCGCCAATGAGGATGACATCCGGATCCTGCCGGAGCACATGCTTTAGGGCAACGGCGAAACTCGTTGAATCGACATCGATCTCGCGTTGATTTACCAGCGCCATTTTGTTGCCATGAACAAATTCAATCGGATCCTCCAGTGTCATGATGTGGCAGGCTTGTGTCGCGTTGATGTGATCGATCATCGCGGCGAGCGTGGTCGATTTGCCGCTGCCGGTGGCCCCGGTTACCAGAACAAGGCCATCATTCGCCGCCGCGATGGTCTTGAGAACTCCGGGAAGCTCGAGTTCGTTGACGGAAAGAATTTTAGTCCCGATTGTCCGTAAGACCATGCCGGGCTTATTGCGCTGGAAAAATAAGTTGGCGCGAAATCGGCCTAAATCCGGAATGGCCACGGCGGCATCGTAATCGCGCGTTTCCAGAAATATCCGCACTTTTTCCTCCGCGCCGAGGGTTTCGCGGACCAGTTGCAGCACGTCCGTCTCTGTCAGAGGGGGCATTTCAAATCGGCCCAATTCGCCATTGATCCGCCCGAGAGGAGCTTCGTCGCACTGGATGTGAAGGTCCGATCCGCGGTTTTCGACCAGGACGCGGAGCAGTTCGTGAAGGGAGCGGGTAACCATATTTATTCTAGAAAGAAACGGTCGGTGGAGGGGGCAATTTGCCGAGCCAGAGTTTCAGTTCCGGTGAAATGGAGGTAAATCGAAGCCTCACCTCGCGCGGGGCGGCCTGCGACACACCGGTGACTTTGGCGTAAAGTTCGCCGTCGGGATTGCCGGTCGCGGTGGCGGTAACCGTAATTTTGAGGTTGCAGAGAGGCGCCAGGGAGAGGTTTGCATCCAGGTTTGCTTCCAATTCTGAAAGCGCAGTCAATTGACCGGATTGGATGGTGCGGCCAACGAACTTCTCTTCAAGAATGGTAAAGCGCACCGGAAGAGGTTGGGCCAACGGCCGAAGCGCGCTGGACCGGGTCGGCAGTGAAAGATTGTAAGGGTCGCCAAGGGCGCCGATTTCGAACAATTGCAGGCGGCCTTTTGCTCCTTTGGGTTCAACGGTGAACTGTCCGTCGATCCGGAGTTGCGCGGAGATTTTCGCCCGTGTGTTCTCGGAAATCAGAATCTGGCGCCCGGAAGTAAAAGATTCGATCCGGCCGGTGAGGTTTACGTTGGAACCGACCGCGGCGTATTTGGTCCGGCGCTCCGAGCCGATGTTTCCGACAACGACGGGACCTGTATGAATTCCAATTCCCATTTCGAGTTCGGAGGCGCCTTTCTCGACCAAACGCCGGTTCACTTCGTCCATCGCCAACTGCATAGCGAGAGCGCAGGCGACGGCTTTTTCGGCATGGTCGGCGCAGGCCATGGGCGCGCCGAAAATTATGAGAATGGCATCGCCGATGATCTCATCGATCGTACCCTGATACTGCCCGATGACATCGACCATCGCTTCAAGATAGAGGTTGAGAAATTGAATAACCTGGCATGGCGTCAAGCGACCGGCCAAAGCGGTGAAGCCGCGCAGGTCGGACATGAGAAGAGTGACTTCGCGTTCTTCGCCACCCAACTCGAGACCCTCCGGTGACTGAAGAATGCTCGTCGCGACTTCCTCGGATACGTAACGCCCGAACGCGTGCCGAACCAATTGATGAGCGCGCGCCAGTTCCGCGTTTTTGGTGGCAAGACTGCGCCGCAATTCGTCCATGGTCAGATGAGTGCTCACGCGGGCAAGCAATTCATGCGAGTTGAATGGCTTCGCGACATAATCGACCGCGCCAAGTTCGAAACCCTTCACGATGTCGGCCGTTTCCGTTTTGGCCGTGAGGAATATAATCGGGATTTGACGCCACTGCTCGCTTGCCTTGACCTGCCGGCAGATCTCGAAACCATCCATTTCCGGCATCATCACATCGAGCAGGACGAGATCGGGCTGGAGCCGCGCCAAGGCCTGGAGGGCCTGCCTGCCATTCGTCGCCACGCTGATCTGGTAGCCTTTATCCTTTAGAATGGCGGACAGTGTTTGGATGTTGGCGGGAGTATCATCGACAACGAGGATCCGGTTCGTGGCCGGTGCAGGAGGCAGGCTCATACGAGACCTTTCGCTTTAGCCACGGGCTCGATCTCAGCCAGAGCCTCGGCGAAGGAAAAATTCCCGAGATGTTGCTCGAAGCGGGAGAGTTCATCCGGGGAGAGAAGGGCCCCAAAAAGCTCGCGATTTTTCTCGAAACAATCGCTCGCCGCGGGATCGAAGTTGTTCAAGTGCATAATCATTTCGCGAGCCGCGGACATTATCAATTCGGGGTTGATTTGCGGGGCGGGAGCAGCAGGTGCAACCGGAGTCTTCAGCTCTGGTAAGGCGGCGCGGAGGCGGCCAACGAAGTCCTTCATCGCGAATGCGAATTCACTGAGAATTGGATCCAGATCCACGGAGGAAATTTTCATGCCGATTGCTTTTTCCAGTTTCGATGCGACTTGTTGAATTGCTCCCGCGCCAAGATTACCGGCGACACCTTTGACGGTGTGGGCGAGCCGTTCAGCGGTCGAGGTGTCGTTTCGCCGCAAAGCCTCAGAAATCTGAGCCGGGGCCGGTCCCTGCTGATCAATGAACTGCCGCAATAGTTTCGAATAAAGTTTGCGATTGCCCCCGACGCGGTAAAGGCCGTCCTTTGTGTCCAGGCCGTCAACAACCGGCGGATCGCCGTTCGGCATTTCGGCGCTTGCGGGCGGCGGGGAGCGTTCCTGCGAAGATCGAGCGGAGGCTTCCCTTCTATAAAAGCGTCCCACTGTCTCGAAGAGCATTTCCGGATCGATTGGCTTGGCGATGTGATCGTTCATGCCGGCGGCCAGACAACGCTGGCGTTCTTCGACCGTCGCGTGCGCGGTCATCGCGATGATCGGCAGCGAACTGAACCCTGCATCGGCCCGGAGTTTGGCGGTGGCTTGATATCCGTCCATCTCGGGCATTTGCAAATCCATCAGAACCACATCAAAGGGCGGGGGCCGCGGCCCTTCGGACAAAAGCGTGACCGCCTCGCGTCCGTTGTTGGCGACTTTTACCACTGCACCGGCGGCTTCGAGCAATTCGATTGCGATTTGCTGATTGATCTCGTTGTCTTCGGTCAAAAGAATGCGCGCGCCCCGCAAGCGAGCGGCGCTCTCGCCTTCGGCTCTCGCGGTGATCTCCTGGCCCGCTTCGGCAAAGACGTTCACCAATATGTCGACAATCATCGATTTGGTCACCGGCTTCACGATAAAGCCATCGAGTTGCAGCCGCTCCGCTTCTTCCCGGACTTCCTCCCGACCAAACGCGGTCACCATGACGATGGCGGGCTGATGCTTCAGCGTTTCATCGCTCTTAATGTGGCGGCTCGCCTGTAAACCATCCATGCCGGGCATTCGCCAATCGATGAAGACGATGTCGTAAGGATCGGTTTCGTCCTGTTGCCGGACGGTAGAGATCGCCTCCCGGCCTGAGGCGACGGCGTCGACATGACGAACGAGCGCGCTCAAGGGTTCCTGCAGAATTTCGCGCGCGGTGGGATTATCATCGACGATCAACACACGGAGTTTGGCGAGTCGTTCAGGAACGGGACGGGGAGCGGCTTTGCCAGAACCGACTTTCAGCCAGATGGTGAAAAAGAATGTACTGCCCAGGCCCGGTTCGCTTTCCAGCCAGATCCGTCCGCCCATCAATTCGACGAGCCGCCGGCAAATGGTCAAACCCAGGCCGGTCCCTCCGTGCTTGCGCGTCGTGGACATGTCTGCCTGTGTGAACGGCTGAAAAAGTTTCGCGGATTGTTCGCGGGTCATGCCGATGCCTGTATCGCGGACCGAGAACTTGAGTTGAACTTTTTCGCCCGTTTGTTCGAGCTGTTCGATATCGACCCGAATTTCACCGCGCTCGGTAAACTTGACGGCGTTGTTGACGAAGTTGGTCAAAATCTGTCCAAGCCGGAGTGGATCTCCAAGAAGCTGCTCGGGAATTCCAGGGTGAATGCGCGCCAGGAATTCGAGGCCTTTTTCATGCGCTTTTTGGGCGGTGAGCGTCGTGACGGAAGTAATCACCTCGTCGAGTTTGAATTCGGTGGTTTCGAGGTCGAGCTTGCCCGCTTCGATTTTCGAGAAATCGAGAATGTCATTGATGATGGCGAGAAGCGAGGTGCCGGCATTATGAATTTTTGAAACATAATCGCGCTGCTTGGGATTGAGCTGCGTCTTCAACGCAAGATGAGAGAGACCGATGATGGCGTTCATCGGGGTCCGGATCTCGTGGCTCATGTTGGCCAGGAACATCGATTTCATTTCGGTGGCTTCCTCCGCTTTGGCCTTGGCCTGTTTGAGCGCATTTTCCTGTTCCCGGCGTTCCGTGATATCGCGGATCGAGACGGCCACTTGTTGTCCGCCGCCCTGGTGCGCCTGGAGGGGACTGAGGCCGATTTCCACTGGAAAGAGGGAGCCATCCTTGCGAACGGCGCTCAGTTCCCGGCCCGTTCCCATATCGCGGGCGGAGGGCGCGCGATGAAAGGCCGCGCGCAACGCGGGATGACCGGCCCGAATTTCGACGGGCACGAGGATTTCGACCGCCTGACCGATGAGTTCGGCGCGCGGGTAACCGAATAACCTTTCGATCTGGGCATTGGCCAGACGTATGACTCCGCCGGCATCCACCACCATCAAGCCATCAGGCGCAAGTTCGAGAACATCGCGGTAGAACCGCTCTGTTTCGCGAATGTGCTCGAGTAACTTGCGTGTATGCAGATTGCGTTGCAGCACCTCCAATTTAAGGGCGACCATGCCGGCGGCCTCGCTGAGGAGCGTTCGCTGCTGATCATTGAGCGCGGTGAACGATGCCACCTCCATGACCGCGAGAACGCGATCGGGAGTGAGAATCGGAACCGCGGCCAGAACACGGGGCTGCGCGTGGCCCAGACCGGAGACAATGCGGATGTAATCCGCCGGCAGATCGCCCAGAACAATGGCGGACCTTTCCCGCGCGGCCTGGCCGGCGATTCCTTCGCCAGGAGCGAAGGTCTGCCCGGCGCGGCGCTGCTCGCAGCCGTATCCGCTGGCGAAAACAAAACGGCCTTGCGCTTCGTCGAAAAGGTGGAACAGGCCGCAGCCGCCGCCAACGAGTGGAACGAATTTGGAAAGGAGGCGGGACCCAAATTCATCCGGTTGCTCGGCGCCCTGGAGCGCTTCCGCGATTTCGGCAACCGACGATTTGACCCAGCGCTGGCGTTCGGCCTCATCGACGCTGACGCGGTACATGTCGATGGAGCGCGCCACTTCTCCGATTTCGGATGTATCGTCCAGATAGCCGATGCAACCGGAAGACTTGCGGGCGGCGAGGTCGCGAAGATTTTTATTTAGATGCACGAGGGGATTGACCACACGGCGGCGATAAAAGAGCAGCAACGCCAGAACTACGGTCAGGGTGCTGAGGATGACCATGCCGAGAGCGATGTTGGCGAGGATCCGCGCGTTTCGTGAGAGTCTGGAGGCATTCGAGGTCAGGCGCTGCTCGAGAGTGCGCCGGCATTCCGCAATCGGTCCCATGATCGAGGCCTTGGCCGTTTCATAATCGGGGCCGTAAACGATTTGGGTGGCGCGCTTGAGGTTGTTGCTGCCGACCGCGCTGAACGCCTCGTTCTCAAGCCGGACAAGGTTATCAGAGTTTCGCTTGGCGCGAGTAAGAAGCTCGTTTTCTCCCGGGGTAAGCGCCAATTGGCGCAAGCCCTCGACCGCAATGTCGCGGTTGCGATCGACCATCAATTCACGCTGGAACGCATCATAAAAGCGGCGATCACCGGTCGAAGAATATCCGCGGACCGCGGCGGTGAGGCGGTCGCTGCCGGTGGCGAGCTGTTCGGTGAAATTGAACATTTTCCGGCGGGCTTCATACGACGCTTCCTGGGCGAAACGGTACCGCCGCGACCAATAGGTGAATGCGACCGCGGCCACTGACAGCGCGATGATACAGACGGTAATTATCCGGCTGGTCCGTTGAATGCGCATAGGTGATTCATTAACGCCGACCTCATTCGATGTTGCCGCTCTTCGTGTATGAAAGGCAGATCGTTCTCAGAACGAAACTTTTCCGTAGAGCAGCAGGCCGCTATAACTGACATCAACCGTCCCAACGAAATCAGCGCCCGGATAATTTGACCGATCGCTGTCGCTTTCGACTTTGACGAGCATTCCGCCATAGCCGAGGCCAAAGCCGAAATGTTTCCAGGGGCGATATTCCAGGCCGATATTTCCGTCCAGCATCGCGCCCCTGAAATCATCGACTTCGAGATACGTGCCGTCGAGACTCGCATAAAGAAAGAGTTTCGGAACGAGCTGAAACTCGCTTCGGAACGCGAGCGCGGGCAAGGGAAGCGCTGTATCGGCGCCGTTGATGCTGTTTCGCCCTCCTCCGGTTTGAACTTCCAAACTGTATTTCACGGGGATGACGTAGGCGCTGAGCCCCAGGGCAATACGCATCCGTTCGTCCTGAACGATCGCGTAAGAGTAGGTGGCGCGAATGACATCAAAGTTGAAGACTGAATCGATTTCGGCGCCGACGGGAATAGTTGTATTCCGGACGGTGACTTCACGAGAAATCGTGGCGTGCCCATCCCGGTGATAACCCGCGTAGCCAAAATCGATCTGGTGGCGCAAACTGTCACCGGGGCGATACATCGCTTCGGCACGAAACACGACCAGAGTCGAATCCAGTCCTAGAAGATCCTCGGCGTTCAGACTTGCGCCTGAATTCTCCAATCCAAAAGTGAGTGTACTGTCGAAGATCGAGACGAATCCACCGGCCTTGATCGCACCCTTTTCCCAGGGGAGCGATTCCGCGGCCGGTTTGTCAGCGGCGCGGGTTGCAGCAGCCGCACTCACGATAAGGAACGTCCAGCTGCATCGGCGAATCAATGCGTTAATTAAGGTCATGTAGAATCTAGCATTCATAAAATTTAATGGTCCGGCTGTATTGACGGGGACCATCGCTCCTCTCGCGCGATTTTCAGGAGTTGTCCTTGGTCAAGAACCGCTCCCGCGCCGAGTTCATTGACCAGGGCGGTGTAGTCCGGAGACCAGACATTGCCGGTGCGAAGGGTCAGATCCGCCAGGTTTTCGCGGGGAAGGGCGCTGGCGGTGCGCAAGCGCTTGCCGGTGATGGCGGCGAGTTCCGCTCCCGACATCGGCCGCAAGGTAAGCGCCGCGCTACGGAGCGTTTCCTGGTCTCTTTCCGGTGCGAGACCGATCAATTGGTACGTTTTTCCGTTCATCGCGACCCAGACGAAATGCAGATAAACAGGGCCGCGCCCGGAACGGTCGAGATAAGTGGCAACGTAGGCTGGATATTTTCCGATCGACGAGCCGCGGGCGGAAGCCGGTTCAAGCCGCGCTTTTGTCCGCATTTGTGAAACGAACTGCTCGCCAATTTTTTCCGGATCGGATTCTGGTCCAAGAACCCCGAGGAGCAGCAATGCCTCCTTTTGCGGGTGGGCCGAGATGAGATATCGCGGAGTGTTCCGGTGTTTCCAACCTGGCGGCAGGGAAAGGGTGAAGGCGAGTACCGGCTGCAAGAACTGCTCCTTCTGGAAAATCCCTTGATCGGGATTTTCGCCCCACCACATTCCATCAAGCTTTGCCAAGAGCGATCCGCGGTCGGGCGCAATGGGGGATTTCGCTTCCGGACTCAGACCTGCGGATCGCTTTTGGATATCACGCAAACGTGTCTCGGTCATGGGGTGGGAATCGAAGATGCTGAATTTCCGTTCCTGGCCGCTTTCGCTCTTCACGGCGCGGTCGATGCGAGCGAGGATTTGGGCCAAGGCACCGGGATCGTAGCCGGCTTTGGCGCAGGCGCGGATGCCGAGGCGGTCCGACTCACTTTCCTGGCCACGGCTGTAGTGGCTCACCCAGGCGCCGCCCACCGCCTCGATCGGAGTATTGATGAGAGAGCCAAGATTCTCGCTCACCACGCCGCTCACGACCTTCCCGGGGACAGAGAGCAGTCCGGGAAGGAAGCCTTTGCGTTGTTCCCGGGCGGAATGTCTCTGGGTAACATGGATGATCTCATGCGCAAGCACCCCCGCGAGTTCATCCTCGCGCTCGAGCAAGGCGAGCAATCCGCGCGATACATAAACCCCCCCGCCCGGAATGGAAAAGGCATTGGGCTCGGCTTGGTCGGCGATATGAAAGGTGAACGTCCAGCGCGGATCATTGACCGCGTCCGCGATTCGGCTGCCGACTTCGCGCAAGTACTCTCCGGCCCGGGGAAGTGAGTAGAGGCCGATTTGCTCCTCGATCATTTTGGCGGCTTCCGCGCCCTCTTTGACATCCTGTTCTGTCGAGCGGACAAAGAATTGCCCTCGAGTCGATGGGATGAGCATCCCCGACACCATGACGTGGAGCAGCAGGAAAGAGGCACGCACGGGCAATCGCATCGCAATAATTTTCAAGGCACCCAAAATAGGAACCATTAAAGCGGGAGTTTCTCCACTGTTAGAAGTGACAGTATTCCGCATCTATTCGCGCCGCGGCGGCGCGCGGCCTGTCAATTCTGCCAGTTTCCCGGCGGCCTATGACTTTCGTTTATTAGGCACGTAACGACTGATTCTCCCCATGATCGCGAACAAATCGAGGAGCGCCCATGAACACTTCTGAGTTCCTTAAGAGCAAGGTTGGTTTGTTCAGGTATTTTTCCGACGACACTCTGCGTGAACTGGTAAACGGCTCGCGCACCGCTTCCTTCGAAGCGAACGAGGCGATCGCGAATTGCGGGGATGACGTCAACCATTTTGGAGTGGTTTTGTCCGGGACCATTTCGGCGTCGGTGCTGGGCGATGGCGGAACACGCAAAGTGCTGGGCCGGCTCGAAAGCGGCGGGACCTTTGGCGAACTGGCGCTGATGACCGGCGACAAGCAACTTGCCGATTTCATCGCCGAATCGCGTTCGGAAGTTCTCCGCATTCCAGTTTCGCTTTTTCAATCCAAAATCATGGTGGAACCCGCGGCTGTGCAGCATCTCTCGCGAACGCTTACGGAAAGACTCCGCGAAGTGATGGCGGACCCGGCGAAGGCCGCCGCCGCGTTGCGCCAGGGTGACGATCCCTATGGACTGAAACTCAAAGGGGAGCGTCCCGAAAGAGTTCTCGTCATCAACTGCGGCTCATCCTCCGCGAAATACAGTTTTTACGACACCACGGACGAATCTCGGCAGGCGCGCGGGGTGGTCGAGCGCATTGGAATCGCCGGCACGCGATTGATCCAGCGCGGCCCACGCGGCGAAGTAAAGCGCGATCTGCCATTGGGCGGCTTTAATGAAGCGTTGGCGGCGATCGTCGCCGAGTTAACCTCAAAGGATAAAGGCGTGATCGGTTCGATGAACGAGGTGAGCCTGGTGGCGCATCGCGTGGTGCATGGCGGAGAGCGTTTCACCGAAGCGACTCTCATCACGGATGAAGTTCTGGCTGAACTTGAAAAGCTCAGTCCGCTCGCGCCCCTGCACAACCCGGTGAATATCGCGGGCATCCGTGAAATGCGCCGGCTCTTCAGCTCGGTGCCACAGGTCGCGGTCTTCGACACGGCCTTCCACCATACGCTGCCCGCTTACGCCTATCTTTACGGGCTGCCTTACGAATATTACGAAAAGAAAAAGGTGCGGCGTTATGGTTTCCACGGCACGTCGCACGCGTACGTGACTTTGCGCGCGGCGCAGTTTCTGGGAAAGCGTCCAAACGAGCTGGAGATCGTCAGCTGCCACCTGGGCAATGGCTCGTCGTTATGCGCGGTGGATCATGGGCGTTCGATCGACACGACCATGGGATTCACACCTGCCGAGGGTTTAATCATGGGCACGCGCTGCGGGGATATTGACGCGGGCATCCTGGCTTATCTCGAACGTTCGGAAGGTCTGACCGCTGTTCAATCGGAAGAATTGCTGAATAAACGGAGCGGGCTGCTGGGATTATCGGGAATTTCGAGCGATGTCCGCGAAGTTCTCAAAGCAGCCGATGAGGGAGACCCGCGCGCGTTCCTCGCGCTCAAAACCTATTGCTACCGGGTGAGAAAATATATCGGCGCGTACGTGGCGGCGATGGGAGGATTGGATGTGGTTGTCTTCACGGGCGGAATTGGCCAGGGCAGCGCTGAGGTTCGGGCTCTTGCTTTGCAGGGACTAAGCTGCATGGGAATTACGCTTGACGAAGAGCGGAACCGCGCGGCGCGGGGCTTTGATGAAATCTGCCGCATCTCCACCGACGACTCCCGGATCACGGTGCTGGTTGTGCCCACGGATGAAGAACGGATGATGGCGCGCGAGGCCTTGCGGGCGATCAGCCGGATGTACCTGACGAGCGTCCTTGAAGCACAGAAGCAAGAGCCTTTCCTGGTCGAAATCTCGGCGCATCATATTCACCTGACGCAGGAACATGTCGAAGCGCTCTTCGGCCAAGGACATCAATTGACGAAGCACGCGGACTTGTCGCAGCCCGGCCAATATGCGTGCAAAGAGCAATTGAGCATCGTCGGGCCCAAAGGGCGGATCGAGCGGGTGCGTGTCCTCGGGCCGACGCGCAGGTTTACACAGGTTGAAATCGCGATGACCGAGCAGTTCAAGCTCGGCGTGCATCCCCCGGTTCGAGAGAGCGGCGATATTAAAAACACCCCTGGGTGCACACTGGAAGGCCCGACTGGAAGCGTCGCGCTCGAGGAAGGTGTGATCTGCGCATTGCGCCACGTGCATATGACTCCCGCGGATGCGTTGCGCTATGGGGTGCGGGATAAATCGGTGGTGCGAGTGCGGGTGGAAGGCGATCGCGAGCTTGTCTTTGGCGATGTCCTCGTGCGGGTCGATCCGAACTTCGCCTTGGCCATGCATATCGATACGGACGAGGGCAACGCGGCCAACATCAAGACGGGAATGAAAGGTTACATCGACGGAATACAGAGCGAGTGAACGCAAATGCTGGATTGGTCAGCTTTTGAAAACTGAGTCTTAACGCAACTTCAACCTGGAAAATCCATGAAGACACGGAAATCGGCCGGCAACAATTTTCGCTTTAATCTGATCTCAAAACCAAAGCTTTGCCATGAAACATTTTCTCTCTTTCGCCACAGTTTTACTCGCCTTCCTCATAAGGGCGCCGGGAGCCTGCGCGCAAAACGACAATTCCATCCTCCGAGTCGGAGTTTCTCCGATTTTCCCGCCCATGATTTTTAAACAAGGCAAGGAACTCGCGGGCGTCGAAATGGATCTCGCCCGTGAATTCAGCCGCGAAATCGGCCGGGAAGTCACCTTTGTCCAACTTCCATGGGAGGATCAAATAGAGGCGCTGAGCGGGGGACGTATCGATATCATCATGTCCTCGATGTCGATCACCACCGCGCGCAAATGGGTCATGGATTTTTCCCGGCCGTACCTCGCTGTCGGACAAATGGCGCTAGTCCGCCGTGATGATCTCAGTCAATATCTCCTCGGTTTTCCGATAAGGCCACCCGGACCCGTCGGTGTGCTCAAGGCCACGACGGGCGAATTCCTCTTGCAGCGCGAATTCCCAAAAGCCTCTCGGAAGGTCTACACCACCGAAACCCAGGCGGTTCAAGCCCTCAAAAAGAAGAGGATCGATCTGTTCATTGGCGATTCGACCCTTGTTTATTATCTCGCCGGCACTCATTCCACCGATGGCCTGGCTGCCGTTCCCTACCAACTTACCCAGGAGACCCTCGCGTGGGGCATCCGCAAAGGCGACGACAAACTGCTCTCGATGGCCAACAGCTTTATCAAGAAAGCATCCGACGATGGACGGCTAAAGCAAATCTTTCGCCGCTGGATGGCCATTCCTGAATGATGCAATTGTTATGGAACGACAAATCCGCGCTCGTCATCGCTTAGTATATGCATTGGCGCGGCCAACACTTTTACCGAGATCGAGCACTTCTTCGGCTGTGCTCGTAGCGAAGAGATGCATGGCGCGGGCGATTACGCCGGTCCAGCCTGTTTGATGACTGGCGCCTAATCCCGCCCCGTTGTCGGCATGGAAATATTCGTAGAACTGAATGTTGTCGCTCCAGCGGGCATCTTCGTGAAATTTTTGGGCGCTGCCATTCACCGGTCTTTGTCCTTTGTCGTTCTTCAAAAAAATGCCCGCGAGCCGCCGGGAGATTTCTTCGGCCACCTCATACAAATTCATTTGCCGGCCCGAACCGGTCGGACATTCGATGGTAAACTCCTTTCCGTAGTAGGTGTAGTATTGGAGGAGAGCGCGAAGGATCAGAGCGTTCACCGGCATCCAGATCGGCCCGCGCCAGTTTGAATTCCCTCCGAACATGCCGGTATCGGATTCGGCGGGGAGATAGTCAACGCGATATTGCTGCCCTCCGCCGTTGAAGACATAGGGGTGGCCGGCGTGATAACGGGAAAGGGAGCGAACGCCGTACGGGCTGAGAAATTCATTTTCGTCGAGCATTTTGGCAAGCACGCGACGTAGTTTGGTTTCATTGAGAATCGCGCCGAGGCGCCGATCATTATGGCCGGGCTCCGCGGGATCGTGAATGAAGTTGATCAACTCAGGCCGCGCTTCACGAAAGGTCTTAAAGCGCTGAACGATCTCTGGAAACTTTTTGGAAAACTCGTTCTCGAAAGTGTTCACCGCGCAGAACGGGAGCAGTCCCACCATCGATCTCACCTTAAGACGCTCCGCACGACCGTCCGGAAATTGAAGCACATCATAAAAGAATCCATCCTCTTCATCCCACATGCCGGTTTTGCCGCCCGCGTTGACCGTGGCGGATGCGATGGAAATGAAATGATGGACAAACTTAAGCACCATGTCGGCGTAGCCGGCGTCGTGGAGCGCGAGTTCGCCGGCGATTTCGAGCATGTTCAGGCTGAAAAGCGCCATCCACGCGGTGCCATCCGCCTGTTCGAGATACCCGCCAGTGGGCAACGGCGAACTGCGATCAAAGACCCCGATATTATCAAGGCCGAGAAAGCCGCCCTCGAACGTATTTCTCCCGGAACGATCCTTGCGGTTGAGCCACCAGGTGAAGTTCAGCAGCAATTTCTGAAAACTGCGTTCCAACCAGTCGATGTCACCGCGTCCGATGCGATTCTTTTCCAGGCGATACGTAAAAATCGTGGCCCAGGCGTGCACCGGCGGGTTAACATCGCCGAAATTCCATTCGTACGCGGGGATTTGGCCGTTCGGATGCAGGTAACTTTCCTTGAGCATCAAATCCAATTGCTGCTTGCCGAAATCCGGGTCCACCAGCGTCAGGGGCAAAACGTGGAAAGCCAGATCCCACGCCGCATACCATGGATATTCCCATTTATCGGGCATGGAGATGACATCCGCGTTGTACATGTGGTGCCAGTGGCCATTACGCGGAGCGATTTTGCCATTCGAGAAGTAGGGATCACAACCGCGCTCTTCCAGCCAGCGGTTGACATCGAAATAGTAATATTGCTTTGACCAAAGCATTCCAGCGAGTGCCTGCCGCATCACGTTGGCGGCGTCCGCATCAAGAGACCGCGGAATGATTTCGGCGTAGAATTCATCAGCTTCCTGGCGGCGCGCCTGCATCACTTTCTCGAATTGCCGGCCAAACGCCCGGCTGCCTTTTTCATCGTTCTGGTCCGTCCCGCTGGGAGCGACGGTGGATAATCGCAGCCGAACCACTTCCGATTTGTTTCCCGGCACGGTCAACTGATAGTGCGCAGCCGCTTTCGTGCCCGTCCTTAACGGATTGATGGCATCGCTTTGGCCGTGGACGAGATAGTTATTGATTCCATCTTTGACAAAAGGCGCGGCGTTCTGGACGCCAAACAAGCGCTTCGAATTGGTTTCATTCTCGGTAAAGAGCAGTTCCGGGTTGCCGTCGCAGTACAAAAAATATTCGCCGAGCTCAGCCTCTGTCGCCCGGATGACCGATGACACGCCGGGAAACAATTCCAATATCGGGCGTGGATTCTTTTCGCCAAACGACCAGCGATTTCGAAACCAGACCGTAGGCAAAACGTGGATGGCTGCTCTGTCCGGGCCGCGATTGTGAACGCTTATAGAAATCAGCAGCTCCTCCGGCGATTGTTTCGCATATTCAACAAAGACATCGAAATAACGATCCTGGTCGAAAACACCTGTGTTGATCAGTTCGTACTCCGCTTCGTTCCGGTTGCGCATGCGATTACCCACGACGAGGTCATCGTAGGGATAAGCCGCCTGGGGATACTTGTAGAGATACTTCAGGTAGGAATGGGTAGGAGTGCTATCGAGATAGAAGTAATACTCCTTCACGTCTTCGCCGTGATTGCCCTCGCTGTTTGTCAGCCCGAACAATCGCTCCTTGATGATCGGGTCCGTGCTGTTCCAAAGGGCCAGCGCCAGGCAGAGACGCTGACGATCGTCGCAAATCCCGGCGAGACCATCCTCCCCCCAATGATAAGCGCGCGAACGCGCCTGGTCATGGCTGAAGTAATTCCAGGCGTCGCCGTTATCGCTGTAGTCCTCGCGCACCGTGCCCCACTGGCGCTCGCTGAGATAAGGTCCCCATTTTCGCCATGGGATCTTCTGCGCGCGGGCTTCCTCCAGGCGGCGTTGTTCGGCGTTCATAACCCTAAACGTTGTCCGCTTCGGTTGAACTGCGCCTGACGGTGGCGGAACCTTTTTCTCCCCATCTCCACCCGAGCACAAAGGGATGATCTTCACCGCGTTCGTTGATGTAGTGCCGATGATCAATCAGAGCGTTTCGGATCGCCTGCTTTGCATAAGCAGCCCGCGAACCGAGTTGTGGAAGCCGGTCGATCACGTCTTGCACCAGATGGAAGCGGTCCATCTCATTGAGCACGACCATGTCAAAGGGTGTGGTGGTCGTGCCTTCTTCCTTGTAGCCGCGGACATGAATGTTACGATGGTTGCCGCGGCGATAGGTCAATCGATGGATCAGCCAGGGGTAACCATGGAAGGCAAAGATGACGGGCTTGTCTTTGGTGAAGAGAGTATCGAAGTCGAAATCACTCAGGCCGTGCGGATGCTCGCTCTCCGGCTGCAGCTTCATGAGATTAACGACATTGATGACGCGCACTTTCAGCTCCGGAGCGTGTTGCCGCAAAAGGTCAACGGCGGCCAGAGTTTCGAGTGTGGGAACATCACCGCAACATGCCATCACCACGTCGGGCTCCGCGCCTTTGTCGCTGCTGGCCCATTCCCAGATGCTGACTCCAGCCGCGCAGTGCTTGATCGCTTCGTCCATGGTCAGCCAAACCGGCGCGGGCTGTTTCCCGGCAACCACCACATTAATGTAGTTGCGGCTACGCAGACAATGATCGGTGACGGACAGCAGGCAATTGGCGTCCGGGGGCAAATAAACGCGAACGACTTCGGCCTTTTTGTTGACGACGTGATCGATAAAACCAGGGTCCTGGTGCGAAAAGCCGTTATGGTCCTGCCGCCAGACATGCGACGAAAGCAGGTAATTCAGTGAGGCGACAGGTCTCCGCCACGGAATATGATTGCACACTTTCAGCCACTTGGCGTGCTGGTTGAACATTGAATCGATAATGTGAATGAATGCTTCGTAGCAGGAGAAAAAGCCATGCCTTCCCGTGAGCAAATAACCTTCAAGCCACCCCTGGCATTGGTGCTCACTCAACATTTCCATCACGCGCCCGTCCGGAGCGAGATGGTCATCGTAGGAAAATGTCTCTGCCATCCAGGCGCGGTTCGTTACGTCCAGCGCGTCCTGCCAGCGGTTGGAGTTGTTTTCGTCCGGACTGAACAACCGGAAATTCTTGCACTCCATGTTCATCTTCATGATGTCGCGCAGGAACTTTCCCATTGCGCGCGTGGCTTCCGCATTAACAGCGCCGGGCTTCTTAATCTCGATGGCGTACTTGCGGAAATCAGGCATGCACAGATCTCGCAGCAAAAGGCCACCATTTGCATGCGGGTTGGCGCTCATCCGGCGTTCCCCTTTGGGCGCGATCTCAGCAATTTCAGCTTTGAAACGGCCTGTCTCGTCGAAGAGTTCCTCGGGCCGGTAGCTCTTCATCCACTCTTCGAGAATCTTGACGTGACCCGGCTTTTCGTGCATCTCGCCCATCGGCACCTGGTGGGAACGCCAGGAGCCTTCGGCGCGCTTGCCATCGATTTCTTTCGGGCAGGTCCAGCCTTTTGGAGAACGCAGAACAATCATCGGCCAGCGCGGACGCTCGACACTGCCGTTATTGCGGGCGCTGGTTTGGACGCGTTTGATTTCGTCCAAAGCCTCATCCAGAGCGGCGGCCATGAGTTTGTGCATCTTCACGGGATCGCTGCCTTCCACGAAAATGGGCGTGTAACCATACCCGCGGAAAAGATGATCGAGTTCCTCGTGGCTGATCCGAGCGAGCACACAAGGGTTCTTTCCAGCACAGTGGGATCCGAAGCTTGGAATTCACGTGACTTGAAGTCGCGGC
>JADMIO010996583.1_pt1 | contig 56371 bp, 51 predicted proteins | sample 8958161 | NCBI WGS metagenome assembly JADMIO01 (sample SAMN16585339, study PRJNA669376) | soil metagenome | isolation source: Crop rotation soil | place: USA: Cullars Rotation, Alabama | collected 2011
GCGACAACTTGTCCACGTGGAATTCTAAGCTTAGGATCCCAATGTGCTGGAAAGAGTTGCCCCAGCGCCAACGCCCAGCGATAGTACGTTTGCATGAACTGCTCCACGGCAAGTTTGTCGCCGTCTTTCAGTTGCCACAGCTCGGCAAGTTCGCGCTGGTGATCAAACAACAACCGGTCTTCCTCGCGGCCGGTGATCATGTGCAGCGCGTAGCGCACCTGCCACATGTAATCGCGCCCCGTGGACAATATGGCCATTTCTTCAGTATTGAGAAATTCTTCGGCGGTGAGCTTTTCCAAAGATTCCACGCCGAAATGGCGCTCCGCGATCCAGCCTATGACTTGCAGGTCGCGCAGTCCGCCGGGGGAGCTCTTGACGTTGGGTTCGAGGTTGTACTCGGTATCGGCAAACTTCGTGTGCCGGGCTTTCTGTTCCTCGAGTTTGGCCTGGAAAAAATCCCGGCTGGACCACATCCTGTCCGGCCCCGTCAGCTCGCGCACCTGCCGCATGCGCTGTTCGGGGCCGCGAATCACGCGCGCCTCCATCAGGTTGGTGAGGATCGTGATATCGGCGGCCGCGCGCTCGACGCATTCGGCCACGCTGCGGACGCTGTGGCCGATATTCAGGCCGATGTCCCAGAGCAGGGTCAGGAAGCCGGACAGCATGTCGCGGCAACTTTCATCGTTGTCCTCGAGCAGCAATAGAAGATCGACATCCGAGTGCGGGTGCAATTCGCCGCGGCCGTAACCGCCCACCGCCACCAGGGCGGGCTCGGATGTTCCCCAGTCAAGGCGATCCCAGAGCATGCCAAGCAACGTATCGACAAAGTCGGCGCGCAAACGGATCAGGTCGCGCGCCTGCGCGCCATTGCGAAACTGCTCGTGCAGGTAGTGGGTAGTACTGGCGATGGCGCTCTTGCAGCATTGGATCGCATTGGAGCGTTCCAGTTGTTCCTTGAAGGTAATCGCGTCAAACATATCCGGTGGCAGCAACACTTGTTGTGCGGTCATTATCTGCTCAATCCCGGCTCATTGGTGCGAAGTGTAAGGATTTCGCAGCCGTCCTCGGTTACGCAGACAGTGTGCTCCCATTGCGCCGACAGGCGGCCATCGCGCGTGGTTACCGTCCATCCGTCCGCCTTGTTCAGGCGCGTGTCGCGCCGACCCGCATTGATCATCGGTTCGATGGTGAAGGTCATGCCGGGCTCCAGCACGAGGCCGGTACCCTTGCGGCCGTAGTGCAGGACCTGCGGCTCCTCGTGAAAGATCTTGCCGATGCCGTGGCCGCAGTACTCGCGCACCACCGAGTAGTAATTCGACTCCGCGTGCTGCTGGATCACATTGCCGATATCGCCCAGCGTGGCGCCGGGTTTTACGAGGCCGATGGCCTTGTACAGACACTCCTGCGTGACCTCGATCAGGCGGCGCGCATGGGGCGCCACATCCCCCACTTCGACCATGATGCTCGAATCCCCGTGATATTCGTCCTTGATCACGGTGACGTCGATATTGATGATGTCGCCGCTTTTCAATTTTTTGGTGTCTGACGGAATGCCGTGGCAAACCACGTCATTGATGGAGGTGCAGATGGAGCGCGGGAACCCGTGGTAATCCAGTGGCGCGGGAATCGCTTGCAGCGGGCCGGTGATGTACTCGTGGCAGATGCGGTCCAGTTCACCGGTGGTAACCCCGACCTGCACGTAGGGCACGATCATTTCCAGCACTTCGGCGGTAAGGCGGCCGGCGACGCGCATCTTTTCTATCTCGTCTGCTGTCTTGATCGATGCAGCCATCGTTAACCTATTGAAATACATGAAGTAAATAGTTTGAAATACCGTCGACCCGGGGCTGCGGGCGGGTCATTCTAACCTATTCACCGCGCAAATGAGTATCGGCCGGGCCGGGGTCCATTGGCCATTGCGCTTTAACCCACGCCGCTATTGTGGTATAAAGCGCGCCTCTTTTCGGGTGCCCCGGGCTAAAACGCGCTGAAAATGCGCAATGACGCTCGCTGACCCCGGCAGAGAACAACCCAAACGACACACACATATCAACACCTCAGCCAGGGTGCCAACCGGCTTTATTAAGCCTCCGTTGGTTTGGTGGCAGGGATATGTGGAGGATTAACCCACACAAGGTAACTACTATGTCTCAAGTGCAAGTAAGCATGCGCGATTTGCTTCAGGCGGGCGCGCATTTCGGTCACCAGACCCGCTACTGGAATCCCAAGATGGGCCAGTACATCTTCGGTGCCCGCAATAAGATCCACATCATTAACCTCGAGTACACTGTTCCTGCCTTCAACGACGCGTTGGAGATGGTCAGGCGGCTCGCAGGCAACAAGAACAAGATCCTCTTCGTCGGTACGAAGCGCGCAGCTGGCAAGGTCATCAGGGAGCAGGCGGAACGCGCCGGCATGCCCTATGTCAACCATCGCTGGCTCGGCGGCATGCTGACCAACTACAAAACCATTCGCGCATCCATCAAGCGCCTGCGCGATCTCGAAGCGCAGCAAGCGGACGGCACTTTTGAGCGCCTGACCAAGAAAGAAGCCCTCATGCGCAGCCGCGACATGGAAAAGCTCGAGCGCAGCATTGGCGGCATCAAGGATATGGGCGGCCTGCCGGACGCGCTGTTTGTGGTTGATGTAGACCACGAGCGCATCGCAATCAGCGAGGCCAATAAATTGGGTATTCCGGTAATCGGCATCGTTGACACCAACAGCAACCCCGACGGCGTGGATTACATCATTCCAGGTAATGACGACGCGATTCGCGCGATCAAGTTGTATGTCACCGCCGTTGCCGATGCCTGCCTGGCCGGCAAAATCGAATCCGGTGATACCGTAGTCACCAAAAACGAATTCGTCGAGGAAGATGTTGCAGCAGGCGCTGAAACATTGGCATCCGGCGCTGGCGGAGAATCAACACCCGCGGCTTAAGCGGCGGGCGTTGCTGACCATATCTCGGTCAGGGAGTTTTTGATCCCCCGGCATATCTACCGGGGGTTTTCATTTTGGGAACCGGGTTCCTGGTTTTAAAGAATTCAGAGGAGGAGTACCAATGTCAGCAGCACTGGTAAAAGAGTTACGTGAGCGCACCGGCCTCGGTTTGCTCGAATGCAAGAAGGCGCTGGCCGCGACCGGCGGCGATATTGAACTGGCCATCGAGGAACTGCGCAAATCGAGCGGCATGAAGGCCGCCAAGAAAGCGGGCCGCACCGCGGCCGATGGTGTTGTCGCCACGCGCGTGGCCGATGACTGCAGCTTCGGCATCATGATGGAAGTCAACAGCGAAACGGATTTCGTCGCGCGCGATGAAAATTTCCTGGGCTTTGTGAAGCGCGTTCTGGACGCTGCCTTTGCCAGCAAGCAGTCAGACGTTGCCGCGCTGATGGCCGGTGACCTGGAAGCTGCGCGCGAAGCGCTGGTGCAGAAGATTGGCGAGAACATTGGCGTGCGCCGCATCGAGTTGGTCGACGCCGACTCCGGCGTGGTCGGTTCCTACGTGCACAGCAACAATCGCATTGCGGTACTGGTGAAGCTCAAAGGCGGCGACCAGGACCTCGCCAAGGATGTCGCGATGCATATTGCGGCGGTAAATCCGCAAGTGGTCTCCGCTGAGGACATGCCGGCAGAACTCGTGGCGAAGGAGAAAGAAATTTTCATGGCGCAGGCGCAGGATTCAGGCAAGCCTGCCGACATCATTGAAAAAATGATCGGCGGTCGCATCAAGAAGTTCCTAGCCGAGAACAGCCTGACCGAGCAGCCGTTCGTGAAGGATCCGGATATCACCGTCGGCAAACTCGTGGCCAATGCCGGCGCCCAGGTGCTGTCCTTTGTTCGCTTTGAAGTCGGCGAAGGCATCGAAGTGGAGAAGGTCGATTTCGCCGAGGAAGTAGCGGCGCAGCTCAAGGGCTGATCGATCATACGATGCAATTTTACAACGGGGCTTTGGCCCCGTTTTTTTTGCGGCGCGATCGCTCGAAAAAAGCTCCGTCGCCTTCAAATATCAAGCGAACTTACTAGGGAGATCGGCTGATGTCCTGTAAGATACGACCCAGCTTTTGGAGGGAGTTTTATGCCCCAGGTGGCAACTGATAAAAAGTATAAACGAATACTGCTCAAACTCAGTGGCGAAGCACTCACGGGTAGCGAAAGCTTCGGGATAGACCCCAAAATTCTGGACTCGATGGCGCTGGCCATAGGTCAATTGGTGGGAATCGGCGTGCAGGTCGGACTGGTTGTTGGCGGCGGTAATTTGTTTCGCGGCTCCGCGCTGCAGCGCGCGGGACTCGACAGGGTCACCGGCGACCAGATGGGCATGCTGGCCACGGTGATGAACGCGCTGGCGATGCGCGATGCACTGGAACGCTCCAATATTGCCACGCAAGCCATGTCCGCCATACCGATGACCGGTGTGGTCGATCACTATGACAGGCGCAAAGCGATTCGCGCGCTTACGCACGGCGACGTAGTCATTTTTTCAGCTGGTACTGGCAATCCTTTTTTTACGACTGATTCCGCCGCGTGCCTGCGCGCGATTGAAATGGACGCCGATCTGGTACTCAAGGCGACCAAGGTCGATGGCGTCTACTCCGCCGATCCGATGAAATTCCCCGATGCGCAAAAGTATGATCGCCTCAGTTACGACGAAGTATTGGACAAGAAGCTGGAGGTCATGGATTTGACCGCGATATGCCTGTGTCGCGACCACAACATGCCGGTGCGGGTGTTCAAAATGGAAAAACCCGGAGCCCTGCTGAATATCGTCAGGGGCGGCGACGAAGGGACTTTGATCGAGTAATGTGGCGCCGGGAGGAGCAGCAAGATGATAAATGACGTTAAGGACGAAGCCCGTGAGCGCATGACAAAAAGTCTGGAAGCGCTGGCGCACCAGTTCAACAAGATCCGCACGGGACGGGCCCACCCGAGTCTGCTGGACGGACTGAAAGTTGAATACTACGGATCCGATACGCCGCTCAACCAGGTCGCAAATATCACCGTCGAGGACGCGCGTACGCTGAGCCTGAACGTATGGGACAGGAGTATGATTCCCGCAGTGGAAAAAGCCATCTACAAATCCGACCTTGGACTCAATCCTGTCACTGCAGGAGAAGTCATCCGTATTCCAATGCCCATGCTGACCGAGGAAACGCGCAAGGGATATATTCGCCAGGCGAGGTCAGAAGCCGAGTCCGCCCGCGTCTCGGTGCGCAGCGCGCGGCGCGATGCGATGGCCATGCTCAAGGACTTCGTCAAGGAAAAGGAAATCAGCGAAGACGATGAGCGCCGCGGACAGGATGATGTCCAGAAGTTGACCGATGGCTTCGTCGCCAGGATTGAAAAGTTGTTGGCGGAAAAAGAAGCCGACCTCATGGAAATTTAGCGCCTCGCCGGTGGCTACTCGCAATAACTCATCTGCCCTCGACAAGCGCGTGGCGCCGGTAGTGCCGCGCCATGTTGCCATTATCATGGATGGCAATAATCGCTGGGCCAAGCGCAAGGGCGTATCCGGTCCGCTGGGACACCGCGCGGGTGTCGAAGCGGTGCGCGGTGTGCTGCGCGCCTGCCAGCGCCACGGCGTGGAAGTGCTGACACTGTTCGCATTCAGCAGCGAGAACTGGGGACGACCAGTACCCGAAGTGCGCGCCTTGCTCGCGCTGCTGTCCCGGTACCTGCGCAATGAGGTCAGGGAATTGCACAAGGACGGCATCCGCATACGATTCATTGGCGAACGCCGTCGCTTCAGCCAGCGGCAGCAGCAACTCATGCAGCAATCCGAAGCGCTGACGGTTGGCAACACCGGCGCGACGGTGGTCATCGCTGTGGACTACGGCGGGCAGTGGGACATCGCGCAGGCCGCGCAAAAATTGGCGCGACAAGTGCAGGCCGGCAGCCTGCAGGCCAAAGACATTACTCCCGAGCTGATCGATCGCAATATCTCGATCAGCGATTTGCCGCGTCCGGATTTGTGCATACGCACCGGCGGTGACGCGCGCATTAGCAATTTCATGTTGTGGCATTTTGCCTACACCGAATTGTACTTCACCGACACCTTGTGGCCTGATTTCAACGAGTCCGAATTTGCGCGCGCGCTGGCGGAATACAGCTTGCGCGAACGCCGTTTCGGTTTGCGCGAACCGGATGGCCTGGTCGCAGGCGGCAATTCCAATGCTTAAGCAACGCGTTATTACGGCAGTCGTAATGGCGGGGATTTTTTTGGCGGCAATCGCGTGGTTGCCGTTGGCGGGGCTCGCGCTGTTGTTTGGCGCACTCATCGCACTGGGCGCCTGGGAGTGGTCCAGCCTCGCCGGCTGGCACCACCCGCTCATGCGCGGGCTCTATGTGCTGTCCGCATTGGCTGCACTAGTAGCCATCTATGTGTACTGCCAGTTGGGAGAGCAGCCGACGCGCGAGCAGGTGCAGCCCTTGTTGGGTCTCGGCTGCCTGTGGTGGTCATTCGCGTTGTTGTGGGTCAAAGGCTACCCGGAAAGCGCGGTCCTGTGGCGCCACGTGGCGATGCGCAGCGCGATGGGGCTGTTGGTTCTGGTGCCGGCGTGGATGGCCGCCGTATATATTCTGAGTTTCTCGCCCGGACGCGTTTTGATGGTGGTGATGGTGATTGTGGTCGCCACGGCCGATATCGGCGCTTATTTTACCGGCCGGCGTTTCGGCAAGCACAAGCTCGCTGCGGTGGTCAGTCCCAACAAAACCTGGGAGGGTTTTTGGGGCGGCGTCGCAGCGTGCACCGCGCTGGCCGTGTTGTTGTGGTATCTCCTGCCCGAGCAGGCAGCGCACATCGGCATGGCAGCCGTTGCGGCGATCACCATTACCACCGCACTCGCGTCCGTGGTCGGCGACCTGACCGTCAGCATGGTCAAGCGCGAGAGCGGAGCCAAGGATAGTGGCAGCATCCTGCCAGGCCACGGCGGGATCCTGGATCGCCTGGACAGCCTGTGCGGCGCGGCCCCGGTGTTTGCATTGGGCCTGCTGCTGGTCGGGTGGTAGCGATGGCGAGCAACCGGCGGTTGGTCAGTGTGTTGGGTTCCACGGGCTCCATCGGGGTGAACACGCTGGACGTGATTGCCCGGCACCCCGACCGCTTTGCGGTCCATGCCCTCGCCGCGCATTCCTCTGTGGATACCATGCTGGCCCAGTGCATTGCGCATGCGCCGCGCTACGCGGTGATGATGGATGAGGCTGCGGCGGACCAGCTGCGCCAGCGCTTGCCCGCGAATGTCGGCACCGAGGTGAAGCAGGGTGAGAGCGGCTTGGCGGACATCGTGACGGCGCCGGAAGTCGACGTCGTGATGGCCGCGATCGTGGGCGCAGCCGGCCTGCCTTCAACGCTCGCGGCAGCGCGCGCCGGAAAGACCCTGTTGCTGGCGAACAAGGAATCGCTGGTGATGGGCGGCCATCTGCTGATGCAGGCGGTGCAAGAGAAGGGCGCCCGCCTGCTGCCAATCGACAGTGAACACAACGCGATCTTCCAGTGCCTACCCGTTGAGGACAACGCCACGCCTACCCTCAGGGGCGTCAGCAAGGTGTTGCTGACAGCGTCCGGAGGCCCGTTTCGGTGCTGGAGCCACGCGCAGATGCGCGATGCCACGCCCGACCAGGCCTGCGCCCATCCCAATTGGTCCATGGGGCGCAAGATTTCCGTGGATTCCGCGACACTGATGAACAAGGGCCTGGAATTTATCGAGGCGTGCTGGATATTTGACCTCGCACCGACGCAGGTCGATGTCGTGATCCACCCGCAGAGTATCATCCATTCCATGGTGCAATACCTTGACGGTTCGGTACTGGCGCAATTGGGCAACCCGGACATGCGTACCGCGATCGCCTATGGTCTGGGTTGGCCCGAGCGCCTCGCCTCCGGCGTCGCGCCACTGGACCTCGTGGCCACCGCGCGCCTCGATTTTGAAGCGCCGGACGAAACGCGGTTTCCCTGCCTGCGCCTCGCGCGTGAGGCGGTCGCGGTCGGCGGGACCGCAATGGCCCAGTGCAATGCGGCGAACGAGGTGGCAGTGGCGGCGTTCCTGGATAAAAAAATTCGTTTTACAGATATCCCCGTGGTGATAGAGCGCACATTGGAGCGGGTCGACGTCGTTGAACCCACTACGTTGGCGGAGGTCGAAAACGCCGATGCCGAGGCGCGGACATTGGCCGCTCATTTTCTGGCAGAATGCGTACACGGCACCTCTGCGATGAAGAGCCTCTGATGCAGCTTCTGTACACCATAGTCCTGACACTGGCGACCATTTCGGTGCTGGTGGCCGTGCATGAATTTGGCCATTTCTGGGTGGCGCGGCGCTGCGGCATTCACGTGTTGCGCTTCTCGATCGGCTTCGGCAAGTCCCTGCTGAACTGGACGGATCGCCAGGGCACCGAGTACAGCATTGCGGCCATCCCCCTGGGCGGCTATGTCAAAATGGTGGACGAGCGCGAGGGCGAGGTTCCCGAGTCGCAGCTGCACCTGGCCTTCAACCGCAAATCGCCGCTGCAGCGTATCGCCGTGGTGAGCGCCGGTCCGCTGGCCAATTTCCTGTTGGCGATCGTCGCGTACTGGCTGTTGTTCATGTCAGGCGAATCGGGGTACGTACCGAAAATCGGTTCCGTCGAGCCCGACTCGATCGCGGCAGTCGCCGGCCTCGAAGCCGGTCAGGAGATCGTCGCCGTCGATGGCGGCCCGACACCGACCTGGCAGGCACTCAGTTTCCGCCTGCTGGATCGTATCGGGGATACCGGCACCATTAAATTTTCAGTGAAGTATGCGGACTCCCCCGTCGTCTACGAATCCGAAGCCCACATCAAGCAATGGCTGTCCGAGCAGGAGGAGCCCGACCTGTTCCGCGGCCTGGGTCTCAACCTGTACATACCCGACGTGCCGCCCGTGGTGGGTGAGGTAGTTGCGGGCGGCGCCGCCGCCAAAGTTGGCATTCTTCCCGGCGACAAAGTGCTGAGCGCTGACGGCGTTAGCATGACGTTGTGGATGGACTGGGTAGACTACGTCCGCGCGCGCCCGGGGCAGGCCATTAAACTCGAGTACGAGCGCGCGGGAAAGGTCATGCAGACCACGTTGGTGCCCGAGAGTGCCACCGACGACGATGGCAAGGTCATCGGCCGCGTGGGTATCGCTGCGGCAGAGCCGGAGATGCCGCCGGAAATGGTGCGCAAGTTCGTGCGCGGGCCATTGGAGTCGCTGCAGGCCAGCCTGACGCGCACCGGCGAACTCTCGCTGTTTACGCTGAAGTCCATCCAGAAAATGGCCATGGGCTTAATCTCACCAAAAAACTTGAGTGGGCCTATCACCATTGCTAAAGTGGCGACCGCTTCCGCGAAGTCCGGTCTGGAATCCTACATCAGCTTCCTGGCGCTGCTGAGTATCAGTCTGGGAGTACTAAACCTGTTGCCGATTCCGGTACTCGATGGGGGCCATTTGTTGTTTTATTCGATAGAGCTATTGGCGGGACGCCCGGTACCTGAGAAGATACAGTCCATCGGGTATCAGCTGGGCCTGTTCATGGTGCTCGGGATAATGCTTCTGGCCCTGTATAATGATTTCACCCGCTTGTAGTTGCTGCGGGGAAAATAAAAGTTAATGGATACCTGCAATTTGCGGCTCACCTCCGGCGAATGGAATTTTGATTAGACCCATGTCTAGAGTATTGGCTCTGGTGTTACTTTTGGTCGCACCGTTTGCGGCTGCCCAAACTTTCATTATCTCTGACATCCGCGTGGAGGGATTGCAGCGGGTGTCTGCCGGCACCGTGTTCGCGGCACTGCCCGTGGCAGTCGGCGATGTGGTCGACGAGCGGACCATCCAGGCCGCCACGCGCAGTCTGTTTGCCACCGGCAATTTCGACGACATCAAGATCGGCCAGGACGGCAACGTACTGGTGATTGTGGTGACCGAACGACCCAGCATCAGCGAAATCAATATCGAAGGGAACAAGGCGATCGAAACCGAAGCGCTGCTCGACGGCTTGAAGAGCGCGGGTCTCGCCGTAGGACAGGTGTTCCAGCGCTCGACCCTCGAGGGCATGAAGCTCGAACTGCAGCGGCAGTATGTGTTGCAGGGTCGCTACGATGCGACCATCGAAACCGAGGTTATTCCCGAACCGCGCAATCGCGTGACAGTCAACATCGATGTCGACGAGGGCACGGTCGCCGCCATCAAGCACATCAACGTGGTCGGCAACGAAGTGTTTACCGACGAAGAACTCCAGAGTGAGTTTGAATTGCACACCACCGGCTGGCTTTCGTTCTTCACCAACGACGACAAATACTCCAAGGAAAAGCTGACCGGCGACCTCGAGACACTGACCTCCTACTACATGGACAGGGGTTACCTGCAGTTCCGCATCGACTCCACGCAGGTGTCGGTGTCTCCCAACAAGAAAGAGGTCTACATCACGGCCAATATTACCGAGGGCGATAAATTCACCGTGACCGAGGTGGATTTGTCAGGTGACCTCGTCCTGCCCGAGTCCGAGTTGCGCCGGTTTGTGATGATCGCGGATGGGCAAACTTTTTCCCAGGCGATGGTGACCTCTACCGAAGAGAGCCTGACCAGGCGCCTCGGCGACGAGGGCTACAATTTTGCCAAGGTCACGGGCATTCCCGAGGTTGACGACGCCGACAAAACCGTCGCGATGAAATTCTTCGTCGACCCGGGCAAGCGCACCTATGTGCGCCGCATCAGTTTCAAGGGCAACCAGAAAACCGCGGACGACGTGTTGCGCCGCGAAATGCGGCAGATGGAAAGTGCCCCGGCCTCCGCCGCGGCGATCGAGCAGGGACGGGTGCGCCTGGAACGGCTTGGCTATTTCAGCAAGGCCACCGTGGAGACGCCCGGCGTCGCCGGCCACGATGACCTGATCGACGTGGACTATACGGTGGAGGAGCAATCCTCCGGCAGTATCGGCGCGAGCATCGGCTACGCGCAGGATGCGGGCATCATCCTCGGCCTGAACCTGCAGCAGGACAACTTCATGGGTACCGGCAAGCGCATCGGCATTGCGCTGAACTCGTCCAGCTACCAGGATTTCTATAATTTCAGCTACACCAATCCCTATTACACCGAGGATGGGGTGAGCCGCGGTTTCAATGTGTACTACCGTTCCACGGATTATGAAGAGGTCAACCTGACCAACTACAGCACCGATACCCTCGGTGGTGCGGTGAACTTTGGTTATCCGATCAAGGAAACCCAGCGTCTCGGCTTCAGCTTCGGGGTGGCCGATACCCAGATCAAGACCGGGAATTACGCAGTGCAGGAAATTGAGGCTAGCCCGCGCCTGATCGAGGGTGTGAATAACTGGTTCCAGAGTACGGCAAACGGGGATGGCACCTACTCGGGCCCTGAATTGCTGAACCCGGTGAGCGACCTGCCCCAGGATTATCTGGTAATCCCGCAAAACCAGGGCTTCATAGACAAAAACGGTGACAGTTTCCTGAACTACAGCATCACGTCCAGCTGGACCCAGTCGACCCTGAACCGCGGCCGCCTCGCGACGCAGGGCGCGTCGAACAACATCGCGCTGGAAGTGTCGGTGCCGGTGTCGGATCTCGAGTTCTACAAACTGACCTACAACGGCGAGATCTACTTCCCGGTGCCGGTGCTCGACACCTGGACGCTGCGCCTGCACACCGAACTCGGGTATGGCGGCGGTTACGGCGGCACTTCTGACTTGCCCTTCTACGAAAACTTTTTCGCGGGCGGTTTCGGCTCGGTGCGCGGCTACAAGAGCAATACCTTGGGTCCGCAGAGTACGCCCGCTGACAATTACGTGGTCGCGCAGCCCGTTACCGAAGTGGGCGAAGATGGTAAACCGACGCAGATTGGTGGGCCCAACGGCAACGAGTATGGCTACGTCTATGTCAGCCAGGATGGAAAATTACTGTACTCTCAGGTGCAGGACGATTCCGACGCATTTGGCGGCAACGTATTGATCGAAGGCGGTGCCGAGTTGTTGTTCCCGCTGCCGTTTATCAAGGACCAGAGCCAATTGCGTACTGGCTTTTTCCTTGATGCCGGACAGGTTTACGATACCGATTGCAGTTCGACGCAGGCGAATTGCTACGACGTGGATTTCAATGAGTTGCGGTACTCGGTGGGCGTTGGCCTGACGTGGATTTCCGGTTTCGGACCCATGTCATTCAGTCTCGCGAAGCCAATTAATCCCGACGACTATGATGAAGAAGAAATTTTCCAGTTTACGCTGGGCCGTGGATTCTGATTTTTTTGGAAGTTTATTGTTTGTTTAATTATGGAGGAAGTTGTGTCTAGATTATTGAAGGTTGCACTGGCAGTACTGGCGTTCTCGGTACCTACGCTTGGCTGGACCGAAACGAAGATCGCTGTCATCGATGTGCAGGGCGCAATCCTGCAAACGGATGTGGCCCAAAAGCAGATGGCTGCTGTGCGTGACCAGGCCGATTACAAGAAAAACAAGGCGGAGTATGACCGCCTCAAGTCCGAGGGCGAGGCACTGTTGAAGTCTTACCAGAAAGACGCTGCGGTGATGAGCCAGGACCAGAAAGCGGCCGCGCAGAAGAAGTTGACCAGCATGCAGGAAGATCTCGACCATGTGACCAGCAAGTTGCAGCAGGCGGAGCAGACCGCCGGCCAGGCGCTGCTGCAGGATATGGCACCCAAGGTGCAGCAAGTATTGCGTGAAATCATCGAGAAGGAAAAGATTGGCCTGCTGCTGCAGCGCAACGCTGTCGTTCACGCGGAAGCCAGTTACAGCATTACCGCCCAGGTGACGGAGAAGCTGAACCAACTCAATTCGGCGCCGAAGAAGTAGTATTGAAGTGAGTACGCCAGGTGAGCTGCGCGACCGCTGCGGTTTCGCGGTCGCCTGGCGATCGCTTGCCATGCAGGAAGCCGCAAGCAGTTAATATGCAACAAGCATAGCTGGAATCAGCGCGGAGTCGAGTATGGACATATCGGATATTCGCCGCCATTTGCCACATCGCTACCCCTTCCTGCTGGTCGATCGCGTGGTTGAGATTAATGCTGGCGAGTCCATTGTCGCCTACAAGAATCTCACCGTTAACGAGCCATTTTTCAACGGGCATTTCCCGGACAACCCAATATTCCCCGGTGTATTGTTGCTTGAAGCGATGGCGCAGGCGGCCGGTATCCTCGGCTTTTACAGCCAGGGCAAAACCACCCAGGATGGCTCGACCTATTACTTTGCCGGCGCTGACGACGTGCGTTTCAGGCGACCCTGCGTGCCGGGCGACAGGGTGATGTTGCGCGCCAAAGTGGTCTCGCAGCGGCGCGGCATCTGGAAATTTGATGTCAGTTCCGACGTGGAGGGTGACATGGCTGCCACTGCCACGATTCTTTGTGCGGATCGCTAATGGACGACTTGTTCCCAGCGCAGCTTACCGGTCCCGCCATTGCCGGGGTGGATGAGGCGGGTCGTGGACCGTTGGCCGGCGAGGTGGTGGCCGCCGCAGTGATTCTGGATCCGCTGCGTCCGATCGAAGGATTGCGCGACTCGAAGAAATTAACCGCTGCGCGCAGGGAGGAACTCGCGCTGCAGATTCGCGAGCAGTCCCTGGCCTGGGCCATTGGCAGCGCGAGCGTCGCCGAGATCGATGAGCTGAACATCCTGCACGCTTCCCTGCTGGCCATGAAACGCGCAGTGGAGGCGCTGGATCCCCAACCCCAGTATGTGCTGGTCGACGGCAATCGCCTGCCGCGCTGGCATTATGAGTCGCAGGCTGTGGTGGGCGGGGATGATCTGGTGCCGGCGATTTCCGCCGCATCCATTCTGGCGAAGGTACACCGGGACCGAGTGCTGACCGAACTGGAAGCGCTGTATCCGGGCTATGGCTTTGCGAGCCACAAGGGCTATTCCACGGCGGCGCATTTGCTGGCGCTGGAAACGCTGGGCGCGAGCCCGGTGCACAGGCGCAGCTTCGCGCCGGTAAAAAAGGTGCTGGGTGTTCCGTAGCTGCGGTGCAAGAGCCGTCGCAAGTCGCGTAGAATCGGGCCATGACTGATTTCGTCCACCTGCGCCTGCACACTGAATACTCTCTCGTTGACGGACTCGTCCGGATTAAACCGCTGGTGCAACGCGTGGCCGATCTCGGCATGCCTGCAGTGGCGGTGACGGACATCTGCAATTTCTACGGCCTAATCAAATTCAACAAGGCTGCCTACGCCGCCGGGGTGCAACCCATTTTCGGCGTGGACCTGAAGATACTGGAGTCAGACGATCCGGAGCGGGCCTACCCGCTGTGCCTGCTGGCCATGAACCGGACTGGCTATCGCAACCTCACGCTGCTTATTTCCCGCGCGTTCACCGAAGGCCAGCACCTGGGTATTCCCTATGTGCGCAAGTCCTGGCTGGAAGGCTCTGCCGAGGGAGTGATTGCCTTATCCGCGGGAGCGGCAGGCGATGTCGGGCAGGCGTTGCTGGCGGGCAAAGCCGCGCAGGCAGCCGAACGGGCGCGCTACTGGATGCAGCTGTATCCCCAACGTTTTTACCTGGAACTACACCGCACCGGCAGGGAAGGTGATGAAACTCACCTGCACGCGGCGGTGCAACTCGCGCAGGACTTGCAATGCCCGGTGGTCGCCACCAACGATGTGCGCTTCCTGACAGCGAACGATTTTGAAGCCCACGAGGCCCGCGTCTGCATCCGTGAGGGGCGCACTCTGGATGACCCGCGCCGCGCGCGACCGTACACCGAACAGCAATACCTGCGCTCCGCGCAGGAGATGGCCGAGTTGTTCGCCGACATTCCCGAGGCACTCGCCAACACCGTGGAGATCGCGCGCCGCTGCAACGTGGTGCTGCAACTGGGCAAGCCGTATCTTCCCGATTACCCGGTACCTGCGGGCATGACCATGGATGAGTTTTTCCGGCAGCAGTCGCACGCCGGTTTGGACAAGCGCCTGCCGGTGCTGTTTGACGTTAATGCGGCAGATTTTCTCGCGAAACAGCAGGCCTACCGCCAGCGTCTGGAGTTCGAGCTGGATACCATTATCCAGATGGGTTTTCCCGGCTATTTCCTCATCGTCATGGACTTCATCCGCTGGGCCAAACGCAACGACATTCCGGTGGGTCCGGGCCGCGGCTCCGGCGCGGGCTCGCTGGTGGCCTACGCGCTGGAAATTACCGATCTCGATCCGATCGGCTACGACCTGCTGTTCGAACGCTTCCTCAATCCCGAGCGCGTCTCCATGCCCGACTTCGACGTCGACTTCTGCATGGAAAAGCGCGACCAGGTGATCGACTACGTCACGCAGACCTATGGCCGCGAGGCCGTGTCGCAGATCATCACCTTCGGCACCATGGCGGCGAAGGCGGTAGTGCGCGACGTGGCGCGCGTGCAGGGCAAGTCCTACGGCCTCGCGGATAAGTTGTCGAAGATGATTCCGTTCGAGGTCGGCATGACCCTGGCCAAGGCGCTGGAGCAGGAAGAGCCGCTGCGCGCGTTTTTGCAGGAGGACAACCAGGCCCAGGAAATCTGGGACATGGCGGAGCAACTGGAGGGCGTAGTCCGCAACGTCGGCAAGCATGCCGGCGGCGTGGTTATCGCGCCGTCGAAGCTCACCGATTTCGCGCCGCTGTACTGTGATGAGAGTGGCTCCGGCCTCGTCACGCAATTTGACAAGGGCGATGTGGAAGATGCGGGTCTGGTGAAATTCGACTTCCTCGGCCTGCGCACGCTCACCATCATCGATTGGGCGGTGAAGATGATCAACACCGCGCGGGAGCGCGCGGGCGAATTGCCGCTCGACATCACTCAAATCCCGCTCGACGACCTACCCAGTTTCGAGCTGTTGCGTTCAGGCGAAACGACCGCGGTATTCCAGCTGGAATCGCGCGGCATGAAAGAGTTGATCGAACGGCTGCAACCGGATTGCTTCGAGGATATCGTGGCCCTGCTCGCGCTGTTCCGGCCCGGGCCGCTGCAGTCCGGCATGGTGGACAATTTCGTTAACCGCAAGCATGGCCGCGAAAAGCTCTCCTACCCGGATGCGCAATACCAGCATCCCTCGTTAATGCCCACGCTGCAACCCACCTACGGCATCATCCTCTACCAGGAGCAGGTGATGCAGATCGCGCAGGTGCTCGCGGGCTACACGCTCGGCGGCGCCGATATGCTGCGCCGCGCGATGGGCAAGAAAGATCCCAAGGAGATGGCCAAGCAGCGCGCCGTGTTCGAGGAGGGCGCCAGGGCCAAGGGCGTGGATGGCGACCTGGCCATCAAGATTTTTGACCTGGTCGAAAAGTTCGCGGGCTACGGCTTCAACAAATCGCACTCCGCGGCCTATGCGCTGGTGTCCTACCAGACCGCGTGGCTCAAGGCGCGCTATCCCGCGCACTTCATGGCGGCGGTGATGAGTTCGGAACTCGATAACACCGACAAGATCGTGGTGTTCGTCGACGAGTGCAAGCGCATGAAGTTGTCACTGAAGCTGCCGGACGTCAATGAAGGCCAGTACATGTTCACGGTCAACGCAAGCAGCGACATTATCTATGGCCTGGGCGCAATCAAGGGGTTGGGCGCGGGGCCGGTCGACAGTATCCTGCAGGCGCGCAACGAAGGTGGTCCATTCACCGACCTGTTCGATTTCTGCGCGCGCACCGACCCGCGCAAGGTCAATCGCCGCGCGCTGGAAGCAATGATTCGCTCTGGCGCGCTCGATTCACTCAACGTCGAGCGTTGGGTCCTGATGGCGGCCCTCGACGACGCGCTGAAGAGCGCCGAGCAGAGCGCGAGCAATCGCGACAGCGGCATGGCCGATTTGTTTGGCGAAGTCGTGCCCAGCCAGAAGCAGGGCGACATCGATGTCTATGCGGGGGCGCGCAAGGCGCGCCCCTGGTCGGACAAGGAACGCCTCGGCGGCGAGCGCGACACGCTGGGCCTGTATATCACGGGTCATCCCATCGATGAATACAAGTCAGAGGTGCGCAAGTTTGCGCCTCGGCGCATCGCCGACCTGAGCCCGGACGGCCACGGCCATCACGGCAGCCAGGTGATCGTCGGGCTGATCATGGCGACGCGCACCATGAACAGCAAGCGCGGCACGATGGCGGTGATGACGCTGGATGACAGCAGCGCCCAGATCGAGGTAACGCTGTTTTCCGAGGCCTTCGCCGAGTTTCGGCGGCTGCTGGTTAAGGATACAATCGTCATTGCCGAGGGCCGTATTACGACCGATGACAAAACCGGTAAGCTGGCGATGCGCGCCAGCTGCTTGCGCAGTCTCGCCGAGGCGCGGCAGAGCAAAGTGTCTGACCTGACCATTGAAGTCAGCGCGGAAAAAGTCAACGAACAGTTTGCGGACCTGCTGGAAAAGACGCTGGCCGGCGCCACAGGCGGCAGTTGTCCGGTCTCCCTGATTTACAGACAGCCCAACAACCTCGCGCGCATCCGCCTCGGTTCTCGCTGGCAGGTAGTGCCCAGCGACGAATTGCTACAGGAGTTGCGCGAAGTCGTCGGCGCCGAGAAGGTGGCCTTGCAGTATCACTGAGTTCACTGGGTACGGACACCCCGCAGTAACATCACGAATTTTTTTGTCGTTTACCCTTTGAAAGCTGGAGAAAAAATATGTTGTTGAAGAACAAAGTCGTTATCGTTTCGGGCATCGGTCCTGGCCTCGGCCAGGAATTGTCCACGCTGGCCGCGAAGGAGGGTGCCGCGGCCGTGGTGCTGGCGGCGCGTACGCAGGCCAAGCTGGACGTGGCGGAGCAGGAGATTCGCGACCTCGGCCTCGGCACCAAGGTCCTGAAAATCGCCACCGATATCTCCGACGCGGGGCAGTGCCAGGCGCTGGCCGACCGCGCCGTTAAAGAGTTCGGGCGCATCGATGTGCTGTTCAACAGCGCGTACGACCCGGGCAGCTTTGAGCCTATCGAATCAGCGAACCTAGACGGCTGGCGCCGCGCGATGGATGTCAATTTCTTCGGCACCATGCACCTCACCCAGGCTTGCGTAAAGCACATGAAGGACAACGGCGGCGGCTCCATCGTCATGATCGCCACCATGGTGGAACACAAACCGCTCGCCACGCAGGCCGGCTACGGCGCCTCCAAATCGGCCCTGCGCTGCGCGACCAAGCATCTGGCGCTGGAACTGGGCAAATACAATATTCGCGTCAATAGCGTTCACATGGGCTGGATGTGGGGCCCCAGCGTCGAGGGCTACTTTACCTGGCAATCGAAAGCCACCGGCAAGAGCCAGGAGGAGTTGATGGCCGAGGTCACGCGCAGCATTCCGCTCGGCGTCATTCCGGACGATGGCGACTGCGCCAAGGCCGCTTTGTTCTTCGGCTCGGACTACTCCACGGTGGTGACTGGCGCGGCACTGGATGTGAATGGCGGCGAGTACATGCCGACCTGACTGCGGCTGCGGCACGCAAAAGGAGGAACTGATGAGCAACTCGGGCTGGGATGCCGGCAAAATCGCTGGCGGCGACGCCGACAAAATCGAGGCGGCGGTTTTCCGCCGCCTTTTGGCGCACCTGGACAGCCGCAAGGATGTCCAGAATATCGACCTGATGAACCTCGCGGGCTTCTGCCGCAATTGCCTGTCCAAGTGGTATGTGGCCGCGGCCCGCGACGAGGGTCTGGAAGTGGATTACGACCAGGCGCGCGAGCGCGTGTACGGTATGCCGTACGACCAGTGGAAGGACAAGTACCAGACGCCGGCCACTGCCGAGCAAACGGCGGCATTCGAGAAGGGCAAGCCCGCGTAGAGCGTACTCGACGCGTCCCTGGGCGGGTAATTGCCGCCCGGGATTTTACAGCGGCCCGTAGGGCAGGAAACGATTGTCGTTGACCTCGCGCAGCCACTGCAGCAGTGACTTGTCGAGTCGCGCGCCGCGCTGTCGCAGCGTCCTGGCGAGCGGAATGACCGGGGATTTTGCCCCCGCCTCCCAGCCTGGCAGATTTTCTGCGACGGCAAAAAAACGAATCAGGTGCAAGAGATCAGCGTCGGCAAGCGGCTGCGCGGCATCGCGCCAGAGGCCGTGGTCCAGTTTCATCAACGGCGCGAAGCGCTGCTTGTCGTCATCGCTGAGCAATTGCTCGAGCTGCGACAGATTGTCGAGTCGATCGAAGTCGATGAGGCGTTGCAGGAGGGACGGTTGCAACAGTTGGGTACTGTCTGACACGCCCAGCTTTGGGTCCCAGGAGCCCAGTGACATAGTGTAATCGCCAGAGTAAAGAAGAAGACGAGAGTGTACTGAATTTCGATCCGCCCGGGAAAGCGCCAGGCGAATCGATGAGAAATTGCTTGTGCGCGATCAGCCTTCGCTGCTGGTCCTTTCCCGGAAATACTTGAAACGGCTTGCGTAGGGTTCCAGCGCGTTGTCGGCAATGCGCTGCAATGTATTTGTTACGGACTCCCAGGAAGTATCCCCAGCATCATCGCGGCCGGTAATTTGCTTGCCCAGTGCGTTGAGGCCGTCGCCGATGGCCGTAGCGCTTTCGATGGTGGCCTGCACCAGGAACATCTCCGCCACGACCAGGTCGTTTACTGTGCGGCGCACACGGCCTGGGCCTGATTGTTGTGTTTGCATCGTCGGCATCTCCTGGCCATCAGTGGCAATCGAACTGCTCTCGCTTTCCTGCTTAGGGACACATCTTGGTAACGATAGTTCCTGCATGCCCGCACACGGTGCACTCGCTCCTACTTTCGCCTTAAAGCAGGGCAATACAGGCGAAAAACGCGCTCATTGCGGCAGGTCTACCGAAGTGAAGCAAGCCACATGCCAGCGCGGCGCCATCATAGTGTGTTTTTAGGACGGCGCAATGTTCCGGTGCTACAAAGGGCTGTGAATAATCCGCAATTTTGGGCTAAGCTGGCTGTTTTTCGCATTGGAGCAAGGCTATGAAGCTGCGCCTTTCACGCGTGTTCTCCGTGGTGCTGGCCTTTGCCGCTTGCGGCGCGTATGCCGAGGAATTGCCGGGTATCCTGATCGTCGAAATTTCAGGATTAAAGGAAACGACCGGCGAGGTAATTGTCGCGGTTTACGATTCCGATTCCACATGGTTGAGCGATGAGGCCGTGCTGACCCGGAAAGTCGCAATTGCCGACGCGCTTGATGGCGACCTGGTGAGGACCGAACTCCAACTGCCCATGGGGGATTATGCGCTGTCGGTTTTCCATGACCAGGACGGCGATGGCGAGTTGGATTCCAATATTCTCGGTGTTCCCAAGGAGCCCGTGGCCATCTCCAATAATGCCGTGGCGAATTTCGGGCCGCCCAAATTCGACGAGGCAGTATTTACGCTCGGGGCCGAACCCCTGATTCAGCGCATTTCCCTGAAGACATTTTAGGTAAGCGGATATGGTTTCTCCGCGCGGGAAAGGTGTTTAAACCCGTCAATGCGCACTATTTTTGTGCAATGTTTCACAGCGCCGCTGTCGACGCCATGACTTTTCCGCGCAGGACTGCTATTTATACCGAAAGGGTGATGTGCAGGGGGCGATGTGTCCGACGTGGTCGAACAAAGCCGGGAAGAGACCTTGTCAGGAGGGGACGCCTTCCGCCTGCGAATGGAAAGCCAGTGCCGCCAAATAAGAAAATACCGATTGGCTACGCTGCGGGAGGATGGCCGGCTCCTCAGTGTGGACGAGGCAGCGCTAGAATGGATAGAACGCTTCGCCGCGAGTTTTGATTAGTTCAGCGGCACCTCCAGAAAAGTAGATTCCCGGTCGGTCCCTCGGAACTGTGGCTTTTTGAAGATAGTCGCTTTCTGTATACTGGCATCCATAATAACTGAGGCTGAACTGTGGACCAGGCACAAATCTTTGCAAAACTGACGCCAATTTTCCACGACGTCATGGATAACGATAGTATCGAGCTGGATCGAAGCTTGGCTGCCGGTGACGTCGAGGAGTGGGACAGCCTGTCCCATATTCGATTGATTGTGGCGGTGGAACGAGGCTTCAAAGTGAAATTCCAATCCGTCGAGATCAGCGACCTCAAGAATCTCGGAGATCTGGTGGATCTCGTGCAGCAAAAGCTGCATTGAACGGAGACCCCTGCTCTTCAAGGTATTCAGCACCGATTAGTCTTATTTCACGAGCCGGCAGCGTAACCATTGCCCGCAGCGAGACAGTCACAGCCTAGGGCGAGACCATAATGGACGGCACAGCATTATTGAGCTTACCCTGGCTGCAACCCGCGCCCGAAAATTTTTCCTTGCAGGTGAAAGAGGCGCCCTCCGCCCAGACATTGCTCAAGCTCTGTGGCTACAGCCTCGACCAGAACCAGTGTGAAAAGCTCAGTAAAGCCCTATTGGCACGTGGGGCTTTGAACGATCTGCCCACGACATTCAATTTGGGCATATTGTCCAATTCAACGTCAGACATGCTGCCGGCCGTTCTTAGAGTGTCTGCCGCGCGCCACGGTATCGCACTGAATATTGAGCGCGCTGATTACGATCAGGTCATGCAAGTTGCATTGGGGGCGGTCACACCCTTCGCTGGCGAGCGTCTCGACGCCATTCTTGTTGCGCTCGATGAACATTTTTTCCCTGAAGTCGATTTCAGCGATGCCTCGGCGACGTTGGACAAGTGCAAGAAACTTTGCACGCAGATCACCGAAGCTCTTGAAGAAAAATACCGAGTACCGCTTATTTTCCAAACCGTCGCGGACAGGGGCGAGTTTCTCTTCGGAAGCATGGATTTACGCCAGGCTGGAACGAAACGCCACACACTGCATCATTTGAATTCGTATATCGCTGACACGCTGTGCGGCGGTTCAAACGTGGTGTTTGATGTTGCGGGTCTGGCCGAAGTAGTGGGTCTATCAAACTGGTATGACCCATTGCAATATTACATGGCCAAGCTGCCTTTCAGCCAGGCGGTGGTGCCGCTGTATGCAGCGCATCTGGCCAGGCTGATTGCCGCGATCAAGGGGCAATCGAAGAAGTGCCTGGTGTTCGACCTCGACAATACGATTTGGGGCGGCGTGATTGGCGACGACGGACTCGACGGCATCGTGCTGGGCCAGGGGTCGATCGTCGGCGAGGCCTTCCTGTCCGTGCAGAGAATGATCCTGGATTACCATCAGCGTGGAATCGTGCTGGCCGTGTCATCCAAGAACACCCACGAAATCGCCATGCAGGTTTTTGAGAAGCACGACGACATGCTCATCAGGCAGGAGCATATCGCTGTCTTTCAGGCTAACTGGGAGGACAAGGCGAGTAATATCAATGCCATCGCGCAAACCCTCAATATCGGACTGGATGCCGTCGTCTTTATTGATGACAACCCGGTTGAAAGACAGCTGGTTCGCGATGCCCTGCCGCAGGTCGCCGTTCCCGAATTGCCGAATGACCCGGCCTATTACACCAGAACAATCAACGCAGCGGGTTACTTCGACTCCATTGCGTTTTCCGATGAAGACAGGCAAAGGAACGCCAGTTACCAACAGAACGCGAGGCGTATTGCCGCATTTGAGTCACTCGGTAGCGTGGAAGCGTACCTGAAGTCGCTTGATATGGTGCTTAAGGTCAAGCCGTTTGATACGCAGGGATTGTCCCGAATTGTCCAGCTAATCAATAAGACCAATCAATTCAACCTAACGACTCGTCGCTATGACCAGAAGGCCGTCGTTGCAATGATGGAAGATCAGCGCAGTGTCACCTTGCAAGCCAGGCTCACGGATGTGTATGGCGACAACGGGATGATAGCGGTGATTATCGCTCGGGAGAGTGGGGAAGAATTGATAGTGGACAGCTGGCTGATGAGTTGTCGCGTGTTAAAACGCCAGGTCGAACACTGTTTAATGAACGAGGTAGTGAGTATCGCACGGCAACGCGGCGTAAAACTCATAAAGGGAACGTATATTCCAACGGCGAAAAATGCCATCGTGAAAGAACTGTATGCAGACCTGGGCTTTTCGCGAATCGATGGCGCTTCGAGTGACGATGAAAGTCATTGGTCCCTGGCAGTGGACGAATATAAAAACCACGATATCTTCATGAGCGTGGAAAAGCAGTAAGCACGCACCATGCTATTCAATTCCCACCTCTATATATTTGCATTCCTGCCCATTGCCCTGCTTGGATTTTTCTCACTCGCACGGATCGGAGGAGAGCGCGCAGCAATATGCTGGCTGATTCTGTTGTCGCTGGTGTTTTATGGCTGCTGGAATCCACTGTATGTGCCCCTGCTATTGGCCTCCGTTGTATTTAACTACCTGTGTGGAAGCTATCTTCAGTCGGCAACGGACAGGCGCCTGGCAGGTTTCGTTCTGGCGCTCGCCGTGATTGCCAATCTGCTGGTACTGGGGTATTTCAAGTACGCAATTTTCTTCGCCGATGTAGCCAATACCCTCACTGGCGCGGAGTTCAATGTCCAGAAGATCATCCTGCCGCTGGGCATATCTTTTTTCACCTTCCAGCAGATTGCCTATCTGGTGGATTGCTACAGGCAGGAAGCGGTATCTGGCGGCTTTTTGCGCTACTGCCTGTTTGTGACATTTTTTCCCAAATTGACCACCGGCCCCATCGTGCGCCACAGGGAAATGATGCCGCAGCTACTGGACTCCCGCATTTTCCAGTTTTCTTCGACCAACCTCGCGTCGGGATTTGGAATCTTTATCATTGGCCTGTTCAAAAAAGTGATTATCGCGGACCCCCTTGCGCGGGTTGTAGCGCCGGCATTCGGGATGGCAGCGGCGGGCCAGGACCCCGGATTTTACGCGTCATGGCTGGCTTCGTTCGCTTATGCGTTGCAAGTCTATTTTGATTTTTCGGGGTATTCGGATATGGCCATTGGGGCCGCATTGATGCTGGGCATACATTTGCCGGTCAATTTCTATTCTCCCTATAAAGCGGCTTCCATCGCCGAATTGTGGCGCCGCTGGCACATGACGCTGACGCGTTTGATCACGGAATTGGTCTTTACGCCCATCAGTCTCAAGTTCGCCCGCCTCGCACTGAGCCTGCATTCCAATAAATGGTTATTCGTCGTACTGGCAAATGTGCTGCCACTCTTTATCGCATTTGTGGTTGTCGGCCTGTGGCATGGCGCGGGGTGGAATTTCATCCTGTTTGGATTGTTTCACGGTGCCTTGATGGGTATTCATGCCCTCTGGCAGGAAATCAGGCGCGCCACAGGTTTGAAGCGGCAATTTCCGACTGCGCTGGGCGTAGCAATCACTTTATTGGTCTGGGTGTGGGGAGTGGTACTGTTCCGGGCTACGGACATGGCCGCCATTTCCACAATGTATGCATCAATGCTGGATTTTTCCGCCATGGCACAGGGCATTGATGTACCGATGGATTGGGTGATCAGAGTGGTTCTGATTTACGTGCTGGTGCTCGTTCTGCCAAACACGGAGCAATTGTTTCATCAGTACAGGCCAAAACTGGCCGACAAGAAGCTGGAATTGTCGCGAACTTCGCTAGCGACGTTCGCGTGGCGTGAGAATGGCGCCTGGGCAACGTTACTGGGAATTCTATTTTTTGTCGGGTTGATGTTTATGGGCGGTGAAGTCGAATTTATCTACTTCCAGTTCTAGAGTGTTGAAAGTGTACCTACGAATTCAATTTGCAGTCATCGCCCTCTTGCTGCTGTGCGTCGCAGGCTTCAACTATATCGTGGACCCTTATGGAATCTTCCTCCCCGACAGCAGTTTCAAATTTAGCAAGAACAAGACGGAATTCTTCTCCAAAGAGCCAATCATTAAACCGTTTCGCGTCAGCGACGTTAAGCCGGATACACTAATCCTTGGCCTGTCAGCAGCCGGTGTCGGCTATGACGAGAACCATCCTTATTATTCCGACAAATCGCTATACAACTTCAGCATGGCCGGTGTGAGCATGTATATGGTCTACAGGGCGTTCCAGCATGCGTTGTTGGAATCCAGGCCCAAAGAGTTAATTTTGGACCTGAGCATGATGTCATTCAATGACCATCACACTTTCGTAGTGCGCAATGAGAATGATGTCATCAGCTCGATCTTCGAGGGACTCATCGCGGCGAATGATGATGGTAGCCGTAACTGGTTTGCAAAATTCAACAAGGCAACCCACATACCACTGCTCCTGTTGTCTTCCCAGATTACCCGGGAATCACTCGCGACTCTGGAGAAGCAGAAGACCTACAATTGGAATTTAACCAGCCGCGGAGGGTGGGGAGGTTCGACGCTTGGGCCTGGACAGAGCCAGGGCAAACGCGTCCTGACCGTTGCGAGGTATCTGGTCAATGGCCTTTTCTATAACTCGTCCCCCGATCACCAATTTTCCATTTATCGCAAAGATGGAACCTTGTCGCGCGCGTTTGACTACTATGAACGCCTTCTGGATGACGCCTACCGTAATAACATCAAGGTGACCTTGATCATCTCGCCGACCCACATGTACTTTTTTGAGGCCCTGGACTATTTGGGATTCGGAGACATGTTCATGGAGTGGAAGCGAAACCTTGTGAAGATCAATGAGGAGGTTGCCCGTCGCAATGGACGAGAACCTTTTCCCGTCTGGGATTTTTCCTATTATTCTGAACTAACGACAGAGCCGGTTCCCGCGGTTGGAAATACTTCGGCACGCATGAAATGGTTTCACGATCCGCTGCATTTCACGAAGGTCGCCGGAGCGCACGTGCTCGATCAGGTCTATCTTGGCAGCGACGGAACGGGTATGGCGCTCACCACAGGTAATTTCGACGCGGTTATGGCGACGCAGCAACAAAATAAGGAACGCTTTCAAGGCGAAAATCCAGAGGTGATCGAGCGGTTGAATGTCGTGTTCAAAAGCGCATCCGTAAAAACGACGGCAGAAGCGCGCCAGGCTCCGAAAGAGCGGGCACGTTCGCAGGCTGCGTCTACCGTAAAAAGGAACCTGTCCACTAATTGATAATTGTGAGCCAAATGCGGAATGGATAATTTGCAGCCACATACTTCGCTGAATAAGATCGTCTCGACGGTGAGCAATCTGTCGCCAGGCCATCTTAAATTCCTCAACAAGAGCATGTCGAATCGCGGTTCGTCAGAGCTTGCGCTGTCTGATCAACTATCAGGATTAATTCTTAAAATTAAGGGCGACGAGTTAGAGACCGCCTGCAGCAACTATCTCTGGACCTGTGACCAGCTGAAAGAGGAAATGTTGTTCTTCTACAGGGAAGGAAAATACCGATACTCCAAATTGGAAGACGCTATAAAGCATGTGTATTCCAATGCCGAGTATATGGAAAAGTATCTGGATGGCCTGCTATTGACGCAAGTACTCTGGAAAAATCAATTCGATGCGATTTTTCATCTAGTCGAGTACTTCCTGAAAAAAATCAGCAAGCCGTTTCGGCATCTGGAAGTGGGGCCTGGCCATGGGTTGCTGTTGTATCTCGTCTCAAAAAATGCGAACTGCATATCTGCCGAGGGCTGGGATATCAGTGAAAGTTCGCTGGATCACACGCGAAGATCCCTGGATAAATTGTCATCGACGGTTAACGTTACCCTGCGACAGGAAAATGCCGAGCAACTTGATGATATTCAAAGTGGCAAGTTCGACACGGTCGTTATCAGTGAGGTGCTCGAACATACGGAAGCACCTGTGGCGGTTCTAGAGAACCTGAAACGCAAGATGAACCCCAATAGCCTGATCTTTGTCAATGTACCGATCAATTCGCCCGCGCTCGATCACATCTATCTTCTGGAAACCACAGAGCAGAGCGTGCAGCTACTCAACGACGCAGGTTTCGAAATTGTAGAGTCCGGCTTTTATCCGATGGTTGGCTATAGCCTGGAGGCTGCAATAGCGCAAAATGCGACGGTTTCCTGTGTGATCGTGGGCAGGAATGCCTAGCAATACCCTCAGGCATGAGTCGTTGCCAGGATGACCATGTAGTGAGAAGAATTAAATGACAGCACGAATTTTCAGCTCCGCCGACCAGGCCGCTTTTGCCAGGCTCTCCGGCGATTACAACCCCATACACCTGGATGACATTTCGGCGAGGCGCTTGCTGTTTGGCGCGCCAGTCGTGCACGGAGTGCACGCTTTGTTGTGGACCCTGGATGTGCTGTGTCCGCCCTGCGACGTGAACGAACTGGAACTGCTGGAGGTCAAGGCTATTTTCGCCAAGCCGATAGTGGTGGGTGAGAACGTCACTATCATGCAGTCTGCCGTCAGGGTCGCGCGGGAAACGGAAATCGCCGTTAAAGCCAGGCTGCTGGTGAATGAGGCAGTGGTCGCAACGATCTGGGCGACGTATCGACCGGCTGCCAGAACCTCTGCAGGGACGCCGCAACCCAATACATCGTTCCCGGACAAAATGCCGTCGCGTGAACTGGATGACGCGCAACTCAATTCGATGAGCGGCTCTGTGCCTTTACATCTGCCGGCAGCGGCAGCTGAGTTGTTCCCAAAGCTGGTTGACTGTCTACCTGCTACACAACTCGCCGTGTTGCTCGCGACCACTCATGTCATCGGCGTGCAGTGTCCGGGATTGAATTCTGTCTTTTCGGAATTGTCACTCACCTCGATAGAGAATGTGGCAAGCGAGCTGGAGTACAGCGTCGCGAGTCTGGATGACCGCTTTGGCCTGGCAACCCTGGACATTGTTGCGCCTCGAATGACTGGCCAGCTTGGTGCATTTCGAAGACCGCCAGCGCGCCAGCAACTGGACTACGCTGAGTTTCTCAAGCTCGTCGCTTCGCACGAATTCGCCGGCTGCCGCGCGCTGCTGATTGGTGGGTCGCGCGGCCTGGGTGAGGTTGCCGCGAAGATACTCTGTGCAGGAGGGGCGGAAGTGCGCCTGACCTACCATCGTGGCGCTGAAGATGCCCGAAACATCGTGGCCGATGTCACGGCGCATGGAGGAAAAGTGTCTGCCTCCCGGTTTGATATCTCCGACCCGGCCCTCCCGGAAGAACTCGTATCCGCACAGGAATGGATACCTACGCATGTGCTTTATTTCGCCACGCCGCACATTTTCTCCGGCACCAAAGGTGTATTTTCGCCGCGACTGTTTAATCGCTTCAGCGACTATTTTGTGAGTGCGTTTACCCGTGTTTTCAGCCAGCTACAGGCCATGGGGACAAAGTCTTATTTCCTGCCTTCCAGTAGCGCCATCGACGAGATGCCTCCGGATATGGCCGAGTACGTAGCGGCCAAAGTCGCCGCGGAATACGCAGCGAGGATTCTGGAAAAATCGAACAAGGGGATCGTGATCGCCCAACCGCGCCTGCCGCGTCTGGCGACGGACCAGACTGTGACAATCGCGGAAGTCGAGAATGGCGACCCCGTACCTGTGCTGCTAACTGAGCTCAGGCAGTTTGTGGGTGGGCCTGGCGTTACGATTTGAAGTTTTCAGGGCCCCAATAGGCTTTCATGCTGTTGACCTTTCCTTCGGCGTTAAACTCGAACACATCGATGATATCGATGACGACGCCGGGCATGCGCACCTGGAAAGGAAAGGCTACCGCATTGCCGCTGCAGCGCGGCTCGCCGGTCAGGGCCAGGGTGGCGCCGGATTTCAATGCATTCTCATAGAAAGCGCAGACTGCCTCGATGCCCACATGGACATCGGTGCCGACCGGATCCTCAACTCGGGCGTCGGCCGAGTAGATTTCCCTGATTATGCCCATGTCCTGCTTCGCAAACGCTTCGACGTACTTGTGGACCGCGGCGATTTTAATGTTGGCATCCATAATTTTTCAATCCTCTGTGTCAGTAGCCGTTCAATGTGGCGTAGCGATCTTTGTGATAACCCGTGTCGCCAAAAATCTGCATGGCGACCCGTGCCCGCTTCAGGAAGAAACCGATTTCCAGTTCGTCGGTGACGCCGATGCCGCCGTGCATCTGCACGGCCTCGTTGGTCACGAGTTTTACGAGGTCGTTGAGTCTGGCCTTGGCGAGGCTCGCCATCGACGGCAATTGGTGCGGAGCATCGTCGACGGTGGAAAGCGCCTGTAGCACCACCGAGCGGCACAGCTCGATCTCCGCCTGCATGTGCGCCGCGCGGTGTTGCAAGGCCTGGAAGGTGCCGATCAGCACGCCGAACTGCTGGCGCTCCTTCAAATAGGCGACCGTGCGCTCGAACGCCTCCAGCGCGCAGCCCAGCATTTCGGCGGCGATCGCGACGCGGCCGCGATCCAGCACGGGTTCGAGTATCGACCAGCCCTGGTTGATCGCGCCGATCAGGTTTTCCGCGGGGACGACCACGTTGTCGAAGCGGAAATTGGCCGCGTTGCGGCTGTCCGCCATGATCGTGCGCCGGCAGTTCACGCCGGGTGCATGGTTGTCCACCAACAACAGCGTCAGGCCGGCGCTGCTGCGTTCCGAACCGCCGGTGCGCGCCACCACGAGCAGTTTGTCGGCGCTGTGGCCATCCAGCACGAAACATTTGCTGCCATTGAGGATGAAATGCTCGCCCTGGATTTTGGCCGTAGTATTGATGAATGTGGGATTGTGGTGGTGTGTCTCTTCCAGCGCGAGGGCCAGCGTCAGCGAGCCTTCCGCGATCGCAGGCAAGAGCTCGTGTTTCTGTTCGTCGTTGCCACCGAGCAGGATCGCGGATGCGCCGACCACGGCAGATGCCAGCAGCGGGGATGCGCTGAGCGTGCGCCCGGTTTCCTCCAGCACGACACCGAGGCCGAGGAATCCGAAATCCAGCCCGCCGTAAGTCTCCGGCAGGATAATGCTGGCCCAGCCCATCTGCGCCATCTTCCGCCACAACTCCGGTGAATAGCCGACGGCATCATGGTTATCGCGCAAATGGCGCAGCGCCGACACCGGCGCGTTACTGGCCAGGAAATCCCGCGCGGTGTCCCGCAACAGGCGCTGTTCTTCATTCAGTACCAATGCCATTACTTACGCTCCGGGGACTGCGGCAGTTGCAGGACTTTTTGCGCGATCAGGTTGAGCTGGATTTCGGAGCTGCCGCCGGCAATGGTCAGAGTCTTCGACATCGCCCACAGCCGCAGGGTATCGATTTCCGGCAAGGTAAAGCCTTTGCCCTCCCAGCCCAGCCCGCGGCTGCCCATGATGGCCAGCAGCAATTCGCTCTTGGCCTTCTCCGCTTCGGTGCCGACGTACTTCATCACCATCGCGGCCGCGCTGCTGACGCCGTGGTTCTTCTCTTCGAAGCTGCGAAAGTGCGTTAGAGCAATCGCCTGCATCAGCATGTCGTATTCGACGAGCGCGTTGCGCAGCGTGGCATCGACGATCTTGCCGTCTTCGAACTCGAGGTATTCGCGCGCAGCCATATTGGGTTGCAATACCTGGCGCGGGCTCTCGCTGCCGATTTCCGCCATCAGCTTGCGCTCATGGACCAGCAACGCCTTGGCGACCGACCAGCCCTTGTTCAACTCTCCGACCAGGTTTTCCTTGGGCACCTTCACGTTGTCGAAGAAGGTCTGGCAGAACTCCGACTCCCCGCTAATCAGCGGAATCGGCGAAACGGAAACGCCGGGCGTGTCCATGTCGATGAGCAGGAAACTGATGCCTTCCTGCTTCTTGACGTTGGGATTGGTGCGCACCAGGCAGAAAATCCAGTCGCATTTGTCGGCGGAGGTCGTCCAGATCTTGCTGCCGTTCACGAGGAAGTGGTCGCCCATGTCCTCGGCCTTGCATTGCAGGCTGGCGAGGTCGGAGCCGGCGCCGGGCTCGGAGTAGCCTTGGCACCAGCGGATTTCGCCGTTCACGATCGCGCGGATGTGTTGCTGCTTCTGCGCTTCGTTGCCGTACTCAAGTATCGCGGGCCCCAGCATCCAGATACCTATCCCATACAGCGGCGTGCGCGCATGGATACGTTTCATCTCGTCTTTCAGCACCTTGGCCTGCTGTGGAGTCAAGCCGCCGCCGCCGTATGCCACCGGCCATTCGGGTGTGGTCCAGCCCTTGTCGCGCATGCGCTCGAACCAGAGTTTGGCGTCTGCGCTCGCAAAAGTACCGCGGCGGCCGCCCCAGTACTGGTCGTCCGATGTCATCGGCAGGCGCTGTGATTTGGGGCAATTGGCCTCCAGCCACGCGCGCACTTCCAATCGAAATGGATCTCGCTCTTCCACGTTATCTCTCCAGGCAGGTGCTATCGCAAGCGCCGCGGTAGCAGGTGTTCAACTAGGGGAAAACCGACGCAGTATCATACGGGCGCACCCCCGGCAGATAAAGGTACAGCAGCGGCGGTACAGCGCAATGGCTTAAAAAGTCAGCCCGTAGTGACGAAATCGGTCCGCAATATCCCGCGAAACCGCGCCGCTTGAATCACATCGTGGCGGTTTATTGCCTCGTACCGGCCAGATTGACCGCACCGGCCGCGGCGGGCATCCTGCGCGGCTGGCACAGGAGAATAACAATGCAACGATTCACAAACAAAGTGGTAATGGTAACGGGCGCCGGCAGCGGCATCGGCAAGGCCAGCGCCCTGCGCATCGCGGCCGAGGGCGGCTCGGTATTCTGCGTGGACCTCAATCGCGAGTCAGTCGACGCCACCGTCGCGGAGATCACTGCCGCTGGCGGCAAGGCCACCGCGCGGGTTTGCGATGTGGGCAACGAAACCAGCGTGAACGACAGCGTGCAGGCCTGTATAGACGCCTACGGCAGCCTCTATGGACTGGTCAATATGGCGGGCATCCTGCGCTTCGACGACACGCAGGAGTTGCAGACCAGCCACTGGCAAAAGGTCATTGATATCAACCTTACTGGCACCATGTACCTGTGCCGCGCCGCGCTGCCGCACCTCGTGCAATCCAAGGGCAGCATCGTCAACGCGGCTTCCACCGCCGCGCTGTCGGGCCTGCCCAGCGGTGTAGCCTATTCCGCGAGCAAGGGCGGTGTGCTCGCCATGACGCGCAGCATTGCGGTGGAATATGCCAAGCGCGGCGTGCGCGCCAACTGCGTCTGCCCCGGCGACATCAACACCGGCATGACGGACAACATCAAGTTTCCCAAGACCATGGATTTTGATTTGATGCCGCGCATCATGTCGATCACGGGCGCCAAAGGGCCCGAAGTGGTCGCCGGCGTGATCGCGATGCTGGTGTCCGAAGACGGTGTGCACATCACCGGCGAGGACATTCGCGTAGACGGCGGTACCTTGTCCTGACAACGCGTTACTGCGATTCGATCAATTTGATACGGTAAGTCGGCGTTTCGTCGCCGCGGCGAGTCTTGATGGTCACCACGTCGCCGGGCTTGCGGGCTTCCAGAATGCTGTAGAAATCGTCCTGGCTGCGAATCGGCTTGCCGTCGATCTGGGTGATGATATCGCCCAGCACGACCTCGCCGCGCGCGCTGCGGTACGCGCCGCTCATGCCCGCAGCAGCCGCAGGCAGCCCGGGAAACACCTGCACCACGGGCAGGCCCTCGATGCCGTAGCGTTGTACCCAGCCGTCGCTCGCCAGCTCTACGCCGATCACCGGGCGCAACAGACGCCCATAGCTGATTAACTGCGGCACGACTTCCTTGACGGTATTCACCGGGATCGCGAAACCGATGCCCGCGCTCGCGCCGCTGGGGCTGTAAATAGCCGCATTCACGCCGACCAATTGTCCGAGCGAGTTGAGCAGCGGTCCGCCGGAATTGCCGGGATTGATCGCGGCGTCGGTCTGGATCACGCCGCGGATCTTGCGGTTGTCACTGGCCTGTATCTCGCGGCCAAGTGCGCTGACGATGCCGGTCGTGAGCGTGGTATCGAGGCCAAACGGATTGCCTATGGCCAACACTTTGCGCCCCACGGTCAGTTCAGACGAATCGCCCAATGGCAGCGCGACAAGGTTGTTGGGCGGGCGCTCCATGCGCAATACGGCCAGGTCTTTCTCCGGCGCCACGCCGACGACTTCGGCATCGTGCTCCGAGCGATCCTGCAACGTGACGGTGAGTTTCTGCGCGCCGGAAATCACGTGGAAGTTGGTCACGACCAACCCGTTTTTGTCCCACACGAAACCGGTGCCGCTGCCGCGCGGAATCTCCATGATATCGAGGCTGAAAAAGTTGCGCATGACTGCGGTGTTGGTGACGTTGACCACCGCGGCGCTGGCCTTGCTAAAAATCTCGGTGGTATTGGCCTCGTCCTCGGTTGCGAAACTGAGGTAGTCCACCGCGTGCGCCGGCGCAACAATGCCGAGCAGGGCGCAGAGCAGGCAGGCGGCGGCACGCCGCGTTTGCAATGTCTTCCTCGAAATATTGCGCATGGTGCTCCTACTGTGCAAAGGCGTCGCGGAATGCGCGAATGCGTTTGGCATTGGCGCCGATATCGCCGCCGCCGACGCGCGACACCGAACGCAGGTCCAGCAGCGTACCCGCGTCGCTGCCGCGCACCCGTATCACGACATCGTCCTTGAAGGCCATGACGGCGGTCGTGGCCACGGCCTCGATCACGCCGGCCTGCGGGTCCTGGCGATAAATGGTCCAACCCATGCCGGTGGCTGTCTGCAGCGCGCGATTGAAGGCGTCTTCCACAGACAGGGCTGTCTTCAGCGTCGCAATGTCCGGGTAGGCTGCTTTTTGCAGTGCGATCGTTTCGGGGTCGATGTCCAGCGTGTTGGCATCCGGGCCGCGTTGCTGCGCTGCCAGTGTAAATGTCGGCGGATCAACTGTGTCGGTAGTAACGTCGTGGATGCGAGGGAAATTACCGCCCGTCGTGAGCGATAATAACAGCGCCGTGCCGGGCAGCGCGAACAGTGCGCCGCGCAAAACCTGTTTGCGCCACGGCGCGAACTTCGACGCCAGCAACAGCACGACGGACAGGATCAGCAGCAGCGCGCTGCCGAGATTGGCGAGGGCGTAAAGCGCCAGCCCGGGTTGCCACTGGCCCGAGCGAACCATGAGCACAGACAGCGGCAGGAGCAGTAGCAGGGCCACTGCGGTATAGCCTGTCCACTTTACGACGCCCGGTGTTTGCAGTGTTTGTTGCATGGCAATCTCCTCCCTGTTGTCACGATGACTGTGCGTGTAAAGATCGCGGTTGCTGCCTCGCCAGACAGGCCAAGAATACTACCCGTATCCGCCGCAGGCGAGGCCCGAGCTGGTTCAAGTGGGTAGCCCTGCGGCGGGTTTAACCGCGCCTCGTTTGAGCTGCGGCGAGGCATCTGGTTAACTTGCGCGCAAACACTTTCGCGGTACCTCATCGCAGCTGCGGGTCGCAGCGTTCAATCGGGAGACATGAAACCATGGGTAGAGTAGCGGGCAAGGTGGCCATCGTAACAGGGGCCGCCAGCGGCATGGGCAAGGCGGATGCGCAATTGCTCGCCGCCGAAGGCGCGAGCGTGGTGGTGACCGACCTCAATGAGGCGGACGGACAGGCCGTGGCCAAAGCGATCGGCGACAACGCAGTCTTCATGCGTCTCAACGTGGCCGACGAGGACAACTGGAAAACGGTCATCGCCGCGACCGTGGAGAAATTCGGCCGCCTGGATATTCTCGTCAACAACGCGGGCATCATCGCGCTGGGCACGATTGTCGATACCACGCTGGAATCCTGGCGCCTCGTGAATTCCGTCAACAGCGACGGCGTCTTCCTGGGCTGCAAACACGCGATTCCCGCCATGGCCAAATCCGGCGGCGGCTCCATCATCAATATGTCCTCCGTCGCGGCGATTCACGGCCAGTCGTTCGTCGCGGCCTACACGGCAAGCAAGGGCGCGGTGCGCGCGCTGACCAAGAATATTGCGATGTACTGCAAGGAGCAGAAGAACGGCATTCGCTGCAACTCCATCCATCCGGACGGCGTGAAGACGCCGATGGTGGTGAAGGTCGCCACCGGCAAGGAGACGGCCACGCAAGAAGATATCGAGGAGATTGGCAAGTTCGGCAATATGTGCGAGCCGGAGGATATCGCCAACCTCGTGCTGTACCTGGCCTCCGACGAATCGCGCTTCGTGAACGGCGCGGAAATGCTGATCGATAACGCCGCCACGATAACGCCGCCACTCGGCATCTAGTCCACTCGCGGGGAAGCGCGCCATGGAAAAAATCATGTATCCCGTGTGGAAGCCCGCAGCCGTTTCCGCAGACGCGTTTCGCGATGATTTGCTGCAGCAGTTGGCGCCGCAACTGGCCGCGCTGCAGGCGGTGCACGGCCTGCGCATCTGTGTGGCCGACAGTGCCGTGGCTCCCGCCGCCAAGCGACGGATGGAAAGCCACGCGCCGCTACCTGACGCCGTGTTGTCGCTGTGGGTGGATTATGCCGGCGGCGCAGCGCAGTGGGAGCCGCTGATCGCTGCGCGCGTCGAGCGCAAGTGCGCCTACCTCGTGGCCGAGGCGGAGCCTTTGGTGAGCCGCGAGCGGCACCCGTCCGCGCCGGGCGAGCGCGTCTACGGCATGTGCCATGTGGTGTTTATATCACCGCCTGCACAGATGACGCGGGAGGAATGGCTGGCCGTGTGGAAGGACAGCCACACGCAGATTGCGATCGATACGCAGTCGACCTTTGGTTACCGGCAAAACCTCGTGGTGCGCCACCTCGGTGAGAATACTCCCCCGTGTCACGCGCTGGTCGAAGAGAACTTCCCGCCCGAGGCGATGACCTCAGACCACGCGTTCTACGCCACCGGCGGCAACGAGGAATTGCTGCAGGCCAATATGAAAGCCATGATGGCTAGCTGCGCGCGCTTTATCGATTTCCAGAAAATCGATGTGATACCGATGAGCGAGTACCTGATCAAGCCGCTTGCAAGGCCCTGATCCTGTCAGCCAGCGGAGGGTGTGAGCGGAACAGCGCCATCACGCCCTGCTTTAGTTCCTCGCTGATACCGAACGCGGTCAGCTCTTTCGGGAGATCCTGGTGCTCGTTCTGCTCCATTTGCAGCCGTTGCAGCGCCGCGATCATGCCGGCCTTGCTGCCCAGCGTCGCGCCGGCGTGGTCGGCGCGGTATTCGCGGTAGCGCGAAAACCACATGACGATGATGCTGGCCAGCAGGCTCAACACCACTTGCGCCACCATGCTCACGACAAAATAGCCGATGCCGTAACCGCGCTCGTTCTTGAAGATCACGCGGTCCACGGTGTGGCCGATGATGCGTGCGAGGAAAAGCACGAAGGTGTTCACCACGCCCTGTATCAGGGTAAGGGTCACCATGTCGCCGTTGGCCACGTGGCCGATTTCATGCGCCATGACCGCTTTGACTTCTTCGGGCGGGAAGCGCTGCAACATGCCGGAGCTCACGGCCACCAGCGCGGCATTGCGGTTCCAGCCCGTGGCGAATGCATTGGAGGCATCGGAGGGAAAGATGCCGACCTCCGGCATGCCGATGCCCGCTTCTGCGGACAGGTCCTTCACTGTATCCAGCAGCCACTGTTCGTCGCGGTTGCGCGGCTGCTCGATGGTGTACATGCCAGTGCTGCGCTTGGCCATCCACTTGGACAGGAACAGGGAAATCAGCGCGCCGCCGAAACCGAAGATCGCGCACATCACCAACAGCGAGCCAAGGTTCAGGTTGACGCCGTTCTGGTCCAGCACGCCCTGCAATCCGAGCAGGTTGAACACGATGCCAACCAAAACCATGACCGCGATGTTGGTGGCCAAAAAGAGCAGTATGCGCATGATCATCCCCTTAGCGTAACGGTGAATTCTCCAACTATGACCTCGGTCGCGCGGAAGTGTTCCGGTGCGCGACTGTGCTGTCGCCGCCGCAGCAGTTAACGATAGTACCCCGTTCCCGACTTATGGGGGCGATGCGCCTCGATTCAAGCGTCGGCGGCGCGGTCCGGTCGGTCCGCTTGCGCGGTCTCTGCAGTCGATGCTTCCGCAGATTCTTTCGTCGATTCTTCCGACCCGGGCGCTTCCGGCAGCGGGATTGCGCTGGGTTCGATAACGGGCTCGCCGCGCTCGGACAGCTCCGCGGCGACAACTTCCCCGCGCAATTCGATGTCCTTGGAACTCAGCTCAAACAGCGTGTTCACGGCCTCGTCCTGGTAGCGCGTGCGCATGACGGTGCGCGCACTGCTGCCATCGACCCACGCGCGGGACTTGCCCCAGTAATGTCCAAGTTGGTTGCGAACAACGAATACTTCAGTCATTGGTCGTGCTGTGTCCTTCAATTTGGGGAGTGCTAGTTGTTGCGAAAGTGAGCGCCAGTGTAAGCATTTGCGCAGGCGGATACCAGATTTGACATCAGCCGAGAAGCACGTCCTTGGCGAGGTTGATTTGCGCCGCCAGATAGTCATTGCCGCCGCGATCGGGATGGACTTTCTGGATAAGCTTGCGGTGTGCAACGACGATCTCTTCCTGTGTCGCGCCGTCCTGCAGGCCTAGCACTGCCAGCGCCTCGCTGCGATCCATGCCATTGCGGTGGTGGGCGGTACCTGCGCCTCGCTGTCCACCCGAAAAGGTCTCGCCGGGAAAGCGCTGTTGCAGGTAACTTTCCAGCAGTTGCAGGGAGTCGCTGTCTTCACCGCGGCACCAGGCGCAGAACTGCTGCAATTGCTCGCGATTCATGTCCGCGAGGCGCCAGCCCTGGAATTGGCCCTGCAGGACTTCCCCCTGCAGTTGCCCGCTGTCATGGTCCAGTTGCATGTGCAGCAGTGCCGTTTCCACGGACGAACTCTGTCCACCGGCCGGTGCGCGCCGGTGGCGCAGGCTCGCGAGCATGGGGAACAGGCGCAGCAGCAGCGGCAGGCTTCGGAGCAGGGTGACCAGCAGCGCGGCAAACGCCGCGCCCACCCAGTGCATGCGCCCCGTAGCCGCGAGCACGACCATTGCGACCACCGCGATGCCGAGCCCCAGCTTGATGTACTCGGCGCGGCGCTTGTGAGGCGGCATGGATTGCGCCCGTCGCAGCAGGATGTAAATCACGGCGACTACCGCCACCAGCAGTATCAGTCGAGGCACGTTTTCTCTCAGGTTTTCAGCTGTTGCAGCAGCAGTTTAGCACTGGCGCTAGCGCGCTTCTCAAGCGCTGCGCGGCCGCCCGCGGCATAGCTGGCGACGGCGCCCAGCAGTGCCGCCAGTGTATCGGCGCTGCTGTTGTCGAAGCGGGCGTACGCGCCGCCGCTGAGCTTGGCCATGCTGCGAAATGTTTGCTGTACGGCGCGATCGTTGCCCTCCTGAAACAGGAACAGCGGCAGGCGCAGCATGCCGCACTGGCCCGCGAGGTCGCACAGCGTGTCGGGGTTTTCCTCCACTGCGTCGCCGATGAATACCAGCGCCCGCACGGCGGTCTTGCGGTGCTCTTCCCTGGCGTGGCGCAGCAGTCTCGCGATTTGCGTGTGTCCGCCTTCACAGCGGACCTGTCCCATCAGGCGCGCCAGCGCGGCGCTGTCGGTGAGCCAGCGGCTCGCTCGAAACTCGCCGAAGCCGCGGTAGTAACACAGTTGTACGGCCAGCATGGGCAACTTACCGCTGGCCAGAAACATTTCCTGCTGCAGGTGGCAGGCGTGATCCCAGGTGGGTTGGCGGCTGGCAGTGGCGTCGATCGCGAACAGCAGCCGCGGTTGTTTCTCGACAAGCTGGGTAACGGCGCGGCTTTTCTGCAGGAAATTGGCGATGTCCTGGGAGGACGAGCGGGAGATGGGTGGTTTGGCCATAGTTATCTACAGCAGGAAGCTGCGGCCGCGAGCATTCAGCCCTGGTTGCGTTGCTCCAGTTTACCTATCGCTTCCAGTTGACTCAGGTCGTGACAGCGTTTTGCGAGTTCAGCGATCACCTCGGACAACTCGTCGGCGCTGATCTCTTCGCTTGATCGCATGTCCGCCAGTTGCCAGAGCTTGCGGCTCGACAGCTCCTGCGGGTTGATTCTTGAAGTGTTCATGCTTGATACCGTCCACTTGTGCAATTACAGCTTACACCGAGGGCGGAGCGAAGGGAAAGGGCGCGCCGCCGACAAAATCGGGCCCCTGCAGTTGCGGGGCTTCGCCGGCGCGCCAGTGCGGCAGGCGGAATTTGGCGATGTGGCGGATGCCCGGCGCCTGTTCGAATGCAACGCGGCAATCCTGCATGGTGATCAATTGCACGCGCACTTCGTCGGCGTCGATGCTGGCCAGGCCATAGCCGTTGGCGGTGGTGTCCACGTAGGCGAGCCCGGCATTGGCAGCGTTGGGGCCCAGCAATCCGGCCAGCGCATCCATCCCGGTTTTACTGTAGGTATAGGCGGCGAGTACGCCCTGCAGCATGGAGATATTCCACACCGGTTCCACGCCGTGCTCCGTGTCCTTGTACACGAGCACAGCGAAATCGGGGTGGTCTTCCTTGGCGGCCGCCATCAAGTCCTCGAATATCGGCGAGGAGCTGATACCGGCGACGGTGAAATCTGCGGCGACGGGTTTGGCATCGGCCTCCGTAGTGGAACGGCGCACGGTGCCCGCGCCGTGCATGTGGTGATCGCCCGACAGCGAAACCACGCCGGTAATATTGTTGGCCTCCAGATGGCGCATCAGCACGCCGACCTCGTGCGGATACCCCGCCCAGCAGTCGATATTGAAAATACTGTCCTCGTATCCGGTAAATGGAAGGGACGACATGTCGAGGCGCATGGGCATCAGCGGCAGCGCGTTGCCCCAAATTTTCCAGGTGGCAGTGGACGCAGTGACGGTGTCCAGAAACCACTGTCGCTGCGCCAGTCCCAACATGCTCGCGGGGGCGCGCTCACGCGCGGGGTTGGCCACGGTGCCATCGCCATAGGGCAGGGTGGCGGGCGGATGGCCATCGGCGTAGGCGCTGCCCGCGTCCGCAATCGCCACCAGTTCCACCGTGTTCAACGGCAATCCGAGTGAAGCGGCAAAGCCTTCCGGCAAACAGGGCGGGGTGCGATAGCTGCGGCTATCGGTGAGCACGATGTCAAGATTGTTGCCCCAGCTCAACTTGCGGTAGATGCACAGGCTGTCGACTGCGGACTGGTTCTGCTGGGTCTTGTCCTGGCCCAGCACCTGCGGCTCGAAGTTGTGCGCGGGCTGCTCTTTGAGTTCATCCAGCACCGCCGGGATGAATTCGAACCAGGCCTGGTTGGCGCAGAGCTTGCGCGGCGCGTCCAGTACGCCCTCACCGTCGTAGGTGGTGAAGCTCTGGTAGCAATCGTTGGAGAATTCATGATCGTCCCAGGTACAGATGAAAGGCCAGTTGGCCCTGGCCTCCTGCAGGTGCGGGTCGCTCAGGTAGGTTTTGTACAGCATGCGGTAATCTGCGAGCGAGACCGCGTAGCGGTATTCGGGCGTGTCGACGCCATTCGGAAATGGCGGCACTTCGCGGGAGGGCGGGCTGCCATCGCCGCGCTTGTACCAGAAGTACTCGTAAATGAAATCGCCGAGGTGCAGCACCAACTGGATACGGTCTTCCTCGGCTGCGGCGCGGTCCTCGGCCAGCATGCGCGCCCAACTGCCGTAGTAAGCCTGGTCATAGCACTGGCAACTGACGAAGGCGAGGTTCACCTTGCGCGCCTGCCCCGCGGCGGGCGCGGTGCGCGTGCGGCCGGTGCGCGAAACCGATTGCGCGCCGCCCACAAACCGGTAGAAGTACTGCGTGTCTGGCGCAAGGCCGTCGACATAGGCGCGCACCGTGTAATCGCTGGCTGCGCTGGTGCCGACTTCCTCCTGCAGCAACAGCGTCGAAAAATCGCTGTCGGCGCTGAGCTGCACCATCAGCCGCACCGGAGTGTCCGCTCCGCCCGCCGGAACCGCGCGCGTCCATAGCATGATGCCGTCCGGTTGCGGATCGCCCGAGGCCACCCCTTGGGGAAACTCCAGCGGCGCGGCATCCGTGGGCAGCGTCGCAGCGAACACACTGCCCGGAATGACGGTCAGGAAAAACGTACTGCTGCCTAGCAGTTCCAGCAGGCTTCTTCGCGTGATTGGCATGATGACGGGATCTTTGTTAGAGATGCTGACTACTCTAACGCATTTGTCGCTATACTTGGACTCTATGAGCCTGTTCGATATTCGCAAAAAGCACGCAATGCCAACGCCCGAAACAGCGCTGCCGGGGCGCGCGGAAGAAATGCCCGTGCCGGAGACCCATTTCGTGAATGGCAATCCGCTGCGCGGTCCGTTTCCGGCGCAGCTGCAACAGGCGATGTTCGGCATGGGCTGTTTCTGGGGCGTGGAGCGCAAGTTCTGGCAGGTGCCGGGCGTGTTTACCACCGCCGCCGGCTACGCGGCGGGCCTGACCCCCAACCCGAGCTACAAGGAAGTCTGCAGCGGCATGACGGGGCACAACGAAGTCGTGCTGGTGGTGTTCGATCCCGCCCGGGTGAGCTATGAAGACCTGCTGAAAATCTTCTGGGAGGGTCACGATCCCACGCAGGGCATGCGCCAGGGCAACGACATGGGCACACAGTATCGTTCGGGTATTTACACTTTCAATGCGGAGCAGGCCGCGCTCGCGCAGCGTTCACAGGCGACCTTCCAGCGCGCGCTGGACGCGGCGGGTTACGGCGCGATCACGACCGAGATCCTGCCGGCGCCGCCGTTCTACTACGCCGAGGATTACCATCAGCAATATCTTGCCAAGAACCCCAGCGGATACTGCGGCGTGGGCGGCACGGGCGTGAGCTGTCCGGTGGGAGTTGCAAGCGCGTAACGCCAGGTCGAATGCTGCGCCGCGTGCGGTAGCAGCTGCCTCTCTGCAGAATTGAACGCAAAAAAAGGGCCGGGATGGTGCACCATCCCGGCCCTTTGTGTTTCCGATCAGCTTACCAGGTGTAAGCCGCTTCCAGGCCGTAAGTGCGCGGCTGGTTGTAGACGGTTCCGGCGGTTGAGGTGACATCCACCAGCGGCGTACCGCCCGTCACGTAACGCTCGTCGGTCAGGTTGTTGCTGAAGGCTGTCACGCGCCAGTTCATGTCCGGTGAGTTCCAGGTCAAGCGCGCAGTGAGATCTTCCTGGTCGACCTTGTAGACACCGGAGATGCAGCTGGACGCGTCAAAGCAGTTGTCCAGGTTGGTGCGGTAAGACCAGGACAGCATCGGTACCACGGAGCCGTATTCCGTCTCGAACGTATACTGGGCAGCCAGGTAGAACACGCTGTCAGGCAGGCGCGGCATGCTTTCGTCGGAGCGATCGATAGGGCAGCTGTCCACCGCGGTCAACAAGGTGACTCGCGTACATCCCGGAGGAGGGGTCGGGCCCGGGTATGGGGTGGTGATACGCTCGTCGTCGTATTCCTTGATGTCGCTTTCGTTGAACGTGATATTTGCGGTCAGCTGCAGGTTATCCACGGGCAGTACGATAGCCTCGAACTCGATACCGGAGATATACGAGGACTTGGCGTTGATCAGCGCGCCGGAGATGCGGCCTTCGGGGCTCAGGCGCACGGTGGTGAGCTGGCGGTCCTTGTAATCGGTGTAGAAGATCGCGGTGTTCAGGCGCAGCTTCTGTTCCCAGGCGTCCATCTTGAAGCCCGCTTCATAGTTCCAGACTTCTTCCGGGTCGAATTCCTCGATCAGGCCCGTGGACAGTTCGACCGTGTCGGTAATACCGCCTGAGAGGAAGCCGTTGGCTACCGTGAAATACGCGTTGCCGAAATCCATGAAGCCCATGCTGTCGAAGGTGCGCTGGATGCTGGCCATCGGGGTGACTTTCGAATCATCCGTGTGCATGGTTTGCCGGCCGAGCTCATCGGCGTAGACGTACAGGTGGTTCGGGTTAAAAGTCTGCGGCCCGCTCGGGAACGTGTAGAACGTGTTGAAAAGCAGCTGCGCATCGCCCGTGGTGGCGAGGGTAGCCACGTCGGGTAGCTTGTAGTCACGTGTCAACTTCCTTTCTTCCCAGGTGTAGCGTGCGCCGAGGGTCGCGGTCCAGTACTCGTCGAAGTGCCAGTCAGCCTGGCTGAACGCCGACGCCGAGGTATTCTTGGTCAGCAATGTGGTCAGGTTGCTGAGGTAAAAAGCGGTGGTGGGAGTGCCCAGTGCGTTGAAGAACAGGGTCGGCGATGCGGCCGCGCCCTTGTTCGTCTCTTCCTGGAAGCCGAACACGCCAACGACATAATCCAGTTTTTCATCGAAGGCGTTGCCTATGAGCTGGAATTCCTGGCTGTAGGCGTCGGTTTCGCGCTCTTCGGCACCGTTGGCACCGATCCCTTCAAAATTGGTACGGCCCAGCAGGGCGATGCCCATCGCGTCGAGTTCGTTCACCTCGCCGCCGGACGTGTTGCGTCCCGCGCTGATGCTCTTGAAGTTCAGCGAATCATTGATTTCCCAGTCCGCAGTCAGGGCCAGGGTGTTGACAGTAGCCCGGTACTTGTTGGGCGACATGTTGGCCATGATCTTGTCTTTACCCATGTCCTGGTTCAACTGGCACCAGTCGGTAATTGACAGGCCCGTGGACGGAATGACGATGGACGAATCCTGTTGATCGCCCTGCCAACCGGTTCCCGGAATGCCGGTTACCACTTCACAGTTCTGGCCGCGCGCGGCCTGGTCGGTTTTGCCGTAGTTGTAGTTCAGGTCCAGCAACAGGTCGTCTGCTGCCACCCAGCGCAACTGGCCCTGGCCGCCCCAGCGGTCGGTGTCGTTGAATTCGTCTTCGATAAAGGGCATGTTGCCCAGTGCCTGCGGAGGCAGGTTGTCCGGAATCTCACTGTGCACGTAGCCGTCCTGCTTGGTTTCATACAAGGAGAAGCGCGACATCAGCTTGTCTTCCATCAGCGGCACGTTCACCGTCACCTGGCTGTCGATCTGGTCGTAATTGCCGACGCGCACTTGCGCGTGGCCGCCGTACTCTTCATCGGGCTTATTGGTGGTGTAGAGAATTGCGCCGCCGGTGGTGTTCTTGCCGAACAGGGTGCCCTGCGGGCCGCGCAGTACCTGTACGCTCTGCACGTCGACATTGTCCAACACCGCGCCGTCCGCGCGTGAAACATAGACGCCATCCACGTAAATACCCACGCCGGAGTCGAAGTTGACGCCGGTATTGCGGGCGCCGATGCCGCGGATAAACACGTTGCCGTTGCCGGTGGTGCCGTTCCCGGAGTACATATCCACGTTCGGCACTGCCCGGGTGAGGTCGGAGATGTTGGTCAAGCCCAAGGCCTCGAGGTTGTCACCGGTAAAGGCAGATACCGCGACGGGAGTTTCCTGCAGCGATTCCTCGCGCTTACGGGCGGTGACCACCACCTCTTCCAGCGCGTCTTGTCCAAGCGCCACCATTGGGATGTACCCGATACTGGTCGCGACCAAGGCAGCCGACAATTGAGTAACAAGGATTCGTTGTTTTCGGGACATTGCGGGTGCCTCTTCAGGTCTGAATTTGGATTGAGATTTGGATTTAGCGTTATTGAAGTAACCGCAGACCATCCGCACTTGCAGTTACTCACCTATCTTATAATGACTTCCAACCCAGTGCCATCGATGGCTGGAAGGCGTTCCGCGGGAACTTAGCATTACAGCTGGTTTATAGCCATGCCCCCCTCGGGATTCTCCTGAGCAGGGGTGAAAAATGGATGGTGGGTTTAAGATTTTGTGTAACAGTACTGATCACTTAGGCAGGCCGAGGCCTACCAGGTGTACGCCATCTCGACGCCATAGGTGCGCGGCGGATTGTAGATGGTGCCCGCCGTCTCGGTGACGTCAACCAGCGGCGTGCCGCCCGTCACGTAGCGTTCGTCGGCGAGGTTGTAGCCAAAGGCCGTCACCCGCCAGGCCATGCTCGGCGAGTTCCAGGTCAGGCGGGCCGCGACGTCTTCCTGGTCGACTTTGTAAATGCCCGAAAGGCAGCTGGAATAGTCAAAGCAGTTGTCGAGATTGGTGCGGTAGGACCACGACACCATTGGGACAACGGTACCCACCTCCGTCTCAAACGTGTACTGGATCGCCAGGAAGTACACGCTGTCGGGCAGGCGCGGCAGGCCCTCGTCGGAGCGATCGATCGGGCAGCTGTCGAGGTCGGCGAGGCCGGCGACGTTGATGCGGGTGCAGTCGTCAGGCTTGGGGCCTTCCGCGGCGGTGATGCGCTGGTCATCGTACTCTTCGATGTCGCTGTCGTTGAAGGTCACGTTGGCGGTGATCTGCAGGTTTTCCACCGGCAGCACGATCGCTTCAAACTCGATACCCGAGATCCACGACGACTTGGCATTGATCAGCGAGCCCTGCGGACGGTTGGTCTCGGGGTTGAGGCGGATCGTGGTCAGCTGGCGATTCTCATAATCGGTATAGAACACTGCGGTGTTCAGGCGCAGCTTGTGCTCCCACGCATCCATCTTGAAGCCGGCCTCATAATTCCACACTTCTTCCGGGTCGTAGGGCTCGAGCAGGTTCGTTTCGGTCGAAAGTGTGTCGGAGATGCCGCCGGAAAGGAAACCGTTGGCCACCGTGAAATAGGCGTTGCCAAAATCCATGAAGCCGACGCCGTCAAACGTGCGCTGGATACTGCCCATCGGATTGATCTTCGAATCATCCGAGCGCTGGGTCTGGTTGGCGAGCGGGTCCGGCAGGCCGGTAAGCGGATCGATCGGCGTAACGAATAGGTGGTTGGGATTGAAGGTGTCCGGACCATCGGGGAAGTTGTAAATGGTACCCGGAACCACGACGGTCACGTTGCCGGTGGTGGACAGCGTGGCGAGGTCGGGCTCGCGGTGCCTGCGCGTGAGCTTGCGCTCTTCCCATGTGTAGCGCGCGCCGAGGGTCATGGTCCAGTACTGGTCGAAGTGCCAATCCGCCTGGCTGAATGCGGACGCTGAGGAGTTTTTCGTCAGCAGGGTATCCAGCGCGTTTTGATAGAAGGCCGTGGTGGGCGTGGAAAAGGTATTGAAGTAGGGGCCGGACGGCGAAGAGGCAGAGCCTTTGTCCGTTTCTTCATAAAACCCGAACAGTCCAACCACGTAATCGAGCTTGTTATCGAACGCGCTGCCGGTCAACTGGAACTCCTGGCTGTAGGCGTCGGTGTTGCGCTGCTCGGCGCCAACGCCGGCGAAATTGGTACGGCCCAGGTTGGCGATCGCCATCGCGTCGAGTTCGTTCACTTCACCGCCCTGGGTATAGCGTCCCGCGCTGATGCTCTTGAAGCTCAGCACGTCGTTGATCTCCCAGTTCGCGGTCAGCGACAGTGTGCTCACTTCCGCCTTGTATTTATTGGGCGACAGGTTGGCCATGATCTTGTCTTTGCCCAGCGCCTGGTTGGCGGCGCACCAGTCTTTAATCGTCTGGCCGGTGGAGGGTTCCACAATTAAGTTGTCCTGCAGCAGAGCCTGCCAGCCTGCGCCGTCGATGCCATTCACCACTTCGCAATTCTGGCCGCGCGCGGCCTGGTCGGTTTTGCCGTAGTTGTAGTTCAGGTCCAGCAACAGGTCCTCGGCCGCGGCCCAGCGCAATTGGGCCTGGCCGCCGTAGCGGTCGGTGTCGCTGTATTCGTCTTCCAGGAACGGTGTGTTGCCCTCGGCCTGCACGGGCAAACCTTCGGGGATTTCGCTGTGCACATAGCCGTCCTGCTTGGTTTCATATAGGGAGAAGCGCGACATCAGCGTGTCGCCCACCAGCGGCACGTTCAGCGTTGCCTGGCTGTCGAGCTGGTCGTAGTTGCCCACGCGCACTTCCGCGTGCCCGCCAAGTTCCTCGTTCGGTTTGTTGGTGGTGTAGAGGATGGCGCCGCCGGTCGTATTCTTGCCAAACAGGGTGCCCTGCGGTCCGCGCAGTACCTGCACGCTTTGTACATCGACGTTGTCGAGCACAGCGCCGTCTACGCGCGACACATAGACATCGTCCACGTAGATGCCCACGCCAGAGTCGAAGTTCACGCCGCTGTTGCGCGCGCCGATGCCACGAATAAACACGTTGGCGCCGCCGGCCGTGCCGTTCCCGGTATACATATCGACGTTGGGCACTACCTTGGTCAGGTCGGAGATATTGCGCATGCCCAGCTCTTCCAGGCTTTCCGCTGAAAAGGCCGATACCGCAACGGGTGTCTCCTGCAGCGACTCCTCACGTTTGCGCGCTGTGACCACGATTTCTTCGAGCGCGGCCTGCCCGAGCGCAATGTTAGGGAGCATTCCGACGGACGTAACGGCAAGTACGGCGGATATTTGAGACGCAATGATTTTGCGATTTCTGGACATTTTCGTACCTCGTTAGAATTATATTTACAGGTATCTATCAAGTGACCGCGTACGTTGCCCGCCCGCGGTCACTGTATTTCATTGTCCGGCCAGCAGGTCCGATCCTGCGCCCATGGCTTGTAGAAAACTTAGCACCATGCGCCCACGAATGCCATGCCCCGGTCGGTTTTGTTAGAACAACCTGCCGAGCAGCGCGGGCACAGCCGTCTCCACGCGCAGGATGCGCGGCCCCAGCGACACGGTGTCGCAGCCGGCCTGTTGCAGTTTTTCCACTTCGTAGGGAAGAAAGCCGCCCTCGGGGCCAATCACCAGCACTGTTGCACCGGCGATGTCGCGCGGGCAGGGCGGATAGTCGCCGGGATGCGCGAGCAAGGCCTGCTTGCCCTCGACCAGCCCGGGCAGTACATCCTCGACAAAGGGCTTGAAGAGCTGATGGCATTGCACCGTCGGCAGCCGCGTATCGCGCGCCTGTTCCAGTCCCTGCAGCAGGTATTCGCGAACTGCGCTATCGTCCAACACGGGGCTGTTCCAGAAACTTTTTTCCACGCGGTAGCTATTGATCAGGTGCAATTCGGCGACGCCGAGTTCCGCGACGCAGCGCAGGATACGGCGCAACATTTTGGGACGGGGCAGGGCCAACACGAGGCTGGCGGGTAATTTCGGCGGCGGCGGTTGCCGCAGCGACACGGCAAGCGTGGCGCTATCGGCGTCGAGCGAGAGGATTTCAGCTTCACCTACCAGCCCATTCACTTCCCCCACGCGCACCGTATCGCCGACTTTGGCGCGATGCACTTGGCTGAGGTGATCGAGCCGGCGACCATCCACGATGATGGTATCCGCCTCGCGGCGGTCGGCGGCGGTGAACAGTAGCAGGTTCAAGGTATGCGTGATCGCGGATCTAACCGGCCCACATGTCGTACTCGTCGGCAGCCGTGACCTCGGCTTCGACAAAATCCCCGGGATTCAGGTCCGTGGCGCCGTCCAGAAAGACCTTGCCGTCGATTTCCGGCGCATCGGCGCTGGAGCGGCCGATGGCGCCGTTTTCATCGACCTCATCGATCAGGATTTCTATTGTCTTGCCAACCCGCGCCTGCAATTTCGCCGCGCTGATCTCCTGCTGCAGCGCCATGAAGCGCTCCCAGCGCTCCTGCTTTACCTCATCCGCAACGGGGTTGGGCAGGTCATTCGCGCGCGCGCCTTTCACCGGGGAGTACTGGAAGCAACCGACACGATCGAGTTGCGCTTCGTCGATGAAATCCAGCAGCATCTCGAAGTCGTCGTCGGTCTCGCCGGGAAAGCCGACGATGAAAGTGCTGCGCAGCGTAATATCCGGGCAGGTCTCACGCCACGACTTGATGCGCTCCAGCGATTTTTCCGCGGCGGCGGGCCGCTGCATGCGCTTGAGCACCGCGGGGCTGCCGTGCTGCAGCGGTACGTCGAGGTAGGGCAGTATCTTGCCCTCGGCCATCAGCGGAATCACTTTGTCCACGTGCGGGTAGGGGTAGACGTAATGCAGGCGCACCCAGATGCCGAATTCGCCCAGCGCCTCGCACAACTCCTGCATGCGGGTTTTCAGCGGCCGGCCGTTCCAGAAGCCGGTGCGATACTTGATGTCGACGCCGTAGGCGCTGGTGTCCTGTGAGATGACCAGCAGTTCGCGCACACCGGCGCGCACGAGGCGCTCCGCCTCTTCCATCACATCGCCGATCGGGCGGCTGACGAGGTCGCCGCGCATATCGGGAATGATGCAGAAACTGCAGCGGTGGTTGCAGCCCTCGGAAATTTTCAGGTAGGCGTAGTGGCGCGGCGTAAGCTTGATGCCCTGCGGCGGCACCAGGTCGGCAAACGGATCGTGGACGGGCGTGTAGGGCACATACTGGTGCACCGCGCTGACCACTTCTTCGTAAGCCGCCGGGCCAGTCACACTCAGGACCTTGGGATGGAGCGCCTTGATCGACTGCGCGTCGTCGCCCTTGCCCATGCAACCGGTGACAATCACGCGGCCGTTTTCGCTCATGGCCTCGCCAATCGCGTCCAGCGACTCCTGCTTGGCGCTGTCGATAAACCCGCAGGTATTCACCACCACGACATCGGCCCCTTCATAGGTGGGCACGATGTCGTAGCCGTCCATTTTCAGCTGGGTGAGGATGCGCTCGGAATCGACCAGCGCCTTGGGGCAGCCCAGGGAAATAAAACCCACGCTCTTTTTAGCGGAAGGGTCGGCGCTTGCGGGGGACTTGGAATTGGTCATGGACGGGTTGTACGGGCTGGAAAAGGGGCGGCGATTATAGCCCAATTGAGCTGGTAAAACCGAAAATAAGCGCCGCCAAAATGCCGGGCGCGAACCGCTAGAAGCGGTACTTCACCGCGAACTGCAGCTGCGTGGCGTCGCCGCTCTCATCGTCCTCGTTCTCGCGGCGACCCCATAAGTATTCCCCGCCGATATCGATGCGCGGGATCGGCGACCAGATCAGGTTGGTGGAGTAGCGCAGCGTGCGCTTGTAGGCGTCGCCCGCCAGGAAATCCGGATTGTCGAGCCGCACCGAACCGAAGGTGAAGTTGGAGCGCAATTCCGGAACACTCCACCAGTGCTGCCAGGAGACGTAACCGGCGATAACGCGAAACAGTTCCAGGTCGCCCGTGGCCGGATCGAAAATCCCGTCGTAGTTGCCAATGCTGGACAGGTCGTTGACATAGCGGCCGATGCCGTTGCCGTAGTTCAACTGGAACAGCAGATTGTCGCGCTCATCCAATTGCGGGGTGGCGTAGCGCCCGCTGAGCGAGACGCCCGAGCCGAATTCTTCCGTCACGCCGCCCGTGTCGGCTTGTGCGCGAATTTGCCGCGCGATCAGCGACAATTTGGTATGCAGGCGCTTGTTGGGCGCGAAGCGGCCGGCCAGCACGAGGTCCGGCTGGCGGCTGATCCCGGTGCCGTTCTGCACCTCGGGGTTGGGATCTTCAAGCGCCAATTGCAGTTCGTACTCCTCGCCCAGTTTCGGCATGAAGCGGATCTGGCTCTGGCGTACGTTGATGCGGGCGTTGAGGCCCTCGAAATCGATTTCCTCCGGCGAGGCCTCCGGGTCGACAAACGTGGACCACGTCTTGCCCGCGAGCATGCGGTTCCACTGGCCAAACGCGTGCCGCAGGCGAAACGTTTCGCCCTCGCCCGCGAAGTCTCCCTCGATAAACGCGCGCATCAGCCCGAATTTCGTCGGCTCGCGCAGGTCGATGTTGAGCCGCGACTGATCGGCCGTGATGCTGCTCTGCGCGACGTCATTGGTCTCGGACACACCGACCGGGATCGAACCGACAATGAACCGGTCCGCGATCTCCAGCGCATCGTAGTTGTAGACGACGTCGGTTTTGACGAAGCCGCCAATGGCCAGCGCCGCGTCCGTTCCGGGCAGTCGCCATGCACCCTTGAAGCTTTCGAGCATGTCGCGGGTCGGATCGTCCGATTGCGCGGCCGCGACCGAGGCGCCGGTCTGGGCAGCTCTTTGCGCCGCGGTTTTTGCGGATTCCGTGGTTGCCATGGGCACAGTAGCGGACGACTGTGCTGTTGCGGGCGCGCTGGGTTTGTCCGAAGTATCAACTGTCTCGGCTGCGCCGAGCACATCAGGCGCTTGGCGTGGTTCCGAGGTGGTGACCTGTTGGCCGCGATGCAATGGCTGTGGCGGCGATCGCATGCCGTCCAGTTCTCGCGTCAGGGCCGTGATCTTTTCCGCCTGGGACTGCAACAGTTGCCGCTGCTCGGCCAGTTCGCGCTGCTGCTGGCGCAGCAGCGCAATTACTTCGGCCATGTCCATGCTGTTCGCGTCGGGCGCGCCTGCTGCAGTTGACTGCTGCGCCTGCGCGGGCTGCGTTACCGCAGTCGCGATGAACAAAAACGCGATAAAGGCCGATGCAAATCTCATGCTGAGCGAATTTACCGCAATCGCGCTGGCGGTGACAGTATTGCCGCGCGGTGTGCGTGAACCTCACCGTGCACCTAGCGCTTGCCCCGGCGCCAGTCCCAGGGCGGCACCGGATGCGGATCGGACCACAAGCCGAGGTGTTGCTCGCGCGCGCGTTCCTGTGACGCGGCGAGTTTGTGCTCGTGCGGCGCATAGTGCTGGTACCACCAGGCATAACCACTCGCCACCATCGCCGCATTGATATTGACGCCGTCCTGGTACAGCGTGCCCACGGTGCGCCCGTAGCTGTCCGTAGTGATCACCACCACGCCCACGGGCTTTTCATCCACCAGCTGCGCGAGCGCTTTTTTCGCCGCATTGCCGAACGGCTGGTCCTGTTCCGGCGTGTCGATACCGAACAGGCGCACTTTGTGCTGCGCGTTGGCGGCGTCGAGTACGGACACGGTATCGCCGTCGGCGATACGCACTACACGGCCGCTCAGGTCAAAGTCGGGAGCAGGTTCTCCTTCGCGTCGCGCGCCGACGTCTTCCAGTATCTCTGTCGCTCGTCGCCAACCGGCCTCGGGCCGCGTCGCGTAATCCGCCAGGTCCCGCGTGACAGTGTGGTAGAGCGACACGGGCCAACTCACCGCGCCCGTATTGAGGTACTGCACAAGACTGACGCCCAGCGCGAAGACTGCCGCGAGCGAAACGAAAGGCCGCGACCGGTGCTTCATGAATCTGCAGCGCCTGCGGGCCGGTACCAGATCGGCGACGACCAGGCGCGTTCCTGTATCGTTTTGGGTAAGTCGGAGCGCGGCTCGACACCCGCGCGCATTGAGTCCCAGGTGGACCAGCGGCAGCTCGGGTTTTCCAGCACGCGCACGTAGTAGAACGCTTCCTGCTGCGGGTCGAAGTGCGGATCCCGCCACAGTGCCTTCAACTCGGGAGCGCCTTTGTCCGTGCTGACCGAACAGTCGCCGAGATCGACGCCGGCGCCGTTGTCGGGGCAGAGGCCGGTGGCGGGATCAGCCTGCAAGTTGTCCGCACAGACCGCGTCGTAGATGCGCTCCTGGTGGACGCCATTGTCGAGATAGCCCTTGATCACCTGCACACGCTGCAGCGGCGTGCCGCTGGGGTCGGCCGCGGCCCACACAATAAAGCCCGGAGGCCGGGCGGCGTCGGCGCGCAGGTCACTGCCCATCGCGACGCCGCTTTGGTAAGCGAGCGCAGCGATGCGCGGGTTGTCCAGAATGTCGGGCGCGAAGTCATAGCCCGCGAAAAAACGCACCTTGATATGCGGGCCCGTGGTCGCGAACGTCTCCTTGCGCCGCAGTGCTTCGTAAATCGATTCGCGCGTGTTTTCCTCGGCCCACACACCGGCGAGGCCGGAGGCCGACCAATACTCGAAGGACGAACTGGCGAGATAGTCCTTGCCGTCGATCTCCGTGACCAGGCCGGGATCCACGAACTTCATCACCGTGCCATTGAAGAATGTGGTGGGAATCGAGCCGCGCAGTTCAGGCGTGCCGTCGAGCAAGCCGGCCTTGGAAAAAAACGTCTTTTCGTCTTCCGAGCTGGCCGCATCGTGGGTATCGCTGGAGCCGATGAGACCGAATTTATAAGGGTTTTGCACGCCGCCGGCCTGGATTTGCAGGCCGCGCAGGTAGGCATCGCGCACGTAGCTGCCGACTGGTTCGCTGTACAGTTTGGTGCCGACGCGGTACGGAGAAATTTCAAAGTTCGCCCACTCGTCGTTTCTCGAGAGCAGCGGGTGGGTGTCGGACGTGCCCTTGATCTGCGTGATCTCCACGAGTGGTTCGTTGCGTGTTCGCTGCGCGACGTAATCATCGTCAAATGGCTTGCCGGCCCAGTCGACAAGCGTGAACATCTGCCCGTTGGAGCCGTTTGAGTTGTGCGGAATCGCGAGGCTCTCGATGCCCTGCGCGCGCAGGCCGTCCATCCACTGCCATAGCCCTTCGGGATTGAGCGAGTTGAAGCGCGAGAACGGCATGGCCGGCAGGCGATCGCTGTCGCGGAAGATCACATTGCGGTGCAGGTTGCCCTGGTCCTCGGACGACGAGGTGTATTCGAAAGCCGCGAAGGTGGTGAAACTGCCGGGAATATAGGCCTCGTTCGCCGCCCTGATCGCATCCCTCCATGTCGCTTTGGTGACGCCTTCTGCCAACGCCATGTCGATGCTGCCATCGAGCAGCCCTTTCATGACGCCCGGCAGGAAGCTCGCGAATGCCTTGCCGCGCGCGATAAGGCTGAAGCGCGTCATATTGCCGGGAGCGTTGATATCGTGCAGCGGCTCGGTGATGTCGTAGCGCGAAAATTCCGTGCGCGTGTCGGCGGCCTCCTTGACCAGTCCCATCAACTCCGCATGGTCGGTGACCGCGTAAAAATCCATCGGCTGTTGCAACTGCACCTCGTAGCCGCTGGGATGGTGTAGCGACTGGCCCTTGGCATAGCGGTAGGCATCATCGGGTGTGCTGATGGTGCCAAACACGTAGGCGTCAAACGAGTTCGCTGTGTGCACGTGCAGGTCGCCGAAATAGGCGTTGCGTTCCGGGTTGGCGGGTGGACGCAGCGTGAGGATTTCGTCATTGACCGGTAGCAGGCTGTTGCGGCCCTGGCTGTTGCCCGCGAAGCCCAAGTCTTCGTTCCTCTGCATGGCATCGAGCGAGCTTTCCGGATCAGAGCAGCCACACAGGCCCAGCGCGAGTCCCATCGTGAGGAGAATGGATTTCCTGACCATGCCCGGCTCCTGTTATTGGCGTTGCCCGATCATAGGGCGCAGTCGATAGGGGCGTCCAGCGCTGGCCCGGTTATGAATCGCTTGTGCGCGCAGGCCGTCAGCGAATTCCATTGGCGAGGGCCGCAGGCGGGAGCAAGATAGTGATATCGAAGTGGATAGCCACATTGCTAGTACCGCGTCAGCAGCGATAGCGATGTGAACATCGCCGCGAGCCACACAGGAGGAAACAATGGAAAAAATCAGGGTAGAGCACAGGGATCGCACCACCATCGTATCGATCACGCGGCCAGAGGTGCGCAATGCCGTGGACGGCGAGACGGCTCGCTTGCTGGCCGACGCGTTCCGGGAATTCGATGCGAACCCGCAGGCCGATGTGGCGGTGCTCTACGGCGACTACGGCACGTTCTGCGCGGGCGCTGATCTCAAGGCTATCGCCGCAGCATCGGGCGGCAACCCACTCAGCCCCGGCGGTGACGGTCCCATGGGTCCATCGCGCATGGTGCTCAATAAACCGGTGATCGCGGCGATAGCAGGGCATGCGGTGGCGGGCGGCCTGGAACTCGCGCTGTGGTGCGACCTGCGCGTTGTTGAGCGCAGCGCGATCCTGGGTGTGTACTGCCGCCGCTGGGGCGTGCCGCTGATCGATGGCGGCACCGTCAGGCTGCCGCGGCTGATCGGGCACAGTCGCGCGCTGGATCTTATTCTTACGGGCCGTGGTGTGGATGCGGGGGAGGCCTTGCAGATGGGGCTGGCCAATCGCGTGGTCGCGGATGGCGAGGCACTCGATGCGGCACTGGATCTCGCGCAGCAGCTGGGGCGCTTTCCGCAGAACTGCCTGCGCTCCGACCGGCTCAGCGCTTATGAGCAGTGGGATCATTCATTGCTGGATGCGATGCGAAATGAGTTCGAGCGCGGGCTTACGGTAATTGCGTCACGCGAGACTGTTGAAGGTGCTACTCGTTTTGCTTCGGGCAAAGGGCGGCACGGGGATTTTGATTCGGTCTGAATTTTGGCTCTAGAATTCCCGAGCACCGCGCGCGCCCTGCGCGCGCACACGAATTTCCTGCTGCAGAAGCTCGATAAGTTTCAGGCTGTCCTCTCGATTCAGGAATTCACCGAGACTCACGCTTTTGTTGCGATCGTGTAAACACAGCTCCGGGCCGTCACAAGGATGGCGCTGTGCGGTGACGGTCAAGCCTGCGCTATGCCTGGCGAACTGCCACTGCTGCTGGGGCTTGTAGTAGCCCTTTTCGATGCACACATCGTCGTCGCTGACGGTGATGACATGGCGGTACTGTTGTTTCCAGTTCACCTGGTAGAGGGCCGCGCCTAGCGCGAGCAATTCCACGCCCGCGAATGGCAGGATCAGCCACGCGCCCAGCAGCGCGAAGAAAATTGCGGTGGAGAGTAACGGGACGGCGAGCACGGTTAACAGCATCACGTTGGCATGCCAGGTGGCCGAGCAATTGGGCCTGGCAATGATCATGAGTCGCGTTGCTGTCCGGGTACTACTAACCAAAGTGAGCGCCCCTGTACTTATTTCCTTTCAGTCTAGTTAATTTTGAGCGACTCGCCTACTCTCTGGCGAAAGTTTGCAATGGCTAAGAGGTTGCGCGTGACGGCGATGGTGATAGAGCCTGCCGAATTGTTGGCGGGAGTGGATGCGGTGCTGTTTGATTGCCGATTTTCGCTGGCGGACCCACAGGAAGGCAGGCGCTTGTATAAGTCGGGCCATATTCCCGGCGCGCATTATCTGGACCTGAACCTGGACCTCGCCGGCCCCGTGGGGCAACACGGCGGGCGGCATCCGCTGCCTGATCCCGCGCGTTTTGCGGCAACGCTCGCGCGCTACGGCGTGGGGCGGGACACACCTGTGGTGGCCTATGACGATTCGCGCTTTGCGTTTGCCGCGCGACTCTGGTGGTTAATGCGTGCGCTGGGCTATCGTGCGCCGCGCCTGCTCAATGGCGGTTATCGCGCATTTGTCGCGGCGGGCGGCGAGCCTGAATCTGCGGTGCGCGTTCCTGAAGCGATCACACCGCCCGCGGTGGGCCAGTTCCGCGGTTACTGCGACATCGAGGGTGTGCGCACCGCACAAACGCGCGGTGCTGTGTTGATTGATTCCCGCGAGCCGCGGCGCTTCGCCGGGCTGGAAGAAACCATCGATCCTGTGGCCGGGCATATCCCGGGCGCAATCAATCGTCCATGGCAGAACGTGACAGCGGCCGGGGGCACCGCACTCGATGCGGGGGAACTGCGCGCGAATTGGGGCGATGCGCTGTCCGCCGATGAACTGGTGGTTTACTGCGGCTCGGGCGTGACAGCCTGCGTCAATTTATTCTCGCTGGCATTGCTCGGTCGTGAAGATGCGACTCTCTACGCCGGCAGCTGGAGCGATTGGTGCAGCTATTTGAAGGAACAATGACGAGAAGTCGCTTCGAGCGCCCTAAAAATCCGGCAGACACTCCCCGCGCAGCCATTCTCCCGTCGTCGGGTGGACGAACTCCAGCGTGCTCGCGTGCAGCATCAGGCGATTCGCCATGCCCAGGGCCACGTCGTGGGCGTACATATCGCAGCCGAGTATCGGATGTCCCAACTCGCGCATGTGAATACGCAGCTGATGCGAACGGCCCGTGACGGGTTTGAGCAACAAGCGTGTGCGGTCCGTCCCGCGTTCCAGCACTTCAAACCGGGTGAGGGCGTATCTGCCGCGCTCATGGCAGATCATCTGTCGCGGACGGCGCTCCCAGTCGCCTTTCCAGCACAGTGGGATCCGAAGCTTGGAATTCACGTGACTTGAAGTCGCGGC
>JADMIO011478654.1_pt1 | contig 56367 bp, 31 predicted proteins | sample 8958161 | NCBI WGS metagenome assembly JADMIO01 (sample SAMN16585339, study PRJNA669376) | soil metagenome | isolation source: Crop rotation soil | place: USA: Cullars Rotation, Alabama | collected 2011
CGCGACAACTTGTCCACGTGGAATTCTAAGCTTAGGATCCCAATGTGCTGGAAAGTTTTCGTACGTCAAAATTGGGTTTTATTAGTAACCAGCGGTATTGCTTTTAACGAAGAAAAAAGCACATCAGGCGCCTCTAGTGGAATATTGCTTGAAATTCCTGCGGGTATCAGGTTCAATTTTTTTAAATATAGTCATCCCAATCTCCAGATCACTTCGTCACAGATCATGTTCTTTGGCATATCACAAACCGGACGTGTAAGATTCAACAGCAACACTAGTTTTTCATGGGAGCTGGTAAAGAATTTTAGATTCAATTTTAATCCTTATTTAAACTACGATAATCAACCTCCGGAAGGAAACAGCAATTATGACTATGGCGTTTCCTTTGGCTTATCACTTACTTTTTAAAATGCAATTTTATCAATGATTTTGTTAGTTATTTTAAGGATTTCTAAATCTTGTTTTAATAATTCTTTACAAACGAGTTATTATCCCCAATAATTATAACTCTTTGCATTTACGATAGCTAAATAATTGCTTTTGCTTTTTGACGACATTACCTTTATATCACTCCCAATAGCAGTTAAATTTTTAAATAAAAAGCAGGGTAGTTAGGGTAGTTCTCTCGTGTGGCTTGAAAAAGAGGCCGGATAACAAAAAGGTGCAATCAAATATCAAGGGTTTGATTGCACCCTGGCCTCAAAAATTTAAATGGCTGATCGTTTAATTCGTTTGCACCTCGGTAGGTTTACTCATTTTTAGTTTCGGTCATACTGCAGATATTAAGGGAAATAATCCGTAACTATTCAAAAGGCAGCAATAATGGTTACATAAGCAGAGTTGATCTTTCAACACGGAAGAAGTATTTCTATACTTCTTCCTCTCTTTTATCCAAGATTTATTGAATTGTGTTTGTCATTATAATTTTTTGCTTATTACATTGATCAAAACTTGTTGCATGAAACAAGTAAAAATAATTTCACCACAATTCTTAAAACAAAAAGCTCCAATGATCCTGACAGCACTAAAAGAAGTTCTTTATCAGGATTAGCGCTTAAATAACTGGCTTGCCGGTGGGGGGACAGGAAGTTGGACGGTGACTTTTTATTTTCCGGCAAGCCTTTTTTGTTGCTATACTTTTTCATCGATCATAATCTTCAGAGAAATTATTCAGGTATATGAAAAATTTAATTCACAGATTATCTGGGTCACTCATCACATTGGGCATACTGAATTTGTTATTTGGTATCCTTACTTTCATTTGGCCTGGCATTACTTTGGTCACATTAGTATGGATGTTTGCGATTGCTGTAATCCTGCAGGGAGCTTATTTATTAATATCCACCTTCCGTTATAATAAGCAAATGAACCACTCCTGGATATTTTTATTATTAGCCCTGTCAAACATTTTTGCAGGCATCATTTTATTGATCTATCCGCGTCTCACAGCTTATCTTCTGATCATATTAATGGGTATAACCTGGTTGGTAACCGGCATTTTGGAGATCATTGCAGCCTTTCAGCTTAGAAAAGAGATCCTTAACGAAGGATGGCTTGGGTTGATCGGTCTTATTTCAGTTCTCAGTGGGTTATTTGTCATAATAAATCCCGGAGCCGGAGCTCTTGCTCTGCTGTGGTTGATTGCCGTGTATGCAATCCTGTTTGGAACAGGACTATTGGTGCTTGGGTTTAAAGCAAAAAAATGGACCCGTTTCGATGATCTCACTATGTGGGCTGAATAATTATTTTCCTGAAAAATATAATTAAGAGAAAGTAACATCATGTGTTGACGTCAAACATGTGGCATATATCATAAAATGAAAGCCCGGCCGTGAAGCAGCCGGGCGACCCAAAAATCAAGAAACCACCTCTGATTCCCGAGAGCAGGTTTCTGATCCACTCACAAAATTTACCTATATGTTAAGTAGGATTGTCCTGAACAACAAGGCACCGGCTAACGACCACATATTTCTTTAATAAACACTTTTTATTATCAACTCCAGCCCAGTTTAGTCCAGATGTCTTTTCTTAAGACAGGTCTTGTTGTTTTCAACGAATGGCAGTGAAAAATTACTCAGTAAAAAACCTGTGCAATATTAACGCTCTGAAACGCGGAACCAAATAAAAAAGTGGTACGAATCGATAATAGTTATAATTCTATACAGAGAACTTGCAAAGAATTGAAATGAATTTGCAAATGAAAAGACCATTTGCCAGAGGGCTAGTTCTTTTAATTTTCCCATAATTATAAATCAATGCAATTAAACGGCTGCAATAATTGGAGCCAACCTTGGCTATGTTTTAATTTCGATTATAATTTTTGATAAAAACAGTTCTTTACGCATTAATAATCTCATTCAAAATATACTCCGCTTGCCGTAATAACGTCTTTTTTTCATGAGTGTAGTTTAGGTATGGGAAGAGATATGTCTATATTTCTTCCCTTTTTTGTTTATTGAATCTACTCCCTGTTTTACTCATAAATAAATCATTACCCTCGATATAGCGCAAAAAAAATCCGGTGAATTAAGATTCACCGGCTACTTGCCCCTCAACCCGCGATCAGATTAAATAATAATCCAATCCCGTTTCTTTATTGATTTGTTTATAATGATCTCATTAATATAAAATCAAAATCCTCCGGGAAATACAATCCCTATATTAAAACTGAGGAATGATTGACCATCCAGATCACCACTGTTGAATGCCGCATAGTATTTCACCCCCAACATTGCCGCCGGTCCATTTCTGCTTTTGAATGTGACACCAACTTCCGGACGAAGACAAAATTGCCACGCATCTGTTGATATGCGATATAATCCAAAATCAGTCGATCTGTCTGAATACAAAGTACCTAAACCTACTCCTGCATATGGAACTACGTTACTATGTTGCTTTAGTATCCATTTCGCTCCTGCAAGAATAGGTACCGAATTAGTATAGCGGAATTGTTTACCGGAAATAGAAGCTGTACCTTCTTTATATATCTGCTCAGGCTCCTCCTGGTAAAATACATTCCATCCTGTTTCTATTTCGGCAAGAAGATTAGGACGTACCTCCCATCCAAATTCCATATTGATGCCCCGAAAACTTGTCTTACTTGTATAATCACTAAGATCACCCATCGGTAAACTTATCGGGTAGGAAAGAATGAAAGCACTGCGATGTTGAGCAAAAGCACTTTGCATTAAAAAAAATGCAATTGCTACAAAAAATATCTTTTTCATTGATCTCATTTTTATTAATGTTTTAGATAAGGTGATTGCACAAATGCTTTGTCAATACCGGTTTGTACACGAGCACTAATTGATGATGTGCCTCCTTCTGCCAATCCATTAAGTATGCAACTCCAAACAACCGGTACATTCTCAACACCGGCAGCTGCAGCCTTAGCATCTACCATTTGGATAAACACAGAGCCAGATTTATATCCTGTTACATACGGTGGATAATATCCCGGGTAATACCATCCCCATCCCGGATACCAACCTGGATAATACCAACCCCAATACCACCAATCATAATACCAATAAATGTTAGTGGTTGTGATACTTGACACAAGCACGATCACATCAGGATTGCTATTTTTATCTACTTCGTTCCATCCATAATTGGCCATGTTTTGATTGATCCTGTCTAAAATAACAGCTGCAGAAGCAGGGCTTAAGAATGATGGTTTATGATCGCCATCGGGATCGTTAAAAACATCACCGGTAATTTTTATTACACTATCCGGGATAGCGTAGGTTTGTTTACTGGCAAAATCAAACTGACTGCTGTAATTAGTATAAACAAGATCAAGATCATCGATAACTTCTGCTCCGTTAGGGTAGCACCCACTTATTAAGAACAGGAGCAGTATTCCTAATAACCGAGGTAATTTAGTAACCATATTGATTTGTTTTAGTAATTGTATTTTGTTCCATTTATCTATGATATTATGACCATTTACATCCAATGAATATTTCATCAGAGCTTTTCATCTAAATAAAAGTTAGTTGTAACAGTTGGTGCTTCGAAAAGGGCTCGCACAAAAACAAACCAATTGTATTTTGTATGACAGATTAAAGGTACTGTGCTAAAAAAGCGACGCCATAAATTTTAAAACGTTTTGAGCAAACATTTATAAAACTTGGCATTGCTATAATTTTATTTATCACTGCATACAACAACTCATCACTATTACGGCTTCCTCGAATTTTGTTTTATTTATTTGTTACTCCACGATTTTTAAAAGAGATGTGAACTGAGAGAGTATTATTTAATGATGATGTCTCGCATAATCTGAAGGAGTTCGTCCAGTGAATTTTTTAAAAGCAGTTGTAAATGAATTGCGATTATTAAATCCGCACTTAAATGCTATTTCTTTCAAACTTACTTTTACCGAAAGGCTCTCCATTAACTTTTCACAATACCTCACTCTATAACTGTTTAAAAAATCATTGAAATGCATTCCGATGGTTCGATTGATAAACCCCGAAAGTTGGTAAGAGGGGATCTCCAGATCGTTTGACATATCCTTTATACTATAACCAGGTTTGAGAAAGGGTTGTTGATGTTCCATAAATTCCTCTAACCGTGACTTTAATGTCTCGATCTGCTGGCTACTCATATACTCCTTTGTGCCTGTTTTCTTTTTTTTATTCTTCCATAAAAAATCCAAAAAACCAAAAAACCGTTTTTTCTTCATATTGATCATTGCAGTTTAATAACTCCTAATACTGCGATTTCTTTTGCAGACTTCAACACTATTGGTCACCAGGTGCACAACATTCAAACAGTTTTCAGAGATTTTACTGATTCATTCTATTGAGGGGGAAGTTTGAAAGGAACAGTTTTGTGATCAATGTTGGCCACCACTATTCCTGTTAAAATTACTATGATGTGAAAGTTCTTGCCACAATTTTGAAATTGGTTCTTGCCAAATCTTTTAACATTGAGCAGAAATAACCCTGAAATACAACAGTAAATTATTTTAGAAGACCCCATTCTTGATCCATTAAAACCGGTGTTAACTTTTTATTATTTACCTGAGGGTTCGACAAATATTATGAACATTAGCAGAGTTTGGTCAAATAAAAAGCAATACGGCATCCCCTATCTATAAATTTGTTTCGTTAAATTAGTAAACAATTTCTTTTAACCATTCAAAGCCGGCTAACCTAAATTTCTATGGAGATCGCCCTTCACTTTTCTTCTAAAGCCTTACGACTTTTGTGCTTATTAATTCTTTTCCAGGTTGTTTCAAATAGTGTGGTCTTTTCACAAAAAGATGTTATTCGCATTCAACCTTGCAGCGATTCTTTGATCAATCACGAGAGAGATAGCCTGAAATCTTTTTACGGCAAGAACGGTTTTTCCCTATTAAAAGAAGCCACTATTGCGATGGAAAGTGAGTTTGAGATGCCAGTAATAGTGCCACTTACTGAAGGCTCATGGTATGAATTTGTTTTTATTGGAGATTACTCATCCCAATTGTATGAAGTGAGAATGTATGATTGGGATGAAAAAATGGTTGTATACCAGAAAAAACAATGGGGCGATGTTGATGGCAACATTATTTCTTACAGCTATATTCCAAAATTTTCAGAATACCACATGATGAAGCCTGTACAAGTAAACAAACGGAAAAAAAATCTATGTGGTTGCGTAATGCTTTTCCAAAAAACACAAGGGAAATAGAACATCATTCTTCTGAATTCTATTTCCCTTATACATACATCTTTTGCAAGTAGATAAAGGAACAACGAACCAATATCTGCAAATCAAAATCAACCCGACTCTTACTATGCACGTTTTATTGTTCGTAAGAAATCAGAAGGATTCATTCCTGTTACTCTTTTGAATGCCGAAGTAAAAGTGTTACGGTTGTTGAAACCTGATTCGCCTGCAATAGCTTCCAATTTCTTATGCTTGCATTCTCCATTCAAAAGCTTTTCTTTACAATAAGCTACGCGGTATTCATTGATAAAGTCATTAAAGTTCATTCCGTAATGCTTGTTGATAAAAGCTGACAAATGATGCAAAGGAATATTTGTTTCATCGGAGAGTTGTCTTAGTGAATAACCATGCTGTAAAAATGGTTTGTTCTCTTGAAAATGCTCTTTCACTTTTTTGTCGATCTCAGCCATCCTTATATCACTCAGTATGAACGAAGGATGAGATTTTTCTTCTTGCCTTGGAAGCTCTTCCAAAATAATTCCGCTGCTACCTATTCCTGCCCCGGCATAGGATCTCATTTGCAGGTCATACTCGCCGGCTCTGAAAACTTCGCCATATTTCTTTTTCAACATCATTAAAATGAGATAGAGATACAAACCGGTAACCAAGTAAACCATCGAAAGATAGAAAAACAGTAAACGATTTTCCCCAGCTGTAGCAGGTGTTCTGCTTCCCGGAGTATTTATTTGAAAAAAATAAAGATTGCCGTTGAAAACATAGATCATTAAACAACTAACAGAAAAGAGAGCAGCAGGGATGAAATGAATCATATCCGGCTTTTTTGTTCCTTCCCTGTAAAGCTGGTTGCGCACATATAAATATGATACTGGGAAAAAAAGGAAAAATGAAACATTATAACTAATACTGATCAAAGCAGGTAAACTACCACCAATTGATTTGGACAAAATATCTATTGTCCATGAATAAATTAAAAAGAAAAATAACCATTTGAGATAGTTATTATTCAAAATGTCTTTAAAGGATTTCAGCAGGATCAGACATCCTAATACAAAAAGCATATAAAGCTGAAGTGGTGTTTGCATAATTTCTTGAGTTTGGGTTTGTTAATTAGGTTTAATACAATGTCATGTAGCCATAGACGATTTATTTAAAAGTTTATAAAAATGTATGTTTATCCCTTGGGACTTAAGGAATTGAATGGGTGAGATGCAAGCAATTCTTTGGTATGTACCTTTGGTTATCATGCAGATAGATTAAGTTCTCTCAGGGTGGGACTAAATGGAGAAAGCTTATTACCCAGATTTAGTTACGACATTAGAAAATCTGGAAGGTGAAATTATTCAGCTCGTTTAGCTATGGCAAATCAGCTCTGCCAAAAATCTTTGGGTAAACTATTTAATTAAGCAGGGATTTTTCTCCTCTAACTTTTTTGGGCAGGAGATATAGTGGGACAGCTTTATAATTGAATGCAGATTTTTTGTTTTTGCAAAAAAAATATTCCTGTTAACAATCGCAAAAGGTCTGGGTTTAATGATAAGAAAAACGAATCTTATCAATCTTTCATCCAAAATTCTTAAAACCGGGGACAATGAACGGCATTTAAGCTTGAATTATCCCGATCTAAAAACCCGACATAAGTTAAAGACAGTTCGGCCCCTCCTCGTCCATAACTTGTAGTTCTTAGCTGTGAAATATTAACGTCATAACTAAAGGCAACCGAAAACGGATGATAATCAATTTTAATAACTGGTATGATTGCATCATTCCATCTGAGAAATGCACCGGCATTAATTATATAGTCCGGATCATTTAGTAAATGCCCTAGTTTCATCCCATAAAGAACTCCGCCGATCATTTCCCGATAACTGCCCTGGCGAGAATAATCCGAGTGAACAATAAGCCAGGCATTTTCTTTAACACTCACTTTAAAATCAGCCGAAAAAACCAATTTTGACTCAAGTAAAACATTTGCGTTTTCGTAAAAAGAATTTTTGGGGTTATTGAAATGATTATAAGCTACTCCAAGCAATATGTTATTATCAGGATTATCTCCTAATTGTGAATTAAAGCTCACTCCTACACTTCCATCCCAATATGAGTAATGGGTCTTACTCAGAGTTTCTCCATCGCCTCCTCCATCAAACTGATTGTTTGTCGTTATTTTTGACCGATCGAGATTTCGGCTAACAATACCGCCCATAAAAGCCATTGATAAATACATGTTCCTGTCTTTGCTTATTGACTTATGATAATTCAAAACGGGTGTAAATATGGTAGTTGTAAGGTCAGCAGTTCCTGCGTGATCATAAAATGTCTCCATGCCTATTGTTACAAAATCTTCCGCTTTGCCAACAGGCATTTTATATTCTGCATTTAATGATCCTGTTTTATAAGCATTGACAAAACTGTTCCACTGTGAACGGAAAACGGCTTGAACACGAATATCGCCATTCACAATTCCCGCAAATGCGGGATTCCGATAGAGAGGAGTTTCATAAAACTGAGAGAAATGAATGTCCTGGGCACACACAGAACTCATGATAAAAAAAGTTCCGATCCCGAACAGTCTTAGTTGATATGGTTTCATGGCGTATTATTTTATCATTGTAATAATGTTACGTCTCCTTTATAGGTAAGAGTTTGATTATTCTCGCAAACAATTTCACAGGTGTAAACAAATACGTCGGGTGATAAAAGCTTGCCTTTATATTTCCCATCCCAACCGGCATTTGCATCATTCGGATTAAAATTCAGTTTTTCAAAAACCATTTCACCCCACCTGTTGAATACTCTAAATGAGCGAATCACAAATACACCTTTTCCTCTCGGGTAAAACTTGTCATTCATTCCATCGCCATTAGGAGAAAAAGTATTTGGTATGTATAAATTTCCCTGGTTACAAACCACATAAATGGTGAGTTGATCTTTACTTAAACACTGCCCCTGGTTTCTTACTTCAAGTGTATATTGAGTAGTTTGTTTAGGTGCCGCTTTTGGATCAGGACAATCATAGCAACTTAAACCAATGGAAGGAGTCCATTTCCATGAAATAACATCACCCGAACCGGTTGCATGTAATTGAATATTTGAACCTACCTCAATTGTTTGATCATCGCCTGCCTCTACAGTTGGTATTGGAAATACCGTGATCATTACGCTAGCTGTGTCAGAAAAACAGTTTGCGCTATCTTTTGCAATAACAGTATATAAAGTACTTGTTGAAGGACTGGCATTCGGCGAAGAACTATTTGCATTATCTAAACCCGTTGAAGGATTCCATGAATATTGCTGATTACCTGATGCACTCAACCGTACCGATTCACCCAAACAAATACTATCATCAGGACCAATTTGCAAACTAAGAGGATATTGTACTTTGATCAGTACTGAATCCTTTTTTACACATCCATATTGATTCGTACCGGTTACTGTATATATTGTATCACGTGAAGGAGAAGCAATCGGATCACTACAATTCAAACAACTAAGGTCAGTTGCAGTATTCCACAAATATGTGTCAGCCCCTGTAGCATTTAATTGAATAGTACTTCCCAAACAGATCAATGTATTGGGCTCAGCATCTGTGTTGGGCAGCGGATTTATGTTAATTGTTCGGATAACTGTGTCCCTACATCCATGCCCGTCAGTTACTGTAGCTGTAATAATTTGCGGTCCTGCAATATCATAAGTTTGCGGCGGCGGATCCTGATTCTGAAAATTATTTCCATTACTCAGGTCCCATACCCAATTCAAAGAGTTTGTCTCATTACTTATAACCTGGCCGCTAACATCAAGCAGGGAGAAAACACAGGCAGCACTATCAACTATCATATTAATAACCGGACTTTTGAAAACTGTTACTGTGTCAACTAACGATAATGAATCTTTACAACCCATTTCTGTTGTTACAATAAGACGTACATCATAAATACCAGGTGATGTATATTGATAAACAGGAAACTGCTCGCTGCTGGAATTTCCATCACCAAAACTCCATTGCCAATTTGTGATCAGATCATTACTAACAGTAGAATCAAAGAAGTTCACATAACCTGAATCACAAAGCAATGGCTTTGTAAGTCCAAATTTTGCTGTGACATCTACTATTCGTATTGTATCAGCGCCAACAATGGGAACTGTGCACCCGGTTATATCACTTAATATCATTTTAGGTACATACTCACCCGGTGATGTATAAGCATGCGACACGTTTGAATCGGGAGTAGAGACAGTACTGCCATCACTAAAATCCCATGTAAAGGAAATACGATCAAGTGTCGTAGCAATGAACTTTACATTCAAAGGAACGCAACCACTTAACGGTTCGTAACGAAAACTGCCCTTTGGTCCCCGCACATCTATTTTTTTATTTGCGCTGTCCACGCAGCCACCTGGCCCTATGACGATCAGTTTTGCATAGTAAACTCCCGGCAGTGTGTAATAATGTGACGGCCCTTCTAATATTGAATTGTTGCCATCACCAAAATCCCATTTTACATCTTTGTAATCTGATGACGTATTGGTGAATTTTACCAGCATCGGTGGGCAAGTACTGAACGAATCAGAAACTAAAAATGAAGCTTCGGGCACAGTGATATTAATGTATTGGCTTTTTGCTATTGAATCTTTACAACCGTATTGATCGGTTATCACTAAGCTGGTAACATAATTTCCCGTATTTGGGTAATTATGAATTGGATTCTTATCAACTGAGTGCAAAGTGTCGCCGAAACTCCAAAAATATTGGAGATTGTCGCCGACGGAAGTATTGATGAAACTTATAGGTTTATCAATGCAACTGACAGTATCAGGAGAATAAAAGTCAGCAACGGGATCTGCAATAATTATTGTTGCTCTTTTCAATATAGAATCTCTGCATCCATTATTATCAACAACAGTTAATGAAACATCGTAAGTACCGGCGATATTATAAAGATGAGAGAACGGAGCTGGCGTTGTAGAATCGATAGTCCCGTCACCATAATTCCATATCCATTTTACAATAGGGTGAGTTCCGTCAGCTTTTGATGAATCGGAAAATAAAACAGCAGCATTTTGATCAAAACAAACAGAAGACCCCGAAGAAGAAAATCGTGCAGCTGGCCCAAATACTGTAACACTTAACCTGCTTGTATCTGTACAACCGAGAATATCAGTTATGATCAATGCAACATTATAAGTGCCTGCCGTAGCATATTTATGAGAAGCAGTTCCTTGTGTTATCGATGTAAACCCATCGCCAAAATCCCATTGCCAGTTTGCGATAAATAGTGGGTTTATATTTACCTGGTTAAAGTTTATCGTCGTTCCGGCACAGACACCCAAATTATCAGCAACAAAATTTGCTTTCTCCTGGATAATTTGTATTGATTTTTGTACCAGGTGATTGCAAATTCCATTTGTTACGGTAAGCGTTACTGTATATACACCCGCTGTTGCATAAATATGAGTAGGACTTGATTGGTCGGAATTTGTTCCATCGCCAAAATCCCATGACCAGCCAGTTGCACCAACTGAACGATCAATAAAATCTATACTGAATTTGTTATTGCAATCTCTGTTTGTTGCAAACTCCGCTATAGGTGGCCGTATATGTACAACATTATTGAGCTTGAGTGTATCGGCGCAAGAGTTACTTAATACAATTAAAGTAACCGAAAAAAAGCCAGTATCCATATACGAATGCGAAGGATTTTGTGAAGTAGAACTTCCTCCATCACCAAATTGCCACAACCATTGATCAATATTTCCCGTGCTATTATCTGTAAAGTGAATATCCTGGAAAGCACAAATATCAATTGGATCGACACTAAAACCTGCCTTAGGCTTCTCTCCCACCTTAACAGCTTCTGTCATTGATACTGTATCTGTACACCCATTAGCCGTTGATATAATTAATGATACTGTATAAACACCGGCCACGGTATAAGTATGTGACGGATTTGGAAGATCACTTGTAGTACCATCGCCAAAATTCCATAGATAATTTGCCACAGGTTCACTTGATTCAATCGTTGAAGTCGGAGAAATCGTAAATGGAATACAGCCCTTTTGAGGTAGACCATTTAATGTAATAACCGGTTCTCTGATTTGAATATATTCCGGTTTTGTGATCGTGTCCATGCATCCATTTTCATTAGATAAGACAAGAATTACATTATAACTCCCGGTATCGATATACGTATGAACAGGATTGATGTCGATAGATGTTTGTCCATCACCAAAGTGCCATACATAGTTATTATTACCTATTGTTTGATTTGTGAATTGAACTGTAAAGGGCGTTTTACATGATCTTGTATTATCAGAAGTGAAATCAATGGGTGGCACTTCTTTTACAATTACCATACGGCTTACTGAATCTGGGCATCCGCTAAAATGATTTACAAGTTTTACAATAAAAGTTCCGGCAGTTGTATATTTTTTTATAGGATTGATATCCCCGGAATTTGTTCCATCACCAAAATCCCAGGAAGAACTTGCAGGAGAAGGAACAGTAGTATTAATAAAATTGACCGAATTGTTTTGACAAATTGTATCCGGAACAGAGAATTGAGATGTGATGGTACCAATAGTGATCAAGTTAATTTTCGCAATGGTATCCTCGCAACCCTGGGAACTCGTAGTTATTAAGCTCACCGAATAGGATCCCGGAGTAGAGTAAGTATGGCTGGGATTTACTTCATCGCTAGTTGTTCCATCACCAAAACTCCAGTTATAGCTTAACGATGGAGGACCTGTAGAAGCATTTGTAAAATTTACAGTAACTGGAGGTATGCATTGTGGCGGATCGGAATTGGTGAAATCTGCAATCACACCACCACTAATTTTTATATACTGAGTTTTACTGAATGTTTTTGTACAACCGTAATTATTAATGGCCTTTAGTGTTACCGAAAAATTTCCTCCAGATTCATAGATATGTAAAGGATTTGCTGATGACGAGGTATCGCCATCGCCAAAATCCCAGCTGTAATTAGTAATAGTACCGCTTCCTGTAGCACTCATGTCAGTAAATTGAACAGGCAGAGGAAAACATCCTGCAGTATCAGAAGCCATAAAATCTACAACAGGCGTTGGGTAAACAGTAATGAATTGATTTTTGATGATTGAATCCATACCATTCGCATTTCGTACAACCAACTTGATATTATAAGTGCCTGGATTGAAATAAGTGGTAGAAGGATCTTTCAGAAAAGAGATCACACCATTACCAAGATCCCATTTCCATTGAGATGGATCACCTGTTGACTGATCTGTGAACTGAACTACAATAGGAGAACAACCCGAAACCGGCGTAGCAGAAAATTCCGCAGAAGGTTGTGCAAATGTGTAACTCGCAATTGAGAGAAAGATACATGAGATAGTAACTCCACGGCGGCCAACAATACACATACCCATAAGGCTGATTCAGGATACAAGGTTGAACAAGGGCCGGTATGCAAATTGATTCCCTGTGGCCGGTAAACAAAATTAAAGTTACGCTGAATTGACAAGAATTATAATTCTACGCTCTTTAGTAAAATCGCAGCTATAATAATTTTTCACTTGTTTTTTTTATTTGATAGATAACTTGTAAGTTCGCAGCACTACGCGATGCTTGTATTGTTTTTGACCTATTAAAGTTTCATTCTTATTTTATTTTCCCTTATAAAGTAAGAAGGTTGCTAAAGCGAAAAAATTTTAGTAACTTTTTAGTAGTCGCAAGCAGAAAAACATCCCTCTGATTAGTATTCCAGATTTACCGGATTTAACCACCACCAAACCGAAGTCTTGATCTGTGTTTTGAACAGTTAACAGATCAGACCCACTCATGAAGCTGATCAACCTAAACTGTTGAAAAACCAAGTTTATGAACCTTAGCGCCCTGCTCTCATTCGCAGTATTGGTAATTGGCTGTATTGTTGCCTCAATTATTCTATATAAGCATAAAGATCTTGCTTCACGGCTATTTGCATTATCATTATTTTCTCTCAATTATACTGTATTACTTATTTTTTTAATGGAAAGCAGGTACATTCTTTATGTGCCTTTTCTTTTTAGAACGGGCGTCCTATCCTACTACCTCATTGCTCCTGCTTTTTATTTATATCTTGTCTTTGTATTAAAAAAGAGAAAGCGACTTCAATGGAAGGATGCTGTTCATACTATACTCCCCATTTTTTACCTGGTTGACTACATGCCTTTTCTTTTACGTTCATCTCAATACAAACTCCAACTTATACATTCTATCATAAATAATGACGGGAAAGGAATATTAAATTTTGGAGAAAGTTGGATAATGCCGCCAAAATTTCATTTCCTGGCACCCAATATTCTTGCAATTGTATACATGTTTTTTGCAGCAAGAATACTTTTTCAATATTATCGCTTTAGCGTAGAACACAACAAGAAGCTTGGGATTCTGCGATGGCTAACTACCGCTACTACTTTATATTTTCTGTTGGAAGCTTCCAGCCTTTTCATTTTTCTTTTCATTCCAAATAATCAATGGATATTGACAAGCATCTGCATTTTACTAATGTATTTTACAATGAGTCTTATTTTGTTTTCCGAGCCTTACCTATTGTACGGAAGGTATTTGAATGCGACCTATTCAGACGGAGAGACTAGCAAGAAACCCAGGCAGCTAAACTTACCAAATGAAAAGATCCATGAATTAAAAGCTCATTTTGAGAACTATATAAACAAGGAGCATTATTTAAATCAGCAAACAAATCTTAAGCTGGTAGCAAGCCAACTCAATACACAGCCATATGTACTTTCCACTTTTATTAACCAGGTATATCAAATGCATTTCAATGATCTGATCAACCAGCATCGAATAAAATATATCGAAGAAGGCCTGATCAACGAAAAATGGAGTTCGCTTACTCTTGAAGCCATTGCCGAAAAAGCCGGATTCAATAACCGTATAACTTTTTTGACGGCCTTTAAAAAATTTACCGGAATTACTCCTACTCAGTACATCAAAAACATAAGAGAAGCTAAAAGATCTGGCAATAGCCAAGATGAAGTGACAACAAAAAAATGATTTTTTGTAAGCTATCTTCATTTCTTTTTGGCAGCACATTATTCAAAAAATTATTCCATCGGAATTTAAAGTCGTATTGCAAATATTTCATAATGGAAGTTGAAAAAATTAACTGACTTATAAATTTTGATCATAAATATGATTTGATTGGTAATCAGGCTGGTGATTGATAAGATTTGAAAATCTTAACCAAAACTTTGTATCGTTTTAAAACTCTTCACAATCTTCACTTCCAAAAACTTGCATGGCCTTTGTCATGTCTCTACTTTTAATCCGATAAACTCTTTGAATAAAATTATCGTGCATATAGGGACTAAGGTGAATGGAGATTAAGTGATTTCCATGAAAACAAATAGCACCTATCTATCAGTTTACGGACGGGAAGTCAAAATGAGTAGACTTTGGTTAAACAACGGTTTCAATCCGGTGAAAGCTGTCTTGAGGGTATCAAAGTACCAATGTGGTTTTGAGCGGTGGTGCTGGGTAAAGAGGAGCTGACGCCGGATTAGAAATCGTTGACAAATTAGTGCGTTGTGATTAGAGGCTTCTGATTATTGCAATCAAGTGTCATTATTTTTTGTAAATGCTTCTCAGGCGGAGTGCTGTTAAGCATAAACGGACTCTACAATTTAATTAATTCATATTGGACGGATTCTTAGTTAGTATCAAAGGTCGGTAGTACGGGTTTATAAGGGAATGAACCTGGAGCCGGGTAACAACCGGCTCCTTACTGACCAGTTGACTGCTTATGAAACACAAATCAACCAAATTAAAGAACAGGCCAACAGTTTATACGTGTTTGTGTTTCACTTGTCTAAATTCTTTCAGTAATCATTCGGTATTATTATTGCTTATTAAGGAAACCACACGCCTCGGCTAAACTATGGTTTCAAGGATCGAAGCTTGTTAATAGGCAATATTGAAAGCTTATTGAGAAAAAAGAAAAGCCTGGCAATTCAACCTATGAAACCAATAAGGCTTCTACCCAGCTAACAACCAAAACAATGCTAAGCCTTGTGCAATTTTATTTAATCCTTGAGCTAGTCTGCTTACTGCTTTTTGCATCTTTCCTACAAATCAAGTTTAACAGGCTGCTGAAATTCTTGCTATTATTATCGCTATACATAATAATTGCCGGCATCTTAGAACCACGATGGAAAAGTGCGCATGTATTCCTGGCTTTAACAAGTTGCATCATTAATTTGTTATTTGCACCTGGAGTTTTTTTATACCAGCGCAACCTGATCTATCAGAAGCATATCACTGACCATGATAAAATTCACCTGGTGCCATTATTAGTTTTTTGTTTGTGCTGCCTGTTCTTTTATTTATTTATTAGAGATCTTAATTTCTTTGCGGACGAATCCTCTAAAATAATACCTTCTTACAGCAAGTTTCCGCCTCTTTTTTACTTCAGCATTTTCCTTAATGGCATAAATGTGTTCTATCTAAGCCTAATGTTGATAATGATGAAAAATAATTTTTCGTTTAATTTCTTCCAAAGAAATTCTTTGTTACCACAAAATGGTATAGATAAAAAAATTGAGTTACACACTTTGGACTTTGCCGAAAAGAAATTAATCGAAACTGACAACACTCTTCGTCTCTATATGGAAGAGAAAAAACCTTATTTGCAGCATGGTTATTCATTAAAGCAATTGTCATGGGATATTAATGTTTCATTGCCGCAACTATCTGCCTTTATCAATCAACATTATCATATGCATTTCAATGACCTTATTAATAATTACAGAGTGAATCATTGCAAAGCAAAAATTTTACATGGTGAATGGAAACATAAAAAATTGGAAGCGATAGCCTCAGAATCCGGGTTCAATAATAGAAACACATTTACATCAGCTTTCAAAAAAATAACGGGTATGAACCCTTCGAAATATTTAAAAAAGATCAAAGAAAATATTGAATGAAAATGGCGATTGTTTGAGGCGAACGATCATTTTACTTCAAATAAAATTTCTTTTTCACCAAACCTCCCTTCCCCACTCATACCCTGCAAAACAACAACAAACTTTCCCTTCAAATCACCGGTAAAAAAACTAACTTCTTTTTTCCCTTCAGCATCTGTATGAACATCAGGGGACCAGTATAAAACATTTCTAAAATCCGGAAGTCGGCCGGATACATGTTCCTGTGTTTCGTATACAGGTGAATAGAATTCACGTTGATATTGCAAGCCCTCATATTCCAATGCAGCAGGATTGAGATCCGCATCGGGCTGATAGGTGATGAAATTTATAATTCCGTTCATGATCAAAGGGCCGTAAAAATATTTTCTTTTGACAATGTCAATTCTCTTAACCTTTAATGGATCATACTTTATTACCTTGTTCGGATCACGTACAGGAACTCCGTTGATAAGCGTAAATGGATCATCAAGAAATATTTTATTATCGACATCTGCCATAACGAAATGAAAGTTTTCTTTTTGCCTTCGAACAAGCACTTCATAAACATACTCCCTTAAAACTTCTTCCATTGTAGAGTAGCGGGTATAATTGTCCAATGAATATTGAACATCAGGATTCCCAAAAAAGGCTGTGCTATCAATAACCGGTAAATAGATCTGTTTTAATTTTTCTCCAATGAACGCGTTTTGAACCTGCATATTGACATTATAATCCGATAGCAGGTTTTTAAACTTTGGGGAAAGGTTCAGTACAGGCAGTTCGCTGCCAGAAAATTTATCTGAAAAAGGATTGAAGAGCTCAATTTTATTACTCGTATCCTTCGCTTCATCTGTTTGTAAAACGATCTCATTTGAGCCATAAAAATCTTTTGTATAAAAGCTAATTACGCCGGCAGAATCACTTTTCGAACTATATAACTGCACCCGAGAACCAGGAACAGATAAATACACAAGTTTATTAGCAACAGGCAATCCCGTTTTTATATTGGTCACCTTACCATAAATGATGTGCCCCCTATATTCGGGTACGAAGGAATAATTCTGCCTTTCATGCCGCAAAACTTGTTGCCATTTAAATCTTCGCCAGCCATGTGTCAACATGAGATTATCGATAGCCTCATCTACCTCGCTTCCTTTTTCAGAAAAATAATATCCGGGTGATTCTATATTTCCTTTCAGTTCTGATGTAAGCCAAAAGTAATTGTCAATAGTCCCTTCTTGCTGATTTTGTAAAGAGTCTACACGATATACTGAAAGTGATAAATCAGCAGACAAGGACTTTTGTGATTCATCCGTGGAGCCGATCTTCAATGTTACTTTTTTGCGGCTCGCAAATTCCTGTTCATCTGTGGAAGATTGAATAATCAGTTTCTGTGAAGGACGAACAAAAAATAATCGTTCACATACGGGCTGGTAGTAACTATTAAAAATAGTGAGATGGGAAATTCCGCTTCCCAATTTGTTTTTATCAATAATGAATTCTGCGGTGCCGTTGACCAAATTTATTTTCTCGGCTATTTTCTCCTCTTGTCCCGAATGAATGAACAGGTAAAGAATGTTTGTAAAGCTAATGTTGGTCGTAATGCTTACGCGAAGTTGAAATTCACTGATCGAATTCAATTGCATTACATAGCCTTGACCGAGAATAGCGGGCAACTCTTTTGTAAATGAAGTATCAGGCAATTCGATGATTGTTTTATAAGCATTTCCGGCAGCCGGCGTAAAAATAAAATTACCGATCCCAAATTTTAATGGATGAAAACTTGTAACTGTGTCGTTGTTTCTATCAATTACAAAACCACGACAGCTATCAATTCCTTTGCCAGTTTGATCAACAATTCTGAATGCGATCTTGCTTTTTAACCCCTGTACAAGATCACCGCCTTCCGGGAAAAATTGCACATCATAATTCTTAAACGCGGCAGGTTGCGTTCCAGAATTTTTCAATGTATTAATGATCGTGACAGATTTTTCAAAATAATAGTCAGCACCAAAATTTTTCATCCAGTTTGTATAGGCTCTGAATTTATAAACGCCGGAGTTAAGTGTAAGAGGCAAATACAATGATCCTTTCGCCTTTCCTTCGCTTATTTCAATTTTAGTTTGTACCACCGGCTTCTGCTCTCTGTCAAGAACTTCGACGTAAGCTACTTTGCTTAGATCGATCGGTTTATTATTCCCTGCATTTACCACGTATAGTTTAAACCACATTATTTCTCCTGCTAGGTATACATCTTTATCTGTATGAGTAAATATCTTTTCTCTTAATGAATAATTGTTGTATTCGCTAAAAGCCTCCTTTATATTTTTTAAATTTTCCTGGCTTAACAGCGAATAACAAACCATCGAAAAAATCATCAAAATAAAACTTACTTTAAATGGTCTTCTTAGCATTTGAAAAAATTATCTTTTTAGTCTTTCAATATGGCCAGAAATCGGGTTTTTGATTAAAACCACGCACTGTACAGTCCATGCAGCTTCTATTTTCTGTCGCAAAAAATTGTTTTATTAAACCAAAATCTCCAAGGACTGCGATCGTTGTTGGATACAGGTTTCTCCCATATTTCTCAATACTATCAAGATTGTTGTCAATAGTTAGCTGCAAACAATTATCCGAATAGCCCCACCCCGGCACCTGGTTATTAGAAATAAATATTCTTTTCGTTTGCTCCTGTGTTGCTTCCACAAATCCAACCACCAATTCAGAAGGATCGGTGAGGCAATGAATATTTCCGGATATTTCTGAAGGCTGCGGATCAAAGATGGTACCCAACTGTTCAGTATTTTTTTTCATCTTTTGAAGAAATAGATAATTATCCTGGCTGATCGCATATTGCTTTAGATTTATGCTGTATAACACACTCAACTTTTCAGAACCTGGCTCAATATATTGAACAGGCAAATAAACAACATCACTAGTCAATTTTTCTGTCGATCCCAAAATGATGGATGTAGAATTAGCGTTACGCCAGCATCTAAACAATGTTGTATCCGGGCTACCGTCAGGATTTCTAGACACAAGAGCCGTGACGGCATTTGTTGTTGGATTTCGTACATAGTCCAAACTGGTTTGAAAAGCTGAATGAATTTCCCACATCTCTTCAAATTTCCATTGATAATATTTTGCGGCATTTTGAGGATCACGAGAATTGGTATATATCCTTACACCGTTATTTTCCATTTGCCATGTAATACTATCAATGGCCGGAGTATACTTTACCGCAGCAAAATCAGAAGCATATTCTTTTCCATCAGGGGTTGTAATATGTAGCCGGTATTTTGCGCTATTGTCTAATACCAATTGGTCAATTCTGTATTCACCATTTGAGTTATTTAGTAAGGCAAACACGCCACCATTATCACCCTCCACACTCACCTGTGCATTTGGTTCAGGATTGAAAGTCAAATTTTGAAGATCAGTAGATCTTGATAAGCGAATGATGGTAGCACCCTGCCCGCTATTGATAAATCCCTCTACTATCAATATTCCGGTTTTGGTTGATCCGATATTTGGTTCGTAATTCTGCTTACATCGGCAAAAGGACAAGATCATTACGAGGAAAACTATCAATGGTATAAAAAACTTTTTCATCAAAATCTTATATTAAAATTGATAAAAGGAATGGCACTTCCGAATATTGAAAGCTTGTATCCCTTAATGAACCCATTTTCGCTAATAAAATATACCGAGTAGGGATTTTTTCTGCCGGTCAAATTATATACTCCTATTGTCCATGAGTTATGTGTTCGCTGATTCACTTTCGCATTTCCATCGATATTCAATGAAAGATCAATTCGGAAATTATCAGGGATACGATAAGTATTTCTGTCGGAATAAAGGACTCTTTGTGCGCCGGAATAATAATATGTTCCATAAGGAAGTGTAATAGGACGACCTGTACTGTACACAACATTTGTTGAAATGCTAAAACGATGGGACAATTTAATATTACCGACAACACTTACATCATGTGGCTTATCATAATTACTTGGGTAATATTCACCATGATTTATCAACTCTCCTCCAATAGGATCATCTGTTTTTAAAAATGTTCGTGAATATGTATAGCTTACCCAACCATTCAATTTACCGGCTGTCTTTTTTACTTGTAGCTCCACGCCATAGGCTTTGCCTCGTGTATTGATCACGTCTGTCTCAATGTGATGATTCAATACAAGCACAGCGCTGCTCTTGTAATCAAGATAATTTCTTGTACGCTTATAATAAACTTCGACCGAAGTTTCGATCGTATTCGACTTAAAATTTTTATATACCCCAAGTGAAACCTGTTCTCCATTCTGCGGTTTAATATTCGGATCGCTTAGCTTCCAGATATCAGTAGGTGCGATAGCGGTTGTGTTCGACAACATATGAATGTATTGGCGCAAAGAATTAATACCTGCCTTAATTGAAAGATCAGAAGCGAACGCATATCGAAAAGCGACTCGATACTCTGGACCTGAATAAGTTTTAATGAAAGCACCTTTGTCATATTCTTTTGTTTGAATAAGACTTGATTCTTCTCTTGGCACACCTTCGGCATAGTAGTTAACAGATTGCGGACCCAGGTATTCAAAAACAGAATAGCGCAAGGCATAGTTTATGGAAAATGCTCTACTGACATTGTAATGGTCTCCCACATATACAGCCGCTTCAAGTGCCTGTTCCGGAGCAACTACATTAGGTTTGACGAATGATTCTGACCCCACAGGTGTAAGCGTTCCCGGATTGAGTTTATAATAAATAGAGCTAAGTCCAAATTCAATAGTATGTTTCGGATTCAAAAAATAACTGAAATCCGATTTCAGATTCACTTGTTGAATATTGAACTGAAGATCATACGCATTGATCTTATTGACATCACTGCCGATACTATATTTATACATATCATAACCGCCGGTAAGTAAATTACTCAACCTGTTATTGAATGTGTGTTTCCATTGCAGTGATATATTCCTGTTATCATACTCATACGTTGTATCATTATTAAGATTAAAACGATCGTGGCTAAGATAAGCTGTAAGATAAAGGCTGTTCTTTTTATTCAGATCATGCGTTGTATGCAATGAGACATCATAAAACGAAGCTTTGCTTTTATCATATTGTTTAGGCAACAGGTTGAGCAACCAATCTGCATAGGTAGCACGGGCTCCTAGTACAAATGAAGATGAAGAATCTTTTTTCGAAAACGGTCCTTCAATATTGAACCGGCTGGTGACAGGACCTATGCCCGCAGAACCTGCAATGTTCTTTTTATTCCCTTCTCTTGAAGTAATATCGAGTACCGATGAAAGCCTGCCGCCATATTTTGCGGGAATGCTGCTTTTATATAATTGCACATCTTTAATTACATCGGGATTGAAAGCAGAGAAAAATCCAAAGAAGTGAGAAGGATTATAAATGGTAGTGCCATTAAATAAAATGAGATTTTGATCAGTAGATCCTCCGCGAACATTAAACCCTGTACTGGCTTCGCCAACTGATTTCACTCCCGGCAATGTTAACACAACTCGCAAAACATCGGCTTCGCCAAAAACTGTTGGCACCTGCTTGATCGTATTAATGCTTAGCTTTTCAACCCCAAGTTGCACATTTCGCACATTGCTTATTTTTTGCGATGAAATAACAACTTCTTTTAACGCAATTACCTGGTCGTGAAGATCGATATCAAGCTTTCCGTCAGAATAGATAACAATATGTCGTCGGGTATCTTTTTTACCACGACTTTGTATGTTTAAAGTATGTCGTCCTTTCGGTAATGTGAGAGAGAAATAACCAAACTGGTCTGTAGTAACACCAACACCCTGGTTCTCTTCAAGATAAATAGATACACCTGGCAATGGCTCCCTTGTCTTATCATCTCTTACATAACCGGCTACAGTAGCATTCCCTGTTTTTGTTTCAGCACCTTTTGTACCTATCTCGTACAACTTATTCTCCAAAGAAGCTGCCACGGGTTTATTAGTATTGTCTAGTTCAATACCAGCAACATCGTTCAATACGGTGTCTTTCGAATTATTTGTTTTATCGAAAAATGCTGCAGCAAGATCAGTCCTGATCAGTTTTTCCTTTACCAGGAATATATTGCCACGTTGATCAATGCTATAATAAATGCCAGAGTTAGCAAAGGCAAGTTGTAATACTTTTGGCAGAGGTTGATGATCAGCAGAAACAGTAATGCGGATACTATCGAACTGCTTTTCATCGTAATAAAAATGAAAAGCAATTTGGCTTTCAAGTTCACGAACAAATTGATCAATTTTCAATTCTTTAAAATCACCTGTGATCAATGAATCGCTTTTACTCTGCGCTGATGAAGTTGAATGGAAGATGGTGAATAAAACAAATAGGAAGCAATAGGTGTACCGCATGTTAGTTCGTTATCTTATCGTAGTATTCTACAGCTGATGCCATTACCGTTTCAGGATCGTCTCTAAAGTTTGTTCCGGTTTTTTTTAAATATTGTTGAACTTCTTTCTTATGGTCCTTTAGAAGATCAATAAGTTCTCCCTTATTCCTTATGTCATAATAATTACCGTTTTTTTTGATGTAATAAATATTCTTGCCTGATACGCCTTTAACTATTTGTAATCCGTAGGTCTCGGTTATTTTTTTCTCACGTCTTACATACAGAGAAATTTTTCCATGGTATAGCTGATCATAAAACCCCGTTTTGATGCGATCATTCTCTCCACGAATAAGGCGAATAAAAGTATGGCCGGCTACTGTAAACTGTTGTATTTTATCAGCAGGAAGATTTATTTTAAATACCCGTTGAAAATCCTGGATGATGACCTGGTCTTTCACAATATCATAAATCATCGGCACCTCGCGGAATGTCATTCCTTCAAAATGAATAGTGCCGATCATCCAATCCGGTGATTGGAAAAAAGGATGTCCCTCTTGTAGTGTATATGCATACTCGATATATTCCTTTCCATTATACAAAGGGGATTCTTGGCGAAGTGACTGATAATAAACCACCATGGCATCAGTACTATCATCATGAATATTACTGTCAGTGCTTTGAGCAGTTAAGTGCAGAGAATAAACGCAAACAAGAAGTATTAAAGTCAATCGTTTCGGCATTATGGCTTCGTAAAGGGAAGTTTAAATTTAGAGAAATATTCTGTTACAAACCACAAAAATCATTTTCATTTAGCCCACGATTGTTCTTTTTATCAATCATCCTACTGAATTTTCTTAATGCGATCGATAAGGTCACTTACTGAAGTGTCTTTCCTATATGAGTAATTTAAGTTTCCCTTTTTATCATAAAGCGCTGTAAAAGGCATAGTCATTATGCCGTAATAATTCCTCAAATAAAACCCAAGTCCTTCCGTGCCTACAACTATATTCTTGTATTTCTGAATATCATGCTGTCTTTCAAATGCAGCTACTTCTTCAATAGATTTATAAGTGACCATTACTACCTCTGCTTTCTTAAATTCATTTATTTTTTGAAAAAACTCTTTCATCAGGTGTTGACAATGCTCGCAATCAGGATCAAAATAAATAAGAATGGTAGGTTTTGATTTTGGCAGATCAATAGAATTAAAGATCGTTTTATCAGAACGGTACATTTTGAACGAAGGAATAGTTTGTGAAAAAACTTTTGAACTGAAAAGCAAGAAACTAACTAATCCAATAAAAAAAATCCTCCACTTATTTTTCATGCTACTGATCTTTATCTTTTACCTGTATTTTTTAAAACAATAAATGGAGGCGATTGTCTCCAGTTAACAGTTGATTTTGTAATAGTACCTCCTTGCGAAAAATTTCCCAGTATGATATCGATTGATCCGTCGCCATCAATATCCCCTGCGTCCATCGTTAACCATCTTCCCAATTTAGCATCGGGAAAACTATATGGATAAAAATCAAAATTTCCCTTATTTTCTAAATAAATAAAGCTTTCTTCCGGCTCATGTTCATAATCTGCAAAAAAAGAAATTGTAGCGATATCTAAATCTCCATCATTATCAAAATCCCTGGCAATGGCTTTATAGCACCCATTGATTGAGAAAAAAAACTTTTCATCAAAATGATTAGTGCCATCGTTCATGTAAATGTATATTCCGTGATATGGTTTTAATATTGGTGAAAAATCTGCATTGTCTCCACAAGTATAAACAATATCGGGATTGCCGTCATTATTAAAGTCAGCAAGTTCAAAATAAGAAGAGCCATTAGAAGGTGGAAATCGAAGTAATTCTTTAGCTGCAAAATTCCCGGAGCCTTTATTTGTAAATAAAAAAACACCTTCTTCGCCTTGTGCAAATAATGCCCATATATCAGGTAACCCATCATGATTGTAATCGTTGGCATATGCCCTGATTGCTCCTGGCAAAGGCATTAAAGTGTGTTTTGAAAACTTCTTATTTCCTAAATTTTCCATCCAGGATAATTCACCTTTTAAATTACCAAATTCACACACGAGGTAATCCATTTTTCCATCATTATTCAAATCAGCTGGTGTCAATTGAACGGGTCGCCTTAAACTGTCAAATAAAACCATCGTGTCATTCACCATTCTGGTATTACCAAATCTAACGCTTCCAAATTTTCCATTATTAGGATTTAAAATTCCTACATCACAAACAAGCATTTCTTTTTCGGTAAAATTTAAATCCACTATCGGGCCCTTAAAGCCAAGTGAGTCTTTAATATTTAATTGCTTGTCAAAAAAATAAACCTTTTGTCTAAGTGCATCAGTTGTAATTACCGGGTGTACAGAATCTCCGTTTATTCTTACGAAAAGAGTAGCTGGGTCATTGTATGCAAAGTGAGGTTGTTGAATAGAAAACAGAGACAAATTATTCCGAATAGGATATTTTCTACTTTGTTTAGGTAATGAGTCGGGCGAAGTAGCTACATAATAGTCAATAATATTTTGCCAATCGATAAAACTTAATACAGGTTGATGAGGATAAAAATTTGGATCAAGATTTACATCATTTCTAAATGAAGGATACTCCCGGAAACCGTAATAAAAAATACCAAGCCTCGGACCCATGTTGGGTAATACTCCTTGCTCCCAGGTCTTGGTATCTACCAAAGATGGATCAGGTAAAAGATGACACGATTGACAATATTGTGCTGCCAATGCTTTTCCTTTTCGAATACTTTTTAGAGAAACATTCTTATGCGAATTATTCCTGGAAATATTTTCACAAGACAAAAAAAGAGCCGTTAAGAAAAAAGCCGCGACTAAAAAAAGAACGAATCGCTTTATGGTGATTGAAAATAACAAACTTTGGTTATTGCAAGTTGATAGTTCGAGTTTTTCCGGACAGGTCTTTTACCTCTACAGAATGAATACTTTTACGGGATATTAAGAAAGAACTTGACTGCGACATGAAAGAGCTACCAAAATATATTTCACCTTTTCTTTTTTTACCATTGACTAATGCAACAGTAAAAAATCTTTCCGAGGGTTGAAACAAAACTGATTTTCGCATTGCACTTTTTTGATTGAAAATTTTTAAAGGTCCCCGGTTCTCAGATGATGCCAACAAGTAACTGCTATCAGCACTTCTTAATTTGATGAGTGCTTTGCCATCGCCTGAAATAAATAATCCCGATTGCATTATTGTTTGCGGTATGAAATTTCCGTTCCCATCGCCCAGCATAACAAGGCCATTCAATGCATCATATCTGCCATTTAAAACTTCGTTTCCATAATCGTTGCCGCTTATGGCCACGTCAAGATTTCCATCATCATTGAAATCTTCTACAACCATTCCATTTAAAGGTGCCAACTGAGCAGCTGTAGGCAAAGGAAGCAATTCAAATTTTCCATTGCCATCATTTTTTAAAAAGCAGCTTTTAAAATTATTTGCATGTAAGATCAATGCTCCCTTCATTTGCTCGTCAGAAAAAACCTGGTGAATGTCGGCACTTGCAAAATCCTTATAGGTAAGAAATTTCTTTTTTAATGATGGTAATTGACTCGTGATCTCATCTCTGCTCATTGCAGGAAATTCCTTTCTTGTACCATGTTGATCTTTTAAGAAAGTGGTTAGTATTGCGTCAACACTGCCATTGTTGTCAAAATCTTTTGCATATACACTCACCGGATATTTATCGCTGGCGCGGAAGAATGAATTTTGTCCAAGATTTCCAACGATATAGTCTATATCACCATCATTATCAAAATCACCTGCGGTAATACTATTCCACCAGCCTGTCTGGGAGCTGATACCTGACTGAATTGTTACGTCTTCAAATGCCCCATGATTATTTCTCAAGAATGTAACCGGCATCCATTCACCTACTATTACCAGATCACTCCATCCATCATTATCAAAATCTGTACATATGGCATCACAGATCATTCCAATGTCCTTTAGATCCTTTGCTACCGTTGCAGTTATATCTGTGAATTTTATTTTCCCATTTTTTGAGTCGTTTCTATAAACGAAAGAACTTACCGGCATAGGATATTTTCCCGGCAAACACCTTCCACCAATAAAAAGATCAAGATCGCCGTCGTTATCAAAATCGGCGGCTCTTACACAACTTTTACTTGTAAAGTTTTCAGGAAGAGCTGTTGAGTCCATCGAAAAATTTCCTTTGCCATCATTGACAAAAAATCGATCCTCGTAACTTTTGGTATTCAGAGTAAATTCATCGCTGCCACTTGCACAATAAAGATCCAGATCACCATCATTATCAGCATCAAACAACAGCAGTCCCATATCCTCATGCCGTACAGTACTATCGGTTGCATGTGGCAAACTTTTCATAATGAATTTGCCATTGGTCTGTTGAAGAAAAATCTTACCCGGAAATTTTGTCGAGCCTCCAATGCAAATATCATCAAGCCCGTTTCCATCCAGATCGCCGGCAGATAGGGCCGGACCATATTGAGATAATTTATGCGGAAGTAATCTTTCCTTATCAAAATCTATATAATCTACTTCCTGGTGGAAATAGTTAACTCCCGTTGAATTTGTAATCTCCCCGAATAAAGAATTTTTTGCAAAACTTTCATTACTTAAGGAGTCCCCGTTCGTTCCATTTTTGATATTAATTTCTAAAACCTGATTTGACTTTACATTTTTTAGAATTTCTTTTTTGTGATTCGGCCATCGAACAATGATTGAATCAAGTGTATTACTTTTTCCTAATCCAAAAAAAATTCTATCATCAACGGTTGAAAGGTATCCACGATAAGGAGAGTTTTCATACACTTGTTTTTGATTTCCATAATAAACTTCTACCCAGGCTCCTATTCCCTGAATGTTTTTACTGTCCCCTTTTAATTCTACCTGCAAATAGTTGCCAGTGATTTTATTCTTTGAATTCAATGTATTCTCATATACAAAAGCTTCATCATTGATATTGTTAACTACACAATCCATATCACCATCATTATCAAGGTCTGCATACACAGCGCCATTTGAAAAGGAGGACGTACTAAAGCCCCATTCGTCAGTTTCATCTTGAAATGTCAGGTCATTATTACTTCGAAAAACGTAGTTGTGTAATTTAACTTGTGGTATTTGACTTAATGTGTATGCTTTGGTTGCTAAATTGTAAGATTGGCGACGAAAGGCCATAAAATCATGATCGGTTATATCCCTTGGGAAACCATTTGTGATGATGATATCTCTAAACCCGTCATTATCGAAATCTGTAACAAGCGGTGTCCAACTCCAGTCAGTTTCTGCAATGCCTGAAAAAAAACCAATGTCGCTAAATATAGGATCACCGATCGAATCGCTTTGACCCATTCGGGGTCCCTGGTTCAATTGGATGGAATTTCGGACGTACTGATATTGATAACCGAAGTAATCACTATTCTGATATGTCTGATAGCTTCCCGATCCCATCATTGTCTTCTTACGGTAATTATCTTCTGGATTCATATCAAGTTCAACCACATCTGACAAGCCATCATTGTTTATATCTATTACATCTTGCCCCATTCCGTTTGCTGACGTGTGTTTAAAGTATTTTGACGCTTCATCAGTAAATGTTCCGTCATGGTTATTTATGTAAAGAAGATCATTGGAATTAAAGTCGTTCGTAACGAAAATATCTTTCCATCCATCTCTATTAAAATCTGCGATGTTCACTCCGTGCCCATAGCCTTCAATTATTACTCCTGCTTGCTTTGAGACATTAGTAAATAAGGGATGTTTTAATTGCTCACTCCAATCATTTTTATACAATCTGCCAGTGCTCGGATGAGACCCGTCTTTTATTTTGGGACGGAAATTGGAAGGAATGTCATTATTTAAAATTTGGTTTACGACAAGATACATATCCAGATCACCGTCATTGTCATAATCAAAAAAAGCAGCCATAGTAGAATAGGTCGTATCATTCAAGCCATATTCCTGCGCCATTTCTTTGAACGAAGGAACGCCAGCACTATTGACGCCCTGGTTAATGTATAAAAGATTTTCCCGTGTATGTGAGTCATTTGACATCGAAGCACATACATACATGTCAAGCCATCCATCATTGTTGATATCTACAACGGCTACCCCGCGACACCATTTTCCTGCACCATTTACCTTGGCTTGTTGAGTTACATCGCGAAACTTGAAATTACCTTTGTTAATGTATAGTTTATTTTGAACAAGATTACCTGTAAAATAAAGATCCTGTAATCCATCATTATTAAAATCTCCTACAGCTACACCTCCACCATTGTAAATATTAGTAACGTCAATGGGATTCATCGAATCAGTTTCTTCAATTTTGTTATTAAATTGAATACCTGAATGTGACGAAGTGACCTTTGTAAATAGTGTCCGTTTATTCTTACATGATGCTACAAGTATAGTTAGGAGCAGAGCAACAATAACCTCCTTAACAAACTTTGTTTTCATAATGATCTTCATAACGAGAAACGCAAAATAACTAAAATAGAGGCAGAGTAAATTCTGCCTCTATTTAATTATAGAATTTTAAAAAAGTCTATTCTTTTTAGAACCCAGGGTTTTGTTTTAAAAACACTGTACCCGTCGCATTCTTTATATCAATTTGTTGTTGAGGAATCGGGAACCATTGATACTTATCCGAAAATGTCACTGTCGGATTTGCTATAAAATAAGAAGGTCTTGTCTTCTCTACATTAATATAATCAGTAAGCGTCTGAGTCATTACACCGGGAGAAACTTTATCATACCGACGCAAAGCAAAGAAACGTTGACCTTCCATAGCTAACTCCAATCTTTCTTCAAAGAATACTGCTTTCCTTGCAAAATCTTTAGTCGTAAAAGAACCAGCCGGCCATGGAGCTATTTTATAAGTGTCCGCAGGAGTAGTTTGGGTTTTATATTTACCAGTTCCTGCATCGTAGTCGCTGTTTTTATAAACCCAACCGGTTGCATCAGCGGCGCGGTTTCTCACCATATTCACATACGTCAACGCCTGGTCAAGTGAACCTATTTCAACTTCACATTCAGCGGCCCAAAGAAGAACTTCAGAAAAACGGATCAGGTTCACATTGATAGCATCCATTTGTGTAGGACCCCAAAAACTTGTTTCAGTGGAAGAAAGGCTTCCAGTCTGACTCTTCGCATATACATTCTTTTTAGGACTGAAATAACCATTGTCCGCCGGGCTTCTGATCCATGCAGCATCTGGTACCAGTCCCCAATCATAATAAGGAACGCCTGGTCTACCCATGACAATATCAATTCGGGGATCGAGATTTCCTACGTAAGGAGTTGTGGGATCGCTAACAACATTACCCGAATTAAAATTATCTAACAGCGGCAAGCCATTTGCATCAGTTTTGTATGCGTTGGCCAAATTGAGAGAAGGATTATTAAAACCACAGCATCCACCGGGTCCTCCTCCATTCGGGAAATTAAGATTATCCCCATAATTACCATTTGTACCGGAACCATCATTTACAGAAGCCTGGTAAGCCCAAACTGATTCCGCACTATTATCCTGGGGGGCGTTAAAATTGCTTTGGTAGTTTACAAGTGCATAGTGTTCTCCTTTTGCTGTCTGTCCATTAGCAATAACATCTGCTAAAATTGGTTTTGCCAGATCATATTTACCCTGCTCCATGTAACATCTTGCCAAATAAACTTTGGCAGCCGATTTGTTAGCACGACCTGCCTGGGCTTGCGTTTCTGGCAACCCATCAATAGCTGCCTTGAAATCGTCTTCTATTTTTGGCCAATAGTCTATATAGTTACCGCCTTCGTCCACATTTCTTGTCTCTGTTGTTGTCTCATCAGCATAGACGATGTTATTAAATATCCTTTTAAGTTCAAAATGGAAATGGCCTCTTAAAAATCTTGCTTCAGCGGTAATACGTGTAGCATCTGTTGCGGTGATATCTGTGGCCAAAGGTAAAACGCGGAGCACATCATTTGCTCTCTGAATTCCATCATACATGGCAACCCATTTCGAATTTAGGTAGCCATTATTTGTTGCATATGTATAGGTGGCTAACGTACCAATTCCTTCTGTTGACTGATCTGGATTTATCGATCCCTTATATGAATCAGCGCCTAATACACTACCATATACCCAGTTGGAAGCTGCAGCACCCCAGTTGGTTCCGGATGTAGCGCCACCTTGCCCACTTATCATATGGTAAGCACCAATTAATAATCCTTCAACACCTGTTTTGTTGGCAAGAACGCCGCTACTTAATGCGCCCTGCGGCACTTTATTCAGAAAATCCTTATTGCAGGCAAACACAACAAAAAGTGTTACCCCGCTTAAAAGAATGATCAGTTTATATTTTAGTTTTTTCATACTATAATAATTTTTACTTTTTTAGAAAGAAAGATTAACACCAAAATTGAATCCTTTTTGATTTGCCGGGTAGTTTCCGAAATCAATTCCAAAACTTCTATTGTCACTTAAGTTAGAACCAACGAGTTCAGGATCCAGACCGGTATATTTGGTTGCAGTAAATAAATTAAGTGCCTGGAAATAAACTCTGAGCCTGTCAATCCCAAACCTCTTAAGTTTAGTTTGAGGAATGGTATACCCAAGAACGAGTGATTTGCATTTAAAGAAAGATCCATCTTCCATATAATAAGAGCTGAAATTATTAGTAGTACTGAAATTGGAAGCTCGTTCCAACACTGGTACCCTTGCATCAGGATTAGATACACGAGCATTAGGATTTGGAATTCTCTTAGTTGGATCATTAGGATCTGGAACCAACACAGGAGCAGGATTTCCACTTGCATCTACAAGTTTAACTGAGTTGTATACGGCATCTTTGCTAATGGCGCCATCCCATACTTGAGGGAAATCAGCCCAGAATCGTACATAATTTATAACGTCATTTCCAACAGACGCGTAGAAGAACATGCTGAGATCAAATCCTTTGTAGGTTGCTGAAAGATTCAAACCACCTGTGAAATCAGGATTAGGGTCTCCGAAAAATGTTCTGTCATCAACAGTGATCTGACCATCACCATTTACGTCACGGAATTTCAATCTGCCGGGAGCTGCATCTGGCTGAGTAGGAGATTTTGCAATGTCTCCCGCATCCATAAAGTAACCAACAACATCATAACCAAAGAATGCGCCCAGAGGTTGACCAGCTTGTAAACGTGTGAAAGCTCCTAAACGTGTAGAACCGTTACTAGTAGGATCGTAGTATTTAATACCAGGAGGTAAGCTGATCACTTTATTATTGTAAGAAGTAACATTCAAGGTAACATCAAACTGAAGTTCGTTATGAACAGCATTACCGTGATATGTTGCCGATGCGTCAATACCGGTATTTTTAATATCTCCGGCATTAATGAACGCAGGCGTTGCTCCTCCTGCAGTGGTCACATCAGCCGCAGGGCTGAAGAGTAACCCATTAATGGATTTTTTATACCATTCTATAGAAACATCGAACCTTTTAAACAAACTTGCATCAAAGCCAATGTTTGTTATCACGTCTTCTTCCCATGTAGTATTTTCGTTACCAATTTGCGAAGCATAAATACCGAGTATAGAACTTGTATTGCTACCACCAATATCGTAGTATGAATTTGCAGCAGCCTGATTAAAGAGACTAAATGCGTTAGTAGCCCTAATATTACTGAGAGATCCAAGTTTACCCCAACCACCACGCAACTTCAAATCTCTAATCCATGAAACATCTTTCATAAAGCTTTCATTACTCAATCTCCATCCAGCAGTAACTGACGGGAAGACACCGAAGCGTTGATCTTCTGCAAACGCAGATGACCCATCTCTTCTTATGGTACCACTTAACAAGTATTTTTCTTTATAAGAATAATCCACACGACCAAACAATGACCAAAGAGAATTAGCATATGGACCAGCAGTATTACCAAATTGATCAATATTACCTGTCGTTTGTCCGGTAGGAGGACCAAAGTTTAATGTAAACAGGTTTGGATCAACCGTAAGATCAGAAGGATTTGTTATGAAATAGCCGCTCCTGGTACCCCTTGTAGCTCTGCCATAATTTTCAATGGCCTCTGTTCCAACCACTGCTTTAACACTATGATCTTTGAAAATTTGGTTATAGGTAAGTGTGTTTGTCCAGGTCCAGCTGCTATTATATCCAAAATTTTCCTGGAAGCTATTTGGGTTTTTATTGTTTTCTGCATTTTCATAAGCTGTATAGCCAAATTGGCTCCAATAGTAATTGTCAATAGTTCCTCCAAAGCTTGTGCGAACTGTAAAATTTTTCAGGAAGTCTACTTCTGCAAAAACATTTCCAATAGCCTGGTAGTCGTTTCCTTTATTAAAATGTGTACGACGCAGATTAGCTACCGGGTTTTGAGCATTACCAAGTCCCTGTGATCCTGTTCCGGCATAGTTACCCATAATGTCATAAACAGGGATAAGCGGACTTTCCCTGTAGCTCATTGAAATTCCATTTCCTTCATTTTGGTTATTGAACCCTGGGTTTTGTTTATAGAAGAAATAGGCATTTTCTCCAATGCGGATTTTATTAGCTACATTGAAAACTGTGTTGATCCTTGCTGAGTATCTCTTAAGATATGTTTCAATGAGAGTTCCCTGTTGATTAAAATAACCTACTGAGAAAAAGAAAGATGATTTCTCACTTCCAGAGCTTACTGAAATATTATGACTTTGAATGGGAGCATCCCTGAAAACTTCATGGAACCAATCAGTGCCTGGTTGACTTGCCTGGGTGTACTGGTCTGTATACAATGCATATTTTGAAGGATCAACTGTACTTGCTGCAGGAGCACCACCAGTACCAAAAATATAATTTGGGATAGATGGGTTATTTGGTTGAGTTCCGTTGGCGTTAAATTGCTTATGTGCTCCCGGCTGGCTACTATTTACATAAGTTGCCTGGGTAGCATTCATGGTTTCTATAGAGTTTGCGATATGGAAACCGTCTTTGTTAGCCAGTTGCACTCCATAATAGCCATCATAAGAAACCTTCGCTCTTCCAGGTCTTCCTTTTTTAGTAGTTATAATTATTACACCATTAGATCCGCGAACTCCATAAATAGAAGCAGCACCGGCATCTTTCAATACCTGCATAGATTCAATGTCATTTACATTGAGATCATGCATACTACCCGGAGTACCATCTATGATCACTAGCGGATCGGTAGAACCCACAGAAGTGATACCGCGAATTCTCACGTTGCTTCCTCCGCCCGGTGTTCCCGAATTGATCACCGTTACACCTGAAGCCTGGCCTTGTAACAATGCTTCAGTAGTTCCCGAAGGAATAACCTTCATATTATTTACGTTAACTACAGAAACAGCACCGGTGATATCCTTCTTACGTTGAGAAGAGTAACCGGTTACCACAACTTCATTCAGGCTTGTCGTTTGCAGTTTCATTGAAACGTCAATGTTATTGGTTCCTCTAACGTTTACTTCAGAAACTTCAAACCCAACGTAAGAGAAAACAAGCACATTGGTGTTCTTTGGTAAAGAGATATTATAAACGCCATCAGCACCAGTGATAGCAGCAACATTGGTACCCTTTGCAGAAACCGTCGCTCCAACGACAGGCTTTCCATCAGGACCCGTTACCTTACCGCTCACACTGGTTTGAGCAATTACCGCGGTTGAAAACGCGATAGAAAAAAAGGCCAAAAGATACAAATGTCTTTTGCCTTTCAATAAGTAACCAAGATTTCTCATAAAGCAAAGTGTTTTAGGTGTGAAATTTTACTCGATTGTTTGTTAAAAAAAAGTTCTGGTTAATTTATCTAACATTTATTTTAATTATCTATCCATTTAATATTTTATAGCATTCTGATTGCAAGAAAGGGCACCATACTATATAGTGCCCTTGCAAAAACTAACGATTGCTATATGAGATAACTGCTCTAAATTGGTAACTAGTCTATTAATGTTTCGTTGATTGCACGAAACATTTTTGTTGTCAAGTTTTTTCTTACTGTGCATAGCAGTTAGGATATCCATCATCAAGTACGTATAAAAAATAATAACCGGAAATATCAATCAAACACTAAAGGATACTTACCGGAAATTTTCGAACTGAAACAGTAAATAAAAGATGATTTGCAGGGAAATAAGATGCTGATACACGCCAGCGAATAACATCAAATAAATCCTCGAAGGAAAGAAGTCTCATACAGCAGCCATTTCGTTAAAGCAAATCGTTGGTCGAATTTAAAATTTAACAAGTAATCGGCAAAATTTTTTTTGTTTATAAAAAGAATAATATATTTTTTTTACTGAAATAAGTTTTTACTCTTAATTTTTTCTATTTGTTTAATAAAATAATATGTCCAATCTACACAAATGCTTTTTCTTACTAAGACTATAGAATTAATTTGAAAGGGAGAGAGAAAGAGATTAGTTTGAAAAAAGGCTTTTAAAGATTCCCATTTCTAATCCGCGCAATTCAGCCAGTCCCCTCAAACGGCCAATTGCACTATATCCCGGGTAGGTTGATTTTTTCAGATCATCCAACATTTGATGACCATGATCCGGTCGCATAGGGATAGAAACATTTCTACGTTGCTGAAGCAAAACAATTTCTTTAATCACATTGTACATATCCACATCACCATTCAAATGGTCTGCTTCATAAAAATTTCCATCTTCATCTCTTCTGGTGCTGCGTAGATGAATGAAATGAATATGATCACCCAATCGCTTTACTATTCCCCGTAAGTCATTATCCGGTCGTACACCAAATGAACCGGTACAATAACAAAGACCATTTGTCAGTGAGGGTACAGCATCAAGCAATTCTTTTGCATCCTGCTCTGTGCTTACAATTCTCGGAAGGCCAAGCAATGAGTATGGAGGATCATCCGGATGGATAGCCATTTTTAAATTCACTTCTTCTGCAACAGGAATTATTTCCTGCAAAAAGTAAAACAAATGTTGTTTCAATTTCTTTGCATCAATATGGTCATACGTTTTTAAAGCGGCAAGAATTTCTTCGGGAGTAAATCGTTCTTCGCTACCGGGCAAACCAAGTAACGCATTACGATAAAGAATTTCCTTTTCTCCTTCACTCATTACTTCAAATCGTTTCTTTGCTTTTTCAATTTCGGCAGATGTATAGTCTTTTTCAGATCCGGGTCGCTTCAATAAAAAAAGATCGAATGCAATGAATGCAGATTTTTCAAATCGCAACGCCTTGCTTTTATCAGGCATTTGATAATTAATATCTGTTCGCATCCAGTCGAGTATCGGCATGAAATTATAAGTCACCACTTTTAATCCGCATGCTGCAACATTCCTCAAACTCTGTTTGTAATTTTCGATATGCTGCAAATAGTTTCCTGATTGCTTTTTAATGTCTTCGCTCACCGGCAAACTTTCAATTACAGTCCATGTCATTCCGACTTCTTCGATCAATGTTTTTCTTTTGTTGATCTCTTCAACTTTCCATATTTCGCCAACCGGAATATGATGAAGCGCAGTTACAACACCTGTACATCCTGCCTGCCGAATATCCCATAAACTAACCGGATCATTAGGTCCGAACCATCGCATGGTTTGTTCCATCATCATAATGCAATCGAATTATTTTAAAATTAATATCGTCGCCCGTGGCTTTGCAACACCTATTTCTTCATTAAACATTAAGACACGAAGCCACAAAGTGTCAAGAAATCTACTTTACAACATTCAATTTTATTTCTTGTGTTTTATCGGATGATGTTCCTATCATGATCGTAAAATCGCCCGGCTCAACGATCCATTTCATATTCTTATCGTAAAAAGATAATAAGTCAGGAGTAATAGAGAAGCTTACTGTTTGCAATTGTCCCGGATCGAGCCATATTTTTTTAAAGCCTTTTAATTCTTTTACGGGTCTTGTTACAGAAGAGTATTCATCACGAATATACATTTGAACAACTTCAGCGCCTTTTCGATTGCCTGTGTTTTTTACATCAACACTTACTGTAACTGTGGCATTTGTTTTCATTGATGGTGAAGACAATTTCAAATTGCTATACTCAAATGTTGTATAACTTAAGCCATGTCCAAATGCAAATAAAGGAGACACATCAAATCCTAAATTATAACCTCTGCGTGCTGACGGTTTATAATTATAGTAAGCAGGAATGCTTCCCGCAGTTCTTGGAAATGATATCGGCAATTTTCCGCTTGGATTTACATCACCAAATAATGCATCAACCATTGCGTAGCCCCCTTCCTGTCCAAGATACCAGCATTGCATCACAGCGGGAACAGCATTTACCAAATTGCCGATGCTCAGGGGAGGACCGCTATTAACAAACGCACAAGTTGGCTTTCCAACTTCGACAACTTCTTTTATCAATTCATTTTGTCCATTTAATAATTCCAATGTTGGAAGATCGCCCAAATGATTACTTGCCCAACCCTCACGACTTGTACTTTCATTGCCGCCAACAAATAATACAACAATATCTGCCTGCTTCGCTACTTCAACTGCTTCAGCAATTTTCTTTTTATTATCTTCTGTATTTGCAAGATTGATCGTATCGGCAAACCAATTATTTTTATCGGTGATCGTCACTCCTTCTGCGTATAAAATTTTCATTGAGCTGCCATACTTTTCTTTCACCACTTGCAATGGAGAAGTACAAACACGAGGCTTACTCGAGTAACCTCCCAATAAACATTTATCAGCATTAGGACCAATGAATGCAATGGTTTTTATTTTGCTCTTATCAAGTGGCAAAAAATTATTTTCATTTTTCAATAATACCATTGCTTCAGTAGCTGCTTTATAGGCAACAGCTCTTTTCTCTTTGCTTCCTACTATTTCCTCAACTTTATCAGAATCAACATAAGGATCATCAAATAGGCCCAAACGGAATTTTGCGACAAGAATTTTAAAAATTGTTTCATCCAATTCTTTCGTTGAGATTTTTCCTGCCTGAACCAATTGCTTCAAATTTTTAAATCCGTCAGGATCGGGAGTTTCAATATCTATTCCCGCTTTGAATGCAAGCAAACCTGCCGAGTCGTATGAAGGTGTTATTTTATGAAGTGTACTTACATCACGAATAGCGAAATAATCTGAAACGATCAATCCATTGAAGCCCCACTCTTTTCTCAAAATATCAGTGAGCAAATATTTATTAATGTGTGCCGGCAAGCCCCATACTTCATTATAGCATGCCATTACATTCATAGCTTTTGCTTCCTGTACGCATGCTTTAAATGGTTTAAAGAAAATTTCTCTCGCAGTACGTTCATCAATATTACTTGGGGCTACATTTTCTCCACCTTCACTCTGTCCATGAATGCCAAAATGTTTCAACGTTGTAGCTACATGATCTTTACCCAAATAAACTCCATCGCCCTGGTATGCCTTTACTTCGGCAACAGCTAGTCTTGAAATTAAATATGGATCTTCTCCTAATGTTTCTTCTGTTCTTCCCCATCTTGGATCACGGGTTACATCAACAACGGGTGCAAGCACATGATGCCCGCCTCTTGCTCTTATTTCCTGAGCAACGTTTGTATAAATTTCACTCAGCAGGTTTTCATTCCATGTACTAGCCAAACCAATCGGAACAGGAAAATTTGTTGCATCCTGCGTTTGTTGTCCATGCAAACTTTCTTCATGCACCATTACAGGAATTCCTAGTCTTGTTTTCTCAACAAAAAAATGCTGGATCTTATTATAAAGCTCCGCAGCTTGCTTAGGATGATATCCATAACTATTCGGACCTGCATTTTCATTTAACCTTGCTAATTCACCCAATCCATTTTTTACTGCCTTTTCTGCTTTGGCTTCATCAAAATCTCCATTGCTATTTAAGATGCTTGATTTCTGTATCCACAAACATTGCGTCTGCATTACCTTTTCATCAAGAGTCATTCTTGACAACAGATCTTTCGCTCTTGCTTCTGGAGAAAGGCTTTTGTTTTTGTAAGCAGGTGTTTGTGAAAAGGCTGAAAGCTGCAGGCTGTAAGCTACAAGCAATAAAAATATTCGCATGTTGATTAAATATACCTATTAATTATATTTTCGAAATACTCCTGCTTTCCACTTTTTGTTCCAGGTTCACCATTTTCAACAGCGTAGTTTCTCAGATCTTCAAGAGAAAGTTTTCCTTCTTCAAATTCTTTTCCTTTTGCCAAATCATAAGAAGCATATCTTTCCTGACGGAGTTTTTTATAATCTGACTTTTGAAGAATATTATCAGCAATGATCAGGGCTCTTGCAAACGCATCCATTCCGCCAATGTGTGCATGGAAAAGATCAGCAGCATCTGTAGAGTTACGACGGATCTTTGCATCGAAATTTATTCCACCACCTTTGAAACCACCTGCTTCAATAATGATGAGCATCGCTTCTGTTAATTCGTTTAAGTTATTTGGAAATTGATCAGTATCCCAACCATTTTGGTAATCGCCACGGTTGGCATCCATGCTTCCAAGTAATCCTGCATCAGCTGCAATTTGTAATTCATGTGTGAATGTATGACCGGCGAGTGTAGCATGATTGACTTCAACATTCAATTTAAAATCATTCAGCAGATCATATTGTCTTAAAAAACCGATCACTGTTTCTGCGTCATAATCATATTGATGCTTGGTAGGTTCGCAAGGTTTTGGCTCAATAAAAAATGTTCCTTTAAATCCATTCTTTCTTGCATAATCTTTTGCAGCGTGTAAAAATCTTGCAAGATGTTCCTTTTCTCTTTTCATGTTTGTATTGAGCAAACTCATATAACCTTCTCTTCCTCCCCAAAAAACATAGTTTTCACCGTTCAATGCTATCGTTGCATCCAATGCTGCTTTTACTTGTGCAGCAGCATGTGTCAATACATGAAAATCCGGATTGGTCGCAGCACCATTCATATATCTGCGATGAGAAAATAAATTAGCTGTGCCCCATAACAATTTTACACCGCTCACTTTTTGTTTCTCTTTTGCATAGTCAACCAATGCCTGTAATCGTTTATCGTTTTCTTTTATATCATCTGTATAATCCACTACATCCACATCATGAAAACAATAAAATGGTAAATTCATTTTTGTAATGAATTCAAATGCTGCATCCATTTTGTCTTTTGCACGTTCAACAGCATCTGTTTTTTCATCCCATGGAAATAAATGTGTAGGTCCACCAAAGGGATCGGAACCATTGCCGCAGAAGCTATGCCAGTAAGCACAGGCAAAACGCAAATGCTCTCTCATTGTTTTTCCCGCTACCACCTTCTCTGCGTCATACCAGCGAAATGCTAATGGATTGTCTGAATCTCTTCCCTCAAATTTTATCTGGGAAATATTTTTAAAATATTCTTTATTCCCTAATGTAATTGCCATGTTGGTGTTTTAAGAGTAAATATATGTGTTCAAAATCAGAAACAATTTTTTAAAAGAAAGGAAGGATGAAAAACATCCTCCCTTTTCATTTACTAACGACGCTGCTTTGTAAGCTCAATTAATAACCAGGGACATCTTTTCTTTTTCAGCTAGAAATAAATGAATCCATCCCCTGTTGATTTTAATCTTTTTATGTTTTGCTTTCACTATTGATAACCCGGGTTTTGATAGGCCGCTTTTTCATCCGCTGTCATTTCCATACCATCAAGTTGTGCCTGAGGTATGGGGCGCAGATAAAATTTAGGTTCGATTGTACGTGTTATTGTTTGGGGATTATGATCTCCATATGTAGTCCCGGCAATCTGGTATGATCCGGCAAGCTCACCCCATTTTTGTGTGCGAACAAGATCAAACCAGCGCATACCTTCTCCAAAATATTCACGGGAACGCTCAGCTAAAATATAATTGATGTCTATAGTTGCAGGAGTGGCAGCAATCATCGCCGCACTATTATCCACAACAAACGCTGCATTGTTCTTATTAGAAAATTTCCATTTGCCTGCTCTTGCACGAATCACGTTGATAAGATCAACAGCACTTTTACCAGCTACAGTATTGGCGCCTTTTACGGCTGCTTCAGCAGCTATAAAATAAAGTTCGGAGAACTTAGCAATTTTGAATGGACGAGTACTCGCTGTATTCGGTTCACCCAAACCTGCACCATTGTCTGTACGGTATACTCCCATTTTCCAAAGTCCCGGAAATACAATCCTGCTTATACCACTCGGTGCAACTACAAAATCAGCTCTACCGGGCAATACACCTGCACCAACATTATTCGATGTTTTCCCGGGAAAGCTCGCTGCTGAAGGATAAGTAATGCCGGTTGCCATTGAATCATATTCCAGGAAGCTCAATATTGGTTGACCAGGAGTAACGGGCATGTCGTTAGCATTATAAAGTGTCGAATTAGAAACTCCGCCTTTCGGCCAGTTACCTCTATATACAGTGCTAAACGTACCATCGTAGCGGGAATCCAATGTTTTCTCTGCGAATGTGTTTGTAAAAACTCCAACGGGCGGAGCCATACGAATATATGGCCTCCCTAAAGGTTGAGCTGCCTCACGCTGTACGGAGCTAATAGCAGCCCCAGTACCGTCAGCATTGGGTGCACTTCTGATCACCGTATAGTTCCAGGTTACCATCCAAACGGCAGTATTTCTTGGACTTGGTATTTCACTATCAAAGCCGGTAAGAGGTGACCCATTATAAAGTGCGTTTTCCTGTGTATGGTCTGCATACAGTAGCATTTCAATATTACGATCATTACCACCCCTGTGTAGATCATAAAATGTTTCTGTTAAGCCAAACGGACCAGGATTGTCAATAGCCTGCGTCGCGATATCATAAGCACTTTGATAATACCAATGAGCATCATGACCATCTGGATCTGTTCTTGCCGCCTGGGGATAAGTGGGAATGTCGTTTGGATTTTCCAACCACCAGCCATACGTTAAGTAAGCCTTTGCCAGGTAAAGACGTGCGACCGTTTTAGTAGCACCACCAGTTATCCTTCCCGTTTCCGGTAAATCATTTATCGCAGTTAGCAAGTCAGGAAATATAGCTTTCGTATAAACTTCGGGCACAGTGTTGCGCACAGATTTTCTCGATGGAGTCGTGTTGAACTTTAATTCTCCTGCTCCAAGATCCAGGGGCACGCCACCAAATGTTTGCACTAACATAAAGTAATCAAAAGCACGGAAAAATCTCGCTTCCGCAATCAATGCAGCTGAGATACCTACGGTCTGAGCATTTTCGATAACACCACTAGCTGTATTAATATTTGAAAAAGCAGCTCCCCATAAAACATCAGAACGTGCACTGGTAGCTGTTATACTTCCCACACCACTCATATCAAGGTCCTTGAAGTTTTGGTCAGCACTTTGACCATAGGTATATTCATCCGTACCAGTTTCTAAGGAATTATAGTAATAAGGCTGGCCATAGATATAGCGCAAGTGGGCATACATGGATGTAATACCACCCTGAACTCCTTTTTCAGTTTGAAAAAAATCAGGTGTATAAATACTGCGAGGCTCTTCTTCCAGAATTTTTTTACATCCGGAAAATACCAGTATAAACAGTGCCGATACAATAAGAGATTTTATTTGTATATGTTTCATGTTCATAGATTTTAAAATGACAGGTTAATACCAACGATATAGTTGCGGGTTGAAGGTGTATTATACCCCACGATAAGAAGACGGTTCAGCAAATTTGTATTTGAACTGATCGCTCCTGCCGATGATACATTTTGATTTCCGAACGAGTTAGGTTCCGGATCCAAACCAGACTCTTTATAAAATGGTGAGAACATAACAAACGGATTTTGTACAGTAAAGTACATACGTAGCTTGATGTTGGAATTCTTTATCAGGCTCCTGCTAAAGTCGTATCCTAAGGTTATGGTGCGTATCTTAAGGTAAGAACCATCAAAGTAACTAAGGGTGCTGGCATATTTAGGATTATCATTGCTAATAGGGCCAGCAGGATTCGGATACTTTGCATCTGGATTGTCAGGCGTCCAGTAATCTACATCTATATTATTTCTCCGACCAGTTAGTAAGTTGAGATAACCAGCAGAGCCATGAATTGTGCTGTACAGAATACCACCATGTCTGTAAACACCCACGAGGCCAAGGTCAAATCCTTTGTAGGTAACAGTAGTATTAAAGCCACCCTGGAAATCAGGATCTACATCTATGATCTGCCTGTCAGCGGATCCAATAGCCCTGGTTGGAGTACCATCTGGATTATAGTCGCCGGTATATAAGACTTTAATCATTCCAATTGCTCCACCCGGTTCCAGGATATTCATATAGCCATCAGTGCTATCCTTGGCTGAGTTCCAAAGTCCGACTTTTTTATAGTCGAAAATGGAATTTATATTATGCCCAACAAACCACCAGTTAGCTTCATCCCTAGTCTGACCTGAGGCAAGTGATGTTAGTTCGTTTTTGTTTGTAAAGAAATTAACCCCTGCATCCCAGGTCCATCCATTCTTATTGAGGATCGTCCCATTCAAGCTAAGTTCAAATCCTTTGTTTTGGGTGGCACCAATGTTTGCAGTGTAACCAGTAACACCAGACGTTGGAGGTAAGGTTAGACCTAAGAGAACGTCTTCAGTTTTCGTTATGTAATATTCGATTGTACCATACAAACGATTTTTAAGAATAGAGAAATCAATACCAAAATTTGAGGTCTTTGAGAACTCCCATCCCAGATTCTCATTAGGCAATTGCGATACATAATATCCCGTGGCGTAAGTTGTAGGGCCAAAGTTGTAAGGTCTTGTATCTAATAAACCAAGAGTGGCATAAGGAGCAATAGCCTGGTTAGACGTTTCTCCATAACCTACACGTATTTTAAGATTGTTCAGGAATTTAATTCCCTGCATGAACGATTCATTCGAAATGTTCCAGCCTGCAGATACAGCCGGATAAGTGTGCCATTTATGTCCTTCAGCAAGTCTTGACGAAGCATCAGAACGAACTGTAGCAGAGATCATATAACGGTTATCATACGAATACATAACACGGCCCATCCATGACATCAAACCCCATAATTGGTAATCCTGATTATTGGGATCTACGGTTATTTGTCCGGCTGCACGACCAAGGTTGTAAAATTCAAAAGCGTCAGAGGGTATGTCCTGAGCAGACATGTTTGACCTGTTATATTTGCTTTGTTCAGCAGAATACAGAGCTACAGCATTCACTGTATGCTTTCCTGCAAAAGTGCGATCATAGTTCAACAGGTTTTCAACCGTCCAATGATAAGTGGTCCTGTTATCAACAGAAGCAGATGATACAGTGGCAGGATTAGTACTGCCGACTCCCTGTCCGGTATAAGCACCATTGTTTGATTGTATATAATCCAAACCAAGATTTACTCTATACTTCAATCCTTTAACGAATGGAAGCTTCACTTCACCATACAAAGCATTGTATGATGCAAATCCACGAGTCTCGTTAAGCCATTGGTCATTATCATGCAGTCTTTCTATAACATCTTTTGTAAAAACGTACTGCTCGTCCGCTGCCATGCGTATTGTTCTTTTCAAACTACCATCGGCATTGTATGGAGAAGAAATAGGTGTCATGCTTAATGTATTATATAAACCCACCTGGCTGCCATCACTTTGGTTGAAGTTGTTATAAGTAGTAAATCCAACGCGAAAATATTCTCCTACCTGCTGATCAAGTGAACCCCGCAATGAATAGCGCTTATATTGTTGTGTAGGAATAACGCCCTGGTTGAGGTAATAGCCCATTCCAAAATTGTAACTACCCGTTTCCGATCCTCCGGCAAGACTGGTGTTATGATCAGTCACCAAACCGGTTTTATAAAACAGATCCTGCCAGTCAGTATTTATATCATTAGATTCATCTTGCCCATTAGCATATTGACCCCTTGCTGCACGCAGCGCTACAAATTGCGGCCCATCCATCATGGGATATTTAGCAAAAACTTTTTGTGCACCGTAATAAGCATTATAAGTTATCCGGGGTTTTTTATTCTTAGTTCCTTTATTAGTTGTAACAAGGATAACACCATTGGCACCGCGGGAACCATAAATAGCGGTGGCCGAAGCATCCTTAAGAACTTCAATACTTTTTACATCGTCGGGATTAATATCGCCAATGGATCCCAGGAACGGTATACCATCAAGCACGATCAACGGATTATTATCGGCGCTTAGCGACCGTGTACCTCTCACCCGTATTTGCATCGTAGCTCCCGGGCGGGTTGACGTTTGTGTTATTTCCACACCAGCCAATCTTCCCTGCAAAGCCTGAGAAATATTAGGTGATGGAACTTCTCGCAGCTTAGTACCATTAATAGATGCAACGGAACCTGTAACAGCTTCTTTTCGTTGTGTACCATAACCCACTACTATTACTTCACTTTCTGTTTTTTCCAATGACACAAGTGATACATTCACTGTTTCCCTGCTGTTGACTTTTACTTCCTGCGTCGTAAAGTTGATGGCGGTTATCACCAACGTGCTATTAGGTGATGCAGAAATTTCAAAGCTACCGTTGTCACCAACAGTCGTCCCCGTAGTAGTTCCTTTTACTAAGACAGAAGCTCCAGCAACCGGTTTGCCATTTTCATCCACGACGTTTCCTTTTACACGGATGTTCTGAGCAAACACAGGAAGAGAAAAACAAATAATTAGCAGAGTGGAAAAGAAAATCGCTAATACTTTTTTTGTACGCAGATTTTCGTGGTTTGATAATTTTTCATTTTGTGAAAATGAAATTTTCATAAACATGAGTTTTAGAAATTTAAATGCAAAAGCCACAATTAAAAATGAGTTTACCTGACAAGTCTTGGCTTCCCATAGGATATTGGTATTATTGAATTAATCCTGGCCAACTAACTGAAAGCAAGAAATTAATTTGTGGCTTCCGGAGGCCACAAACAGGCACGATATCGCACCGTATAAAAAAAGTTGGCTTTTTTTAGCCATTGCCGACTTGAAATAAGGAATAAAAGAGATGATCCTGACGAATGCGAAAGAATGTCGACTTCTATAAAACCCTTTACAGATAAGCCTTTTAGCAAAACCGAAGCAAGTCTTTTTCCCATATAGCAAGTATAGCAATGATAAAATCCAATACTAATTTAATGAGTTTTTGGAAAAATGTAACCGATTACAATAATTTTTTTAAAAAATATTTTTCTTTAGCTTTATCCACACATTGTAACCGATTGTATGTTGAAGGAAAAGGAAGTTACCATATATGATCTCGCAAATAAGCTGAATATCTCCATTGCCACCGTGAGCCGGGCATTGAAAGACGACCCTGTTGTAAGCAAGAAAACGAAGAAAAAAATCTTTGACCTGGCAGAAAAAATGGGTTACAGAACGAATCATTTTGCCAGCAATCTTCGCAAACAAAAGACAAATACTATCGGTGTCATTGTTCATGAACTCAACAGTAATTTCATAACATCTGTATTAGCAGGAATTGAAAAAATAACTACAGAAGCAGGATATGATCTCATCATTGCTCACTCATCTGAAAGCAGCGTAAAGGAAGCTGCAAATGCAAAAAATCTTTTTCACAAACGCGTAGATGGATTAATTGCTTCTCTTTCGTTTGACACCAGCGATCTTGACCATTTCAAGCCTTTTGAAGAAAAAGGGGTACCCGTAATCTTTTTTGACCGCGTAGAACAAACCGGTAATCATGCAGCAGTCATCATAGATAATTATAAATGCGGTTACCAGGCAACTCAGCATTTAATAAAGCAAGGTTGTAAGAAGATCGTTCATGTAACATCAAGCCTAAAAAGAAATGTTTACTCAGAAAGGTTCAAAGGATATAAAGATGCTTTGTTTGACAATGGCATTTCATTTAACGAGAATCTTGTGATCATAAACGATCTGAGTGAAAAAGCGGGAATTGAATCCGCCAAACAAATGCTTAGCCTGGAGCCATTGCCTGACGGCGCCTTTATTACCAATGATTTTGTAGCCGCAGTTTGCATGCGCACGTTGAAAGAAAACAATATAAAAATACCAACTGACATTGCCGTTGTCGGTTTTAATAATGACGCAATTGGTAAATTGATTGAGCCGGCCTTAACGACCATCAATTATCCCGGAAAAGATATGGGAGAAATTGCGGCAAGAAATCTTATCAATCATTTGCAGGGCTCAGGTAACATTCACAAAATAAATACAGTTATCGTGAGCTCTGATCTTGTTATACGAAGATCATCATTGAAAAAAACCCAAATGGAAACGCCAGATTAATTGATGCATTTGTAGATTTAACGTTCAATATGTCAAAAGAAAAGGAAGTTACCATTTACGATATTGCTGATAAGTTAAATATTTCTATTGCTACTGTAAGTCGTGCATTAAAGGATGATCCTGTCGTAAATAAAAAAACAAAGAAAAAAATTTTTGACCTTGCCGAAGAACTTGGCTATCGCTCTAATCATTTTGCACGAAATCTCCGCAATCAAAGAACCGAAACCATTGGCGTGATCGTGCCCCGACTTAATAGCTATTTCATGTCAACAGTTATTGCGGGTATTGAAAATGTAGCCAACAGTGAAGGATATAATCTTATCATTAGCCAGTCATCTGAGTCTGAACAAAAAGAAAAGATGAATGCAAAAACCATGTTCAACAATCGTGTAGATGGTTTATTGGTTTCTCTTTCTTATGACACGGATGATTTTTCGCATTTCGATCAGTTTGTTCGGAAAAATATTCCCGTTATCTTTTTTGACCGCGGTGAACAACATAGCCATTTCACCAATATACTAATTGATAATAGGAAGGCGGCTTACGAAGCAACCATGCATTTAATAAATGAAGGCTGCAAAAGAATTGTACATGTTACAGCCAAACCAAAAAGGAATGTTTACGTGGATCGCTTAAGAGGTTATAAGGATGCACTTGCTGAAAAAAATATCGAGCTTAAAAATGAATACTTAATTATCGGTAACCTGAGTTTTGAAGCAGGCAATGTAGCGGCTGAAGAGATTTTAAAAATGAACCCTTTACCGGATGGAATATTGGTAGCCAATGATAACTGTGCTGTAGGTTGCATGATATCTTTGAAACAATCAGGTATTCGTATTCCAGATGATATTGCTGTTGTTGGTTTCAATAATGACCCGGTCTCAAAAGTGGTAGAGCCGAATCTTACAACTATTAATTACCCGGGTTACGAAATGGGAGAAGTAGCTGCTCGTAATCTTATTAATCATTTAAATGGAACGGCGCTTATTCATACCACGAATACAATTGTATTAAGATCAGAGTTGATCATTCGTGCATCATCGCAACGTTCCAAAAAATAAAGCCGCCAGCCGGCTGTTTCGATCGCTTGGTTATGAAAGAAAAATACTTCGTTTTCTGCTTTCTATTAATATCTGTAGCATCACATGCGGAAGATGGTTATCGTCTTTGGTTACGTTATGATAAAATTGATGATCCCATCACCTTAAAAGAGTATAGAAATAATATCGAGGGAATTCAATTTAATTCTAATTCCCCTACTCTCGGCATTGCAAAGCAGGAATTGATAAACGATCTTTCAAGTTTACTGGATAAAAAATTCACTGATCAAAAAACGATCGCTGATAAATTTATCGTTGCAGGCACGCCTTTAACTTCAGCAATTGTCAAAACGTTCTTTTCTGCATATAATTATAATCTGGGAAAAGAAGGTTTTGTCATCAGCACTAAAAATATTAATGGGAAAAATTTAATTCTCATTGCAGCTAATTCTGACATTGGTGTTTTATATGGTGTGTTTGAATTTTTAAGATTGTTACAAACACATCAAAGCATAAAAAAAATTTCCATTGCCAGTATTCCGAAAATTCAAAACCGCATTTTAGATCATTGGGATAATTTAAATAGAACAATAGAACGTGGTTATGCCGGCATTTCTATCTGGAACTGGCATTTGCTTCCCGGTTATATTGACAAACGATACATTGATTATGCACGAGCTGAAGCATCCGTCGGAATAAATGGAGTTGTATTGACGAATGTAAATGCCAATTCACTTACACTTACAAGTGAGTATCTAATAAAAGTAAAAGCACTGGCAGATGTTTTTCATCCTTATGGAATAAAAGTTTATTTAACACCAAGATTCAGTGCTCCCATTGATATCAGTAAATTAAAAACAGCTGATCCCCTTGATGCAGATGTACAAAATTGGTGGAAGCAAAAAGTTGATGAGATCTATTCCTATATTCCTGACTTTGGCGGCTTTTTGGTGAAAGCAAATTCCGAGGGACAACCAGGTCCGCAAACTTATAACAGAACACATGCTGATGGCGCCAACATGTTTGCAGACGCATTAGCACCACATAACGGAATTGTGATGTGGCGTGCATTTGTATATGATGTAAGAGTGCAGAAAAGCACAGAGAATTTTGGTGAAGGAAAAGTGGATGCCAATGCACTGACAATTGCATCAGCTGATCGTGCGAAGCAAGCCTACAATGAATTCAAACCCTTTGATGGCAAATTCAGAAAGAATGTTTTGATACAGGTAAAAAACGGGCCAATTGATTTTCAACCAAGAGAACCTTTCTCACCATTGTTCGGAGCAATGCATCAAACACCGTTGATGGTCGAGTTTCAGCTTACGCAGGAATATTTGGGACAAGCAACTAATCTTGTTTTTGAAGCGCCATTATTTAAAGAATGTTTGGAGACTGATACATATGCAGACGGCAAAGGTTCAACGGTTGCAAAAGTTGTTGATGGCACAACTGAAAATTATTCTATTACAGGAATAGCAGGTGTATCCAATATTGGGAATGAAAGAAACTGGACAGGCCATCCATTCGGGCAAGCTAACTGGTATGCATTTGGAAGATTAGCATGGGATCATGACCTTTCATCTGAACAAATTGCTGATGAATGGTTGCGTCAAACATTTTCCAACGACACTTACTTCGTTGATGCCGTAAAAAAAATCATGCTGATGTCAAGAGAAACGATGGTAAATTATATGACACCATTGGGGCTTCATCATATCATGGGAACGAGTCATCATTATGGGCCCGCGCCATGGATAGATAATGCGGGAAGAGCAGATTGGAATCCTGTGTATTACCATCGTGCTGATTTGATAGGAATAGGTTTTGAAAGAACGAAGAACGGAAGCGATGCAATAGGACAATATGCTAGTGAAGTACAAAAACAATGGGAAGATATAAACACCTGCGATGAAAGATTCTTATTGTGGTTTCATCATGTAGCATGGAATTTTAAAATGAAAAGTGGAAGAACGTTGTGGGATGAGCTATGTTATAAATATTATTCGGGAGTTGATTCGGTAAGATGGATGCAGAAGACATGGGATGATTTAAAAAAATATGTCGATGAAGAAAGATTTGAACAGGTGAAGATGTTGCTGGCTGTACAGGAGAAGGAAGCAGTTTGGTGGCGCAATGCATGTTTGTTGTATTTTCAAACATTCTCAAAGATGCCGATACCTGCCAACTATGAAAAACCCGATCATGATTTGGAATATTACAAATCGCTAAAGTTTCCTTATGCGCCGGGAATTGGTGGAAATCTGTGATACCCCATCCCACCTTCCCCTAAAGGGGAAGGAGAATAAAAAGTAGCGAGTTTATTACAAATTGAAAAATAAACAGAATTAATAACATTAAACAAAGAAGAAATCATCATGAGTTCAAATAACTCCCCTTTAGGGGCTGGGGGTAAAATTGCTATTGTTACAGGAGGAGGTTCCGGAATTGGACTAGCTATTGCAGAAAAATTTGTTCAAAATAATATCCGGACCATCGTTGTTGGTCGTGATCAGAAAAAGTTGGATGAAGCCAAACAAAAATTGGGCGAGTTGTGTGAACCTGTTTCGTTCGATGTAAATGATCTTCCTGCTATTCCTAAACTTGTCAATGATATTGTTCAGCGTTTTGGGAAAATTGACATACTCATAAACAATGCGGGCATCAATCAGAAAAAAATTTTTACCGAAGTAACAGATGAAGAGTTTCAAAAAGTTTTATTAACCAATGTGACATCAGTTTTTTCTTTATCAAGAGAAGTGGTGAAATGCATGCTGGAAAAAAATATTGAAGGAGTGATCATCAACATTAGTTCAATGGCGGCTCAATATGGTTTGCCAAAAGTGATCGGTTATTCCGCATCAAAAAATGCGATCGACGGCATGACAAGAGCTATGGCCGTTGAGCTTTCGCCAAAAGGTATTCGTGTGAACGCAATTGCTCCCGGCTTTATTACTACGGCAATGACTGCAAAAGCTTTTAGTGACGATCCTGAACGAATGAATAAAGCAATGGCAAGAACACCAATGGGAAAGTTTGGACAAACTTCCGATATCGGTGATGCTGCTTTGTTCCTCGTTTCGGATGCAGCTAAATATATTACCGGTGTTATTCTTCCTGTAGATGGCGGAAATTCAGTAGGGTTTTAGGATCACGATTTGATTTAATGGATCATGATGAAAAAAATTATTTGTTTAACAATTGCTTTCTACGTTTTCAAGTGTGATCTCTTTTCACAAAATTTCATCATAGAAAAAAATGAAGCTGGGGCATTTCCTGTTGTTACATCATCGCAAACAACTTCCATTTATGTAGATTCAACTGATGACTGGTTGATGCACAAGGCTGCCTCGTTATTACAAAGCGATATTGAAATGGTAACGGGAAAAAAACCGGAGATCATTTCGAATATTACTTCATCGATAAAAGATATCATCATCATCGGAACTGTTGAGAGATCTTCCCTCATTCAAAAATTAGTCAATGAAAAGAAATTAAATGTTGACAGCATAAAAGGCAAATGGGAAACTTTTAAACTACAAACTTTAAATAATCCAATACCCGGAATTCAAAATGCATTTGTGATTGCAGGAAGTGATAAACGAGGAGCAGCTTATGGTGTTTTTGAATTATCAGAACAAATTGGTGTTTCGCCGTGGTATTGGTGGGCGGATGTGCCGGCAAAAAAGAAAAAAGAAATTTTTATTAAGAAAGGAACTTACAAATTTGGTCCGTCTTCTGTAAAATACAGAGGCATTTTTATTAATGATGAGGCTCCTGCATTCTCAGGTTGGACAAAAGAAAAATTCGGTGGTGTGAATCATTTGGTTTATGAAAAGATATTTGAACTATTGCTGAGATTAAAAGCAAATTATCTCTGGCCTGCTATGTGGGGCAATGCATTTAATGATGATGATACACTCAATCCTATTCTTGCCGATAAATATGGAATTGTGATGGGTACATCACATCATGAACCAATGTTAAGAGCACAACAGGAATGGAAACGCTACGGAAAAGGTCAATGGAATTACGATAGCAATGAGGTAGAGTTGAAAGATTTTTGGAGAAAAGGAATCGAGAACATGGACCATCATGAAAGCTTTGTGACGATTGGTATGCGTGGCGACGGCGATAAACCGATGACAGAAGGAACTGCGATCAATTTGCTGGAAAGAATTGTAAGCGACCAAAGAAAGATCATTGAAGATGTAACAAAGAAACCTGCATCACAAACACCACAACTCTGGGCTTTGTACAAAGAAGTGCAGGATTATTATGATAAAGGAATGCGGGTGCCGAATGATGTGACATTGTTATTATGCGATGATAACTGGGGAAATATTCGCAAACTTCCAAAGCTAACAGATAAACCAAGAAGCGGTGGTTATGGAATTTATTATCATTTCGATTATGTGGGTGGACCGAGAAATTATAAATGGATCAACACAAATAATATTGCGAGAGTGTGGGAGCAAATGCACCTCGCTTATGAATATGGAGTAAAAAATATCTGGATCGTGAATGTGGGTGATCTGAAGCCGATGGAATTTCCCATTTCTTTCTTTTTGGACTATGCGTGGGATGTTACAAAATGGAATGAAGATAATCTCAAAGATTATTTTACACAATGGGCAGCCAAACAATTTGGAAATACTTATGCAAAAGAGATTGGCGATATTCTAAGAAAATATTCGCAATATGCATCAAGAAGGAAGCCTGAGTTGCTGGATGCTGAAACGTATAGCATTGAACATTATAATGAGGATAGCAGGGTTGACACTGAATGGCTAAACCTGGCTATCAAAGCAGACAAAATAAATACTGAATTGCCGAGGGAATACAGGAACGCTTTTTTTGAATTGGTTTTATACCCCACTCATGCATATGCGAATCTTTTCCATCTATACAGGTCTGTAGCCTGGAATAATCTATTAGCAGAAGAAAAAAATCTAGCTGCAAACAATTTCGGGGATAGAGCGAAAGACCTTTATGAATATGATTCACTACTCTCGTTGAGCTACAATCAACTGGTGAATGGAAAATGGAATCACATGATGGACCAAACACATATTGGCTATACATACTGGCAACAGCCGCCATTTAACAAGATGCCGGAATTGAAATATGTGCCTGAAGATTCTGCGGTAAAACAAAAGGAAGAGATAGATGATTTACCTAAAACCTCAAAAGATTTAATTCCTAAAAACCGCAATGGAAACTTTTTTTACGAGCAAGTTAGTTATGTTTCTATTCAAGGATCTCACTTCACAAAAAAGATTGATGCAAGCAGTATAAAATGGAAGACAATTCCCGGCGTAGGAAAAGATGGTGACGGTATTACAACATTTCCTGTAACTGCCAACGAACAAGCTATAAGTAATAACAGTCCACATCTTGAATATGAAATTTACACTTATGATAGCGGCGAAATAAAATTAAATACATACTTCTCTCCTACTTTAAACTTTCACAATGATACCGAAGGATTGAAATACGGAATTTCTATTGATGATGAACAACCGCAGATCATTTCAATTAATAAAGACGACAAAAACCAAAAGACATGGGAACAATGGGTTGCAAATAATATTATCATCAAAACATCAATCCATACTATCAATAAAACCGGAAAGCATACCATTAAATATTGGATGGTGAGCCCGGCAATTGTGTTACAAAAAATAGTTGTTGACTTTGGTGGAGTAAAACCAAGTTATCTCGGCCCGCCCGAAACAATTTATAAAAAGAACCAAAACTAATGCTTTATGAAAAAGATCATTTCACTTATCACTATTTGTTCTGCTTTGACAACAGTTGCTCAAAACAAAATTGTGCTTCACGCAGATAAGATCAAGGACACGATCAGCAAAAATATCTATGGTCATTTTGCCGAACACCTGGGTCATGGCATCTATGGAGGTTTTTATGTAGGTGATAACAATCAAAAAATTCCAAATAAGGATGGTGTTCGTTTGGATGTAATTGAAGCCTTGAAAAAATTAAAAATACCGCTGCTACGCTGGCCCGGTGGTTGTTTTGCAGATACCTACCATTGGAAAGATGGAATTGGACCAAAAGATAAACGCCCATCAATGCTGAATGTGTGGTGGGGAAATGTAAAAGAAGATAACAGCTTTGGCACAAATGAATTTCTGAATATGTGTGAAGAGTTAAATGCTGAACCTTATCTATCTGTAAATGTCGGAAGCGGTTCTGTACAGGACGTAAGTGATTGGGTGAAATATGTAAATCACCAGGAAGGTTCAAGTCCTATGACCGACTTGCGTGAAAAAAATGGAAGAACAAAACCATGGCACGTAAAATTCTGGGGAATTGGAAATGAAGCATGGGGCTGTGGTGGTAATATGACCGCAGAACATTATGCTGATGTATACAGGCAATATGCTACGTTTATGACCAACTGGAATAATAGTGATCGCTTATACCGCATTGCATCAGGCGCCAGCGATGATGATTATCACTGGACAGAAGTATTAATGCGTGATATTCCTCACAATATGCTTGATGCTTTGGCGCTTCATCACTATTCTGTTATCAATTGGAATAAAAAAAGCTCGGCTACAAATTTTTCGGAAGAAGAATATTTCACAACTATGCAACGTGCCTCACAAATGGACGAAATGGTTCAGAAACACATTGAGATCATGGATAAATCTGATCCGCAAAAAAAAGTAGCATTGGTGGTGGATGAGTGGGGCGGATGGTATGATGTGGAACCGGGAACAAATGGCGCCTTTTTATTTCAGCAAAATACTATGCGTGATGCAATGATCGCTGGGTTGACGTTGAACATTTTTAATAATCATTGCGATCGTGTGAAGATGGCAAATCTTGCACAATGCATTAATGTATTGCAAGCGGTGATACTAACCAATGAAGAAAAATTAATTCTTACACCTACTTATCATGTAATGGAAATGTACAATGTTCACCAGGATGCAGCTCTAATTCCATTAGAGGTTGCAAGCAATGACTACACGCTTGGCGATAAAAAACTGAAGGCCGTTTCCGCATCAGCATCAAGAGATAAAAATGGAGCTGTGCATATTACGCTCACAAATATTGATGCAAGAAATGCGCAAGATGTAAGTATTGATGTTAGCAGTTTAAAAGCAAGATCTGTAACAGGAAGAATTCTTCAATCCGCAAAACTGCAGGATCACAATTCATTTGATGATCCTAACAAAATAAAACCTGCAGTTTTTAATGGCGCAACCATTTCCGGCTCAACCCTTACATTAAAAATGCCGGCTTTCTCAGTAATCGTTTTGGAATTGAAATAAAATCATCATGAAACCAAAAACTAAAAAGTGGCCTAGTTCATTCAAAGTTTATGCGGTCGTCACGCTGTTGAGTTTGTGTTTTCGAAATTTATCAGCACAATCATTCCCTGAAATAAAAATACCCGGATCGGAAACACGCAAATTAAACTCTCCGGAGATCAACCAGGAATACGAACTGCAAATTTCTTTACCGGCAGGTTATGCCAACAGCAACAAAAAATATCCCGTTGTGTATTTAATGGATTCGCAATGGGATTTTCCGTTGGTGACAGCATTGTACGGCCAGCAATATTATGATGGCTTCATCCCCGAAATGATCATTGTGGGCATTACATGGGGCGGACCGCATCCCAAACCGGATAGTTTGAGAGCAAGGGATTACACTCCTACTAATGAAAAAAGATTGCCGCAAAGCGGCGGTGCCGATAAATTTCTTTCATTCATAAAAAATCAAGTCTTCCCTTTTATTGAATCAAATTATAGAGCAGATAAGAATGACAGGACATTAATGGGTTGCTCACTAGGTGGATTATTCGCCATGTACACTCTATTCACTCAACCAGGCATGTTCAACCGTTATGTGGCGGCGAGTCCTGCCTATGGCTGGGGCAATGAAATTCTTTATCAATACGAAAAAAAATATTTTGAAAACAAATCAAAGCCCGGCGCAAAATTATTTATGTGTGTGGGTGGAGTTGAAACAAGCGTGCCCGGTTTTGAAAAGCTGACATCATTTTTAAATGACCGACACTATTCTTCTCTGCAAATTGAAAGTAACTTTCCAGCACAGTGGGATCCGAAGCTTGGAATTCACGTGACTTGAAGTCGCGGC